>Ga0335071_10007115_pt1 | contig 11537 bp, 10 predicted proteins | sample Lox_Sample_15_FD_206724 | JGI IMG/M metagenome (GOLD analysis project Ga0335071, IMG submission 206724) | Soil microbial communities from Loxahatchee National Wildlife Refuge, Florida, United States - Lox_Sample_1.5 | ecosystem: Environmental > Terrestrial > Soil > Wetlands | place: USA...
GGGACTCGCCCGGGCAAAATCGAGGTCACACCTACAAAGCCGTGCCGCACGCAGCGCGACCTGAGCCTGGCATACACGCCGGGAGTCGCCGAGCCGTGCCTGGAGATCGAGAAGAACCCGCACGACGCCTTCAAATACACCGGTCGTGGGAACCTCGTTGCCGTGCTGAGCAACGGAACCGCAGTGCTTGGATTGGGCGATATCGGTGCGCTGGCCGGGAAGCCGGTGATGGAAGGGAAGGCGGTGCTGTTTAAGCGCTTCGCCGACGTGGACGTGTTCGACATCGAAGTGAACAGCAAGGATCCCGACGAGATCATCAAGCTGTGCCAGTTGCTGGAGCCGACCTTCGGAGGAATCAACCTGGAAGACATCAAGGCGCCGGATTGCTTCAAGATTGAAGAAGCCCTGCGCAAGACAATGAAGATCCCGGTCTTCCACGACGACCAACACGGGACTGCGATTATTTCCGGCGCGGCCCTGCTGAATGCGCTGGAGGTGGTCGGCAAAGATATCGCCAAAATTAAAGTGGTCTTCAATGGCGCTGGAGCTGCCGGCATCGCCTGCGCCGAGCACTACGTCCGCCTGGGCGTAAAGCGTCAGAACATCATCCTGTGCGATACGAAAGGCGTGGTCTACAAGGGTCGCAAATCCGGGATGAATGAGTATAAGGAACGCTTTGCGCAGGAAACCGAACTGCGCACGCTGGGCGAAGCGATCGTCAACGCTGATGTTTTTGCGGGTCTGTCGGTAAAGGGAGCGCTCACGCAGGACATGATTCGTTCCATGGCGGCGAACCCGGTTGTGTTCGCCATGGCGAATCCTGATCCGGAAGTTACCTACGACGAGGCGAAGGCCGCGCGGCCGGATGTGATCATTGCGACCGGGCGCTCGGATTATCCCAACCAGGTGAACAACGTATTGGGATTCCCGTTTATCTTCCGCGGTGCGCTCGATGTGCGCGCGACGGCGATCAACGAAGAAATGAAGCTGGCGGCCACCCGGGCGCTGGCGGAGCTGGCGAAGGAAGATGTTCCGGATTCGGTGTGCCGCGCTTATGGTGTCTCGCGCTTGCAGTTCGGCCGGGAATATTTGATTCCGAAGCCGTTTGATCCGCGCGTGTTGATGTGGGAAGCGTCTGCCGTCGCCGAAGCCGCTATGCGCAGCGGAGTGGCGCAGGAGCCAGTCGACTTGGGTGCATACCGGGCGCAACTGGAGAAGCGGCTGGGCAAGGCCTATGAAGTTTCGCGCACCATGATCCATAAGGCGCAGGCAAATCCGAAACACGTCGTGTTTCCCGAAGGCGATAACGAGAAGATCCTGCGCGCCTGCCATGCGGTTGTGGAGGAGGGGATTGGGCATCCCATTCTGCTGGGCGACGCAGCCACCATCCAGGCACGCGCCCGCGAATACGGTGTGAATCTGGAAGGAATGAAGATCGTTGATCCGGCGACCTCCGGTCATCACGAGGCCTACGTGCAGGAGATGTTCCGCTTGCGCCAGCGCCGAGGTGTCACGCTGCGCGAAGCCGAGACGCTGATGAAGGATCGTAATGTCTTCGGTTCAATGATGGTGCACATGGGAGACGCCGAAGCGCTCGTCTCCGGTGTGACGCAACATTATCCAGACACGATTCGCCCCGCGTTGCAGATCGTGCGCATGCGGGAGGGGCTGCATCGGGTTTCCGGATGCTACGCCGTGATTACGCGGAAGGGAGAAGTATTCTTCCTGGCCGACACCAGCGTCAACATTGAGCCGACGGCTGAGGATCTGGTCGAGATTGCCTTGTGCACGGCGCACATGGCTCGCCGATTTGACCTCGTTCCTCGTGTAGCCATGTTGTCGTTCTCAAGTTTCGGGAGCGTCGATCATCCCATCTGCACCAAGGTGCGCAAGGCGGTGGAGTTGATCAAGTATGCCGATCCGACGTTGATCGTGGATGGCGAGATCATGGCCGACGAGGCGTTATCGCCGGAGTTAATCGAAGAGCTGTACCCGTTCAGTTCGCTGAAGGGCGGCGCGAATGTGCTGATCTTCCCGGATCTGGCGTCGGCGAATATTGCCTGCAAGTTCTCGGCGAAAATCAGTGGCGGCGAGTTGATTGGTCCCATCCTGATGGGAATGGCTCGTCCGGTGCACGTGCTCCAGCGGACCGCGACGGTGGAAGAAATCGTGAATGTCGCGGCGATTGCGGTAGTGGATGCGCAGGAGAACGATACATACGCGCATCCGCGTGTGCATGTTTCCGACGAGCCCGAGCTAGTCGGAGAAGACTAGGAATCAGGTTTCAAAGTTTCAGAGGTTTCAAGGTTTCAAAGTTGAATCGGGGCCATTCGCCACACTTTGGATATCTTGAAATTCCTTGGAACTTTGAAACCTTGAAACTTTAGAACCGTTCCTACTGCTGTGCCGCATCAAAGCTAAGGCTGGCGAGGAGACTGGCAGGCATGTCCACACTCTGGAAGTCGCGGTACGCACAACGCACTTTGGGAATCAAGAGCTCCGCCATTCGGGAACTGCTGAAGGTCGCGCAGCGGCCCGGCATCATTTCGTTTGGCGGCGGCCTGCCCGCTCCAGATGTATTCCCAGTACAGCGTTTCCAGGAAGCGTGCCACACGGTTCTTGCCGACCATGGCGCAGAAGCGCTGCAATATGGCCCGACTGAGGGTTACGGACCGCTGCGGGAGATGATCGCAAGCAACATTTCTCGCTACGGAATTCGAGCCAAGGCGGAAAACGTCCTGATCACCTCCGGATCGCAACAGGCTCTCGACTTGATCGGCAAAATGCTCATCAATCGTGGCGACCGCGTGCTGGTCGAAGCCCCGACGTATCTCGGCGCGCTGCAGGCGTTCAACGTTTACGGAGCACAGTACGTTTCCGTGCCGGTCGACGAAGACGGTCTGCTGACGGAAGAACTGGACGCGAGTCTCCGCGCGGGACCGAAGTTCATGTACATCCTGCCCAACTTCCAGAATCCATCCGGAGTGACGCTCTCCGAAGGCCGGCGGCATCAGCTGATTCTTCTCGCCGACAAATACGGGATTCCGATTGTCGAGGATGATCCCTACGGCCAACTGCGGTATGAAGGAGAGCACCTGGCGCCGCTCGTGGTCCTGGATCGCGAGAACCTGCGGCGGGACAATGGATTCACCTTAGGCAACGTCATCTACTTGAGCACGTTCTCGAAAACGCTTGCCCCCGGGATCCGTCTGGCATGGATCGTTGCTCCCGAAGATGTCATCAGCAAACTTGTGCTGCTCAAGCAGGCTGCCGATCTGCACACGTCCACATTCAACCAGTATGTTGCGTACGAAGTGGCGCGCGACGGCTTCCTGGATCAACACGTGAAGCTGATTCGCCAGGTGTACCGTGAACGTCGCGATGCCATGTTGCACGCGCTTGAAGAGTATTTTCCTCACGAGGTGACGTGGACGCATCCCAAGGGCGGGCTGTTCCTGTGGGTGACCATGCCGGAGGGCACCGATTCGGAAGCTCTGTTCCAGTCCGCCTTGGCGGAGAACGTGGCGTTTGTGGCTGGAGACAGTTTCTACGCTAACAACGGACACGAAGGCAGCCGCCACATGCGGCTGAACTTTTCGCACTCGCAGCCCGAGATGATTCGGGAGGGGGTCCGGCGCTTGTCCGTTGCCGTGAAGATGCAGATACGGGGCAGCCATCACGCAGCGCCGATGGCAAAGAGCTAACTTCCGGTTTGTTACAGAATATTCACAGCCACCCGCGTTTCGCGGCAACCACCAGCAATCATTGCACTTGCGCGGGTGACGGCTGTCACTGTCCGCTTTTCCCAAAAGGGATCAAATAGTCCTCGTAGCCTTATTCGGTTTTTTCACGAAGAAAGGATCGTGTGATTTCCAGCCTGGGCAGTTCTCTCTCTGCCGAATTGTGTGCTCAGATCAAGAGATTCGGATATGCGGCATCACAGAAGATTCGTATCTACGGCGAAGAGTTTGAGGTGTTGTCTGACCCATTTCCCAACGATGACGGCATCGCCATCGAAGTTCGTTCCAAGAAAACAGCGCTCGCTCGCACGCTGCAGCTACCGGCTACGATCATTCCCCGAGGAATGCAGAGACCGGCTCGAAGCGCTTAAACAAGGAGTCGGTCAGCCGCTCCGATTGAGTGTGTGTGACTTGCATCACGATTTTGGGTGACGCGGGGCACCGCCTTCCGGTGTGTTTGCGGTCACACTGAATTCACACGCTGGACCATCCAACCAACCCAAGGCGAGGTCCATCGCGTTCCGGAGGCGCCTATGTCCTTTCCAGTCATTGTTGCCCTGATCGTAGTTGCAGTTGCGGCAGGTCTGTTTGTCTTTCGGGCGATTCCGGGAGTTCGCACGTATTTCACGTTTCGCGGAAAGCGCGTGATTACCTGCCCGGAGTCCCACACGAAAGAAGCTGTCGAGGTCTCAGCGGCAGAGGCCGGCGTGGGCTCATTTCTCAGCGAGCCGACGCTGCGCTTACGCGAGTGTTCGCGTTGGCCCGAGCGGCAAGACTGCGGCCAGGAATGCCTGCAGCAGATTGAGATTGATCCCCAGAATTGCCTGGTCTGGAATATCGTTAACCACTGGTATGAAGGGAAGAGTTGCGTGTTCTGTCACAAACAAATCGGGCCGTTGCATCACCTGGATCACGTCCCGGCGCTGATGGGACCGGACCACAAGACGGCGGAGTGGAAAGAATTTCGTCCCGAGCAGCTGCCGAACATTCTGGAGACATATCAACCGGTGTGCTGGAACTGCCATGTGGCGGAGAGCTTTCGCCGGCTGCGGCCCGACCTGGTGGTCGACCGCAAACTGGAGCCGAGACGCGTCCGTTCCTAGGCTGCGCGGCAGAAGGATTAAACTCGGCCACTCCAGTACTCGTAGACTCGTTTGCGAGAATTAGATGGAAAATCCCAAGCCGACCTTCTTGAGTCTCGCTGCAAAGACTGCTGTTTGTCATACCCTCACATATTTCTTAATGGGCGCGCTGGCTGCGCACTTTCTGCACTACGCGGAATTGATGGCGAAGCCGGAGTCGGGCATGGTGCCAATCACCAGTCCATGGGTGATGGCCGGGCCACTGTTCCAGCCGTTGCGTGGCATCGTATTCGCTCTCGTTTTTTATCCGTTGCGAGACAAGCTATTCGGAACGAAGCACGGATGGTTATTGATGGCTTGGATTTTGATCGCGGTCGGCATCATTTCGACGTTCGGCCCTGCTTCGGGATCGATCGAAGGGATGATCTACACGCCGACTCCAATCCTTGGCCAGTTGCGAGGATGGCTCGAAGTTGTGCCGCAGGCGATCTTGTTCTCGGCCTTGTTGTGTTACTGGGTGAATCGTCCTGCGAAATGGTTGAATTGGCTGCTGGGCGTGTTGTTCTTCCTCGCGATGGCCCTGCCAGTGTTTGGCCTGCTGACAACGAAAAGCTAAATGTTCTTAGTGTGCGGTTCCGTCCTCTGCGCTGGTGGGAACCGCCTTCGGTTTCTTCGATGCTTTGCGGTGGATATCGGGCCAGAATTCTTTGATCACGATCGTGATCGTGTCGTAGCTAAGCTGCGTTCCCCAAACGCTAGCCGTATTCTCCAGTGTGCGGTCCGACGAAATGAACTTGTGAGGGTTCGTGGGCGTACTGATGAAGGTACTGCGAGGATGATAGCTATAAGTCGAGATTCCCGCCGACAGCGCGCCGCCGAAGATCTCGGAATAGTTGAATTCTTTCTTGCCAGAGTCGGAGCGGCCGACGAAATTGCGGCTCGCTGCGTAAAACACGCGCCGCGTGAAACTGCCCTCGCCGGACTGGTAGAACCGCGGATCCTGTTTCAACATCGAAGGCAAAACTGCGGCGGTGACAAAGTTCTCGATCGCTCCATCGGCGAAATTCGTGACAAAGCGCTTTCCATAGGCGCCCCAGCCTTGTCCGTACGCGGGTTCGCTGTCTTGCGTCTGGCCTATCGCCGAAATAAGGCCGTACCAAGGGACGGCGACCTTGTCGAATGATCCCCGCGCCACGACCGCGAATTTCTGCTTGGTCGTGAGCGGAGGAAGCTTGCCGGCCGATTCGACACTTAGGAAGTTGGGCAGAGCGAAAAAGAGGCGATCGTTCGAGGTCCCGGCAACCTTGCCTTTTTCCGCACTCGGCGCTTTCTGATCCGATGGATTCTGTGTTTTTGTGGTCGACGCATCAGGCGCAGGGCGGGAAGGGTTCCGGCCGGCTGCGGCGGACGGCTTAGACGAGGCAGCCTGATCCTGTGCTGCCTGATCTTGGGCAGGCTGGTCCTGCGCCGGAGCCTGTGATGGCGGCGCCGAAGAGGAATCGGGGCTCGCGGTCGGCGGAATCTGTTCCTGCGAGGATTGCTGCGTATTGGAAGGACTCTGCGTGGTCTGAGCCGTGCCACAGCCGCACAGCAGGACAAGCGGCAGCAGCCAGTTCACAATCGATGCCATCGTGAGTCGATACATCAGTCGTCGGCGAGCGGTCGGCTTCATGGGTGGCGGTGCAGTACGTGGGTTGCTATATCAGGCCAGAATTCGCGAAATACGTTCGTGAGGGCGTCCCGTCCCATGGCCCAGCCGTACTTCACAGCAAGGGCCCCAGCGGTACGATCCGAGCTCGGATAATAGCTGATGGAGACCCCCTGCGCCATGGCTCGACCGAAGACCTCGGATGCATTGAACGTGTTATGGCCATGGTAGTCGGGAGTGATGAGGATACGAGACGCGGCGTAGATGCCGCGCTTGAAAAAACCTCCGTTGCCATCTCCTCGCGCGTAATAGCGTTCGTCTTCGTGCAGAACGCTGGGCAGCGCAAAAATGACGAGATAGTTCCCGTCTGTTTTGTCCAGGAATCCACGCCAATAGTATCTGCCGTACCCCGCAACTCCCTTACCCAATTTTGGATGGGCATTGCTGCCTTCGGCCAGCATGGAAGTGATGCCCACGAAGATAAATGAAGAGTAGTCGAAGCTGTTCTGAGTTGCGATCTTGAAAGCCTGTTTCGGCGTGGGCGGAGGCGGCAGTGCGCCTGCGCTTACAGCGCGATAATTCGGCATGATGCCAAGGATTCTTTTGGGCTGCTGATGAGAAACGGGCACAGATTTGTTAGCGTCTTGCGGATTCTCCGAGGCGCTCTCTTGAGCCTTCACCGCCGACGGTGCTTCAGGGAGCGCAGGTGACGCATCTGTTTCTTCCGAACACGACCTTTGTTGAGCGGAAAGGGCCAAAGACGATCCCAGCAACGCCAAAACGACTGCTTTACAGAAAAAGCGAATAATCAACGATCCCCCTCGTACGTAGCTTCTTTGTAGGATGATTTCCTGTGATTTTATCAATCGTTAGATGCTAGCCCGGCGTTACCTCCGGCACCTTTACTTCTTTTTACAACAAAGGCCGGATGCGATTCTTTCGCACTCTTAGAAGTGAAATCCAACCTCCGCCGTGAGCGACCGTGGACTCACGTAGTGGGTCCCCGTGAATGTAGAGAGGAAGTTATAAAGCGCATATTGGTTTGTCAGGTTAATGGCGGTCAACTGAAGGCTCACGTTGTGCTTGTCGCCATGAAACAGGTTGTCGTTGCCAATGGAAGCGTCAAATAAATGCCTTGGGGCGATACAGACCGGATTTTTGTCGTCATTTTGTGTTCCCGCGGCGGGTACACGCACGAGTGAAGATCCGAACTGAGTCACTGGACACGTCGAAGGCAGCGCAACCGTGGGAGTGGCTCGAACCGTCACGCAAAATAGTCCGGCCTCAAACTCTTGATCCGCGGTCATCGGGGCGCCATTAGCGAACATCGCAATTCCCGGAGATCCATCGGGCAGGGTGGTGGATGCAGGGCAGTCGTTTCCTGGCAGGAAACCGATGGCGTCAAAGGTTGGAGATGTGTTGATCGATCGGGCGGGACTGGCGGTATGCGCCGCGACGCAGACCGAACAGGTGGACGCATCCGCCTGGCTGGGATGATGATGGGTGGACTCGAGCGCAACTGTCCACAGAAGTAGGGACAGGCAGAGCCAAACCGACCTTCGTAGCCAGGCTTTCATTCTTTCGGCGTTTTCCCGCTTTGGATTAAACTCTTTTGAGCTTATAACGGTTATCCGACGCAAGACAATCTTCACAAGTTACTATAGGGACGTGAGTTGCCTGGGCGTGGAGACTCCCTCGGCAGTGGCGCCCGGGAGCGAAATCATACGGATCGAGAGGAAATCATGGCAGAACCAAGTTACGAGGAACTGAAGGCCAAACTGGCACAACTGGAGAAGGAAGTCGAAATCAAGAAGCGCAGCGGCGACCTTATTTTCAAGGTCGGCGAAAAAGGCGGGGTCAGTGTCTACGGCCTCGGACGCTTCCCGGTGACCCTCTACTACGAGCAGTGGAATCGTTTGCTGGGCGCAGCCAACGACATCAAGGCATTCATGGAAGAGAACAAGTCGAAGCTGAAGCTGAAAGAACAGGGCTAGGATGTCGGCAGAGCCTAGGGACGTTTCGTCATGTAGCTGACGACGACTTTCGCGCAGGCCTCGACGAATTCTTGCTCCGGTGTGGTGAAAGTGTGGGGAAAGTAGCTCTCGATATCGAGTTCTCCCAGGAGTTTTCCGCCGACCGAGAAGGGCACGACGATCTCGCTGATCACCATCGACGAACCCGCCAGATAGCGCGGATCTTTGGTGACGTCGTCGACCACCACCGTGCGCCCAGTGCTGGCCGCAGCGCCGCACAATCCGGTATCGAGGGGAATGCGGGTGTTGGGGGTGAAACTGCCGACGAATGGCCCGACCACCAGTATCCCGGGGTCAGCGGGATCAACGAGATAGAAACCCACCCAGTTGTAGCGCGCCATCCGCTCGTGAAGGCGTTTCGACATGTGTTGCATCAGCGCCGTGACATTGGCGGCCGTTTTGGAGAAAGTTTGAAACTCCTGCAGAAGTTTTTCGTGCTCGGCGGTCATGTTCCATCCTAAGTGCCATCGTTCTTGGCATCCCCAAAGTTTCCCGCTTTCATTGTGCATCGCCAGATGGCATCTGAGAACGGGAAGCGGCAGCCAGGTACATCAGTTGCTGTTGGCGAAGTAAGAACCCACATCCCTTGATTCGAGGGGACCGGTTAAGCGAAACTATTTATGGGCATGCATCGTTGCGTCCGCGCTCCCAGAACTTCCCCTCCTAATTTTGACTTGCGCGGGCGTTGAGCCCTGCAGATAATCATGCGTTCATCTGGCCGTGAGGTACTTATGCCACTTCTGCGCCGTTTCTCGTCTGGTTGGTTGCTTTATTTCGTCTTTGCCCTGTCCTTGCCCTGTTTGGCGGTGGATTGGCCGCCCGTGGCGCCCGAAGAACTGAAGATGACGGATCTGCCCGAGCAGAAGGGCGCGGCCGCGGTCATTCTGCTGCGTGACGAACTAGCAGACGACGTCAACAATTACCACTCCGTCTACATGAGAATCAAAATCCTGACTGATGCCGGCAAGCGGTATGCCGACGTGCAGATTCCCTACGGCCGGCGCTACTTCAACATCGATAGCGTGAGCGGCCGGACTCTGCACGCCGACGGTTCAGTGGTCAATTTCGAGGGAAAAGTGTTCGACAAGATGGTGGAGCGGGAGAAGATCGGTCGCGGGGAAGAATTCCGCGTGCACGTGAAGTCATTCAGCCTGCCCGATGTTCAGGTCGGAAGCATTATCGACTACAAATTCTCCCTCCGCTACGCCGACAATCTGCACTCGCCGCCCGAGTGGATCGTCCAGCAGGATATCTTCCAGAGAAAAGCTCACTTCAAATTCATTCCCTATGAAGGCGACTTATTGCTCGCGCACAATCGGGTGGGTAACGGTGTTCAATGGACCTCCTATCTCCCGACCAAGGGGCCACAACCGAAATTTACCCGGTTGCCCGTCTCGGAGTTGACCTCTCGGCACGAGCAGCAAAGTTACGTGGAACTCTCCATGACGAGTATTCCTGCAGTCGTGCGAGAGCCGCTGATGCCTCCGCTCTCGGCAATTCGTTACCGCGTCAGCTTCTATTACATGGTGAACCAGAATCCGGAAGATTATTGGAGGGACGAAGGTCACTTTTGGAGCAAGGATGTCGAAAAATTTCTAGACCATAAAGATGGCGTGAGCGAAACAGTAGAGAAGATCACTGCGCCCACCGACTCACCCGAACAAAAAGTTCGAAAGATATATGCGTTCGTCAGCGGTTTGGAGAACCAGAGCTACCGTCGAAAGCGCGAGCAACAAGAGCAGAAGATCATAGGCTTGAAAACCAACGAGGGAGCGGCTGATGTCCTGCGCCAACAGAGTGGAGATCATGACGACCTGAACCGTCTATTTGTGGCGATGGTGCGAGCGGCCGGCATTCAAGCGGAAATGATGTGGGTAGCCTCGCGGGAAGAACGACTCTTTCAACCAGAACTGCTGAATACCGACCAGTTAGAAGCGGAGATTGCCATTGTTCACCTCGGGGATAAGGAATTATTCCTCGATCCCGGAAGCAAGTACTGTCCCTATGGACTGCTCGACTGGCGCTACTCCGCCGCCAAGGGGCTGCGCCAGAATGCAGCCAAAGGCACGGAGATTGCCGAGGCGCCATTGCCCGATTACAACCAGGCGCAGATTCAGCGTCTGGCCCGGCTCCAGCTTTCGGAAGATGGCAAGGCTACGGGAACGGTCAAGATCGGCTATTACGGAATTGAAGCGATGGACCGCCGCCAGAAAGCGGGGAACACGGATGCAGAAGGTAAAAAGAAACTTCTGGAGGACGAGCTCCGTGGCTGGCTGCCCGGCGACAGTGAAGTATCTCTGGTAGGTACGCCGAATTGGGACGACACCGAGCAGCACTTGTCCACTGAGTTCAAGGTGACTTGCCCGATCGGGGTCGGTGCAGGGAAGCGATTGCTCATTCCAATTCACATTTTTCAGGTGAATTCCAAGGCGGTCTTCGCCGCATCGGAGCGGACGAATTCAATCTACTTCTGGTACCGCACTCGGGAAATCGATGAAGTGCACATGGCGGTGCCTTCGGGTGTCGAAATCGAGAGCCTGCCGGCGAATGATTCCGTGAAACTGGACTACGCCTTATATTCCACGACGCAAAAGCAGGACGCTCCCGGCTCCATCGTTGCCCGGCGCGATATGGTGATGGCGGGTGTCGCCTTTCCGCCGACGGAATACAAAGAACTGAAAGCGTTTTATGACAAAGCAAAAACAGGAGACGATCAGCAGATGATCCTCCACGGGGCGCCCCATGCGGAGCTCAAATAGACATTTGGCTCTTGCGGTTTTTTTGTTTGTTCTGTTCCTTCCGGGAACAGCACTCGGCGCTACTCCGGACTGGGTGCGGCAAGCGGCGGCACGAACATTGCCTGCCTACGAACCGGACACCGACGCTGCCGTTCTACTCAATGATGTGGCCATCTCGGTGTCCGGTCCGGGTGAATACACGGAGCACTATCGTCGCGCGGTGAAGATTCTTCGGAACGAAGGCCGTGACGAGGCCGAATTCTCTGTCTATTTACGGGGCCGGGAGAAGCTCCGCT
>Ga0335071_10007116_pt1 | contig 11537 bp, 10 predicted proteins | sample Lox_Sample_15_FD_206724 | JGI IMG/M metagenome (GOLD analysis project Ga0335071, IMG submission 206724) | Soil microbial communities from Loxahatchee National Wildlife Refuge, Florida, United States - Lox_Sample_1.5 | ecosystem: Environmental > Terrestrial > Soil > Wetlands | place: USA...
CCGGGAGATGCCCAAGCCCCTTATCGAGCTCGGGGAGTACCCCATCCTCTGGCACATCATGAAGATCTACGGCCATCACGGGCTCAACCGGTTCGTGCTCGCCCTCGGGTACAGGGGCGAAATGATCTCCGACTACTTCATGAACCGGTACCCCCTTGCCCGTGACTTCACGGTGAGGCTCCCCGATCCCGAGCCCCCCAAGGCCCCCGAGGACTGGGAGATCGCGTTTGCCCAGACGGGTATCGAGTCAAAGACCGCCCGCCGGCTCCTCCTCTGCCGGGACCATATCCAAACCCGGCCCTTCATGGTCACCTACGGCGACGGGATCGCCGACATCGACCTCGGGGCCCTCGCAGCCCGGCACAGGAAGTTACGGAAGGAGCAGGGTGTCATCGCGACCATCACCATCACCCGGCCGTACTCCAAGTACGGGATCGTGAAGCTCGACGGCGACCTCATCGAGACCTTCCGGGAGAAGCCCCTGATGAACGAGTACATCAACGTCGGGTTCATGGTGGTCGAGGACGGGATCTTCCGGTACATCCGGCCCGGCGAGGACGTCATGTTCGAGGAGACCCTGCAGGAGGTTGCCGACGACGGGAAGCTCGGCTACTACGTCCACGGGGGGTTCTGGCACGCGATGGACACGTACAAGGACTACGAGGACCTGAACCGGATGTGGAAGGAGGACCCGGCATGGAAAATATGGGACGACTGAAAGGCTCGTGGAAGGGGCGGAAGGTCTTCGTAACCGGAGGTACCGGGGTCGTAGGGACGAACCTTGTCAACCGGCTGGAAGGGCTCGGCGCCGAGGTGACCGCCCTCGTCCGGGACGATGTCCCGAAGACGAGGGTCCTCGGGGCCTGGCTTTCGGGCGACTCGGGAGTGAACCTCGTCCGGGGCGGGCTCGAGAATTACCAGCTCCTCGAGCGGGCCATCGCTGAGTACGAGGCGGAGTACATCTTCCATCTCGGTGCACAGACCATCGTGACCACCGGGAACGCCTCGCCGGTCGGCACCTTCCGGGCGAATATCATGGGGACCTGGAACCTCCTCGAGGCGGCCCGGGTAGTGCACGGGTACTCGGGGCAGCTCGCGGCAGTCTGCGTCGCGTCGTCGGACAAGGCGTACGGGGCCTCGGAGCGGCTGCCCTACACCGAGGACCAGCCCCTCGCCGGAACCCACCCCTACGAGGTCTCGAAGAGCTGCACGGACCTCATTGCCCGCTCGTATGCAACCACCTACGACCTCCCCGTTACCGTCGCGAGAATGGGGAACATCTACGGGCCCGGGGACCTGAATTTCAACCGGGTGATCCCGGGGACCATCCGGAGCCTACTCGCCGGCGAACGGCCCCGGATCCGGTCCGACGGAAAACCCGTCCGGGAATACTTCTACGTCGGGGACGCCGTCGGGGCGTACCTCGCCCTCGCGGAGCGGGCCGGTGACCGGCGGGTGAAGGGCGAGGCCTTCAACTTCTCGAGCGGGGAACGGGCGACGGTGATCCAGGTGGTAAAGATGATATCCGCGAAGATGAACAGGCGCCTGAAGCCACTCGTCCTCTCCGAGAGCAGGAACGAGATACGGGACCAATATCTCGACATCAGGAAGGCGAAAAAGGTCCTGAAATGGAGGCCGGCCTATACCCTCGATGCAGGGCTCGACCTCACCATCCCCTGGTACCGGGAGGTGTTCGGATGATAGACGGCGTACAGGTTATCCCCCTGAAGACCATCCTCGACGAGCGGGGGATGGTCAGGCACATGATCCGCAGGACCGACCCGCACTTCAGCAGGTTCGGGGAGATCTACTTCTCGGTTATCTTCCCGGGCGCCATCAAGGCCTGGCACCGGCACAGGAAGATGGAGCTCAACTATGCCGTCGTCTCGGGTAACATCAAGCTCGTCCTCTGGGACGGCCGGAAGGGCTCGCCGACCCGCGGGGAAACCCAGGAGATCTTCATGGGAGAGGACAACTACGTACTCGTGAAGGTCCCGCCCCTCGTGGTGAACGGCTTTGTCGCCCTTGGGAACGAGCGGGCCATCGTCGCGAACTGTGCCTCCCTGCCCCATGACCCGGCCGAGATCGAGCGGCTCGACCCCTTCGATCCGGAGATCGGGTACAGCTGGGACAGGAAGTACGGCTGAGGGCCGGCGTCCATGGCAGGTATCCGGCGGGTCCTCGTCACCGGCGCCCACGGGTTCATCGGCTCGCACCTCGCAAGGACGCTTCTCGGTGCGGGGTACGAGGTCGGGGCCCTCCACCGCGAGGCATCCGACCTCCGGCGGATCAAAGACCTCGAAGGGCGCATATCTCACCATGTCGCCGATCTCCGGGACCCGGCATCGGTCCAGGGGGCGGTGATGGGCGCACGCCCCGACGCCATCGTCCACCTCGCCACCTACTACGCGGTCGAGCACCGCCCCGACGAGGTCGGGGTGATGATGGACACGAACGTGAAGGGCACCATCGCCCTCCTCGAGGCCTGCAGGGACCGGGGAGTTTCCCTGTTCCTCAACGCCGGGACCTGCGCCGTGTACCGGGAGAAGGACGTTCCTCTCGCAGAGACGGATCCCGTCTCCCCCCAGAACCTCTATGCCCTCACCAAGCTCCAGGCAGAGCAGGCCTGCGCCTTCTACTCCGACCGGCTCGGGGTCCCCGCGGCGACGCTCCGGCTCTTCCCCCCGTACGGCCCGGCCGACAACGAGCGGCGGCTCATCCCGTACGTGATCCGGAGCATTCTCGCCGGCGAGGAGGTCAGGCTCACGAGCGGGACCCAGCGGTGGGACTTCGTGTACGTCGACGACGTGGTCGCCGCCTTTGTCGCCGCCCTCGGAAAGCCCGGGGCGGCCGCCGGGGCAGGGGTCATGAACGTTGCGACGGGCGACCCGGTGGCGGTCCGCGACCTCGTCACCCGGCTCGCCGGGCTCACGGGCGAACATGCCCGGCTCCTCTGGGGGGCGGTACCCCACCGGGGGAACGAGGTCTGGTTCAACTCGGGGTCCTGGGACCGGATCCGGTCGGTCCTCGGGTGGGAGCCCCGGGTCTCGCTCGACGAAGGGCTGGAAAGGACCATCGCCTGGGCGAGGGCCCATCCCCCGGGAGCCGGGGGCAAAAACCCATGAACAACGGGAACCGGGCGGACCTGCCCCTCGTGTCCATCTGCATCCCGACCTGGAACCGGGCCGGCTTGGTCGGGGATGCCATCCGGAGCGCACTCGCCCAGACCTACCCGGCTGTCGAGGTTATCGTCGTTGACAATGCTTCCACGGACAATACCGCCGAGGTCCTCGCCTCCCTCCACGATCCCCGGCTCCGGTTCGAGCGGAACGGGAAGAACCTCGGGCTTTTCGGGAACTTCAACCGGTGCATCGCCCTCGCGAAGGGCTCCCTTATCCATATCCTCCATTCCGACGATACCATCCCGCCGGGCTTCACGCAGGCCTGCGTGGATGTCTTCCTCGCCCATCCAGAGGTCGGGATGACCTTCACCCCGGCAGTGGTGATGGGGGCCGCGCCAGGCTGGCAACCCGCAACCGGCGGTGACCGGGTATTCCACCCTCCCGACGGGTTCCGGGCCATCCTCCGGGACCGGGGCCTCGTCGCCTGCCCGTCCGTCATGGTGAGAAAGGAGGTCTATTCCGAGATCGGGCCCTTCTCCACCGACTATCCCTACTCGGCTGACCTGTACGAGTGGCTGCGGCTGGCCCGGCGGTATGCCATCGCGAGGGTCGGAGGGACCTTTGTCAGCTACCGGCAGGGGACCCATACGGAGTCCTACCGGCTCCTGTTCGAGAGCCCCCTTGGGTACGTGGACACTGCGAGGATCCTCTCGCGGGTTATCGCCGAACTGGGGGATGAGCGGGAGAGGTTCACCCCCGATCTCAACGCGGCCGCGGCCCGGTTCGTGAAGGACTGCCTGTACGCGATGTGCACGAGGAGGAAACAGATGCAGGGGTTCAGGTCGTCCTTCCTCGCCGGCATCGCGAAGTCCGGATGGGAGCTCATCAGGCCGGCCTCGATCGGGGAGGCTGCGGGGAAGGCCGGCCTCAGGCTCGCGATCCTCGTCTCCCCTCTCTTCTGCTCCCTCCCGGGGATCGGGAAGATTGTCCTCGCGCTGAAGGGGCGCAGGGGCCTCAGCTATTGATCCGGGCCTCTTCGGCCGCCGGTCCCTTTCCCGTGCGATCTTCCCGGATCTTCAGGAGCGCATACCCGGACCCGATCAGGACAAGGAGCGCCCCGAGGCCCATGACGGAGAGGTCGAGCTGCGAGAGGAGGGCCACCGAGGTGATTACCCCGAGGACGGGAAGCAGGGGGACCCCCGCAACCGCACCCGGGACCTTGAAGGGCCGGGCCATCCGGGGATGCCTGAACCTGAGCAGGATCACGGCCGCATTGATGACCGCGAAGGTGAGGAAGAGGGTGAAGTTGGTGAGCCCCGCGGTGAAGCCGATATCTCCCGCGAGGGAGAAGAGGCAGGCCCCTGCACCGACGGCAACAGTCGCCCAGACCGGGGTGCCCCGTTTCCGGTGCACGTAGCCGAAGAGGGCCGGGAAGTGGCCCGCGTCGGCCATCCCGTAGCTGATCCGGGACGCGGCGAGGAGCATGAGGAGCACGGTATTGGCCGTCGCAAAGAGGGCGATCCCGGAGAGGAGGAGCGATGCCCCGCCCCCGAAGGCGTCCCCCGCGACCACGGCGAACGGGACGTCCGAGCCTGCGAGTGCCTCCCAGCCGGCCACCGAGACGGCCGAGAGGGCCACGAGGATGTAGAGCGCGATGGAAACGGCCATCGCGAGGAGGAGCCCCCGGGGGATGTTCTTGGTCGGTTCCCGGGTCTCCTCGGCGAGCTTCACCACGTCCTCGAACCCGATATACGCGAAAAAGACAAGCGCCGCGGCAGAAAGGACGCCCGGTATCCCGAGGGGCATTGCGAGGTAGTTCACCCTTCCGAGGAACGGGATCCCGATGGCGATGACGAGGACGAGACCCGCAACCTCGATAAAGGTGAAGACGATGGCGACGAGTGCCGAGATCCGGACGCCCCACATGAGGAGGAGGGAGAGCCCTGCGATGATCCCGATGGAGAGGAGCGCCGGGCTCCACCGGGTGAGCGCCGAGGCATAGCCGGCAAACCCGAGGGCGACCGCGGATGCCCCGATAACCCCCGAGAGGATTATCAGCCAGCCGATGACGAAGGCAGCCCGTTTCCCGAAGGAGCGTTTCACGTACTCGTACTCCGCCCCTGCCCTCGGGTAGAGGGAGGAGAGCTCGGCATAGGAAAGGCCGGTGAGGACCGCGATGACCGCCGAGATACCGAAGGAGAGCCAGAGCGCGTTCCCGGCAAGGGCGGCCCCCCTCCCGATGAGGGCATAAATCCCCGCGCCAAGGATGATCCCGATCCCCGAGAGGGTTACCTCGACGAGACCGAGATCGCGCCTGAGGGATGCCTTCTCGCTCATGCCGGCCGGGGGCCCTTTCACGGGGGACCCGGTTCACTTTCGACCGGACGTCAAATGAACCTTGGCCTCACCGAGAGGAGGCGCGGGGTATAGAGCGGGCGGAAGGGCTTACCCGCCGTCTCGTCCTTCACCCTCGCGACGAGCCCGGCCTCCTTCATCTTTTCCCGGTGAAGCTTGTCGGGGGTTGACTTCCTGCGGATGGTGACGGTAAGTTCTCCCGAAGTGATTTCCTGGTCGCCGAGGACAACGATGTACGGGACCCACTCCATCCCTGCGGCCCGCACCTTCTTGTTCATGCTCTCCTCCCGGTCGTCGAGGTCCGCCCGGATGCCCTGGTCGTTCAGCCGGTTGCAGAGGGCCGTCGCCGCGTCCATGTGCCGGTCGGCTACGGGGATGACCCTGACCTGCGTGGCCGAGAGCCAGGTCGGGAACTGGGGCACCTCCTCGCCGGCAAGCGTCTCGAGCATGGCGCAGATGACCCGCTCCACCGAGCCGGTGGGGGAGCAGTGAAGGATCGGCGGGTGGATCTCCTGGCCATCGACGTGGTACCGGATCCCGAACCGGTTCGAGGACTCGACGTCGATCTGCACCGTCGGGTTCTCGATGGGCCGGCCCTGGGCATCGATGGCGGCGAGGTCGATCTTCGCCACCCAGTAGTGGACCCGCTCGGAAAGGATCTCGATGAGGGTGGGTTCACCGATCATCTTCACGACCTTCTTCACCCAGTCCCCGTGCTCCTCGTAGAAGTCCCTCGTGCACCGCAGGGCCGGGTAGTACCTCACCGCGAGGTCGGTCCCGCTCTTCTGCCCCATGACGAGCTGCTCCTCGAAGCATTTCAGCGCATCGTCCATGTCCCTGCAGAGCGAGTGCATGTCGGGCATCGTGAAGGCCCTGAGGCGCTTCAGGCCGATGACCTCGCCCTTCTGCTCGTGACGGAAGGAGTAGGTCGAGAGCTCGTACATCTTCATGGGGAGCGTGTTCGGGGAGATGTGCATCCCGTTCATGATGGAGAACATGCCGAAGCAGGCGGCAAAACGCAGCATCATCGATCGGTTCCCGCTCCGGAACCGGTACTGCCGCTCGCCGAACTTCGCTGCATGCTCGCAGATCGCCTGGTCGGCGAGGTCGTACATCACCGGAGTCTCGACGGGCATCGCCCCGTAGGGGAGCACCAGGGTGAGGACATAGTCGGCGATGAGGTCCCGGAGGAGCTTCCCCTTCGGCATCCACCTGAGGTGGCCGACATCGCTCCTCGGCTCGTAATCCACGAGCTCCTTGCTCCGCATCAGCTCGACGTGGGGGGGTTCCCCGGCTGCGCCCACCGGGACCCCGAGCTCCTTCTTCACCAGGCAGCCGAAGGGGGACTCGTCCATGTACTTCTCCACGTCCTCCCGCTTTCCGTCGGGGGTGAGGATGAACCACTCGTGCTCCACCTCCTTCTTTGCGACCGCTTCCTCCTTCCCGCCCCCGGCAACGATGGACCGGGAGAGCTCGGAGAGGGGGTGGCCCTTGCAGGCGAGGGTGAACGCCTTGTACCACCCGAAGGGGGCCCGCTTCACTTCGAGCCCCGTGGCACGGAGGCCGTCGGCTACTGCATCGAGGGCATCGATGGCAGCGCCGGCCGTCGCGAGGTCGCTCGCCAGGTGGGCATAGGGGTAGACCATGACCCGGCGGCAGTCCAGCTGACCGGCGGTCTTTGCGATATCCGCGACCGCCTGTTCCACGACGTCCCCCATGTCGTCCTCGTCGGCCGCCTCGACGGCGCAGAAGGCGACAAGGGCATCTTCCATGGAGTCCCGGAGGTTCTCCGCCTGCTCGGCCATGGAGGTGGGTTTCTTTGCCTCGTAATCGATGTGATCGGAGTGGATGAGGAGAAGGCGCATTTTTCTTGCTCCCTTGAATACGGAATGCTACCAGTGTTCGCGCTGCCGGGGCATATATATCACGGTATTGCCCCTTCCGGTTTGCACACCCGGCCATGGTGACGGGGATCCGTCAATTTATGGGTTCCTCCTTTCCCGAAGGGAAAGGGGGATGAGGAGGGCATCAGCCCTTCGGATTCTCATGGTACCGCGAGAGGGTCGCCTGGTGCTGGTGCTGGTACTTCGCACCCCTCTTCACGTTGTACGGCTCCTCGGCATGCTCGGTCGTGTAAAAGACCAGCTGCCCGATGGGCATCCCCGCGTACACCCGCACCGGGCGCTGGTTCACGTTGCACATCTCGAGGGTGATGGTCCCGGAGAAGCCGGCATCGATCCAGCCCCCGGTCTGGTGGAGCTCCACCCCGAGCCGGGCGATGGAGGACTTCCCCTCGATGGAGGCGACTATGTCGTCAGGGAGGGTGATCTCCTCGAGTGTCTCGGCGAGGATGAACCGACCCGGGTCGATGACAAAGGACTCAGCGTGGACCTCTCCCACCATTTTCCGGATCGACCCCGCATCGTAGGGGTCGATGACCTCGCGGCCCTCCTCGTACCAGACAAAGTGATCGCCGAGCCGGATGTCGAGGGAGTTCGGCTGGACGAACTTCGGGTCCCAGGGTTTCACGCCGATATGGCCCGAGGCGACGGCCTCCCGGATCTGCCAGTCCACGAGGATCACTCAGGATCAGCCTCCGCCGGTTCCTCTCCTCCGAACAACCACTCCCAAGGCATTCCACCAATATGTGCACGGGAGACTTTTTAAGGTTCACATATTGGTGAAGGTTTTCTCTAATTATCCGTCGTTTTCGTCAGGCTCTTGGGGAGGGAGGATTCATCAGCATCCGACTTCGAGCGACGACGGCGATTTCCAAAGGAAATCGACGTGCGGCGACAGGGTCGCCACGAAGTCGCGAGGGGCTTCGCCACCCCCGGCGCGGCCATCCCCCATTGTCCTGGGATATGCGGAGAAGGTTTCCGGGATACTTGGGATCCCCGGCATCCCAGACCGGGCCTGTTGGAATCCGGTGGGCGCCGCAGCCTCGGGGGCGAGTCGGCGGCTCAGCCGGAGGCGAGTCCACCAGGAGCGCCCGCTGTCAAAACGAACGTCCGACGGATATTGAGCCATAACCCTCGAAAAAAGAGAAAGGCGGATCGATTCACATCTTTTCGATCTTCGACTTCAGCATCTTCATGGTCTCAAGCTTGTGCTGCAGGTGCCTGATCATGCCCTCCTTCATCATGATCTTTTCGTCAAGCATACGAAGGGTCCACATCTTCTTCGTGTCGTCGTCGGCCTTGTTCCAGATGGCCATCATCACGGGGTCGACGCCTTCCATTCCCATGTGACCTTTCTCCATTCCTGAATTCCTCCTTACCGGGTTTCCTGTCCGGTGCGTCCGCGGCGCACCTGAACCTCCGTGGGCTGACCCGAATAAAAATATATCGGCACATTCCGGGATTTGTAACTCAATGTTATCGCCGATAACAGCCGGCAGGGGACCTGGGAGCATCCAACTCGTAATGGACAGTGGAAGGACGGAAGGTCCTATTTCACTTTCTTCCGTTTCTTCCCCTTCTGCTCCCCCGGCGACTCCCACGGCCCCCCCTTCAGGTGCCATTCCGCCCGCCGGAGGATGCCGTGGATGGTCGACACCTCGCGGGTCGTCAGCCGGGTCCGGCCCAGGATCCTCCGGGCCATGAGGAGAGTGTTGGCCCGCTTATACGCCGGGTGCTCTATCCTGTCGAGAAAATGGTCGAGGTGCCCGTACAGGTATTCCATCTCCTCGCGCTCGGCGAGCCGGTACATCCCGCAGGGAATGCCCGCGAGCTCGTAGCATACTATCCCCACGGCATGGGAGATGTTCAGGATGGGGTAGCCAGGCGATGACGGGATGGTGCAGATCAGGTCGCACCTGCGGATCTCCTCGTTGGAGAGCCCGCGGTTCTCCCGCCCGAACAGGATCGCGACCCTGTCCTTCACCTTCCCGATCTGTTCGCGGAGCTCCTTCGGGGCATAGTACGGCATCCGCATGGACCTGCACACCGATTTCGAGAGCCCGCCGGTGGTGGCCACGACAAGGGGGAACGAGGCGAAGACCTCGTCGAGGGTCATTATCCGGGCATGGCCGAGCACATCGGAGGCGTGCATCGCGCAGGCCTTCGCGAGGTCGCCGAGCGGGCAGGGGTCGACGAGGACGAGGTCGGAAAAGCCGAAGTTCTTCATGGCCCGGGCAGAGAACCCCACGTTCCCCTCGTGGAGCGGCCCGACGAGGACGATGGTAATCGCGGGCATCCGGTTTCGCCTTCGGGCTACTGGACGGCGTCCACGGTTTCCCTGAGCACGCCGATCCCTTTCTCGTACACCGCATTTCCGACGACGATGGTGTCGGCGTACCGGGCCATCTCGGCGGCCCGTTTCCCGGAATCGATCCCGCCGCCGTAGAAGAGGATGGAATCGTGGAGCGCGTCCGAGGCCGCCTTCACCACCGCGGGGTCGCCATAGATTCCGCTGTACTCGATGTACACGATGGGGAAGCGGAAGTACCGGTCGGCAACCGTTGCATAGGCCGCGACCTCGCGGGGACCGAGGGCGCACTCGGCCTTCGTCACCTTCCCCACCGAAGATTCAGCGTTGAGGACAATGTAGGCCTCGGGGACGACCTTCTCCCACTGCACGGGCTGCTTCATCACCCAGTCATGGTGCTTCCCGACGATCCACTGCGTGTCCCGGCTGTTTAACACCGACGGGACGAAGAGGAGGTCCACACCCTCGAACCGGACCGCCTCGGGGCCCGCGGGCTCAACCACGAGCGGGAGACCATGGTCCTTCACCCTGGCAAGGAGCCGGGCCAGGTTTTCGCGGGTCACGTTCAGGGTGCCCGAGAGCATGAGGGCATCGGTGCCGCTCGACGCGACCCCCTCCACGAGCTCGGGCGTCAGGGGCCGGTCGGGGTCAAGCTTGGTCACGTGGACCCAGGATCTCCAGGGGGGCTGCATGTCTCTTTCAGGGTTCGCCGGGGGACGGGTTATCTCTTTCCTTTCTTTGCGAAGGCGGCGGCGAACCTGCGGATGTCGGCGGCCGGGATCCCGGTCCGGCCGGCAAGCTGGTCGGGGTTCGCGGAGACCAGGTCATCCCGGTCGATGACCCCCGCACGGTGCAGCTTTTCGAGCGTTGCCTCCCCGAGGCCAGGCACGGCAAGAAGCTCCTGCCGCCCCTTCCCGACCCGGACCTTCGGGACCTTCTCCGGCACCTTCGCCCCCATCGCACCGCAGACGAGGGCCACGTGCCGGTACACCGTGTCCAGCGAGAGCCCGGTCTTATCGGCGAGGAAGACCGGGTGGAGGAAGCAGAAGTCCTCGGGCCGGGCAAAGCCGGCCTCCTGGTACCGCTTCAGGCTCGCGGCGGGGATGCCGGACTCGCGGAGCATGCGGGCCGCCATCGCATTCCGTGCCTCGGAAATGAGGGTAGCCGCCTCCTTCGGCCCGATGCCGGTGAGCTCGAGGGTCGCAGATTCTGCCCGGGAAAGGGCGGCGAGGTCCACGACCGCGTGCGAGGCGAGGCGCTTCATGATCTCGGCCCGGCTCCGGCCCTTCCTCGGCGGGAGGTGGGCCCGGAGGAACCGGCGGAGCTCGGAACGCCGCCTGAGGAGGGCGAGGGCGTCGGCGGCCTCGGAGAGGAGCCTCGCGGCATCCCCTGCCGGCAGGCCCAGGATCTCCCCGAGAACCTCGGGGGCCTGGTCGGCGAGCTCCGAGACGGTGTAGAGGTGCCGGTCGCGGAGCTTCTTCATGATCTCCGGGGTCATCGACGGCATGAGCCCCAGCGCCTCCTCGCTCGCCCTGATGTGCGAGCACAGGGGGCAGCCGATGTCCCACGGCCGTGCGCCCTTCCGTATGAGCCGGATGTGGGCGAGGCCGTGCTCCGGGCAGCAGGCCTCGATCTTGATGGCCTTGCCCCACTGGGCCGAGGGGAGGTTGATGTTGAAGGTGCACTCGGGGTAGCGGCCGCAGCCGACGAACTGGCTCTGGCCGCCCATGCGGAGCCGGAGGTCCCCGCCGCAGACCGGGCAGGGGCCGATGACCCGTTCCTCGTCGGCCCGCTCCATGATCTCCTTCCCGATCTCCTCGCCATGGGCCTCGAGCCCGTCGAAGACCTTGT
>Ga0335071_10007119_pt1 | contig 11535 bp, 10 predicted proteins | sample Lox_Sample_15_FD_206724 | JGI IMG/M metagenome (GOLD analysis project Ga0335071, IMG submission 206724) | Soil microbial communities from Loxahatchee National Wildlife Refuge, Florida, United States - Lox_Sample_1.5 | ecosystem: Environmental > Terrestrial > Soil > Wetlands | place: USA...
ACGCTGGCGCGGCCGCGGGTGGCGCGAATCAGCCCCATCAGGATCTTGAGCGTCGTCGTCTTCCCGGCCCCGTTCGGGCCGACGAAGCCGAAGATCTCGCCCGCGCGCACCGAGAACGAGACGCCGTGCAGCACGCGCTTCGCGCGAAGCCCGAGCCCGCTGCGGAACTCCTTCACGAGCCCCTCGACGCGGACGACTTCGTCGGCGGCGCTCATCGAGGAGAGCTCTCCACCGCGGCGGCCTGCCGCTGCCCTTCCCGGAGACCATGCTGCGCCCGCGCGACCCGATTCTCGTCGTTGACCTCGTACCGGTGTCCGTAGTAGCTCGAGACGATCCGTCCGTCGGGATCGATCACCCATTCCCCCCCGTGCAGATCCGTCGGCAGCTCCGGCATCACCGCATCGCGCGCCGGCGACGCGAGGTCTGCGACGCGCTCGATATCGCGGCCCGTCCGCTGCCGATAGAGCTCGCGGGCCTGATCGAGGAGCCGCGCGCGCCGCTCGGTCTCGACCTCGTCGAGGGCCTTCGCGTAGTCGGCGCGATGCCACTCGTCCGGCGCGTTGCGCAGCAAGGTCTGCAGATAGGCGACCACGACGTCGAGATCACCGTCCTGTGCCTGCAGGCGCGCGAAGAGTCGCCCCAGGTAGGAGGGTGCGCCGGACATCCCCACGGCAGGCTCGAGCTCGCGCGCCGCAGCCGCTGCGTCGTGCTGGTAGTAGAACAGGTTGAAGCTCAGGTAGAAGCGATTGCGCCAGTCGAGCGGGTGGTAGGCGATGCCGCGCTCGAGCAGGCGGTCTGCCGTCGGGAGTGCCTCCGGCACCTCGCTGATCCAGATCGCTGCGAACCGGTAGGGATGGTCGACCCAGGGGTCGAGCCCGGCCACCAGGTCGACGAGCCGCCCGAGCAGCGGTGCGGCGGCCCGGAGGCTTCCGGGGTCGGCACCCACGACCTGCACCGCGCGCAGCCAGTAGAAGTCGGAGAGGACCGAGTCGAAGCCGAGCGCCGCGATACGCGCGGCCCCGGGCTCGGGCACGAGCGGAGCCGACTGCTCCGCCGAAGGCGGTGCCGGAAGCCGCGCCTGGGCGGCCAGCGCGACTCCGAAGGCGAGCGCGGCGACTGCGAGGCGGACGACGGGTCGCGACGAGACCGAGGCCACCGATCCCTCCCACCGGCGGTGCGCGGTGTCCGGCGCGCTCTCGCGCCGGCGCCGCCCTGCGTCAGCGCTCTAGTAGAGAGCTCCCGCGTAGTTCAGCGCGACCGCGTTCAGGATCACGCGACCCGTTCCGGGATCGGTCGGCGGGCCGTATCCGAAGGCCAGGTCGGGCGCCACGTCGCCGGCAGCGTTGGGCTGGACGTACTCCAGCACCGCAACCGCGAGGTCGCCGTCGGCATCTCCGTAGGCGCTCGCAGTGAAGCAGTCCGCGTTGGCGGCACAGCCGCCCGCGCCCTGGGTGTTGACGCCGTAGTCGTAGAAGACGGCGCCCTCGGGCTGCCAGCCGACCGTGCCGAAGCCATTCGGCGAGGGCACGTCGGCGGCCAGCGGCCACATGCGCTTGCTCGGGCCGATGGTCGCCGCGCCCGCGGTGCTCGGCTGCGGATTCGTCACGGCCACGTACGCGTTGTACTCGCTGAAGTAGGCCTTCTCCGCGTCGGCGATGGCCGAGAGGTTGGTGTAGGCCTCGGCCCGCTTCGAGCGGCTCTGGTAGTTCTGGAAGGCCGGGATCGCGATCGCTGCGAGGATCCCGATGATCGCCACGACGATCATGGCCTCGAGCAGCGTGAAACCTTGGTGGTTGCGGTCGAGAGCGGGGCGCACGGTCCATCCTCCTGGGAAGCGGGGCGGAAGGGGGGGCCGGGCCGTAGCCCGGCCCCCGAATCCTGCTCTGCTAGAACACGCTCTGGCCGGAGACGTTGTTGCACGGACCCACCGTCGACAGCAGGTCGTTCGCCGCCGTCACCGGGTTGTAGACGCCGGTGTTGGGGCAGGCGCCGTCCGCCTGGGAGCCGGTCAGGTCCGGGAGCGGATGCACGTAGCCCCACTCCTGGTTCACGCCGTCGCCGTCGATGTCCGCCACCGCATGCGCGGTGAACACGGTCTCGGGCGCCGCGCCCGTCCCCACGGTGTCGTACTGGAAGTAGACGTCGCCCTCGGGCGACCAGCCGAGCGTGTCGAAGCAGTTCGGGCAGCCGGCGTTCGGCACGTCCCAGGGCTTCTTCGACGTGCCGGGGATACCGGCGGCCGGGACCGCGCCCGACACGATGAACGTCCCGAACTCGGCGAAGTAGCCCTCTTCCGCCGTGCGGATCGCGGCGAGGTTGGTCTTGCCCTCGCTCGACTTGGCGCGCAGCTGGAAGCGCAGGAAGTTCGGGATGGCGATCGCCGCCAGGATCCCGATGATGGCGACCACGATCATCAGCTCGATGAGCGTGAAGCCGCCGCGTCGCGTGTGGAGACTCTTCATATACTCCATCTCTCGATTTGGAGCGCCGAGCCGACGCGCATCGGAGCACCTTGCCCCTGGCCGGTACCGACCGGGGACTTCCCGGGCGGCGAGCGCTCGATTCCCGATTCCGACGCCCCGGTGGAGCAACCGCCGTGCCAAGCTCGACCTGCCGCTCCACGCATCGGCAGGTGCGGCCGCCGACCTGAGCGGCAAGCGGGAAATCGGCGCCGGATGCGGAGTTGCCGCTCCCGCCCGGGGAGGCGCGGGGAGAGACGAATCTCGGCGCTTACGGGGACGCGTTTCGTCACTTCCTCGGCTGGTTGACACGGCGCCTTGGCGCTGGTTACGCTGCCCAACCCTCGGCCCGGGCTCCCATCGTCTAGCGGTCTAGGACGTGGCCCTCTCAAGGCCAAGACACGGGTTCGATTCCCGTTGGGAGCGCCACCCGCCCATGTCCGACTTCGCCTTCGCCTTCATAGACTGCGAGTTCGGCGGCCTCGATCCCGAGCTGCACGACATCACGGAGATCGCCGTGATCCTGACCGACTACCGGCTCGCGGAGCTCGGCTGCCGCGAGTGGAAGGTCCGCGCGCGGCCGGAGCGCATCACGCCGGAGGCCGCCGAGATCCAGGGCTACGACCCGGCCGTGTGGGCGGCCGAGGCGCTTCCCCTGCGCCAGGTACTGGGCGAGCTCGCGGCGCTCCTCCCGAAGGACAAGGTGGTGGTGCCGGCCGGGCAGAACGTGCGCATGGACGTGCAGTTCATCGAGCGCGCGTACCGCTCCTGCGCGCTCGAGTACCCCTTCGACTACCACGTGATCGATCTGGCGACGCTCTTCTACGCGTGGTCGCTGGTGGTGGGCGAGCGGGTGGCGGCGCTCTCGCTGCGGCATGCGGCCACCACCGCGGGGCTCGTCGACGGGAGCGTGCCGCACCGCGCGCTCGCCGACGCGCGCCTCACGCTCGAGACCTTCCGCTACTACGTGGGCCGGCTCGCTCCGCGGCGCGCGTCGGAAGCCGGACCGGCGACCGCGGCCGCATCGGATGCGCCCCCGCCTGCCGGCTCCAGCCGCTGACGCCATTTTGCGACGGCCCGGCGGTCGATCCGGGTGAGCCACGGGAGCAGCGCGCGCCCGAGCCAGCTCCGAGGCGCGAGCCGCACCGCCGAGGCGAAGTCGATCAGCACCGGCTCCCCGCGCTCGTCGACCAGCACGTTGCTCCGATGGCGCAGGTCGAGGTGCACGACCCCGCGCGCGTGCATCGCGCGGACCGCCGCCTCGAGGCGCGCCGGAAAGCCGGGCGCGAGCGCGCCCGCGAGCTTGCGCGACATGCGGCGCCCCGGCCGGTACTCGAGGGTGAGGGCGAGGCCGTCGACCCGGCCGAGCAGGCGCGGCACGCAGTCCAAGCCTGCAAGCGCGCGATAGGCGGAGACCTCGCGCGACACGAGGAATCGACCCCACGTCGCGGCGAGCCAGCGCGGTCGGGGGGCGAAGTCCTTGACGACCACCCGCTGCCCGCCGAGGTCGACGAGGAAGACGTCGGGGCTCCGCCCGCTCCCGCGGTGCAGCACGGCGACGGTCCGCTCGGCAAGGGCCGCGCGCGTCATGCCCGCGAGCGCACTCAACGACGCGCCCGCTCCGACGAGAGGGTGGCAATCAGGAATCGGCGCGGGGCGTTGGGCGGCGGGGCGGCGGGGTCGGCCGCTCGGGCTCGATCTGCTCGCGCACCATGGTCCACAACCGCTGGCGCAGCCTCTCCTTGAAGGCCGGATCGACCGGAATCGGCGCGTCGTCGGCCTCGAGGAACTCGGCGAACTCGGTCGGGTCGAACGACGGCTCGGACGGCCCGGAGGCGCGCGAGATGCCGGCCTCCGATCGCTGATCCGCCCGCTGGGTCCGCTTCCGGCGCGGAAGCAGCCGACGCAGGCCCCTCGTGGTCTCCGGCTTCACCGGCCTCTCCACGGGGGGTCGTTCGCAAGATACACGACTACCTCTCGGCGAACACGCAAGATTCGTCCGCCGGGCTGCAACCGCACGGGTCCACCTGGCTGGCCGCCTCTCCCCGGAGTCACCGCCCGACTACTAGGTGGCGGCACGGGTGAACGGGTGGCAGCGGACGGCGCATTTCGCGCGGCCGGTGGAGCAGTTGGGGGTCAGGAGCCGAGGAAGGCGTCGAGGCCCGGGGCGCCGTCCGTGAGGGCTCGCCGCATCCGGTAGAGGTTCGCCTTGATCGCGTCCTCGGACTTGCCGAGGGTCTCGGCGATCGCCCGGATCGGCTGCCGGCGCAGGTGCTTGAGGTGGAAGATGCGCCGCTGCAGTGGTGTCAGGTGCTCCGCTACGACGGCGTCGCAGCGGTCGAGCATGCGCCGGGCCTCGACGGTGGCATCGGTCGGCGCCGTCTCGGAGGCGAGGCGCTCCGCGCCCGACTCGTCGAGCGACTCGAGCCGCGGGCGAGCGCCCCGGAAGCGGCGATTGACCTTGTTGCGCGTGATCCCGAAGATCCAGACCAGCAGGCTCGAGTCGCCGCGGTAGCTCGGCAGGACGCGGAAGACCGTCTCGAAGACCTCCTGGGTGACGTCCTCGGCCTCCGCGGGATCGCGCAGGCGCTTGATGGCGAAGCGGTAGACGCGCTGGAAGTAGCCGTCGTAGAGCTCGTCAAAGTGCTCCCGGCTTCCCGAGAGAACTCGGGCCACCAGCTCGAGGTCGCGCTCCGGCGCCGTGAAGAGCGGGGCGGGCGGCGCGGCCGCAGCGGCCGCAACACCCGCGACCGTGCGGTGGACGGAGGACGGAGACGGCGCGCCGACGCGGGGCGCCGGGCTGCGGACGAGCCGCGGTCTCGAACGGCTGTTGGGGGGGCTATTCCTGCGCACGGGTTCCCGCACTCCCTATACCGATCGTGGAGCCGGAGGCTCCGCCCGCTCGGCGTCTGGTGGCCTCTCCGAAAAGGGGTGGGATGAAGATCCCGTGACGCGGAGCAGCAACGGTCGTGCCAGCGCCGCCCGAGTGTGGCAGATGATTACTCAACTGTTCGGATTTACTTGGACAAATCCCATTGCGCCGGAGGCCCTGGAACCATGAGAAGGCGTTTGGAACATGGAGAAGTGGTTTTCCCATTGTAGGAACCCGCGTTCACTCGGCTGCAATTCAGTGCGTGTCGGAGGCGAGATCCGCGCGGCCCGGGATGATCAGCCACTTCCCGTCGCGGCGCTCCCAGCGATCCTCCCGGGTCAGGCTCGTCGACCAGAAGCGCATCGGCAGGCCGTTGTCGCCCTGGATCCGCACCCGGACGTGGGCGCGGCCGGGGCCCTCCACCGTGAACTCCTGGACATCGGTGCTGAGAGGCGCGTTGTGCTCGAAGTGCGCCTCCACCAGGTCCTGCGCAAGGTTGGCGAAGTACTCGGAGAAGGTCTGCTCGTTCTCGAAGTACTCGCGGAGCCCGGGGTCGCGGTAGCTGGCGATGCTGTCGAAGCGGCGCCCCTCGAGCCGCTGGTAGAACGCGACGGCCTTGTTGTTGAACTCGGCCTCCGGGCCACCCGTCACGACCTCGACCCCGCCCTGCGGCGCGGGGGCCGCCTTGCCGTCGCCCTTCCCGAACGACGGCATGTGCAGGTCGGGCATCGAGATCGAGGGCGCGTGCCAGTTCTCGACCTGCATCCAGCTCGGCACGGACGCGCAGCCGAAGGCGCCCGCCGCCAGGAGAGATCCGAGAACCCCGCGCAGCCGTCGGCTCACCGCCCCGCCCTCCGCGTCCGCTTGCGGCCGCGCGACGCGAGCGCCGCCTGCGCCGCCGCCAGCCGGGCGACCGGCACCCGGAACGGCGAGCACGACACGTAGTCGAGCCCCGCCTCGTCGCAGAAGCGCACGCTCTTCGGATCGCCGCCGTGCTCGCCGCAGATTCCCACCTTCAGGTCGGGACGCGTCTTCCGGCCCCGCTCGACGCCGATGCGCACGAGCGCGCCGATCCCGTCGCGGTCGATCGAGACGAAGGGATCGTCGGTCAGGATGCCGGCCTCGATGTAGGCGGGCAGGAACTTGCCGGCGTCGTCGCGCGACAGCGCGTACGTCATCTGCGTCATGTCGTTGGTGCCGAACGAGAAGAAGTCGGCATAGCGCGCGATCTCGTCGGCCACCAGCGAGGCGCGGGGCACCTCGATCATGGTGCCGATCGCGATCTTGACGCGCGCGCGGCTCTGCGCGACCACGCGTCCCACCTCCTGCTCGACCAGCTTGCGCAGGCGCTCGAGCTCCCCGACGTGGGACACCAGCGGGATCATGATCTCGGGCCGCACCTTCACGCCGGATTCCGCCACCTGACAGGCCGCCTCGGCGATCGCACGCACCTGCATGCGGTAGATCTCGGGGAAGGTGATGCCGAGCCTGCAGCCGCGGTGCCCGAGCATCGGGTTGAACTCGCGCCGCTCCTCGATGCGCGCGCGCACCGCGGCGACCTCGGCGCCGAGCGCCTCGGCCACCTCGCGGATGCCCTCCTCCTCGTGCGGCAGGAACTCGTGCAGCGGCGGGTCGAGCAGGCGGATGGTGACCGGCAGCCCCTCCATCGCGCGGAAGATGCCGACGAAGTCGCCGCGCTGCATCGGCAGGAGCTTCTCGAGCGCGGGCGCCCGCTGCGCCTCGTCGGTCGCGAGGATCATCTCGCGCACCGCGAGGATGCGCTCCTCCTCGAAGAACATGTGCTCGGTGCGGCAGAGGCCGATGCCCTGCGCGCCGAACTCGCGCGCCACCTTGGCGTCGTGCGGGGTGTCCGCGTTGGTCCGGACCTCGAGCCGGCGCACGGCGTCGGACCAGCGCATCAGCTCCGCGAACTCGCGCCCGAGCTCGGGGGTGACCGTCGCGACGCGGCCGAGGATCACCTCGCCGGTGGAGCCGTCGATGGTGATCTCGTCGCCGGCGCGCACGATCTGGTCGTCGACGCGGAACTCGCCGCGCTCGTAGGAGATCTGCAGCGCGCCGCAGCCGACGACGCAGGACTTGCCCATGCCGCGCGCCACCACCGCCGCGTGCGAGGTCATGCCGCCGCGCGCGGTCAGGATCCCCTCGGCCGCGTGCATGCCGTGGATGTCCTCGGGCGAGGTCTCGACGCGCACCAGCACGACCTTCTCGCCGGCCTTCGCCTTCGCCTCGGCGCTGTCGGCCGAGAACACCACGGTCCCGTTGGCGGCGCCGGGCGAGGCGGGCAGCCCCTTCGCGATCACCTGCTTGGACGCCTCCGGATCCAAGGTCGGGTGCAGGAGCTGCTCGAGCGCGTCGGCGTCGACGCGCGCGATCGCCTGCTCGCGCGTGATCAGTCCCTCGCGCGCCATGTCGACGGCGATCTTCACCGCGGCGCGCGCGGTGCGCTTGCCACTCCGGGTCTGCAGCATCCAGAGATGGCCCGCCTGGATCGTGAACTCGATGTCCTGCATGTCGCGATAGTGCTGCTCGAGGACGCGGCGAATGCGCAGGAGCTCGCGGTAGGCGCCGGGCATCTCCTCCTCGAGCGTCGGCAGATTCGCCTGCTCCGGGCTGCGGCCCTCGCGCGCCAACGGCTGCGGCGTGCGGATGCCGGCGACCACGTCCTCCCCCTGCGCGTTCTTCAGGTACTCGCCGTAGAAGACCTTGGCCCCGGTCGAGGGGTCGCGCGTGAAGGCGACGCCCGTCGCGCAGTCGTCGCCCCTGTTCCCGAAGACCATCGACTGGACGTTCACCGCCGTGCCCCAATCCTCGGGAATCCGGTTGAGGCGCCGATAGGTGACCGCGCGCGGCGTCTTCCAGGAGCGGAACACCGCCGCGATCGCCCCCCAGAGCTGCGCGGACGGATCCTGAGGGAAGGGCTCGCCGGTGTGCTCCTCGACGAGCGCGAGGTACTCGCGCACCAGCGCGCGCCAGTCGTCGGCGCGCAGGTCGGTGTCGAGATGGACGCGGCGGCGCTCCTTCAGGGAGTCCAGCCGGTGCTCGAAGCGCTCCATCGAGACGCCGAGCACCACGTCCCCGTACATCTGGACGAAGCGCCGGTAGCTGTCCCACGCGAAGCGCGCGTCCGCCTGCGCGGCCAGCCCCTCGACGGTGCGGTCGTTGAGCCCGAGGTTCAGGACGGTGTCCATCATGCCGGGCATCGACACGCGCGCGCCGGAGCGGACCGACACCAGCAGCGGGCACGCGGGGTCGCCGAAGCGCGCGCCCATGATGCGCTCGACGCGCGCCAGCGCCCGGGCGACCTCGGGCTCGAGCCGCTTCCGGATGCGGCCGCCCGACGCCTCGAACTCCGCGCAGACCTCGGTCGAGAGGGTGAAGCCCGGCGGGACCGGCAGCCCGATCCGGGTCATCTCGGCGAGGTTGGCGCCCTTCCCTCCCAGCGTCTCGCGCATCGAGGACCGACCGTCGGCGCGGCCCGCCCCGAAGAAGTAGACGCGCCGCCGCGGCGCGGCGCGCTTGCGGGCCGTCACCCGCCCCCCTCCAGCCGCTCGCGCAGGTACCCGGCCAGGGCATCGGTGGCGATCCGCTGCTGCGCCATCGAGTCGCGCTCGCGGACCGTGACCTGACCGTCGCCAACCGACTCGAAGTCGAAGGTGACGCAGAACGGCGTGCCGATCTCGTCCTGGCGCCGGTAGCGGCGCCCGATGTTGCCGGCCTCGTCGTAGAAGACGGCCAGCCGGCGGCGCAGCGCCGCGGCGAGCTGGGTGGCGGGCTCGGCGAGCTTCTTCGCGAGCGGCAGGACGGCGACCTGCACCGGCGCCAGCCGCGGCGGCAGGCGCAGCACCGCGCGCGTCTCGCCGTCCGGGAGCTTCTCCTCCGCGTACGCGTTGCAGAGCAGCGCCAGGCAGGTGCGATCCACGCCCGCCGAGGTCTCGATCACCATCGGCGTGTAGCGCTCCTTCGTCTCCTCGTCGGTCACCGACAGGTCCTTGCCGGAGTACTCGCTGTGGCGGCGCAGGTCCCAGTCGCCGCGGTCGTGGACGCCCTCGATCTCCTGCCAGCCGAACGGGAACAGGAACTCGATGTCGCTGGCGGCGCGCGCGTAGTGGGCGAGCTCCTCGGGCCGATGCGGGCGCACGCGCAGCCGCTCCGCGCGGAAGCCGAGCTCGCGGTGGAAGGCCAGCCGCTGCGCCAGCCAGTGCTCGAACCAGCGCTCGCGCTCGGACGGATGCACGAAGAACTCGAGCTCCGCCTGCTCGAACTCGCGCGAGCGGAAGGTGAAGTTGCGCGGGTTGATCTCGTTGCGGAAGGCCTTGCCGATCTGGGCGATGCCGAACGGGATCTTCTGCCGCGCGCTCTCGCGCACGCGCTTCATGTCGAGGAAGATCGACTGGCAGGTCTCGGCGCGCAGGAACGCCTCGCTGGCGGCGTCCTCCTGCGCGCCGATCCGCGTGCGAAGCATCAGGTTGAAGTTGCGCGCCGGCGTCCAGTCGTGCTCGGACGTCCCCTGGCGCGCCGGACACGGGCCGGCGTCGTCGAGCTGGTCGGCGCGCAGGCGCTTCTTGCAGGCGCGGCAGTCGACGAGCGGATCGCTGAAGTGCTCGACGTGGCCCGACGCCTCCCAGGTGCGCGGGTGCGCGATGATCGAGGAGTCCAGGCCCTCGACGTCGTCGCGCTCGCGCACGACGCGTTGCCACCAGAGCGCCTTCAGGTTGTTCTTGAGCTCGACGCCGAGCGGCCCGTAGTCCCAGAATCCGTTGATGCCGCCGTAGATCTCGCTCGACTGCCAGACGAAGCCCCGCCGCGCGCACAGCGAGACGATCTCGTCCATCCTCGCAACCGGCTCGCCGGACGACGGCAGCGAGGCGGCGGTCGGCGTCGGGTCGGCGTCCGCGGCCATGAGAACCCCCTGGAACGTCGCGGAAGCCACGCAAGGTCGCCCCGCGGTCCGGGAGTGTCAAGCTCACGTGGGCCCTTCGTATCGTCCGAGGCAGATCGACCCGTCCGGAGCATCCCCGCAAGCCGCCGAAGGCGGCGCGCAGCGAGGCGAAGCCGAGCGAAGTTCATCAGGACGCGGCCCGTCGCCTCCGACGCAAGAGGGACGGCCTGGAGTATCCCGCAAGCGATCGCGAAGCGATCGCGCGCAGCGAGCCGCAGGCGAGCGAAGTCAACAGATGGAGCCGAGCGTCATCGCCAGGAAGCGCTCGCTCCGCAGCTCGACGCCAGCATGGAAGCGCTCGAAGCGGCCGAGCAGCAGCTCCGCCTCGCGCTGCGCCAGCGCCGGAAGCGCCAGCCGCGCCAGCCGCTCGATCGGAAGGCGCAGCCCCTGGTCGAGCGCACGCAGGGTGCCGAGGTGCACCGAGAGCGCCGCATCGGCCGGGCTCTCGCAGCGTGCGCACAGCGGTCCACCCTCGGCGACGTGGAACGCCACGCGCTCCGTCTCCTCGACCGCCCGGCCGCAGCGCACGCAGCGCGCGAGCTCGGGGCGCAGCCCGAGCGCCGCGAGCGCGCGCAGCTCGAGCAGCACGCGCAGGCGCCCGTCGGGATCCTGCTCTCCGATCGCGCGAAGCGCGCCGAGCGCGGCGGCGAAGAGCTGGCCCGCCTCGCGTCCCCCGGACTGCTCGGGCGCCAGCCGATCGAAGAGCTCGACCAGGTAGCAGGCGAGCGCGAAGCGCGCGGGCCGGACTCGCAGCGCGGGGAACGCATCGACCAGGCGCGCCTGCTCCAGGCGCGCGAGCGAGCCGGAACGCCGCCGATCCACCCGCACCGCGATCCGGTTCAGGAGATCGAGCGTGCCCGGGAAGCGGCGCCGGCTGCGGCGCGCGCCCTTGGCGATCACGGTGAGCCTCGAGGTCGCCGGCGTGAGCAGGTGTGCGATGCGATCCGACTCGCCGAAGTCGACGACGCGCAGCACCAGCGCCTCGGTCTCGAGCGTGGACACCTCAGGGGGTCGTCGCTGAGCTGTCGCGCGGCTGTTGCGCGCCCGACCCTTGCTGGGCTGCGGCGCGTCCTGATGAACTTCGCTCGCCTGCGGCTCGCTGCGGTTCTTGCTGAGCTGCAGCGCGTCCTGATGAACTTCGCTCGCCTGCGGCTCGCTGCGCGCCGCCTTCGGCGGCGTGCGGGGATGCTCCGGACGCTCGCGTTGCCCCGGAGGCGACGGGGGCAGCTGGTTGCTGAGCTGCA
>Ga0335071_10007121_pt1 | contig 11534 bp, 7 predicted proteins | sample Lox_Sample_15_FD_206724 | JGI IMG/M metagenome (GOLD analysis project Ga0335071, IMG submission 206724) | Soil microbial communities from Loxahatchee National Wildlife Refuge, Florida, United States - Lox_Sample_1.5 | ecosystem: Environmental > Terrestrial > Soil > Wetlands | place: USA: Florida...
CACCGGATCCATGTGAGCTACGATAGGAAACCATTTGGTTTCCTGTCAACCTCGCAGAACTGCCTGCGAGTCGTGGTGACGACGGTCAGGTTGGACGCTTGGGGTCGGCGGCGTCGGCGCGAGGCCTGGCCGGCAGGGTCAGCAGAGCCAGCACGCAGCCGACCAGGACGACCGCGGCCGCGACGAGGAGCCCGAGATCCGCGCCGCTGATGAACGCGGAGCGGGCGACGTGGGCGAGCAGGTGACCCGTGGCCCCGCCTACCCGGGCCGCGACGCCGAGAGCGCCGCCGACCGAGCCGAGGATGGTGTTCTCGATCGCGTGCGGCAGATGGTACGGGGCCAGCGCGGTGGTCATCTGGTCCTGGTAGCGGGTGGACAGCAGGCTGCCGATGATGGCCACGCCCAGGGCACCGCCGACCTGGATGGACACGCCATTGGTAGCTGAGCCGACGCCGAGGTCCCCGCGGGGCAGCGAGCCCATGACCGACCCGGAAACCGCCGGCATGACCAGGGCCGCTCCGATGCCGGTCATGATCAGGCCGGGCAACGTGTCGGTATAGGTCCAGGTAACCGAGGCATGCGAGACCTGCCACAACCCGGCGGCGACCAGCAGCAGGCCCGCCGCCGTGGTGAGCTTGGTCCCGGCCACGCGGACCGCGACGGCCGACACGGGGGCAATCACCGCTATCGTGGCCGCGATCGGCAGCATCCGCATGCCGGCCTGCAGGGCCGAGTAACCCAGGTTGAACTGAAGGAACTGGGTGAGCACGAACAGGGATCCGGCCAGCCCGAACAGGGCCAGTCCGTTGGAGCCGACCGCGGCGGAGAAGCTCGGCCTGCGGAAGACCTGCAGGTTCAGCATCGGGTGGGAGCTGGCACGTTCCCATGCGACGAAACCCGCGAGCACGGCCAGCCCGGCGATGCCGGCACCGATCACCAACGCGGATGACCAGCCGTGGACCGGCGCCTCGATGATCGACCAGAGCACCAGCGCGAGGCCGGCGATCGACAGCACTGCCCCGGCCAGGTCAGGCCGCCGCGCGGCCGGGTTCTTCGAGTCCGGGACCAGCGGGAGGGCGCACAGCAGGCCGACGGCGGCGATGGGCACGTTGATCAGGAATACCGATCCCCACCAGAAACGAGCCAGCAGCAGTCCGCCGACGATCGGTCCGAGGGCAAACCCCAGCCCGCTGGTCCCGGCCCAGAAGCCGATGGCCCGCTGCCGCTGCCTGGCGTCGCGGAACATGTCGGTGATGATCGCCAGCGTGGACGGCATCATCAGCGCCGCGCCGACGCCCATGCTCGCCCGCGCCGCGATCAGCACGCCCACTGACCCGGAGAACGCCGACCACGCCGAGCCGCCGGCGAACGCCACCAGGCCGGCCAGGAACGTGCGCTTGCGGCCGACCCGGTCCGCCAGGCTCCCGGCTACCAGCAGCAGCCCGCCGAAGACCAGCATGTAGGCGTCGACGATCCACTGCAGCTGGCTCGAGGTGGCGTGCAGATCCCGCACCAGGGTCGGCAGCGCGACATTGAGCACCGTGTTGTCCAGGTTGACCATCAGAATCGAGACGCACAACACGGCAAGGGCGAACCAGCGCGTAGACCCGGGGCGGTCCTGGCGCGGGTGTAGTACGGGGATCTGGTGCGTGCGGATAGCCATCGCCTGCTCCTCCGGCCGGCTGCGCCGGGCGCTCCGGCACCGGATAACCACCTCAATGGTCACGTCCGGCAGAGCCGGCATCTACCGTCCAACGGCCCCGCCGGGGCGACCGAAAGTCCTTACCTCGACGGCCCGGCCGGCCGGTTCCTGGCCTGGCTCGGGCCGGTCCTGCTCGGACCGTCCTACGCCGAGCGACTGCAGCGCATGGAGGCTGACGCCGCCCGCGCCACCGAACGTAACCGGATCGCCCGCGAGATTCATGACAGTGTGGGGCACGCCGGGGTTCGATACCTTTCTTTCCGAGGCGTCGCTCCGGTTCAGCCCGTTCGACTACCAGCTGCAGGCGGCCCGCAGCGCGCTGCGCCGGATGCGGGGCCGGGCGATCCTCGCCGACGAGGTCGGGCTCGGCAAGACCATCGAGGCCGGCCTGATCCTGGCCGAGCTGCGGCTGCGCGGGCTGGCCGACCGTGCCCTGGTCATCGCGCCGGCCGGGCTGGTGACCCAGTGGCAGGAGGAACTCGAGCGCAAGTTCGGCGTGCCGACCGTACGTGTCGGCCGGGAGCGAGATGTCCCGGGCCAGGAGCCGGCAGCCATGAGTGCCGACCGGCCGGTCGCGGTCGCCTCGCTGGCGGCAGCACGCCGCGATCCGCTCAAGTCCGCGCTGACCCGTGACCAATGGGATCTGATCATCGTGGACGAGGCGCATCGCGTGCGCGCACCGCGAAGCGCCTCGGGGAGGCTAGTCCGCGAGCTCCGGTCCCGGCATCTGCTGCTGCTGACCGCCACGCCGGTCGAGAACCGCCTGCAGGACTTGTACGAGATGGTGAGCCTCGTCGCGCCGGGGCTGCTGGGGACTGCGGCGCAGTTTCGTGCGGCGCATGGCGTCGGATCGGCCGCACCGGACCATGAACCGAGGAATGTCTCGGCGCTGCGGAAACGGACCGCCGAAGTGATGATCAGGCACCGGCGCAGCGAGGTCAGCCTGCTGCCGCAGCGGCTGGCGGAGACACTCCGGGTGGAGCCGTCCGAGCCGGAACGCGACTGGTATTCCGACCTCACCGCACGGGTGCGCGCCGAGGCCGGCACGGCCACGCCGTCCCGCCGACTCGCGTTGCGCAGCGTGGCCAGGCTGGCCGGGTCAAGCCCCGCCGCCGCCGCGCCTACGCTGGCCAAGGTCGGCTGGGACGACCTGGCCACCCGTGCAGGGGCGCTTACCGTCCCCGCCAAGGTCGCGGTGCTGCTCGACCAGCTGAGGCGGTACGCCGGGAACGGGGAGAAGGTCCTCGTCTTCACCGCGTTCCGGCAGACCCTCGATCAGATGGCCGGGCACCTGGCCGCGGCCGGCATCCCCGCCGCGATTTATCACGGCAGCCTGCCGCGCGCGGAAAAGGAACGAGCGATAGCCGCCTTCCGCGACGACGCCCCGGTCCTGCTCTCCACCGAGTCCGCGGGGGAAGGACGCAACCTGCAGTTCTGTCACGTGATGGTGAACATGGACCTGCCGTGGAACCCGATGCAGATCGAGCAGCGGTTGGGCCGCCTGCACCGGGTCGGCCAGGACCACGACGTGCTGCTCACCAACCTGGTCGCAAGCGGCACCATCGAGGAACAGGTGCTGCGGGTCCTTGAGGCCAAGATCAACCTGTTCCAGCTGGTGGTCGGGGAACTCGACATGATACTCGGACGGGTGGACGACGACTTCGACTTCGACTTCGAGACCACAGTGTTCGACGCGTTCGTGGCCTCCGGCGATGACGCGGAGTTCGGCGAGCGGATGGCGGCCATCGGGGACGACCTGGCCAGGGCCAGGACCGATTACCTGACCAGCCGGGTCGCGATCGATAACCTCGTCTGCGGGCCGGACGAGCAGGCCAGGGAGGGGGCGTGACGGCGGTGGCCGATCCGGCGCTCGGGTTCTGGCTGCGGCATGTGGCGGCGGCCGGAGGGCTCTGGGAACCGGACGGGGATACCACTTACGTGGTCCTTCCGCCGCCGCTGCGGGACGCCTACCGGCTTCCGGAGGAGCTGCGGGTCACCGCCGACCCCGACATAGCGCGGGAAGACGGGGCCACATTGCTCACCGCCGGTCACCCTGTCCTCGCCGAGGCCGCCGAGCGGGTGCTGGCCTCTGGTGATACCGGGCACCTGGTCCTGGCCAGGCCGACTTCCGCACCTCCTGGACCTGACATGCTGCTCGCCGCGGCACGGGATGCTTTCCCCGCCGACCACGGCCGGATTGACCTGTCCAGCGAGCCCGCGTTCGTACTGCACCCAGTCATCCAGGTCGGCGCCCTGGTCACCTATGAGCTGTCGGCCGAGGACCGGTTCCAGGAGGAGGTGCAGCGCTGGGTAGACGTGCCGTCCAGGCGCCAGTTGCCCGCGGATCTGGTCGGCAGGCTGTGCCGTGCGGACGTGGACGAGCGGGCCCAGCCTCGGCGACCGGAGGGCCTGATGCCGGCCGTCGGCGCCGCGCACCGGCTCATCGACGCAGGCGCTACCGCGCGCCGTCAGGCGCTCGCTGCGGAGGTGAGCGGTGCCTGCCAGGCCGAACGCGGTCGTGCCGCCGCCTACTACGCGGACGTGATCGCCGGGATCGAGGCCCGGCTGGCGACTGCCCAGCCGGATCGCAAGGCAGTGCTCGATCAGCGGCTACGCGCCACCCGTGAGGAAGAGGCCAGGCGGCTGGCCGAGATAGCGGAGAAGTACGAGGCACGCCACACGATCAGGCCCTACCGGCTGCACGTGATGCTGGTCCCGGCACTGCGCGTACCAGCGCATGTCCTGCGGGGGATGCGGCGATACCCGGCGTACTTCGACTGGCTGCTGCCAGCCGGGGCCTACGCGCCGACGCGGTGCCCTTCCTGCGGTGGCGAGGCGCCGCTGGTGGCCGGCAAGCTGAAGCTCGGCTGCGAGACGTGCCTGCCCCCGAAGCCGGCGGCCCCGGCTGTCGCGGCCCCGGCTGGTCCGGCTGGGCCTGCGCGGCCGGTGTCCGGCGCACCGCGAGGTGCCCGGCCCGCACCCGCGGCCAGGCCGGTACCGCCGCAGGCCAAACGGCGGGCCGTTGTCCCGCCGAAGGTACGTAAGGAGCAGCAGAAGGCCACCGCAACCTTGGCCGAACGGCTGTGGCGCGGTGGCGGCCGATGACCGCCGCACCATCAGGAGGATCCTTCACCCCGGCTCGCCGGCCGGGTTCTCGGCCCGGCCGGGCTCTGCCGTGTCGTCGGGATGCCCCCAGGCGAGGAGCCGGAAAAGTTCCTCGCGGAGACAGACGGCGATGCCATCACCGGGGCGCTGCTCGGTGCCGCCGGCACCGAGTGCCCTTATTGCATCTACTGCCGGGACGGGCAGGCGGCCGAGGTGCTGCCCTTTCCCGTCGGCGACGACGGAACATTCTGGCCGTTCTACTGGTGGGGCCAGCGCTCGGGCGGCAGATGGGCGTCTTCGCCGAATATCCCGGCCAAGGGCCTGGATCCAGTCGAAGGCGCGCTCGCCGTCACCGGTCTGGCGTGGCACGGCCTGCCGGTCGCGGGCCGCACCCTGGCCGCGTGGGGAAGGATCGCCGACCATCACGAGCGGCTGCTTTCCGCGCATTCGGCGCGCCCGCTGGCCGCGGCCGTGAACCGCCTCGTCGCTTCCCGAGCCGGCGGCCGGGCGACCTTCGCCGAAGCGGCAGGCCGTTTCCGTGTGCCGGAGCAGGAGGTGCGGCGGGCCGACCGTGCCGTCCGCCAGCAGCTAGCCCTCGGCCGAGATCGGCCCTGGTAGTACGGTCGCCCGTCTGGCCGGAGACCGTCACCCTCCCGCCCGTCTGAGGGATCTGGCCCGTAGCGCGGCCTGCCAGGCCGCGCCGGGTGACTCGGCCGGGCCGGGCGCGGGCCACCAGCGATCCTGGGCGTAGGTGAACGGGTACCAGCGGCCGTCCGGGCCCAGCCGGATCCGCGCGCCGACCCCGGGATCGGCGATCGTTCCGGGGCTGAGCGCCAGCTCACCGATGGCGAGGGCGCGCTGCTTGCGCACGTCGCGCACGGCGTCCGCCATCTGATCGGGTTCGCCTGCGGATGCCCCGACGGCGGCGGCGACCCCGCCGGCCCCGCCGTGCCGGTAGGCGAGCACCAGCTGCCGCAGTTCCTCCTCGGGAAGCCCGGTCAGGCGGGCCGCCCGGGCGGCATGCGGCGCCCCCTGCAGGGTAGCCAGGATCCGCACCGCGTCGATGAGCGGGTCGTCGGCTTCCGCCGCCGGGCAGGCACCCGCCAGCATCGCTGCCGCCCGGCCGGCCGCGTCGGTGGCCAGCAGCCGCAGCTGGGTGAGATCCGGAACGGGGGCGGGCGGCTCGTCGCGCTGCCACTCGTCTACAGTCACGCGGCACCGCCTGCGCCAAGATCCTGGCTGAGGCTGACCAGGGCCCGCAGCTCACCGTCGTCGAGTTCGGTCAGCGCGCTTTCCCCGCCCGCCAGCACGGCCTCGGTGAGCCCGCGTTTGCGTGCGAGCAGCTCGGCGATCCGGTCTTCCACGGTTCCCTCGGCCATCAGGTGGTGCACGTTCACCGTGGCGTGCTGGCCGATCCGGTGTGCACGGTCGGTGGCCTGGTCCTCGACGGCGGGGTTCCATGGCCGGTCAAAGTGGATCACGTGGCCGGCCCGGGTCAGGTTCAGCCCGGTCCCAGCCGCGCGGACCGAACAGATCAGGGCGACGCCGTGGCCGGACTGGAACCGGTCGACGATCTCCTGCCGCTTCGCGGCCGGGGTGCCGCCGTGCAGGAATTCGGCGGGCATGCCTCGCGCGAGCAGGTGGGCCTGGATCAGGTGCCCCATCGACACGTACCCGGTGAACACCAGCGCTGCCTCTCCGGCGGCGGCCACCGAGTCCATCAGCTCCTCCAGCGCCTGGAGCTTGCCGGACCGGGCGGCCTGGACGTCGGCGTCCCAGCCGTCCGCGGACTCCCTGAGGAAATGCGCGGGCGAGTTGCAGATCTGCCGGAGCGACTGAAGCAGGCGGAGCACCAGGCCCCGGCGGGCGATGCCGGCGCTGGCCGCTATGTGCGCCAGCGTGCCGACGGTCGCGTCCTGGTACAGCGCGGCCTGCTCCCGGCTCAGCTCCACATAGCGGTCACCGACCACCTTCTCCGGCAGCTCCGGCGCGACATCGGGGTCGGCCTTGCGGCGGCGCATGAGGAACGGGGAAATGAGACGGCCCAGCCGCCGCGCGGCGTCGCTATCGGCCTCCCGCTCGGCGGCCCGGCCGTAGCGTTCGCGGAATGCGGGGAGGGTTCCGAACAGCCCGGGATTCGTCCAGTCCAGGATGGCCCACAGCTCCGACAGCGAGTTCTCGACCGGCGTGCCGGTCACCGCGATCCGCGCTGTGCCGGACAGCGACCTGAGCGCCCGGGCCGCCTGCGAGCGATGGTTCTTCACCTGCTGCGCCTCGTCGGCCACCACGATGTCCCAGCGGACTTCGGCCAGCCGGCCGGCGTCGCGGAGCAGGGTCCCGTACGTAGTGACGACGACCTGCCCGGGGGCGAGCCCGCCGAGCGAGCGGACTGCCCCGTGATAGCGGCGCACCGGGACAGCCGGCGCGAAACGCGCGAACTCCCGCTCCCAATTGACGAGCAGCGACGCCGGGCACACCACCAGCGTCGGCCCGGCCGCCCGGTGCAGATGGAACGTGATGACCATCAGCGTCTTGCCCAGGCCCATGTCGTCCGCGAGCAGCGCTCCGAAGCCGAGCTCCGTGGTCTGCACGAGCCACTGGACCGCCCTGCGCTGATAGCCGCGCAGGGTCGCGTGGAGCCCGTCGGGGATGCCCACCGGCCGCTGGCCGCCGGCTTCACGCAGCGCGGCGACGACGTCGGCGAGCCGTCCGCCGCCGACGCATGCGACGTCCCGCCCGCCGACGGCAATCTGCCCGGCCAGGGCGGCGCTCAGCGCCTGGGCGCCGGTGAGCTGGCCGACCTGGCGCTCGCGGGCGCGATGCGCGATGCGCCGGTCGACCAGCACCCACCGGCCGCGAAGCCGAACAACACCTGCCGCCGCAGCGACCGCCGCCGCCTCCGCCTCCGAGAGCGGGTCGCCGTCCAGGGTCAGCTGCCAGTTCAGGTCGACGACGTCGCCGAGCGAGAACGCGCCGGCCGCACTTCGCGACCGCGCGACCGTGCCCGTGCCGAACCCGACGGCCAGTTCGCCCGGCCATTCGACCGTGATGCCCTGCGCCGCGAGCAGCTCGCCCGCCGGGCCGAGCAGGTCCACGGCATCCTCGCCGTCGAGCGTGCCGTCACGGCGGATCTGCTCGAGCGGCGGCCAGCTGCGCGTCGCGTGGCGCAGCGCCCGGTGTTCGGCGTGCCCCAAGCGCGGGGCGTGCAGCTCGGCTCGCAGCGGCGGCCCGTCATCCGCGGGCGGCTGGATCCGCACGGACATGGGTGCCGAGGGTGCCGGGTCGGCCGCCTCGGCGCAGCGATCCGCCCACTCCGCGGCGTCGTTTCCCAGCACACGGGCGCGGCCCGCGTACGGTACGTCGCCGATCACGAGCCGTGCGCCCGGCGGCCGCAGCAACGCGTCGGCGACCGCGTCCAGGAACCCCGGTAGGCCGGGGGACGTCACTGCGGTGTCCGCCGCCAGCCGCCAGCAGTCACGGCCCTCGTCGTCCAGCGCCGGATACACGCGCTGCGCGGAGATCGCCTCGAGGGCGGACCGGGCGGCCGAAGCCCAGGTCCGTGCCGACGCGTGCAACGGCACGGCGTTCGGGTCCAGGGCGGCCAGCACGGGCAGTGCAGCCAGCAACGGCACTGCCCAGCCCGCCAGCGGCCCGGGAAGCTCGGCGCCGGAGGGATGGCTGATCCGGAACCACCGATCACGGTGAAAGTCCAGCGCGCAGCCGGCCCGCAGCAGCCGCCCGGAGATGCCCTGCAGGCTTCGCGCCTCCGCCTCCGCCGCATTGGCCAGCTGCGCCAGGGCGGACCGCTCCTGTGCCGTGACCCGGTCGAGCAGCCCGGCGGCGGCCGCCGCCTTAGCCTCGTTCTTGCTTCGCCCTTCCGCGACCCAGGTATAGCGTCCGGTCGCATGCGTGCAGCTAGCCGTGCAGGTGAACACCGGCTCGTGCGGCGGGCCGCTGGCATCCTGGGCGTAGGACAGGGCGGTGATGACGCCGGTCTGCGCCCGCTCGTTCAGCACGGTCACGGGGTTCCGCTCAGCTCCCGCCCCAGCCAGCCGTCCCGCCCTGGCCGGGGCGGCTGACGGCGCGAGATCCCTGAGCAGCGCCACGGCCGCGGCTGCCCTCGCGGCCCTAGACCCGGCCGCGAGGCAGGGCGCGCCGACGACCAGTCCGCCCGCCGCCGGCAGGAAGGCGACCGCCGAGTACTCTCCCGTCTCGATGTAGCCTGCCGTGGGCAACGACCGGGCCTGGCTGTACATGGACAGCACTCCCCTGGCCATCGAGGGAGTGCTGTCCAGCGCCTCCCAGGCAGCGGCACGGGCCTCGGCCCACCCGTCCGGGTCGGCGTCGAACAGCAGGAGACACACCGAACGGGCCGAGAGCCTGCCGGACCGGACGGCAACCGCGGCCTCCGGGTCAGGCGCCGGCCTGCCGACCTCGTAATCGAGCCAGGACTCGAGTTCCGCAGCGGTCAGCTCCGGCGCGGCCGGCTTGACCGGCCGGGCGGCGAGCCGGTCTCCGTTCGGGATGGCCAGGCCTGTCAGCGCGGCCAGCAGCGACAGCGCTGCGGCCTGCCGCGCAGCCTTCTTGCTGCTGCCGTACGCCGCCTCGCCTTCGATGCGCACGCCGTCCCGTTCCACCGAGGCCCCGGCGCAGAACCCGTCGCCCGCCGCCGACTCGGTGACCTGCATGGCGGCGACACCCAGCCGCTGGGCCTCGAGAGCCAGGACGGCTACCGCCATCGCAGGACCCCGGACGACCGCCTCCATCGCCGCCGCACGAGCCCCGGCCCACGCCTGCTGATCGCGGGTGGCGAAGAGCACCTGATGCAGCTCCCGTGGCCCCGCTTCCGCAGACGTGATCCTGCGTTCCGCGTCCGCGATCAGCGCCGGGTGAGTCACCCCGTCCTGGCACGCGGACTTCAGCGCCCCGAAGAACTCGTCAGCAGGCAGCGCCGCGAAGTTCGCAGCCCGGTCGGCCAGCAGAGCCCGCAATGCCCGCCGCGCGCGTTCGGACTCGATGTCGACCTGCCGCCGGGTTCGCGGTGGTGACACGAGACGTGGCCTGGCACGAGCCAGATCGGACGGTGTGGGCAACCTGGGGGGCTGTGACGACACAGCTACTTGTCTACCATCGCCACCATCTGTTCGGCGGCGGACCTTGGCCGCTCGAGCAGAGCCAGCGGCGGCCCGGCAGCAGCGCGGAGACGACGGCTGCCTGCTCCGCGGGCAGCCTTACTCAATCGGCTGCCTGGTGACCGCTGGCGGCTCACGCCCGGCGAATAGCCAGCCGCCGATCGCGGCTACCAGCGGCAGCCCGATGAGCAGGATCAGGATGTCGCCTGGCGGCACGCCGCCGGCCGTTGCGGTCAGGCCGCTGTGCGTCCAGGTCATCCCGGCGATGACCGCGCCTGCCGTGCCGAGGATGGCTCCGAGCAGGCCGAGCGCGGCGGCGGTCGCCGCGGTGATCGTCCGCCGGGTCGCGCCGCTGGCGCCGGTGGCGGTGAGCGTGCGCAGGTCCGGTGCGGTCTCGCTGCGGATCAGGCCGACGGACATGGCCAGCATGCTGAGGGCGATCACGATGCCCAGTGCGGTGCCCCGCGGGTGAAGTCGGCGAGGCTCGGGTTGCGGGTTGCCGTCTGGACCTGCACCTCGTTGGCGTGCCCGAATCGCCGTACGGCGCTGAGTTGCGCGGCGGTGAGCGGGGCACGGGCCTGGATCAGCCAACCGGACAGCTGAGTCCGCAGGTGGTACTTGCTCACCGCGTACTCGGTGACCACCGTATTCGGCGCGGACGTGCCGCCGGGCAGGGTGCTGACCTTCTGAATCGCGGGGCTGGCCAGGCGGTAATTGCTCAGCGTGCAGGGCGGGCCACCGTCAGCACCGGGCTGAGGTCCGTCGCCGCAGGTGGGATCGTTATCGTTGCAGGTCCGCGGCGGGGTGAAGATCATCTCCAGGCGCGGCACGCCTGCCAGCCCTGGCCGCATGGTGAGGATGTCGGTGCCGGGAGCGATCTGGCCGGCCTTGATCCCGTACGTGGCGAGAAACTGCGGGGTGGCCACGTAGACGGAATCGTCGCCCGCCGGGCCGGTGAAGTTCTGCGCACTGTGTGCCCGCGTGCCCCCCTGGTACAGGATGGCCGAGGTTTCTAGTGGCACCGCGGACGCGTGCAGGCTGGCGGCGAGAGTGTTCACTCTCGTGGTCAGGATGGCGAGCTGGGCGGCGCTGAACTGCTCCATCTGGCCGGGGCCCGGGCTCTGGGCCGCGCCGACGGTCACCTGGCTGCTGGACAGGTCCGGGCCGATCCAGTTGAGCGGATTGTCGAACTTGATGCTGGCGACGACGCAGATCCCCATGGCCAGGAACACGGCGAACGTGGTCGCCGCCAGCGCGGCATCGGACCGGGCGCGGTAGCGGACCAGGTCGCGCAGCGCGATCCGGATCGCGACCGGCAGCCGCGGGCCCGCCCCGGCGGCTAGCACGGTGATGGCCAGCGGGGCGAGCAGGCAGACCCCGGTGACGGTGATGACCAGGCCGCCCAGCAGGAACAGCGCGTGCCCCTGCCCGCCGTTGCCGCCGGCCACCCCATTCAGGCCGCCGGCGGGCGCCAGGCACGCGAGGCGTGCGAGGCGGCCCGGATCTGGGAGCTGATCTTGTCGCTGCCGGACGGGCTGGACACGATCGCGGGGGACCGGGGCTACCGCTTCTCCGGTGGGGAGAAACAGCGCCTG
>Ga0335071_10007122_pt1 | contig 11534 bp, 9 predicted proteins | sample Lox_Sample_15_FD_206724 | JGI IMG/M metagenome (GOLD analysis project Ga0335071, IMG submission 206724) | Soil microbial communities from Loxahatchee National Wildlife Refuge, Florida, United States - Lox_Sample_1.5 | ecosystem: Environmental > Terrestrial > Soil > Wetlands | place: USA: Florida...
TTCGAAATCGCCCCCCCCCCCCCGCCCATACGCCAACGGTGCCGATGGCTAGATACGGGCTTTTGCCAGGGTGGAACGGTCTGTAGAGGCGATCTCTGGAATTCGCCAAGAGGGCCTCCGTCCCGCGCCCGTTTGCCCCCGACCGTCGCCTGCTATCCCGAGCATCTCGTGCGCAGGTATTTGGAGAGGAAGCACGCAAGAGACTGACCAGGCCAAACGAAATAGGAGTTCAGTCATGCGAAAGATTCTTCCATGGGCAATAGCACTTGTGCTCTCTGCCGGGGCAGTAGCGGCGAGTGCCGCTCAGAGCAAGGCCGCCACCCTAACGTGCGTGGGGCTGTACTCCGAGACGGATGCCGGCTCGATCAGCTTCAGGGTGGGCACAGGTCCATGGACGGTGATCAAGATCGGTGACACGATTCCTGCCAACGCGGAGATAGAGGTCACTGTGGACAGGGATTGGATCGAGCTCACGCCGTCCGACAACCCTAACGCCGTGTACGAGATAAACGGTGAGTCCGGAGCGGTCACCAAGAGCGTCGCGGACATCCTCAAGGGCACACCGAGGTCTGTGAACTTCCCGAAAGCGAGCGGTGACAACCCTGACCCGGCCTTCAAGGACAAGCTGGTCGTCACGCAGTACCTGGGAAGGCAGATTTACACTAACCCCGATGGCGACGACAAAGATGTGAAGTACGGTGACGTTTTGGCCATGAAGGGCAAGGTGACGATCATCGCCATCAACAACACGATCAACCTCATGAACGCCAGCGGAAAGGTGACTACGGTCATCGGACCGCTGCAATTCGACATCGAAAAGGTTCTGAAGAACGAGAAGCTGTACAAGTTCCTCAACGTGGGAAGATGATCGAGGGAAGGAGGGAACCGAGGACAGAATCCGTAACTTCATTCGTGGCCGCACGCTGGTTTATCAGGGGACAATAGCCGCCGATAAGGCTTCGCTTCTCCTGAAGGAGGAGAGGATCATGAAGAGGGTTCTTACAACCCTGACTCTGGTGGTAGGTTTATTCGCCACAACCGCGTATGCAGCGCCGCCACATTGGGTGGTGGGTTTCTCGCAGATTGGCTCTGAGAGCGAGTGGAGAACTGCCAACACCAAGTCCGTGCAGGATACATTCAACGCCGACAAGAGCTTTACCCTGATCTATTCCGACGCCCAGCAGAAGCAGGAGAACCAGATCAAGGCTTTGCGGTCCTTCATTGCACGCAAGGTCAACGTCGTCCTGTTCACGGCTCTGGTTGAGACAGGCTATGGTCCTGTCCTCAAAGAGGTCAAGGATGCCGGCATCCCGGTCATCATGATCGACAGAGACGTGGCCAAGGAAGATCGGCAGTACCGGCTCACCATCATGGGTTCGGATTTCATTAAGGAGGGCGAGAAGTCCGGGGTGTGGCTCGCCGATTACTTGAAGAAGCAGGGCCTCGATGATGGCCAGAAGCCCATCAACATCGTCGAGCTACAGGGCACGACCGGCTCCGCTCCCGCGATCGACAGGAAGACCGGCTTTGCGAACATCATGAAGCAGCACCCCAACTGGAAGATCACTCGTTCGCAGACCGGCAACTTCACCAGCTCGGAAGGCAAGGTCGTGATGGAGGCCTTCCTGAAGGCCGACAAGAACATCCAGGTGCTGTACGCGCACAACGATCAGATGGCCCTAGGTGCCATCCAGGCCATCAAGGAAGCCGGCCTCCAGCCGGGCAAGGACATCATCATCGTCTCCATCGACGGGGTGAAGGGTGCCTTCGAGGCCATGGTCCGTGGCGAGCTGAACGCCTCTATCGAATGCAGCCCGCTGCTCGGGCCGCAGGCCCTACAGGCGGTCAAGGATCTCCGCGCTGGGAAGAAGCTTCCCGCCAGGATCTGGACGATCGAGGGCGTGTTCGATCAGACGAATGCGGCCCAGGCTCTGCCGAGCCGCCAGTACTGATTCCGGTCAAGCTATGGTACTGCCCCAGGACCACTTCGTTTCACGAAGTGGTCCTGGGGCGGTGCATGAACCGCCCCCCCCTCTTCAGGGGAACCCACGTAGCCTGTGGTCGGGTCGGAGTTGACGGGCTGGGGTGTCCGAACATGATGCGGTGAGCGGAGGTGCCAGGAATGCCCGGAGAAGCACCCGTCCTGGAGATGAGGAAGATCAGCAAAGTCTTTCCCGGGGTACGAGCTCTGTCGGGCGTGGATTTTCGCCTTTTCCGCGGCGAGGTCCATGCCGTCATGGGCCAGAACGGGGCGGGGAAGTCCACCCTCGTCAAGGTCCTCACGGGAGTGCATGAGCACGACGCCGGGGAGATCCTCCTCGAGGGCAAGCCGATCCGGCCCGATTCGCCGTTTGCCGCGCAGAAGCTCGGCATCAGTACCGTCTACCAGGAGGTCAACCTCTGCCCCAACCTGTCTGTTGCCGAGAACATGTTCATCGGCCGGCAACCCATGCGATTCGGCAGCATTCACTGGAAGGAAATGAACCGCCGGGCGGAAGAAGCCCTGCGAAGGCTGAACATCGTCATCGACGTCACCCAGGTCCTGTCTTCGTACTCGATCGCCATCCAGCAAATGGTGGCCATTGCCCGCGTCCTCGACGTCTCCTCCAAGATCCTGATCCTCGACGAGCCCACCTCGAGCCTTGATGAGACCGAGGTGGAACGGCTCTTCGGGCTCATCCGGACGCTCCGCGACCGGGGACTCGCCATTCTCTTCATCACCCACTTCCTCGATCAAACCTACCGGATCTCCGACCGGATCACGGTCCTGAAGGACGGCCTCTTCTGCGGGGAATACGAGACGGCCGAGCTCCCCAAGCTGGAGCTCATCGCCAAGATGCTGGGCAAGGAGCTGTCCGAGTTCAGCTACGCGACCGAGCAGGCCGGGAAGAAGAAGGAAGCCGCCGCGGCTGGCGCGGAGGCGCCCGTGCTGCGGGTCCGCCAGCTCGGGTTGCGCGGCTCCATCGCCCCCTTCGACCTCGATCTCAGCAAGGGCGAAATCCTCGGCCTGGCCGGGCTACTGGGCTCGGGCCGGACGGAGATGGCCAAGCTCATCTTCGGCATCGACAGCGCCAACCAGGGCGACATCGAGGTCCAGGGGAAGAAGGCGAGCATCGGCTCTCCCCGGGCCGCCATGATGGCCGGCATGGGGTTCTGCTCGGAGGACCGGAAGAACGAGGGGGTCCTCGGCGAGCTCACCGTTCGCGAGAACATCATCCTCGCTCTCCAGGCCCGGATGGGAGGGCTCAAGTTCATCCCCCTGAAGAAGCAGCTGGAGATCGCGGACAAGCTCATCAACTCGCTCAAGATCAAGACACCGAGCGCCGAGAACGCCGCTCTCCAGCTCAGCGGCGGCAACCTGCAGAAGGTCATGCTGGCGCGCTGGCTCGCGACCCACCCTGCCATCCTCATCCTGGACGAACCGACGCGCGGCATCGATGTCGGGGCCAAAGTGGAGATCATGGAGCTCATCTTGAACCTCAGCCGACAGGGGATGGGGGTCATCTTCATCTCCTCCGAGTTCGAAGAGGTCGTTCGCTGCAGCGACCGAGTCGCCGTCCTCAAGGACCACGCCAAGGTGGGAGAGCTGAGCGGGCCGGAGGTGGACGAGAACAACATCATGCGGACCATCGCGGAGGGGAGATAGCGTGCCGTCTGCGAGATCGCTGAGTCGGAGCAGGCTCATCTGGCCCCTCATCGCCCTGGGGTGCCTTCTGCTCTTCAACGTCTTCTTCACCCCCAACTTCTTTCACATAGAGGTCAAGGAGGGACACCTCTACGGCAATCTGATCGACATCATCAAGAACGCGGCCCCCATCATGCTGCTCGCGATCGGGCTGACGCTCGTCATCGCGACCAAGGGGATCGACATCTCGGTGGGCTCGGTGGTCGCGATCTCGGCCGGCACCGTCGCCATCCTGCTAGGCGGCGACCTCGGGGGCGTGCCCAGGTTTCCCGTGGCCTTGGCCCTCATCGGCGCCGTGCTGGCCTCCACCGCGGCCGGCGTTTGGAACGGGATCCTGGTGTCGCGGATCGGATTGCAGCCCATCATCGCAACCTTGATCCTGTTCGTCGCCGGACGCGGGATCGCGATGGTGCTCACGAATGCAATGGTCATCTGGATTTACGTGAAGCCGTTCGCCATCTTCGGCCAGGGCTACTGGCTGGGACTGCCCTTCTCTATCTACATGGTCGCGGGTCTCCTGCTCCTCACCTGGCTCGTGACCCGAAGGACGGCCATCGGCCTCTTCATCGAGTCGGTGGGGATCAACCCCACCGCGGCCCGCTTCTCTGGCATCAGCGCCAAGAACATCCTCCTGGGCGTGTACGTCTTCAGCGGATTCTGCGCCGGACTGTCCGGGCTGGTCGTCTGCTCCACCGTCATGAGCGCCGACGGCAACAACGCCGGGAATCTCTACGAGCTCGACGCCATCCTGGCCGTGGTGCTGGGGGGGACCTCCCTGAACGGCGGCAAGTTCTACCTGCTGGGCAGCATGATCGGCGCCCTCATCATCCAGACCTTGACCACGACCATCTATGCCTTCAACGTCGCCCCCGAGATCTCTCAGGTCGTGAAGGCCTTCGTCGTGTATGGGGTGAGCTTGCTGCAATCCGAGCGGTTCCGTCGCAGGATCGCGGGCATGTTCGTCCGGGAGAGAGCCCCGGCATGACTCGAAGATTCCTCAACAACAGAAGCCTGTCCCTCCTGGTCATCCTGACGCTGTTCGTGATCATGTTTGGATATGGCTCGTTCGCCTATACGGGTTTCTTCTCGCTCCAGAACTTCTTGAACCTCTTCATCGACAACGCCTACCTCCTCATTCTCGCCGTGGGGATGACCTTCGTCATCATCTCCGGTGGGATCGACCTCTCCGTCGGCTCCATGCTCGGCCTGGGGACGATGCTGGCGGCGAGCCTCTTGGAGAAGCAACACCTGAACCCTCTGCTGGTGATCCTGATCGTCGTTGGGTTCGGTACGCTCCTGGGCTTCTTCATGGGGTGCCTCATCCAGATCTTCGACCTTCCCCCTTTCATCATCACCCTGGCCGGACTGTATCTGGCACGAGGCCTTTGCTACATCGTGAGTATCGACACCATAGGGATCACCAACAAGTTCTTCATGACCGCGGCGCAGGCGCGGATCAAGATCACCGGCGACACCTTTGTTTCGCCCAGCGCCGTGATCGCTCTCGTCGTGGTCGCGGTTGGTGCGTATGTCTTACGGTTCACCAGGTTCGGTCGCACCATTTACGCAATTGGAGGCAACGAGCAATCCGCACTGCTCATGGGGCTGCCGGTCGCACGAACGAAGATCGCCATCTACGCCTTGAGCGGCTTCTGCTCGGGGCTGGCGGGCGTGGTCTTCACGTTTTACACGCTTTCGGGGTACGCCCTGGACGGAAAGGGGATGGAACTCGACGCCATCGCGACGGTCGTGATCGGCGGCACCCTGCTGACCGGGGGCGCCGGCAGCATCCTCGGGACAGTCTTCGGTGTCCTGGTCTACGGGACCATCCAGGTGCTCATAGTTTTCCAGGGCACCCTCAACTCCTGGTGGACACGAATAGCGATCGGCTTTCTCGTCTTCCTCTTCTGCTTCCTGCAGAGATTGTTCGAAGCGAGAAAGGGTGTGACGGTCGCGCACAGCTTCTCGCAAGAGCCCGCCGCGATTGCAGGCGGTGGCTAGTACCTCTCCACAGTGGTTTTGATCGGTTGAGGAAGCAGGCGGGGGAGCTCGCCGGGGTCGAGGGCCACTTCGATGCTGCGGGGCTGCCGAGGTAACCGGCGGATGAGTCCGCGTTCTTCGAGCTCAACGATCATCCGATGGACGCTGGGCGGGGTGACGCGGAAGAAGCGTTCCAGATCCGCCTCGGCCGGGGGTCGACCGTTCACCAGGGTGTAGGCGTGAATGAAGGCCAAGTACTGGCCCTGCTTCTCGGTGAACTTGGGCTGCGGCCACGAAGTGGACATGGGTGCGGAGGTGTGATCGACAGCTCCTCAAAGGAGGAGCCGCCTTGAATGTACGCTACCGAGTCACGCCTTCGCACGAGGAACGGGAACGGCTTCGGGAGATGGTCCGGGGTGGGAAGGGTCGAGTCCGGAGGCTGAAGCGGGCCCAGATCCTACTCGCGGCGGACGCGGGTGCGACCGACGAAACCATCGCGGCCAACGTGGCGGTGGGGACCTCGACGGTCTTCCGGACCAAGCGCCGTTTCGTCGAGGAGGGGTTGGAGGAGGCGCTCAGCGAGGAGCCACGTCCTGGAGCGGAACGCAAGCTGTCGGCGAGCGAGGAAGCTCTGCTCGTGGCCACCGCCTGTGCCCAGCCTCCCGTTGGGAGAGCACGGTGGACGCTCGAGCTCCTGGCGGGCGAGATGGAGCGGCTGACGCGCCACGAGTCGATCTCGTCGGAGACGATTCGCCGGCGGCTGGCCGAGAAGGAACTGAAGCCATGGCAGAAGAAGATGTGGTGGTCGATGGGGAGTTCGTGGCCCGGATGGAGGACGTCCTGGATCTCTACGCCGAAGTCCCGGACCGGAGATTCCCGGTGGTGTGCATCGACGAGACTCCTCGGCAGCTGATCGGGGAGGCGCGCGTGCCCGTGATGGCCAAGCCGGGGAAGCGGGCCCGCTACGGCTACGAATACGTTCGCAACGGAACCGCCAACGTCTTCATGATCTTGGACGCCCATCGGCCCTGGCGGCACGCCAAGGTGACCGAGCAGCGCACGGCCGTCGACTTCGCCGAGTGCATGCGCGAGCTGGTGGACCAGCACTACCCGAAGGCCGAACTCATCCGCGTGGTCCTCGATAATCTCCCCACCCACGCCGTGGGCTCGCTTTACGAGGCTTTCCCCCCGGAAGAGGCTCGTCGCATCCTGCGCCGGCTCGACTTTCACTACACCCCGAAGCACGCCAGTTGGCTCAACATGGTTGAGATCGAAATCGGCGTGACGGTGGGACAGTGCTTCGACCGGCGGCTCCCCGACATGGAGACGCTCGTCTCCGAGGTGGCCCACTGGGAGCGAAGGCGGGACACCGACAAGGCTCGCATCAGTGGCTCTTCAACGTCGAGCGTCCTCGACACGACCTCGGTCGAGCGTACCCAACGCCGATCACCCGGCAGCCGCTACGAGCCGTCGCGTGAACCGGTCGAATTCACTGTGGCGAGGCACTAGTTCCCCAACGCCGGTCGACTCGCGGGCGTGGCCAGGCGAGGAAGAAGCCGCGGGTCACGCCTCCACCTGTCCTCCGTGGGGGATACCAAAGCGGACGAAAGGAAGGTAGCCCGGTCCTCGAAACATGCACCTACCGGACCGCCTCGATGCTCCCATGTTTCCTGGGGACGTTGCCCACCGGACTCGGCAAGGGGGACCCGGCCTGACTTCTTCGAGGCCGCACCCTGCGGCGCGTCCGGGCCCCCCAACCTCTCGAGCTAGAGCCAAGGCTCGCTCGTGGGTCATCACGGTTGCTGGCACTCCTTCCTCGGGGTGCATAGCGTTCCTCGACGCGATCGAAGTCCCCACCACGTCTGGGAATTGACGGTTCCACGACCGTCTCGGGAGTCAACCCTCCTGGGTGCACGGACGGATCTACGGCTCCCCGTAAGGGATCGGGCTCTCAGGCTCGGGTTGGCGAAACGAGCGCCCGGCGGCCATGGCTGGGTGCGTGCTCGACGACCTCAGCGAGACGCGCCAGCTCAAACGCGGCCGTGGCCATGACTGCGTCTCGCGCGGCCATGTCGAGTACCGGCCGGTGGTCAGGAGTTCGAGGACGATGGCCAAGAGCCAGCCCTCGCCACCCAAGCGAAGATGCCTGAGAACCCGAGCAGGATCGCAGCGCGCAGCGCCTACCATTATTTCGATGACGCCCACGACATGCATGAACGCCGCCGGGCCCATGGGCAGTAGCCGCGCCGCGAAGGGGCTCACGTACCCGGGCCAATTCGTGAGCAGGATTGTGAACTTGTCAGCTCCGGCGACGATGGGGACGATTCCAAGGGCGATGCGCAGCGCCCAGTGAGTGATCCCTCGGCGACGGCGACAATTCGGCCGCTTGCACAGGTTGTGCTGGGAGTGAGAAGCGGGCCCGTATCGGGGATCGGCCCGACGATCCCAGTGTGAGGAAGTGCCCCGCGCGTCCGGCAAGCAACCGAGAGTCGGGTCCTGCACCCCATGGCCGCAATTGGGGCGGGCAAAGGGAGCTACGAGGTGAGTACAGCACCGAAGAGCTTCACACATCCCCAGGTGTGAGCCCCTTTCGGCAGCGGCGCCAGCTCTTCACCGATAGACGCTTGTGCCAGAGCTAGGACCTTACGGAGGCTCAGGATGGCGGAACAGAATGAGGTGCGCAGCGACCGTATGACGCTCGGCCACGTTCTCTTGGAGGAGTTAAAACTCCTCCGGCCCGCCTTCCCGACACCGGTGTCTACAGGCGGTCCGGCGCGGTCGACGGAGGCCGCTGACATCTACCGGGCCATCGCTGCGCTCCCGGATGAGGAACGGCTATCGGCACTGTGCCTGTCGGGTGGCGGCATCCGGAGCGCCACGTTTAACCTCGGCGTTCTCCAGGCACTTGCCCGCGCCGGTATCCTCGGTTCGTTCGACTATCTCTCGACCGTGTCCGGCGGAGGGTACATCGGCACGTGGTTGCAGGCCTGGATACGCCGCGAACGGGACCGAAGAAGGCCAGACGGAACCACGCCGACCTCGGCCGAAGCGCGGGAGGCCGTGCTCTCAGAACTCGCCACCACCATGGCTTGCGAGCCGCTTCGACCGGAACCTGTCCCGATCGATCGGTTGCGGGAGTTCTCGAACTACCTGACGCCTCGGACTGGCCTCTTCTCGGGCGACACATGGGCTGTCGTAGCGATCGTCGTGCGGAACCTCCTCCTCAATTGGCTTGTGATCGTTCCAGTTCTGGCGGTCGCGGTCGTGATCCCGCAGGGGACGTTCCTTCTCGCGGGCGCGCGAGATCTGGGTAGCGTCTCCTGGGCGAAATCCCTGTCGTGGGTGGCGCTTGCCCTCGGCCTCCTCTCGAGCGCTCTCACACACCTCATGCGAGCACGGGAGCGAGGCGTCGCCCCCGAGGCCGATCCCGAGAGGCGCTGGGAGCAGCGCGGGAAGGAGAAGGCGTCCGGCAAGAGGCTCAGCACCTCGAGCGTCGTGTTCTTCTACGCGGCGGCCACGCTCTTCGTTCTCTCGGCGTCCTGGGCCGAGCGTCCCTGGTACGTGGTGCCCGGCCTAGGCGTGGTTCCCAGGGCAGATGACCCGTTCCAGGTACGCATGCTCCGCGCCGCGGTGTGGACGATAGGACTTCCACTCCTCGGGGCTGTGATCGGAAGGACTCTCAGGCGTCAGCGGCCACGGTGGAGCGACGGGGCAGCGGAGATCGCTGCATTCGTTTCGTCCGGGGTCCTCGCGGCTGCACTCATCGCATGGCTCATGGGTACACCATGGGGGGCGCTCCTCGCGCGTCCGGCCCTCCTCACGGCCCTCGCCGTGCCCGCGCTGCTCGTCGTGTATGCCCTCTCCCGCGCCCTGTTCACGGGGATCCGGAGCTTGTCCGACGACTTCGGGATACGAGACCCTGCCTACGGGGAGGCGGACCGCGAGTGGTGGGCGCGCATCACGGGGAGGGCCCTCCTCGGGGCTTTCGTCTGGGCAAGTGGGAGCGCGCTCGTGATGCTCGGCGTCTGGACGCTAGGACACGGGGGAGAAGCGCTCACCCAGCTTCGGCACTGGGTGGGCGCCGGGGTCGCCGCGGCCGGGGGCGCGGCGGCTATTGTGTCCGCTCTGCTGGGGAAGAGCCCCGACACCTCTCCCGGCTTTGAGAAGAGCGCGGTCGCTTCTCATCGGAAGGAGATCCTTCTCCGGGCTGCTTGTGCGCTGACGGTCTGCTGCGTCGTCGTGCTCCTTTCGCTCGGGACAGCTTGGCTTGGGCGGACGACGACCAACGACGACTGTCTTCTCGCACTGGGTGCGAGCACCGCCCAGTGCGAGGCGGCTCCCTGGGACGGCTCGGTCCAGCCCCCGCCCGCTCGGCCGCTCAAGGGGGGATGGAGCGTGGTCTGGAAGCTCGTCGGCGTGGCGGGAGGGCTCCTCGCCGTGGCGGGGGTCGCGGGCGTGTTCGTGAACGTGAACCGGTTCTCCCTTCACGGCATGTACCGGACACGGCTCGTCCGCGCGTACCTCGGTGCGTCCAACACCGACCGGCGCCCGAATCCCTTCAGTGGATTCGATCCGGAGGACGACGTGGTTCGGATCTCAGATCTGCGGCCCCGCCCCGGCGAAAGCGCGAGGCTCCTGCCCATCTTGAATGCAACCTTGAACGTGGTCCGGGGAGAACGCCTCGCTTGGCAGGAGCGGCATGCCGAGTCGTTCTCGATGACGCCTTTGTTCTGCGGGAACTTCTACCAAGGCTACCGCGACAGTCGCGTCTACGCGCGCCCCCGGGGGGGAATGGGGCTGGGTTCCGCGATGGCGATCTCCGGCGCGGCCGCGAACCCGAACATGGGCTACGCTTCGACCCCCGCCCTCACCTTCGTTATGGGCCTTCTCAACGCGCGGCTCGGCGTGTGGCTTCCGAACCCTGGAGACCCGGGCACCCCGGTCGTTTCACGCCCGGCGCCCCGCCACGCCACAGTGCACCTTGTGCGCGAGATGCTGGGCCTCACGGACGACTACTCGAGGTGGGTCAACGTCTCCGACGGAGGACACTTCGACAACCTGGGCCTGTACGAGGTCGTCCTGCGGCGCTGCCGGCTCGTCGTGGTGAGCGATGCGGGCTGCGATCCCAGGCACAGCTTCGGCGACCTCGGGAACGCCATCCGCAAGATCCGCGTGGACTTCGGGATTCCGATAGAGTTCGAGTCCGAGATCCTCATCCCCGCCCGCGGCAAAGAGGGAGAAACCGGCCCCGGCTTGCTCTGCGCTCTCGGCAGCATCAAGTACTCGGCGGTGGACGGATCGGGTGTCCCGGAGGGCCAGCTCATCTACCTGAAGCCCACGCTCGCCCCCCGCCCCACGGGCACCGTCCCCTACGACGTCCAGGCCTATGCGCACCTCAGCCAGACGTTCCCCCACGAGTCGACCGCGGACCAGTGGTTCTCGGAGTCCCAGTTCGAGAGTTACCGGACGCTCGGTGACGACATCGTCCGCACCCTCCTCGGAGAGGACAAGGTGAGGGGGTGGGGCGGCCTATTACGGTGTGTACAGGACCACCTCTCGAAGGGCGAGCCGAAGGCGCCCCCTGTGGCGTCCGGCCCCGGGCTTCAGGCTCCTCGCGATCGGGGCGCAGCATAGCTCGCTGGACGGGGGACCCGGCCGTGGGCGAACTTGCTGGGCAGCCCGGGGCTCGATCCGGGCCAGGGGGTCGCCTCAGGCGGCCGGGCATGCGCGCCTGGCGGACGTTTGAATGGCCCGCCGTGCTTAGTCGCAGAAGACGATCAGGAAGGTCCTGCCCGGGCCTCGCAGGTCATCGTCCTCGTCGCAGTGCGACGGATCAACGCCTCTTCAGTTGGGCTCGCAGAGAACGGCG
>Ga0335071_10007123_pt1 | contig 11533 bp, 9 predicted proteins | sample Lox_Sample_15_FD_206724 | JGI IMG/M metagenome (GOLD analysis project Ga0335071, IMG submission 206724) | Soil microbial communities from Loxahatchee National Wildlife Refuge, Florida, United States - Lox_Sample_1.5 | ecosystem: Environmental > Terrestrial > Soil > Wetlands | place: USA: Florida...
ATGCCTGAGAAGAGAAGGAGAGCTGCTGCCCAGCGCACCGTCGTCGACCCTCTCATGGCCTACCTCACGAACCGAGAGGATCCTCGAACGCCATCGTTCTGGGCGATCGAACGCGAGCCCGGCGAGGTCACCGCGAGTACGGCTCGTCGGGCTCGTAGAACTCGCCCGCGAGGTCGTCGAGCTTGCCCTGCAGGAAGGCGCGCGCGTCCTGGATCGCCTGATTGTAGACGGGTGCGCCGAGCTCCTTGGCGACGAACTCGAGGATCCGCTCGGCGGCGAGGCCGCCGAGCTCGATGTCGAGCTGCTCGGCGAAGAACTTGCGGATCGACCGGAGCATGCGGTCGCGGCGGTCGCCGGTCAGGCGGATGCGCAGCGGGTGCGGCTCGCCGCTCGCGCGGCGCTCAGCCACGCCGGTGCACCAGGACGCGGCTTCCGCCGGCGAAGAAGATCTGCACCTTGCCGGGACCGGTGAGCCGCTCCACCACGCCGGGGCCGAAGGCGACGTGCTCGACGCGGTCGCCCGGGACGTAGCTGTCGGTCGCGACGTAGGGGCGCGGCGGGCGCGAGAGGTTCGGCTCGACCAGCGGGGTGCGTGCCGTGGGGCGGCGCGCGCCGGCGCCCGTCTCGCCCGTCCTGCGATGCGGGCGCGGCGCGGCTGTGGCGGCGCGCAGCTTGTGGCGCTTGCCGCACTCGCGGCACTCCACCTGCGCGATCCGACCGTCGGCCATCGCGATCACCACGTGCCAGCCCATGCCGCAGCGGCCGCACACGGCCTCGATGTCCGCGCCGACGCTCATGCGGCGCCCATCCTATCCCTCCGCGGCGCGGAGCGCCGCCGCCGGGCATGCGCTATCGAAGGGGCCGGCTGGTCCCCGGAGGAAGCATGTCTGAAGAGCCGCTGATCGCCGTCTTCGTCGACTTCGAGAACCTGGCGATCGGCGTGCGCGACCTGAAGGGAGGCGGAGGGCAGGGCTTCCGCATCGACCTCGTGCTGAAGCGCCTGCTCGAGAAGGGGCGCATCGTCTACAAGCGCGCCTACTGCGACTGGGGTCGCTATCGCGAGTCCGTGCGCGAGTTCCACGCCCAGGGGGTGGAGCTCGTCGACATCCCGCAGGGCAAGCTCTCCGGAAAGAACAGTGCCGACATCCGCATGGTCGTCGACGCGCTCGACCTCTGCTACGCCAAGTCCCATATCGACGTCTTCGCGCTCCTCTCGGGCGACAGCGACTTCTCGCCGCTGGTCTCGAAGCTCAAGGAGAACGAGAAGCGCGTGATCGGGCTCGGGGTGCGCAACTCCACCTCCGAGCTCCTGGTGGCGAGCTGCGACGAGTTCATCTTCTACGACGATCTGGTGAAGGCGCAGAGCGAGCGCGCGCCGCGCCGGAAGAGCCCCGAGAAGGCGGGCGGCGGCGACGTCGCGCTCGATCACCTGGTCGAGATCGTGCGCTCGCTCGAGAGCGACTACGATCCGCTCTGGGGCTCGATCGTGAAGCAGACGATGCGCCGGGTGCATCCCGGCTTCAACGAGGCGCAGCACGGCTACCGCGCCTTCTCCGACCTGCTCGAGGCGGCCGAGCAGAAGGGCCTGATCTCGCTCGAGTACGACGAGGACCGCGGCAACTACAAGATCCGGCTGGGCAAGGGTTGAGGCGCGCCGAGAAGGCGGAGCGCATCGCGAAGATCCTCGATCGGCTCTATCCGATGCCGGCGATTCCGCTCCGGCACGAGGATCCCTACACGCTGCTCGTCGCCGTCGTGCTCTCGGCGCAGTGTACCGACGCGCGCGTGAACGAGGTCGCCCCGCGGCTCTTCGCCGAGGCGCGCACGCCCGAGGCGATGGCCGGGCTCCCGGTCGCGTGCATCCGCAGCGTGATCCGACCGTGCGGGCTGGCGCCGCAGAAGGCGAAGGCGATCCGCGCCCTCTCGCGGAAGCTCGTCGCCGAGCACGGCGGCCGCGTCCCGTCCGACTTCGAGGCGCTCGAGGCGCTCCCCGGCGTCGGCCACAAGACCGCGGGCGTCGTGCGGCAGCAGGCCTTCGGGCTCCCGGCCTTCCCGGTCGACACGCACATCCACCGGCTCGCGGCGCGCTGGGGGCTCTCGAGCGGTCGCAACGTCGCGACGACGGAGCGCCACCTGATGCGCCTCTTCCCGGAGGCCGACTGGGGCCGCCGGCACCTCCAGATCATCTACTTCGGCCGACAGCACTGCCCCGCGCGCGGACACGACGCCGCCGCCTGCATGATCTGCTCGTGGGCCGCGTCCAAGTCCCGGGCGAGGGGCAAGAGGAGGAAGTCATGAAGGCGACGCAGCGGCTGCGCGACTCGGGCCAGAGCCTCTGGCTCGACAACATCACCCGCAAGCTCCTCGACAGCGGAACGCTCGCCCGCTACGTGCGCGAGCTCTCGATCACGGGGCTCACCTCGAACCCGACCATCTTCGACCACGCCATCTCGAAGAGCAGCGACTACGACGCCGGGATCCGCGAGAAGGTGAAGGCGGGGCGCTCGGGCGAGGCGCTCTTCTTCGAGCTCGCGATCGAGGACCTGGTGCGGGCGGCGGACCTCTTCCGCCCGATCCATGACGCCACCGACGGCGTCGACGGCTGGGTCTCGCTCGAGGTCTCGCCGCTCCTCGCCTACGACACGGCCAAGACCATCGCGCAGGCGAAGGAGCTCCACGCTCGCGCCGGGCGTCCCAATCTCTTCATCAAGATCCCCGGCACCCCCCAGGGGCTCCCCGCCATCGAGGAGGCGATCTTCGCCGGCGTCCCGATCAACGTGACGCTGCTCTTCTCGCGCGGGCACTACGTCGCCGCGGCCGACGCCTATCTGCGTGGGGTGGAGCGCCGCATCGCGGCCGGCCTCGATCCGAACGTGCGCTCGGTGGCGTCGATCTTCATCAGCCGCTGGGACAAGGCGGTCGGCGGGAAGGTGCCGAAGGAGCTGCACGACCGGCTCGGCATCGCGATCGCGCAGCGCAGCTACCGCTCCTACCGGAACGTGATGGACTCGAACCGCTTCCAGCGCCTCGCCAACGCCGGCGCGCGGCCGCAGCGGCTCCTCTTCGCGAGCACCGGCACCAAGGACCCGGAGGCGTCCGACGTCCTCTACGTGAAGTCGCTGGCCGCGCCGAATACCGTGAACACGATGCCCGAGGCGACGCTGCTCGCCTTTGCCGACCACGGCGAGGTGGGGCCGCCGCTCGCCACCGACGGCGGCGACGCCGACGAGGTGCTCGCCCGCTTCGCACGCGCCGGCGTCGACGCAGGCGCGCTCGCAGCGCAGCTCCAGACCGAGGGCGCCAAGGCCTTCGTCGACTCGTGGAACGAGCTGATGGCGAGCATCGAGGCCAAGTGCACCGCCCTGCGGAAGGCCGGCTAGGAGGCCTCGAGCACGGCGAGATACGCGCTCCGGATCGCCTCCGTGTGGCGCTCGTAGTCGCGCAGCAGCGCGTTGCGCGGGCTCGACTCGCGCGCGCCCGCGGCGTAGCCGAGCCGCCGCGCCAGCGCGTCGAGGTCGCCGTGCTCCGTGTCGAGGTCGGCGATCGAGCGGTTCTCGACGATGCGGAGCGCGCTCGAGAGCCGCTGCAGGAACTCCCAGCCCTCGGCGAGGTCGCGGGCGCGCGCGGGCGCCAGGAGCCCGAGCGCGTCGAGGCGCGCGATCTGCCGCTCGGTGCGGTCGACGTCGAGCAGCTCCGGGTGCTCCCGTCCGTGGCGGAGCTGCAGGTACTGGGTGGCGGTCTCGACGTCGAGGAGCCCGCCGCGCCCGCGCTTCAGGTCGCGGTGGCGCTGCGTCTCGCTCGCCAGCTCGGCCTCCATGCGACCCCGGATGCGATGGATCTCGGCGGCCGCGTCGGGCGGAAGGGGCTGCGACAGGATCTCGCGGCGCAGCCGCTCGAAGGCGGCGGCCGCCGCGGCGTCGCCCGCGACCGCGCGCGCGCGCAGCAGCGCCTGGCGCTCCCACGCCTGCGCGCCGTCCTCGTGATAGGCGCGCAGCGACGCGAGCGACGTGACGAGACTCCCCTGGTTGCCCGAAGGGCGTAGGCGGGAATCGATCTCGTAGCAGGTGCCCTGCGCGGTCGGCGTCTCGAGCACCGAGATCAGCCGCTGCGCGAGCTGCACGCAGTGCTCCTGCGCCTCGAGGCTCGGCGAGTCGTAGAGGAAGAGGAGGTCGAGGTCGCTCCCGTACGAGAGCTCGCGGCTCGCGAGCTTGCCCATGCCTACGACTACGAAGCACGCGTCGGCGTCGACCGCGGGCGCGGAGGCGCCGCGCCGCGCGAGCTCGCTGCGGGCGAGGGCGAGCGCGCCCTCGATGGCGACCTCGGCGATCTCGGTGAGCGCGCCCTCGGCCTCCGCGCGCGAGACCTTTCCACCGATGTCGAGCAGGCCGACGTTCACCACCTCGCGGTGGTGGAACAGGCGGAGCGCGTCGAGCTCCTGCTCGTAGCCGCCGCCCGCCGCCTCCCCGGTGCGCAGCGCCGCCAGGTCGGCGCGCAGCGCGTCGCGCGAGAGCAGGAGCTGGCCCGGGTCGGCGAAGATCGGCTCGATGAGGCGCGGATAGCGCGCGAGATAGCCCGACAGGTGGCGCGAGGCCGCGAAGAGCGCGGCCAGCCGCGGCACCAGCTCCGGGCGATCCAGCAGGAGCTGGTAGTAGAAGCGGCGGCGGCCCAGCCCCTCGACGAAGCGGTCCAGGTTGTTGAGCGCGAGGCCTGGGTCTGCAGTCGCGTCGATGGCGGACGCGAAGCGCTCCGCGAGCGTGTCGAGGAGCGGCCGCATCCCGGGCTGCGCGAGCAGGGCGGGCTCGCGGCGCGCGAAGAGGTCGAGGATCGCGTGCGCGCCGCCCTCGACGCGCAACGACGCGACGGCGTCGAGCACCGCGCCACGCTCGCGCGCGAGCGCCGCCTCGAAGCGGGCCACCGCGTCGTCGCCCTCGAAGCCCATCGCGCGCGCCAGTCGCTGCCGCGCGGCCGGGCGCTGCGGCACCCGGTGCACCTGACCCTCGTTCTCCATCTGGAGCCGGTTCTCGACGCGGCGCAGGAAGCGGTAGGCGCCGAGCAGCGCGCGGGCGCTCTCGGCCGGCAGGAGCTTCACCTCGGCGAGGCGTGTGAGCGCGCGCTGCGTCGAGCGATCGCGGAGCTGCGGGATGCGCCCGCCGTGGAGGAGCTGTCGCGCCTGGGTCAGGAACTCGACGTCGCGGATGCCGCCGGGATCGAGCTTCACGTCGAAGCTCTCGGCGTCCCCGCCGCGCTCGCGCCCCACGCGCTCCTGGAGCGCGCGGATGCGGCGCACGCCGGCGTAGTCCATCGACGCCCGGTAGATCATCGGGTCGATGGCGCGCACTGCGCGCCACCCGAGCGCGAGGTCGCCGGCCACGGGGCGCGCCTTCATGAAGGCGACCCGCTCCCAGTGGTGGGCCGCGGTCTCGTAGTAGCCGGCGAGCACCTCGTCCGACACCACGGCAGGCCCGCGGTCGCCCTCCGGGCGCAGGTCGAGGTCGATGCGGTAGAGGAAGCGCTCCTCGGTCTCGGCGACGACCAGGCGCGCGAGCTCCTGCGAGACGCGGGTCCAGTAGTCGTCGGGCGTGAGCGCCTGCGGCCCCAGCGTCGCCTCGCCGACGGCCTCGAACACGTACACGAGGTCGACGTCGGACGAGTAGTTGAGCTCCTCGGCGCCGAGCTTTCCGAGCGCGAGCACGCAGAAGGCGGCCGGCCGCTCGCGGCCGTCCGCGCGGCGCCAGACGGGCGGCCCGAAGCGTCCCTCCGCGCGGGCGCGCGCTACGCGCAGCGCGCGGTCGAGGAGCAGCTCGGCCAGCGCGGAGAGCTCGAGCAGCGTCTCGCCGCTGCGCTCGAGCGGCACCAGGTCGTCGCTCGCGTCGCGCACGGTGATGCGCGCGAGCCATCGGTACTTGCACTCGCGCAGCACGCGCTCGGCCTCCGCGTCGGGCGCGGCCGCGAGCGCGGCGTCGAGCTCGGCCGCAGCCGCACGCGGGTCGAGCGGCTCGCGGAGGTCGTCCTCCAGGAGCGCCGGCAGCCATGCGGGGTGGTGCGACAAGAGCGGTGTGAAGAACGGCGCGACGCCGCAGAGCGCCGCGAGGGCGCGGGCGAGCCGATCCGGGTGCGCGGCGGCGGCTCGGTCGATGGCAGGGCCCGCCGACGCCGCGAGCAGCGCATCGGCCAGCCGCGCAGCGTGCTCGGGATCGGGGGCGCGGCGCAGCGCCGCCGCGACGGCGGCCTCGGCTGCGGCCGCGAGCGTCACCCGGGCCCGCCCTTGAAGACCAGCACGGCGAGCGGCGGCAGGGTGATCGAGATCGATTGGGCGTGGCCGTGCCAGGCGCGCGGCTCGGCGTCGACCCCGCCCAGGTTCCCCAGGCCGCTCCCGCCGTAGAGCGGGGCGTCGCTGTTCAGGATCTCGTGCCACCGGCCGCCGTATGGGACGCCGATGCGGAAGCGCTGCCGCGGCACCGGCGTGAAGTTGCAGGCGACGACCAGCACGTCGCGGGTCGAGGCCGCGCGGCGCAGGTAGCAGAGCGTGCTCTGCTCGTTGTCGTTGCAGTCGATCCAGGCGAACCCGGCCGGCTCGCAGTCGATCTCGTGGAGCGCGGGCTCGCCGCGCAGGGCCGTGTTGAGGTCGCGCACCCAGCGCTGCAGGCCGCGGTGCGGCGCGTGCTCGAGCAGGTGCCACTCGAGGCTCGCGTCGTGATTCCACTCGGACCACTGCCCGAGCTCTCCCCCCATGAAGAGGAGCTTCTTGCCGGGCTGCGTCCACATGTAGCCGTACAGCGCACGCAGGTTCGCGAACTTCTGCCAGTCGTCGCCCGGCATCTTGGCGAGCAGGGAGCCCTTGCCGTGCACCACCTCGTCGTGCGAGAGCGGCAGCACGAAGTTCTCGGTGAAGGCGTAGAGCATGCGGAAGGTGAGCTCGTTGTGGTGATGGCTGCGGTGCACCGGCGCGCGCGAGAAGTAGAGCAGCGTGTCGTGCATCCAGCCCATGTCCCACTTCCAGCCGAAGCCGAGGCCGCCGAGCCAGGTCGGGCGCGACACCATCGGCCACGCCGTCGACTCCTCGGCCATGGTCTGGACGCCGGGCCGCGCGGCGTAGGCCTCCGCGTTGAAGCGGCGCAGGAAGCCGATCGCCTCGAGGTTCTCGCGCCCTCCATGCGTGTTGGGGATCCATTCCCCGGCTCGGCGCGAGTAGTCGAGGTAGAGCATCGAGGCGACGGCGTCGACGCGCAGCGCGTCGGCGTGATAGCGATCCAGCCAGTAGACGGCGCTCGAGAGCAGGAAGCTCCGCACCTCGTGCCGGCCGTAATTGAAGATGAAGCTGTTCCAGTCCGGGTGTAGCCCCTGGCGCGGGTCGCCGTGCTCGTAGAGGTGCGTGCCGTCGAAGAAGCCGAGCCCGTGCTCGTCGGTCGGGAAGTGCGAGGGAACCCAGTCCAGGATCACGCCGATGCCGCGCTGGTGCAGGTAGTCGATCAGGAACATCAGGTCCTGCGGGGTGCCGTAGCGCGAGGTCGGCGCGAAGTAGCCGGTCGTCTGATAGCCCCAGGATCCGTAGAACGGGTGCTCCATCACGGGCAGCAGCTCGACGTGCGTGAAGCCCTGCTCGTGGACGTACTCGGCGAGCTGCGACGCGATCTCCCGGTAGCCGAGCGGGCGATCACCCTGCTCGGGGACGCGGCGCCACGAGCCTAGGTGCACCTCGTAGATCGACATCGGGGCGCCGACCCCCGCGCTCTGCGCGCGCGCCTCCATCCACGCCTCGTCGTCCCACTCGTAGTCGAGCGGCCAGACGATCGAGGCGGTGCGCGGCGGCGCCTCGGCCTGGAACGCGAACGGGTCGGCCTTGTCGACCTGGTAGCCGCCGACCCGCGACTCGACGTGGTACTTGTAGACCGCGCCCCGCCCGACCCCGGCGGCGAATCCCTCCCAGATGCCCGAGCTGCCGCGCGGAGCGAGCCGGTCGGCCCCGGCGCGCCAGCCGTTCCAGTCTCCGACGACCGACACCGAGGAGGCGTTGGGCGCCCACACCGCAAAGCGGGTCCCGGCGCGGCCGCCGACCGTGGCCGCGTGCGCCCCGAGCTTCTCGAAGAGGCGCAGGTGGCTGCCCTCGTTGAAGAGGTAGAGGTCCTGATCGCTGAGGGACGTCTCGCTCATGGGCTCACAGGTCCGTCGGATCGTGCAGCAGCGGCTCCGGCACGACGGCGCCCTCGCGGCGTGCGCGCCGCACCGCGGCGAGAAGCTGGAGCGCGCGGGGCAGGAAGGCGAGGCCGAGCATCAGGTTGATCAGCAGGAAGACGGAGTTGGTCGCGAGCGCGTAGGCGACCAGCCGGTCGTGCTCGCCGTAGGCCTCGAAGAGCGCCGCCCACGCGACCTCGCGCGTGCCGAAGTTCCCGAGCGTGGGCACGCTGAGCGCCATGTACAGCATCGGGATGCGCGCCATCAGGGCGATCCACGGGATCGCGATGCCGAAGGCGCGGGACGCGAATCCCTGCACCAGCACGTCGAAGATGGTGAGCCCGACGAAGCCGAGCACGAACGGCCGGATCTCGCGCAGCGAGAACTGGTCGAACCAGTCGCGCACCCCCTCGATCCAGCGGATCTTGTGCGAGCGCGAGAGCCGCACCGCGCCGGCGGCGACGATCACCAGCGTCCACATCACGCCGGCGGTGATCCAGACGCCGCGGTTCCCGGCCGGCCCGCCCGGCAGCAGCCACAGCGAGGTCGTCATCATGGCGAGCATCACGAAGAAGTGGCAGAGGGCGGGCAGCACCGCCGCCGACAGCACGGCCTCGATCTTCCCGCCCGAGAGCTGCGACAGGCCGAGGAAGAAGGCCGCGTCGGAGGCGGGGGCGGAGAGCGTGCGGATCAGCTCCGCGCCGCCGCGCACCGCGAAGACCGAGCGCAGCGGGACGTGCGCGACGAAGCGGCGCACCGCGAGCGCCTGGAACAGCGTCCACACCGCGAAGAAGCCGAGCCGGTCGGCCGCGACGAAGGCGACGTAGACCGGCACGTTGGCGGCCTGCAGCGCCTCGCGCAGGCGGTGCCAGTCGGTGGCCCACCCGAACACGTAGACCAGCAGCGCGAGCGAGATCGCCCACGGCAGGACCTGGCGCCAGCGCGATCCCGCGGATGCGGCCATGGCGCAGGATCATACCCGCGGGTCCGCGCTGCGCCGCAGGCAAGGAAGCCGACTCGAGAGTCGGCCTCCGCGCAGTGAGGCGGAGACCGCGGAGCCGAACGAAGGCACCGGCTAGGGAGCCTTTGGCGTCGACTCGGGCGCGGCGGGCGGCGGCGGAGACGGCAGAGATGGCGTCGACGGCGCCGGCACCGACGGCGAGGAGGTCGGATGTGGCGCCTGCGGTGTGTCGGGCGCCGCGGCGTCCAGCGGCGGCGGGCCCTGTGCGCTCGCGCTCGCGGCGTCCGACACGGACGGACTCGGAGTCGCAGCCTCTCGCAGCGGCTTTGGCGCGACGCGCGCCGCGAGCTGGCGAGCATCGCGCGCCCAGCTCGGATCGGGCTTGTGGGTCTCGGCCGCGTTCACCGCCGCCGTGGCCTGCGCGTGCGCGAGGTCGCGGTCACCCGCCCGCTCGTAGGCGAGCGCGAGGTGGTAGCGGACCTCGCCGGCGTCGACGCCCGGCGGCCAGCCGTCGAGCGCAGCGGTGAGCGGCGCGATCGCGTCGTGCGCCTTGCCCGACAGCAGCAGGGCGAGGCCGAGCGCGTCGGACGGATACGGATCCTGCGGGCGCGCGGCGTGGGCCTCCCGCGCGAGCGCCACCGCGCGCTCCAGCGAGCCCCCCTTGCCACCCGACGCCAGCGCCATCGAGAGGGCGACCCGCGACGCGGTCGGGACGGCGGGGTCGCGCAGCGCCTCCTCGAAGCGCTGCTGCGCGCGCGCGGCATCGCCCTTGTCCCGGTCGATCGTTCCGACAAGGATCTGCGTCGGGCCCGGGCCGAGCCCGAGCTCGAGCGCCCGCGCCGTGGCCTGCTCGCGGCTGCGCTTCGCGAGGAGCGCGTCGGCGAGCGGCGCGTAGGTCGCGACGTCGTCGGGGTCGAGCGCGATGGCGCGCGCGAAGCTCGCCTCCGCCTCCTCCGGGCGGCCGGCCGCGGCGAGGGCCGTGCCGCGGACGCGCGCGATGCCCGCGTCCTGCGGGTGGGCCGCGGCCGCGGCGTCGAGGCGCTCGATCGACTCGCCGAGGCGCTTGCCGCGCTCGTCCTGCGGCGCGGCGAGGTCGAGCGCGAGCGCGAGGTCGAGGACCGAGGCGTCGCCCGGAGCGGTGGCGAGCGCCTCCTCGAGGAGCGGGCGCGCGAGGTCGGTGCGGCCGGCGGCGAGCTCTCGCCGCGCGAGCGCGACGCGGATCGGCGTCGTGCGCTGGCGGGCGGGAATCACCTCGAGCGCGGAGATCGACGGCTGGACCTCGCCCTGCACGTCGTAGGCCTCGGCCAGGATCAGCCGCGCCTCGACCTCGTCGGTGCTCGCGCGCAGCACCGCGCGGGCATCCTCGACGGCGCCATGCGCGTCGCCGAGCGCGAGCCGCGCGCGTGCGCGGGCGCGCCGCGCACAGGTCGCGTGGGCGTCGACCGCGAGCGCGCGCTCGGCCGCGGTGCGCGCGCCGTCGGCGTCGCCCTGCTCGACGCGGAGCTCGGCGAGCAGGCACTGCGGGTGCGCCACATCGGGCTTCGCCTCGGCGGCGCGCTGCAGCAGCGCAGCCGCATCGTCGAGGTGCCCATCGTTCCAGGCCAGTCGGGCCTGGGCGGGGAGCGAGGTGGAGTCGTCGGCGGCGTGCGCCAGGATCTCTCGAGCCTCCTGGGTGCGCGGGCCGACGCCGTCGCGATGGTCGAGCGCGAGCAGGAGCTCCGCCCGCCGGAGCGCCGCCTCGCGGCTGCGCGGCTGCGCGTCGTGCGCCTTGTCCGCGGCGGCCAGGGCGCCGGCGAGGTCGGTCTTGTCCTCGCGCAGGGCCGAGATCGACAGGTAGGTGCGCGTGGCGCCCGACTCGGCCGGGTCGAAGCCGGGCTGCGCCGGCGGTGGCTTCGACCCCAGCACGGAGCAGGCGGTGAGCGCGAGCAGGCAGAGCCCGGTCGCGGCACGGCTCATCGACATCCATCACCCCCCAGGTCCCGGCATGGTATCGGCAAGTCGCCGCCGCGACCGCAGCGCCGCCTACTCGTCGGCCGGCGCGTCGGAGCGGAGTCGCTTGACCCGCGACCGGCGCCGCTTGGCGGTGAGCCTCCGCTCCGCGGAGCCGCGCGATGGCCGCGTCGGCCGCCGCCGCCGCGGCTCCCGCAGCGCCGCCTCGACGATCGACTCCATGCGGTCGAGCGCAGCGTCGAGGTTGCGGGCGCGCTGGCGGTGCTCGTCGCACGTCACCTGGAGCCTCCCGTCGCCATCGAGGCGCGCCGCGAGCCGCTCGCACAGGCGCGCGGTGCGGAGCGGACCGAGCACGGGCCCCAGGCGGGCGAGGTCGAGGCGCAGGTCGACCTTGGTCTCGACCTTGTTGACGTGCTGCCCGCCCGCGCCGCCAGAGCGCGCGAAGCGCTG
>Ga0335071_10007124_pt1 | contig 11532 bp, 7 predicted proteins | sample Lox_Sample_15_FD_206724 | JGI IMG/M metagenome (GOLD analysis project Ga0335071, IMG submission 206724) | Soil microbial communities from Loxahatchee National Wildlife Refuge, Florida, United States - Lox_Sample_1.5 | ecosystem: Environmental > Terrestrial > Soil > Wetlands | place: USA: Florida...
CGGTGAGGTCCGAAGGACCGCCAGAGAGTAGGCCCGGCCGTCAGGCCGGGATAGGAAGATTCAATGAAAAGAGCTCCGAAGGTGCGGTACAAATAGTGTCGCACCTTCGGCGCTCAAATTAGACATGAACCCTATCCCGGCCTGACGGCCGGGCCTACTCTCTGCCGCCTCTTCGAGGCTGCCCGGGATTCTGAAACGCAACGCGAGGAATACAAAATGATCATCGAAGCCGAGAATGTGACAAAGATCTACCGCACCGATGAAGTCGAAACGACCGCGCTGGACCGCATCAGTTTGCAGCTGGAGAAGGGGCAATTCGTCTCCATCATGGGGCCCTCCGGGTGTGGAAAGTCGACCCTGCTTCACGTGTTGGGCCTGATCGACGACCTGAGCGACGGATCCTACCGTTTTCTTGGTGAGGACGTATCTCAATACTCCGAGAGGAAGCGGTCGGCGATCCGCAAAAAGAACATAGGTTTTGTGTTCCAGAGCTTTAATCTCATCGACGAGCTCACGGTTTACGAAAACATCGAGTTGCCGCTGATCTACGACAAAACACCCGCCCCCGAGAGGAAGGAGCGGGTGGAGGCTGCGCTGGAAAAGATGGACATCACCCCCCGGCGCAACCACTTCCCCAGGCAGCTCTCCGGAGGCCAGCAGCAACGGGCTGCCGTGGCCCGGGCGATCATCAATCAGCCGACGCTCATTCTTGCCGACGAACCCACGGGCAACCTGGATTCAGAGCACGGCGCAGAAGTGATGAAACTCCTTGTCAAGCTGAACGAGGAAGGAACCACCATCCTGATGGTAACGCACTCGATGGAAAATGCCGCCTATGGCGGCAATGTGATTCGCCTGCATGACGGCAGGATTGTGCCGGGAGAGAAAGGGGCATAGGTCGATGGCCAACAGCGAGATCAAAGCCGCATTGCGCACATTTTATCGCGAAAGGTCTTACGCGATCATCAATCTCGCCGGACTGTCCCTGGCTATTGCCTGCTGTCTCATACTCGGTCTCTATCTGAAAAGCGAGCTGACCTACGACATGCATCACAAGCGGCACAAAGAAATTTTCAGGGTCGTGGGCGAATATATCACCAGCGGCAATGCATCACGGTTCGCAGTCACTCCGGTCCCCCTGGGACCGATGCTCAAGGAGAATTATCCCGAAGTAAAGGACTACGTGCGTTTCAGCAGTCTCGGCAGAGTCCTGATCCGGAGCGATCAAAAGGCGCTCTATTGGGACAACCTCTACGCCGCGGACCCTAACGTTTTCGATATATTCACACACAAGATTCTTTACGGAGATCCCAAGACGGCGTTGTTGGATCCTTCGTCAGCGGCCGTAAGCGAGACCTTTGCCAAGAAATACTTCGGCGACGCCAATCCCATAGGCAAAACAATCCACGCGGAGATAGCGCCGGAAATTCCGAGGAAGATTACGCTTGTTTTCCGCGACCTGCCTGAAAACACGCACCTGAAATACCATGTTCTTTTCCACTTCGACGGCCATCGTGCCGGCCAAGACCAGCGCTGGAACCTTTTCAATATCGGGCTCTATACCTACCTGGTCATGCCGGAGAATTACAACGTAAAAAATTTCAAGGCCATCAGCACTTCGTTTTACGACCGTTTTATGGCAGATTTCGGAAAGCAGCTAGGGCAGAGCTGGGATTGCTGGCTGCAGCCGCTGACGGACATCCACCTGCATTCGGATATCACCGCCGATCTCCCTACCGGCAATCGCTATTACATTTACGGCTTTACTGTCGTCGCGGTTTTTATCCTCCTGGTTGCCTGTATCAATTATGTAAATCTTGCAATTGCCCGCGCGGCAAAACGCGCGAAAGAAATCGGGATGAGAAAGATTCTAGGAATTTCCAGGATGCTTCTCATATCGCGTTTTCTGGGAGAAGCAGTGCTCTTCTCCCTGATCGCCATGGTGATCGGGGCCGCAATTGTAGAGGTGGTTCTGAAGCTGACGCCTGTCAATGAGCTTTTGGGTAAACCGCTAACCCTGGGGTTGAAGGGGGAACCCATGCTCCTGCTGTGGATGCTCGGGCTGAGTTTGCTGGTCGGCCTGCTTTCCGGCCTTTATCCGGCACTCTATCTTTCTTCCATATCGCCGCTGTCCGCGCTGGCCGGCTCCCCGGGGAAAGGCGTCGCGGGATTCCGCTTAAGAGAGCTGCTCGTGCTGACGCAGTTCACGGTTGCCGTCATCGTAATCGCATGTACATTGATCATGGCGATGCAAATGCGCTTCGTTTCCCAAAAGGACTTGGGATTCGAAAAACACAACCGGGTGATCATCTCGTTGCGGGGATTGGAACTCATAGAAAAGTATCAGGTCTTGAAAAACGACCTCATGAAAGATAGCCGTATTACCGGCGTTTCCATCAGCGATGGCGTGATTGGTATGGAGCAATTTTCCGTGCTCAACTCCCTCGCGGACAGCGAAAACGGTCCTCCCGGAAGAGTGATCATCAGCAACATGTCCATCGGCGATAATTTCCCCGAAGTCATGGGAATGAAGCTGGTACAGGGAAGAAGCTTTTCGAAAAAGCTGATCACCGATGTCGGCGCCTCATTGCTCGTCAATGAAGCACTCGTGAAAAACAGGGGGTGGAAGAATCCCCTGGGCAAACGAATTCAGATGGGCACAAACGTTATTAACGGCAAAGTGATCGGTGTACTGAAGGATTTTCACGTGAAGTCCCTTCACAGCGCCGTGGAGCCTTTTGTTTTCTATCAGTACAGCGGGGATTTCACGAATATTCCCCCGGAAGTGCGCGCCGCGATTCAGTACCCTTGCACCATCGGCATCACGGGGGAAGACGTCCAGCAGACCTTGACATATCTCCAGGGAAAATTCGCACAGTACGATCCCAAGCACCCATTCGAATACAAATTCCTGGACGACATGCTCGACAAGCAGTACCTCCCTGAGGAACGCCTGATGAAGATGACGGGGATTTTCTCGGCGATATGCATCTTTATCGCCTGTATGGGTTTGTTCGGTCTGGCTGCATTCACAACGGAGCAGCGCAGCAAAGAGATCGGCATCCGAAAAGCCCTGGGGGCATCCGCCTCTCAGATCATCCTGATGCTGTCGCGGAAGATCTTGCTGCTCGTTCTCGTCGGCGCCATCGTTGCCTCCATTATTGCCTATTACGCCATCGAGGAATGGCTGGCGGGGTTTGCGTATCGTGTGGGCATCAATCCTCTCGTCTTTGTGGTATCCACCATCCTTGTGCTCCTGGTGGCCTTTGTAACGGTTTCATTGCAGTCCTATAAGACCGCTCAAGCCAATCCGGCGCTGATGATGCGTTACGAATAATTTTGGTAAGATGAAGGAGAAGTACCCTTGGATAAACCGATCAAGAAAAAAACCTGGACCGCCGGCAGGATCATCTTCCTGGTAGTTTCCGTGCTGGCAGTCGCTTCCCTGGTGTATCTGTATGCGTCCCGTTCGGGCAAACCAAGGCTGAAAGTCGATCCGAGCAGAATGACTTTTTCGAGAGTCGGATATGGTGAGTTTCGCGAGTACTATCCTTTCGATGCGAAGGTGGAACCGGTGACGTCCGTTTATCTGGATGTTGAAACGGGAGGCCGCGTCGAACAAATTTTCGCCGAAGGCGGCAAATTCGTAAAAAAGGGAGAGCTGATCCTTCGGTTCTCAAACGATTCCATGCAGAGGAGCTCCATCGACACGGAGACCCGACTTCTCGATACTCTGGACATCCAGCGCAACACGCAATTCACCCGGGAACAGAACGCGCTGGTGCAAAAGGAAAATCTCCTGAATCTCAACTATCAGATTGCGGATCTGGAACGCAAATACAGGCGATACCAGGCGCTCGGCGAAAACCCGGCCGTGATTTCCCAGGAGGATTTGCAGAGCGTCAGGGACGAGCTGAACTACAAGAAAAGCCAAAGGGATCTGCTCGAAGAACGGATCCGGCAGGAAGACCGGTTGGGTCAGATACAATTGGAGCAGGCGAACCAGTCCATCCAGCGGCTCAACAAAAGCCTGGATCTCCTGGCGAAAACCGTGGAAAGCCTGGAGGTAAGGGCGCCCATCGCGGGATACCTGTCCAGCATCGAAGCCGAGGTTGGCCAGAATATCGGGCCCGGCAAAAGGATCGGCCAGATTGACCTGCTGGATAAGCTCAAGCTTCGCGCCGGAATCGATCAATACTACATCGCCAAAGTGAATCTGGGCACAAAGGGCAAGTTCACGCTCGAGGGCAAGACCTATGAAGTTGCCGTCGAAAAAATTTATCCCGAAGTGAAGGAGGACAAGATCACGGTGGATCTGTCCTTTGCAGGAGAAATGCCGCAGGGGATCAAGCGCGGACAGACGCTGACCGTCGAGCTGGATTTCAGCGAGTCCGGGAAAAGCCTGGTGGCACCGAAAGGCGGGTTTTACAACCAGACGAACGGCCGGTGGGTATACCTGCTATCTGAAGACCGGACGTCCGCCAGTCGCGCAAATATCCGCACGGGCAGGCAGAATCCGCGAGATGTCGAAGTCCTGGAGGGGCTGCGCGAAGGAGATTGGATTATTACGTCGGGGTATGATTCGTTCAACGAAGTGGATACTCTGGTGTTTCCGCAGGCGGTGGAACTGGGGAAATGAATTGACGATTTAAGATTGACGATTGACGATTTTAAACACACGCTGCCATGGGGGCAGATGGCAGAAAAACGGGGGACAAAAATGAAAAAGTGGGCTGGGATATTCCTAATTCTTAGCTTTGTTTTTTGTGGGAGTTTGTTTGCGCAAACGGAACTTGCGGGGACCTGGCAGGGGAAATTGGCGGTCAGCCCGAACGAAACAATTACGATTCAATTCATCCTGACAAAACAGGCGGACGGGTCGTACAAGGCAGTGCTCAATTCGCCGGATTCGGGAGCTATCAAAAATGTCCCGGCGGATGCGGTTAAATATGCAGGCGGTAAGTTAACCGTAGAAGTCAAAGGCCTGAGCGGCACTTATGCAGGGACTATGGGAAAAGGCACGATCACGGGCGAATGGAAGCAGCCAGGCAGCACCCTGCCGCTCGTATTGACGCCCTACAAGAAACCCGAAGCGGCAAGCTTCAAGCCTTTGGTGGGCGAGTGGTTTGGCAAGCTGACGGTGCCTGGAGTTACAAGCCTGACACTCATATATAAGTTCGAAATCACCAAGGACGGCAAGCTGGCGGGCCTTCTGGATGTCCCGGATCAGAACATCAAAAACATAGCCATTGATGATATCGCCTTCGATGCCGGGCAGGTTACCCTGAGAGTTACAGCGCTTGGAGTGGAATATACCGGTCAGCTTTCGGGGAACAGCATAAAAGGAACCTTTAAGCAAAGCGGCGCGTCGTTTGAGGTAAATCTCTCAAAGGGCAAGTATGAGACCCCGGGAATCGACATGCCGGCCGAAGACATGAATAGGCTGCTCGGGCAGTGGGCAGGCAGGATGAAATTGGGCCCGGATCCGGACATCGACGTGGCAACGGTCATTTTTCGATTTGAAAAGACAAAAGACGGAAAGCTGGCGGCATTTTCGGATTCTCCCGAGCAGGGCGAGCATGGACGCGCCATGACGGATGTCACCCTTAAAGGCGATGACTTTGTCATCAAGGCTCCGGGAACAGGCGGCGGGTACACGGCCAAATTGAGTGGCAATACGATAGCGGGGACCTTTGCGATCGGCGGGATGAAAATGGATCTTACCCTCACTAAAGGTGCGAAGTTTCCGCCGCCAGTTGCGAAGATCGATCTACCCGCGGACGTAATGAAGACACTGTTGGGTCGGTGGAAAGGATCTTTGTCTATTCTAACCTTGATCGTTCGTTTTGAAAAAAATGCCGACGGCAAAAATGCCATCTTCATGGATGTTCCACAACAAGACGTCAAATCAGCGCCGATTTTAAGGGCTGCTCTGACCGACGGGACCCTATCGATGAAGATGGTTGGATCGGAGTTCACAGGCAAAATCGAGGGCAACAAGATTAACGGCACGTTCAAGGCACAAAATCAAAACATTCCTGTTTCATTAACAAAAGAATAGTTCGTGCCCTTTATGAATTGCGGTACATCAACGAAGGGAATTCCCGGGAACGCAGGCGTCTCGCCGGCTTTGAATCATGAAGCTGCCGGCGAAACGCCTAATGCCTTTTTGCCCTGGGACCGAGTCTGAAGCGTTCAGGTCCGAAGTCGGGATAGCAACGGAAAATAAAGCGAGCGCTGAAAGCGCGGCACAACGAGTGTCGCACCTTCGGCGCTCACAGCAAACACAACGCCTATCCCGACCTGACGGTCGGGCCTATTCTTCGCCGCCTCTTCGAGGCTATAAAAGCGCTGTTGCGCAAAAAGTAGGCAGCACTAGGCAAGACGCTCCCAGGCATAACGGAGCGACCTGCATCAAACAAAAGGAGAAAAATAATGTCTCAATTGCATCGATTGTTTGTTGGAATGATGATTTGTTTTACCCTCTTGCTCGGCGCTCTCTGCGGAATAGCCCAGGAGCAAAAGGAAATTGCTGTCTCCCCGCAGGTCCTGCAGCAATATGTGGGCGTCTACGAACTGGCCCCTTCCTTTAAGATTTCCGTCTCGGTGGATGGGAATCAGCTGATGGTGCAAGCCTCGGGGCAGCAAAAACTACCGGTGTATGCCAGTTCGGAGACAAAATTCTTCTACAAAGTGGTGAATGCCCAGATAGAGTTTTTTAAAGACGCCGCGGGCAAAGTCACTCACCTGGTACTGTACCAGAACAATCAGGAGATGAAGGCTCCGAGGGTCAGCAATGAAGTAGCAGCCGAACGGAAGGAAATCACCGTGTCGCCTGCAGTTCTGGCTCAATATCCCGGCACCTATGAGCTGCAGCCGGGATTCGATCTCGTAATCACGGTAGAAGACGGCAAACTGATGTCACAGGCGACGGGCCAGGGCAAGGTCCAGGTATTCCCCGAGACCGAAACAAAATTCTTCCTGAAAGTGACAGACGCCCAGATCGAATTTTTCAAGGACGCCACCGGCAAGGTGACCTATCTGATGCTTCATCAAGGCCCCGCCGAGATCAAGGCTATGAAAAAATAGGATCTGCAGCCTTGGAGTCTTTGCGTTTTCAAGTCTTCGAGTCTTTAAACAGCAGTTTTGCCCCTGGGGATTATGCATGCCTAACAGCGAAATCAAGGCTGCTCTGCGCACCTTTTACCGGGAAAAATCCTACGCAATCGTCAACCTCTCCGGCTTGTTTCTCGCGCTTGCGTGCTGCCTGATTCTCGGCCTGTACCTGAGAAGCGAGCTGACCTATGACCGGTATCACGCTCGGTATAAACAAATCTATCGGGTCGCGAACGAATTTATTACAAGCGGCACGACGGACCGGATCGCGCTGACATCCTTGTCCCTGGGGCCCTTGCTCAAGGAGAATTACCCCGAAATAAAAGACTATGTGAGACTCCTGCCGGTCACCATGCAGCAGAAAGTCATGATACGCAGCGGCGACAAAACGATGTACTGGTCGGACGTTTATGTAGTGGATGAAAATATCTTCGATTTTTTCACTTTCAAGATCATCTACGGCGACCCCAAAAAGGCGCTGAAAGATCCATCATCCGCTGCCGTCAGCGAAACGTTTGCAAAAAGATTTTTTGGCGATGCAAATCCCATAGGCAAAGTCATCAATATCGACGTGCAGGATCCTTCACCGAAAAAGATCACGCTTGTGTTCCGCGACCTGCCAGAAAATACCCACATGAAGTACAACGTCCTTCTTCGGTTTGGGGGCCTTCCGCCTTCGATAGACCCGAAGCAGCTTCTGTTTAGCGCCTCGAATTATACCTATCTCCTGATGCCTGCGAATTACAATCCGGATAACTTTAGGGCTATCAGCAACTCCTTCTACTCCAGGTTCATGGACAGCCTGGGCAAGGCTGTAGGCCTTTCCTGGAAGAGCTGGCTGGAGCCCCTGGCGAGCATTCATCTTTATTCCGATCTTGCCTACGATCTGCCCACGGGAAACCGATACTACGTTTTCGGGTTTGCAGCCGTAGCCGTCTTTATTCTGCTGGTAGCCTGCATCAATTACGTGAACCTGGCGACCGCCCGCGCCGCCAAGCGCGCCAAGGAAATCGGAATGAGGAAAATCCTGGGCGCGTCCAGGATGCGCCTGGTTCTGCGGTTCCTGGGTGAGGCGCTGCTTTTCTCGGCCATCGCCATGGCGATCAGTATCGCCTTGGTGCAATTAGTCCTGACAACGCTTCCGATGAACGAACTTTTCGGCAAACCGCTCACGCTGGATCTCAGGAATGAACCCACGTTGCTGTTATGGATGCTGGGATTGGTCTTGTCTGTCGGCCTGCTCTCCGGTTTTTACCCCGCCCTCTATTTATCTTCCATATCGCCGCTGTCCGCGCTGACTGAGTCTTTGAAGGGGAAAAAGGGAGGCTTCCGGTTGAGGGAGTTTCTCGTTTTGACGCAATTCACGGTCTCGGTGATCGTCATTGCCTGCACGTGCATCATGGCGCTGCAGATGCATTATGTTTCCAGCAAGCCCCTGGGCTTCGGAAAGGACAATCGGGTCATCATCAACCTGCGCAGCGCGGATGTCATTTCGAAATATTCGGTCATCAAAACCGAACTGCTTAAGGACAGCCACATTCAGGGAGTCGCGGCCGCCTCCGTGATGATCAGCACGGATCAGGTGGTCCCTCACGCCGCACCCATGGTGGACAACGATAGCGGCACGCCGGAACGGCTGGTCATCCGGAATCTGCAGGTCACAAACGATTTTTTTGAAGTCATGGGCATTCAGATCGCTTCAGGGAGAGATTTTTCGAAGCGACTGCTTACGGACACGGGAACGGCTTTTATTGTCAACGAGACAATGGTTAAAAACCGGGGATGGAAAGATCCGCTGGGCAAAAAAATTCAAATAAATCAAAGCAGTGGCCGAGTAGTCGGAGTCGTTAAAGATTTTCATTTCAGATCGCTTCACAACGCCATGGAGCCGCTTATCATCCAGCCGCTCGGCGAAGGAGGAAACCAGAGGGTCCTGATTCTGAAGATCAGCGACAAGGAAGTGCCTCAAACGTTGAGCTTCCTCCAGAAAAAGTTCGCGGAATACGATCCGCGGCACTCTTTCGATTTTGTATTTCTGGATGATGCGGTCGACAAACTATACATGTCCGAGAGACGCCTGATGAAAATGACCGGGATCTTCTCGGGCATCTGTATCTTCATATCCTGCCTCGGTCTCTTCGGCCTGGCGTCATTCACGACAGAGCAGCGCAGGAAGGAAATCGGGATTCGCAAAGTCCTGGGAGCCTCGGCATCGCAGATCATCATGATGCTCGCCGGTAAGATCTTATGGCTTGTGCTGGCAGGATCCGTGATTGCCTCGATCGTCGCCTATTTTGCAATGGACGAATGGCTCTCCGGATTCGCGTACCGCGTCGGCATGAATCCCCTGGTCTTTCTGGTATCCGCAGCGTTGGTGATTGCAGTCGCCTTTCTTACCGTTGCGCTGCAATCGTACAGGACAGCCCAGGAGAACCCGGCAACAACCATCCGATACGAGTAAAATTTCTTAGGAGGTGTGCATGAAAGATCCCGTCGACGGTCGTCCGGAACAACCCGGAATCGGAGAAGAATTCCAGCAACAAACAAAATACTTTCCGGAGCAGATGGGCGGGCATTATCTCGACTGGGAACATATTCCGGATCGGTACAAAAGCTACCCGGAATCCACTCCGAGGACGAAGCTGCCGGAGCCGCGTTTTTCAAAGGATGCAAATTTCTGGGAGACCGTTCTCAAACGGCGGTCCGTACGAAAATACGACATCGCTCTTTCCCTTCCGATCGATGTTCTTTCAGCCCTGCTTTGGGCCACGCAGGGCATCACCGCCGAAGCTGGAGATTTCCATTTCAGAACAGTGCCGTCCGCCGGCGGCCTCTTCCCGATCGAGACCTATATATTTGCGAATTCCGTGGAAGGACTCGATCAAGGGATCTACCATTTCAGGCCGCATGCATACGATCTGGAGCTGATCAAATCCGGCGACCTTGGACGGGCGTTTGCCCAGGCGGCACTGGGACAGGACATGGTAGCGCACGCGCATGTCACGTTCATCTGGACGGCAGTTGTCGAACGGAGCAAGTGGAAATACCGGCAAAGGGCTTATCGCTACTTATACCTGGATGCCGGCCACGTCGCCCAAAACCTTTACCTGGCGGGCACCGCTTCGGGACTTGGGATCTGCGGCGTAGGAGCTTTGTATGATGACGCCGTGAATGCGTTGATCGGAGTGGACGGCGTGAAGGAAACCGTTATTTATATGGCCACCGCCGGTTGGCCTTCCAAGAGAGCATGAGATCTGTCTGTTAAATCAGCAAAACAACCGGCAGCGTTTCTGACCGGGAAATTTCGAATCTCGAATCTCGAATTTCGAATCGTTTGACGCTCCCCGCGGAGATCACGGATTGCAACCGCGACCTCCGCGTGAGCTGAGCGATAAAACCTAGACGCCGAGCTTGCCTTTGCCCGCCATCAAATCGGCGACCTTCTTCATACCCAGGCCTTCCAGGGTCTTCCGCGTCGGCCATCCGTTGTTGGCGTCCCAGCCTTCCAGTTTGTAGTAGTGGGTTTTGAATTGCTCCACACCGGTTTTTTCCAGGTACAGATCGGCCTGGTCTTCAAAGCCCCATTTACCGTCCTGGTACACAGGCTTGGCACCCAGAGACATGAATGTGGCGCCAGGCATGTACATGAAGGGAGCAAACTGCTCTTTGTCGCGGTGCCTTCCGGCCATCACGCGGATGGCACGCTCCATGTTCCATATCTTCCTGCCAATTTCGATCGTGTCGGCGAAGGTCTTATTGTTGCCGGTCACGGCCTGATAGTAGCGATATTCCAATTCAGGACTGGGTCCGGCAATACCGTCCGCCGATCGGCCGATAAAGTTGGGCAGCATCATTTCACAGAAGGACATGGATTCATTGTAAAAACCGGCAAACCGTCTGGCCCAGGCCACCATCTTGGCTTTGTGGTCGGAATAGACGCCGGTCTTCCTGGCTTCATCTCCCTTCCAGCAATTGCTGAACATCAACGGGTCTCCGGTAAACGGAGTCACTTTGGCAGACAGCATTTCGACCAGCTGCTCGGCGGTATACGTTGCGGGCCCTCCGAAGCCCCCACCGCCTGTCACTCCCATGAAGCCGTGCCACATAGGATCTCCGGACATGAGGATGTAGCTATAGGCCCAATCCACTCCCGGGAGGCTATGATGCCAGCTCGCACCGTAGGCCGGGAATCGCAGCGCGCCGGAATTCAGATCTTCTTCCAGTCTTCCCCACTTCTTGGCCGCTTCGAGCGTCCCTTCCGCCAGATCCGCGCCAATCCCGATCCTGCGGGCAACCGCGTCGCAGAAGGCTTCACGGAAGGTCAATTTGTCCCATTGATCCATCGGCAACGGGTGCGATTCTATTTTCTTGCCCGGACCCAGGACTCCGAGTTCATACAAATATTTGATATACCAG
>Ga0335071_10007125_pt1 | contig 11532 bp, 5 predicted proteins | sample Lox_Sample_15_FD_206724 | JGI IMG/M metagenome (GOLD analysis project Ga0335071, IMG submission 206724) | Soil microbial communities from Loxahatchee National Wildlife Refuge, Florida, United States - Lox_Sample_1.5 | ecosystem: Environmental > Terrestrial > Soil > Wetlands | place: USA: Florida...
TTGTGAAATACGAGTATGGCGGGGATAAATCTTATGCGCAAACCATCTTTTCCTATCCTCCAGTGAAATTCTGTATCGGAAGAATAAGTCCCTTCTATAAATCCGCCGTATTTTCCAAAGATATCCTTTTTATAAGATATGTTCGCACCGGCCATATCCACAAACCATCCCGGAGCAGTATTGGGCATCCACTGGCTGAACTCGCAGAGATACGCTGCCCAACCAACATAGCTTTCCGGATTCCCGTTGGCAATCGCGCCCCCGATTGCAAGATAAGGGGAAGAATGGTTTTTGAGGATTTCATTTACCCAGTTTTTAGCGACCCTGCAATCGGCATCGACAAAAGCGATTATCCTGCCACTGGCCTTAGAGATGCCGAAGTTGCGGGCATCCCCCACAAACTTCCTCTTAGAAAATCTATAAAGCCTGGCTTCAGGGAATTTTTCTTCAACTATTTTAGCGGCGGTATCATTGCTAGAACTATCAATGACGATAATCTCAAAATCCCTATCCGCGTCCTGATGCCTTAGGGAATCCAGACACCCCTCTATGGTGCGTTCGGAATTGTATGAAGCGATAATAATGCTTAATTCTACTGCCGGCTCGTTAGCATTCATCTCTTCCAGCTCTTAAGCTTGATGTTTAAGCCATACGCTGTGCTGTATATAATGAACATGGGAAGGTGAATAAAAAAATAGTAGGGGATAAAAACTAATAAATTTATTATTTTCGCGTTTAATAATTCAAAAACAAAGAGGTTCCTTAGGAAAAGATAGGATCTGCGCAAGAGAAATCCGTTCATGGTAGCGGCATTTCTATGCCATACCAGTGCGTTTTTTGCTATGACCACGCGGAAATTATTCTTTTTCGCCCGGACATTAAAATCTGTCTCTTCAAAATAAAGCTCATAGATATTACGCAGACCGCCAATCTTCCGGAAAACCGATGACTTGATAAGATTGGAACACCCCAGGACCGAATCTACATCTTCCGCTACTTTCTTCTCGTCATTAAAAATATCTTTCCCGTATTTGAGCTTCTTGAGCCTGCCCGTCCAAAAATCTATGGCATAACCGGCATTATCAATTACTTTGGGTTTATCGTAAGAACATATCAGAGGGCATACAACTCCTGTCCTTTCATCCTCTTCGCCGATTTCTACCAGCCTGGTCAAAGAGTTGCTTTCTACCGCCACATCATTATTTAATATCCAAATATAATCCGAACCGTCCTTTAAGCCATAATCGATGCCCTGATTTACCGCTTTTACATAACCGATATTTCTTTTGTTTCTTAAAATAACGCTGGCTGGATAAAGGCTGGAAACGGCTTCGCAAGAGGCGTCTTTCGAATTATTATCAATGACCAAAACCTTGCAATCCTCTTTTGGGAAATTTAACCCCCTTATGGAAGCCAGGCACTCAAGAAGCTGCTCTTTTCCGTTCCAGTTCACTATTACCGCCAAGACCTTTGGGTTAGGCATAATCTTTTAGCCCGGGAAATTCAACGCCGGGCGTTCTCCTCTTCCGGTGAAAGCAAATAGTCTCTGATTGTCTGGGCGATTATCCTGTTCCTCTGCGCTTCCCCATAACCTTCATCTTCCAAACGAATATCTTTACTTAAGGCCTCAAAGAAATATGCTCCTGTAGAGAGGTAGGGAATACCCCTGCTCCTGCAATACCGCAGCAAGAAACTTTCTGCGTCTTTATTCCCCCTGTCGATCATCTTGATCTCCTGGGGAGAGAATATATATACAAAAACCGGCCTGGCGTGGCAGCTACGGATTACCTCTACTATTTGGTCAAGAATGGCAGCAGTAAGCTTCCTCCTTTTCTCGGATTTATCTGCCTTCTCATTCCTCCAATAATAGTCATCGTAAAAGATGGATGCTGAATCGATAATCTTTAGCCGGTAAGGCTCCTGTTTTAATACTGAAGCAATGGAAGGCACGGGGATATTCTTGAGTTTTAATTTATTGCGAACAAGATCAAATCTTGGTTTTGGGTAAGGAGCGAATTCTAACATATTTAGAAACATATCTGCAGATGCAAAACCCAGTATAGCCTTTGACTCCAAAATTCAGGACCTCTGCCTGCGGCAACATCTCTTGCAAATAATACGGATAGGTCTGTGTATCTCCCACCCCTTCGCCAAAAGTAGATGAACCACCTAAAGCCAGTATTCTTGTTTTATCCGTGGGTTTCGTATAGCCATACTCGGCTTTTCCCCTTATCCCTTTTGAATTGGTGTAGAGAATCCCTCCGCCGGGTACCGCCGTATCCTTTAGGTTAGGCTTAAGCGCCCATCCCTTAAGTTTATTATATCCAAAATAATGGTATTCTGCGAGCGGATACCCCTTTTCGCTCTGCCAGCGCTTAATCAAATTTAGCCGGTACCATGAATTGGATCTAAGTGTCGGCCTGTCAAAATACCATAGATCGGACTTAACTGTTTGTCTATCAAGAAAATTGGTTTTTAATAAAATAAACCGCGCGGCCCATTCAGAAAGCAGAAACAAAAGAATACAAGCGCCAAGAATTGACAATTTCTGTTTTTTTGCCGCTCCTCTGCCTGGTATTACAAATAATTCCAAAAACCCAAAGGGGAGCTGTATGGCAGGCAGGATAAAAAAGGGCATAAATGGCTCCAGGTAGCGCGGTTCCCCGAAGAAAATCAAAGTGATGAGCAATATATTGGCGAAATATATCAAGGGGAATATGGGAATCTTCTCCTTACGACCTTCCTTAACCCTGATAAATAAAAGCGCCCTCAGGTAATATAGAAACAACCCTCCCACGGCTAGAAGGATGAATGGGTGCAGGAAAGCCGAGGAAAGTTTATTTTTTAACAACCCGAGCATACTATTTTTGTTCTGTTTTATAAAGATAAGGAATTTCTGAAAAGGCCGCAGGCCTCTTAAGCGGTTGTATAGATACTTCTCGTTGCCCGCATCCCATGAGTGCCAGGCCGCTTCACAGCCACCCGTACTTAAGCTGTCTTCATTATTCCCATCGAGGAGCACAGTCCCTCCCGTACATGACAATATAGGGCTGCGGTTTATTTTGGTTGCGTATATGCTCCATGGCGATATGCATATGATGAACCCCAGAATAAAAGTTAGGGGTAACTTTATCTTTGCCCTGGTCCCTCTGGCGCGCATAAAGATATACAGGATCAGAAGTGGCGGTAGAAAGGCATTTGTGCCTTTCACGAGAATATTTAACGCAGCCGCTGCTCCCAGAAAGAATGTCCTTGCGGTTGATGCCTTTAATTCCCACAATATTATTAACAGCGTCAGGATAAAAAGACCGAAGGTAATCAAAGTCTCGGTATGAATAGCGGCGGGGTCGGGGGCAGAGAATACTGTAAATATAAAGGCGGAGATGACTCCGCTTAATAATCCGTGGCCCGGCCAATAATATACTGTGATTACCGGCATCAGTGCTGCGCAGGCGGAGAGCAAAATGATTTGCAAGATTTTTACCACACGCGGGTGTATGCCGCATATTTTATAAACTGCGGCTAAAAAAAGAGGATAGCCCGGAGACCTGAAAAAGTTGTACCCTGTGTCCGCTAAAAAGTGGCTGTGGAAAGGCGAAAAACCGCCACGGCCTTTAAACTCAACGCTGCCTGTGGGTTCCTTGTCGAATTTATAGACAGCGAAATCTACGATAGCCCCTGTCTTATAGCCGTGCCCAAGGCTCAGATTAACGCCCAAGGGCTGATAATGCGAGGTATCCCACCCAAAGAACGCCGTATCGCCAAGTACGTCGCGGTTTACTCGCAATAAATAAAGGACGGAAAAAAGGAATAGGAATAGAGAGGCAAAAAGTAGCCTCATTTTCCCATTCACCTGCACGAAGCGCATATAACTTATCCTCTTATCATATAGTACGTTAAGGCTAGGATGGCTCTTGCGAAGGTCACGTTGATATTTTATAACTATTACCACAGAAATGCAAACCGTTAATATGTCCGGATGCTGCCTGATTATTGCGCATAAGCAGATAAGTTGATTGATTAGGCTTTCAAAAGGTGTTATTATGACTGGTAAAGCAAAATGCACAAGTTTACAAGAACTATTATTTTTATTTTTTTTATTTCTTTCCTACCCCGCGTAATTCTCCTTGGCGCCGTAATGGCTAAGAATAACGGAAACGCATCTTGCTTTTTTTGTGCGGATTCGGACCGTTATTACAAGAGGGCAATTTCTTTCTCTGGAAAAAGCGGGGTATATTTAAGCCCCTATGAGGATACCGAGAAAACCTTACCCTGGGACCCTCCACTATATTCTTTATTTTTAGCCGTTTTCTTTAAACTCTTTGGCCCCAGCCCTCTTCTAGCCAGCTTCTTAAATATAATGCTTTTTTCCATATGTGCGTGCGTGCTGTATAAAATTGGCGGGATCATCTTTGATGAACGGGCTGCTTTTATGGCGGCGGCTATTTTCTCTTTTTATCCGTCGTTATTAATTTTCACTCTGCTTATACTCATTGAGCCATTGTTTACCCTCCTGATCTTAATCGGGGCTTATTTTTTCATTTTATACTTAAAACGGAGGAAGGGCCTGTTTTTGATTCTATCGGCTGCTTCTACGGGTTTGTCAAATTGGGCCAAGGAAGCAGCGTTTTTTCTGCCGCTGGTAATGGCGATTGTAATCTTATTGAAACACATAAAACAGCCGAAGGCGCTCTTCAGGACTCTTCCCCTGCTTATGGCCGTTTATATAATAACCTTGGCGCCGTTATCCATATATAATTATAATAAATTTGGCAGTTATTGGCTTTCCGGGAAAATGCAGCATTATTTTAGTTTGCGGTATTTTGACTTTCTCTCGCGGCAGAAACCGGATCTAGCCCCACCCGGCGGCATTGAAAACCCTAAAAACAGCCTTGCCCTCGAAATAAACCTCTTGCCGCTTAAAAGATATTTTGTGAAAAGAAAACATTTCTTTGGCGGGACGGGGACGCTAAGCATGCTAAGGGTATTTGGATACGATATAGCCAACGATGAAACCGGCAGAGCGATGTGGCAGCTAAAAGGCCCATTTGAGTTCTTGGCATTTATCCGGCAAAAAGCAGGGATGAGATGGGTCATCTATCAGTGCCTGGCCTGGATTTTTGTAGCCTGTGTCTACATAACGAGCTTTTTGGCTTTGCTGGTTTTATTTTTCAGAAAAAAATACCTGGAGGCTATTTTCATTATCCTGATGATCGCTTATTTCTCATGTGTTTATTACTATCCCCGTAATTCACGGTATTTTTACTCATTGACTCCGTTTTTCTCGCTTCTCAGCGGATATTGCATTTCATCCCTTGCCAAGGAAAGATGATGCCATATATATCTGTAATCGTTCCTGCTTATAACAGCGCTTCTACGATAAAAGAATGCCTTGATGCCGTAAGGCGATCGGACTTTCGGGACTATGAGCTCATCGTGATTGATGGCGCAAGCCAGGACTCAACGGTTGCAGTCTCAAAGAAATATGCCAACTTGGTTATAGAGCTTAGCGCCAATGCCGGCCGGAGCCACGCACGCAGGATAGGCTTTGAGTCCTCAAAAGGCAGGATCATTGTGAATATAGACTCAGACGTTTTGATAAAAACAGATACCTTGAGCAAGATCGCTGCTTATCTTTCCCGGCATCCGGAAATCGACGCAGTAACGGGTCTTCTTTCCAAAGAACATCCGAACCCGGATTTCTTCAGCCAGTATAAGAACCTTTATATGCATTACATCTTTAAGAAGCTACCTGAAAGGGCTAATTTTCTATACGGCTCAATTTATGCTCTCAAAAGAGAGGCCTTGGAAACACATGACGCCGATATCGAGATTGCCGATGACACGGCATTAGGACAAAGATTGATATCTTACGGCAAACAGATTGCCTTTCTCAACGACCTTGAGGTAGTCCATCTGAAGAAGTATACTTTTATCACTTTTATCAGGAATGATTTTCGGATCCCCTTTGATTGGGCGAAAATATTCTTGAAGTATAAAGGGTGGAAACAGCTGGGGAGGGATAAAACCGGCTACGCCCATTCTCCCAAAAGGCAGCTTCTAAGCGTAATAACCGCCCCGATAATTTTAATCCTGGCTCTTGGTCTGCTCTTCGGACACGCTCACCTCCAGGTAATCCTGTTGCTGTTTTTGTGCTGGCTCCTGCTTAACTACGGATTTTTCATATTTTTAATGCGGGAGAAAGGGCTATTCTACAGCCTCTTCGCTCTGCCAGTTACTTTTCTCGATAATTTAATCATGGCGGCAGGGATCCTATGCGGGGCACTCTCAATGAATATTAAAGAAGGGCGTCTTTAGGGACTTCGAGCCTTCTGGGCTGATAAACCTATCAGGCTGGCAGACGCCCTCTTTATTTATTTCTGCGGCATACCGGATGCGCCTAATACAACTGGCAACTCGCTTATCATCTTACCCGATTCCAGAGTCATTAATAAATCCGTAAGCTCTCCTTCTGCAGGCACGCACTTTTCTTCCTCCATACGTAAAATATCGGCAATGCAAGAGACAACCTTAGCCAATTCTTGCTCTGCATCCTGAGAAGCGCGGCTGGCCTGGGCGTACTCTTTGATTCTTTCTGCGGAGGGAATTAAGCCGGAACGAATCATATTCTGTATCTCCAGCCATTCCTTATCCAGCTGCGCAGAAGAAACTTGCGGAGCCAAAGGCATGGAGCTGCCAAGGGATGCGGGTATCGGTTGAGTAGTAATCGGCAGGGCGCGGAAATCAATACCGCCCTTTTCGCCGCCTTCCCGCGCCATCGGCGAGCTGGCGCCGGTATCTTCCGGCTCGCTTTGCGGAGTACCCAACATAGGCTTTAATTGAATTAATAAGTCTCTCCCTAAAGCCTCAGCATTTAAACCGGATAACTTTATTGCCTGAACGATATAAGGCAACTCATCCGGGAGAATGGAATATGAGATCTGTTCACGATCCTTGTCAATTTTGTCGTAGTTATCATTGATGTATTGTTTTAACTTATCCGCCAACTTCAGCGGAATCCAGCCCTTCAGCGTAGACTGTAATTTTTGCAGTTTATCCATCCGGCCCGCATGCCTAGATTCCTGCCCAGAATAACCGCGTCTTTTATCCCAAGCGGAAGCCTGCCGGATGTACTCATTGATTACCCGCAGGGCGGTAATAGGATTATCCATAATATTTTCTATTATCCAATATAGCTTCTCAGAGGCAGAGAAGCTTTCTTTCTCTATTAAATACTGTAACGAGGCCTGCTCTGCCGCGCGTATGCCGAATACCTTATATATTAGAAAGTTTTCAAGAGACGCGGGTGTCCCGTCAGGCAGCTTTAGCTTGTCGGTAGACCAAACTTTACGCGCCTGGCGCCTGCCGCCACCGGCAGGAGTGGTAAGGGTATCTATGATAATGTCTTCTGCCTGTTTGGCTACCCTTTGGCGTATCTCCTGCGAGGCAGTAATGGGAGAACTGGAGGTATCCGAAGATAGAACGTATGCAAGCCTGCTAGCAACTGTATTGATATTCTCGGCAGCCTCTATTCTTTTAATCCCCTCCATTGTTTCGGCATGCGGCTTTGCTAACAGGTACTCCCTCTCATCGAGGCTTCTAGCCAACTCTGCCGAAGTGCTTCTTACCACTCCCAATGGAACGTAGACATCATCGGAAGGTAGGCCATTTGCTTCCGGGATGGCATCAACGATAATCTCGCCCAAAATCGCATCTTGGACAACCAGGTAAAAATGCGGAGGCTTGAGTGTGTTATAAGGGTTTTCGCTGGCCCTCTTTTGCGTTTTCGGATTATTCTGAAGTAGCGAGGGTTCTTCGGGCTCATCATAATAATTCGCCCTGATCTCCACTGATGCTTCCAGATTATTCTCGATAAGCGGCTTAAGATAAAGCGCATGGATTATACAACCTCTCCCCTCGTTTATCGTGCGGACGGCCTTAATTAATTTCCTGTACTCGCCAACCCTGGCGGCTTCTGTTTCATTGTATACCGGAGAACTGGAAGAGATATCTTCCTTATTATTGCCTGCGCCCACCAGTTCCAGGAGGGCTCGTTCCTGCATCCTTCTGCTGATCGCCTGGCGGGCGGCATTGACCAGCGAGTCATTAAAATAACGAAGCCTGACGTTAAAATCTTCCGTTAATTCTTTTTCCCCTAAAATGCCTTCGTAGAACATCAAAAGCTTATCAATAAACTTTTCTTCCCTGTCAATGGAAACTCCTTCTATCTGGCTTAAGGCCAGATATGCCTCCCAGAGCCTCTTGTAGGCCTTGGAGAAGCGCTTATTCACCGGCGCGCCTTCCTCAAAACCTGCCGGATCAAGAGACCTGACAGACATCTTGGATAAGCTAACGCCGCAGGCCAATAAATTAGACTCCGGCACTACCTTGTCGCTGATCTTCTTGCCATAGACCACGATCCCCGTTCCTTTGGCCACAGAAGAAAGCGCGGAGCGGACTATCTCCGCCTGAGGGTTATTTAAGTCCGGGGACTCAAAGAAATCCTGGGATTTTATAGAGGCATCGATAAAATTAATCGGCCAGCCGCCTCTAACCAACGCCCTCCCCTGTGCAGATATCTCATGCGAAACATAATCCACTTGGGGGTTATCGACGACTACCACCAAGTCCAAGTCTCCGGCGGGGAATCCTTTTAATCCGTAAAGATAGCTGCCTAGGGCGATTATACTGACTATATTAGTACCAGGGTATTTCGACTTTATCTCCTCATCAAGCAGCTTATATAATTCTTCGGCGTTAAGCTTGGCAAGACGAGAGGATATCTGCTCGACATACTCTTCCCTGAACTGGCTGTTATAATACCAGTTTGCCTGCAACTGCCCTTCCAGATCGAATCCTTCTCCGACATTATCGTTAGAGAAAACCATGGTCTGGGGTATATACTTACGGCTGGCCACCACCCTGCTTAATATATCTCTTATCTGGAAGGTGGTTATTTTGAGTTTCTCAAGAAGAGGGTCGAACAGTTTCCGTTTCTCAATGTATGAATCGGTATATACATACAATAACAGCTTGGCGATAAGTCCGGGTGAACGTATGCGCAGCGACCACCAGACCAGTTCATCGTAAACCTGGCTTCTAGCCTCTTTGGTATAATCCCTGTTGCTAAGAAGTATGGCGATCTGCGCTTCGGCCGCAGAAATATATGCGGTTAAATTACCCTCTGATTTCAGTTGCTGAAGCTGTCTTAGCGCAGCGCTGGCATCCACCGGTGAGCTGGCAGTTGACTGTGCGAGAGTGGCTGCGCCGCTACCCTGCGCAATAGGCAAGCGGACCGTAAACGTTGCGCCCGTGCCTGGACCGTTGGAATTCGCATCAATGCTGCCGCCGTGCGCCTTCACTACGCTCTCTGCCAGCGACAAACCTGTCCCAGTGCCGCCTTCTGTATCCGTCTCCCCGGCCATAAAGAGCCTGCGGCCTGCCAGCATCTTCTCGGCTATCCCGCGGCCGTTATCGGTAACAGAGACATCTACGGAATCGCCATTTTTTCTTATGCCTATTTTAATCCGCCCCGAGACATCATGGCCACTATTGCGGTATCTGTTGATTGCGTTGTCGGCGTTTTCAATAAGATTGCTCCAGACATAGGAGAGCCTGCGGCGGTTGCCCAGAACATAGACCCCCTCATCCGGAGTATCCCAGACAAACTCCACCTGCAAGGCGCCATTATAGGAAGCCACCACATCCTTGACCAAGCTAACGACATCGAGGGGCTCTCTTTTAACCGGTGCATTTAATTCCCGCTGCATCTCTCCTAATTGCTCAAGGTCGCGCTTGGCCTTCTTTTCTTGCTCGAGTAAAGACTCCAAGAAAAACTTTGTTGCCCCCGGCTCAACGGTCTCCGGGCTATTTTTAAGAATAGCCTCTATCTCTTTAAGAGAAGCCTTGCTATCGTTAATATGCCGGCTGATTGCGGAAAAGAAGCGCCCGACGGTCTCGGTATCAAAATACGCGAACCGCTCCCACCTGGCGATTGTCCTTAAGGCTTCGTAATTCAGGTGGTGCTTATCCAACTGGGTTAGCTTATCGTATACTCCCGGGGTTTCGGTCAAGCTGACTTCGGCGACCTGAATAAAAAAGTTTATATGCGCAATCTCGTGCATAAAGTTCCTCAAGTCATCGTAGATATCAATAGTGGAAAGATTCGTACTGGAGAAACGGGGGTTAATTTCTAAGAGCGTGGACAAGGCGGATGCATATTCGGATAATGCACGCTTATCGCTGCTTGCATTTTTATTCCCGGCTGATGCAATCTTGTCCGAGAGAGACCCAATCTCATCCGTATAGAAGTTAAGCCCCTGGGAGATAGCAACTAACACTGCCCTGTTTGCCGCAATCGAGAATGCCTCCGGCCCCCTCTCCACAAAAGCCTCAAGCATCTTAAGATTCACTTCCCTCATAGTCAGGGGAGACGAACCTTGCGAAACCGGCGGATTGGATTTTACTTCAACCTTTTCAACCTCTGCACCGCTAGTGACAGCAGAGATAATATTGGGGCTTGCTGCCAGGGCCGTTTCATCTTGGATAGCGCGCATATCAATAATATGCACAGGAGACGAAAACACATTCTTGCCTCCCGCAGGGGGCGGTTCGGACCTGAATACGTCCTGTAAGGCGATACCTCCTGAAGTGTAAGTGCGGATATTCTGGCCGTAAGGCGTATAAATATTTTCTTTTAAGTTGTATTCTCCTTCCTGGAAGGATTTACGGTACGCATCAAAATAGGAGCGCACTGACCAGTTGCCTTGCGCGATAAGATTAGCCAGGTTCCTGCGGTCAATAAGTGCGGAGTAGGCATTATTCCGGCCCGAAAGCCTGGATTTAAACCATTGCGCTAGAATGATAGAATAATAAACCTGCCGCAGGGCAGCATATCTTTTGGCGGAATTAACTTGCCGGTTAAGTTTAGGAATTATGGATTCCCGGATAAGCCGGGCAGAATATTCGTTGAGGGCTTTTAGGCGCGGGTCTTTAAAATTATAGAGCCCGGAATTCTTAAGATAATCCTCCTCGAGCATGACTTTGAGTGTCGCCTTGTAAATATAGGCGGTGCTATCGGATTCGCGGATAATGATTTCATCCGGGACGATCCAGGGACGCACCAAGGTCGGGATAGTGACGTTATCGTTTCCGAAAAGCTCTGCGGCCTTCTTATATAAAAGCTCCCAATACCTTTTACCTTCCGGCGTCTCGGGAGAAGTGGCTTGAGCCGTATCTTTTTTAAGTTGCAGGTCGGATTCCAGCAGAATGCGGCCTACTTCCGTGCGGGCCAAATTCTCTTCAATGACATTGTCCGGGGCATCGGGTTTTAAATTCACCCAGAAACTATCATTGGGCAGGGTCACCCCTACCAGAAAGTATTTCAAGAGCTGCTGGGTAGAGTCTTTGACAAACTGCGGGTTTAAATCTTTGGCATCCCCCTTGTCTAAAAGAAGATGGAAATTATTCTGCGCCTGGTCGTAACCTATAGAGCGCAGGTGCAGGGGGCGGAATTTATCCATAGCCACCTGC
>Ga0335071_10007127_pt1 | contig 11531 bp, 9 predicted proteins | sample Lox_Sample_15_FD_206724 | JGI IMG/M metagenome (GOLD analysis project Ga0335071, IMG submission 206724) | Soil microbial communities from Loxahatchee National Wildlife Refuge, Florida, United States - Lox_Sample_1.5 | ecosystem: Environmental > Terrestrial > Soil > Wetlands | place: USA: Florida...
CGACTTTGTCATCTGGAGCGGATCCCCCCTTTCTCCCTATTCCGTGTGCGAGCAGACCTGGATCGATGGTCGGAAGTTCTTCGACCGGGACGAAGACAGGGCGATGAACGAGGAGATCCAGAAGGAGAGGGCTGTGCTTGTGCAAAAGATCCTCAAGGCGAAGGAGTCTCCGTCCGGAGGAGGTGGGCCGGCTTCTCCCAAAAAGACGTCGTACTCTTGCCATGAAGAAGGAGGCGAGCGATGAACAAGAGAGAAGAAAGAAGGGATATGAGAAAAGAGGCGAGGGTGTGGCGAGTCGTGGTGCTTGTGTCGTCGATGTTGCTTGTGAGTGTGGGGCTTGCCAGCGCTTCGGATCCGATTCCGGCGAAGGCGCAGGATCATCCGATCGCTCTCGTCGGGGGGACGATTCATCCGGTCACCGGACCTGATATTCCAAATGGCACCATCCTTTTCGAAAAGGGGAAGATCACCGGCATCGGCGCGACTCTCGATCTCCCGGAAGGGACTGAACGGATTGACGTCGCGGGCAAGCAGATCTACCCGGGACTCATCAACGCCAACTCGACACTCGGGTTGTCCGAGATCGAAGCGGTTCGCGCAACCAATGACTTCGCCGAGACAGGCGAAGTGAATCCCAACGTGCGCGGCGAAATCGCCGTGAACCCCGAAAGCGAGTTGATCCCGACAACGCGGGCAAACGGCGTTGTCGTTGCGAACGTCATGCCGCAGGGAGGGATCGTTTCCGGGAAATCGGCTGCGATCATGCTGGACGGATGGACGGCCGAGGATCTCGTTCTGAAAGCCCTTGTCGGACTCGTCGTCAACTGGCCGACGATGACGATCCAACGATATCCGTGGATCACTCAATCTGAGGCCGACCAGATGAAGGAACGGGACCGCCAGCTCAAAGTGCTCCGGGACCTCTTCGACGATGCCCGGGCGTACGCAGTTGCGAAGAAGGCGGAGGAGGCAAAAGGCGTTCCATTCCATCCAACCGACCTGAGGCTCGAATCGATGATCCCGGTCCTCGACCGGGTAGTGCCGGTCTTCGTCAGGGCAAACGAGATGACGCAGATCGAGGCTGCCGTCCAATGGGCGAAAGACGAGAAAGTTCGACTCGTCATCGTGAGCGGGAGGGATTCGTGGCGTGTGGCCGATCTGCTGAAGGAGAACAACGTTCCGGTCATCGTCGGGCCGATTCTCGACGTGCCGTCGAGGGATTGGGAGGCATACGACAACGCCTTTACCGTCCCCGCGAAGCTGTCCGTCGCGGGAGTCCCCTTCGCGATCTCGGGCGAAGGAGAGGCTTTTGCTGAAAGGAACACGCCGTACCAAGCGGCAATGGCTGCCGCTTATGGACTGCCGAAGGAGGAAGCGCTGAAGGCCATAACGATCTACAGCGCCAAAGTTCTCGGCATCGACGACCGGGTCGGTTCTCTGGAAACGGGAAAGGATGCCACACTGATCGTCACCACCGGCGACCCTCTCGAGATCGAGACGAACGTAACGATGGAATTCATCCAGGGGAAGAAAATCGACCTGCGGAGCCGCCACACGATCCTCTACGAGAAATACCGGGAGAAATACAAACAGCTGGGAATCCTGAAATAATCGCCGCGACTATCCGTCTATTGTGATGGCGGGGCGCACGCGATGACCTCGCTGAGGGCGGTAACCGTGCGCGAAAGGCGGCATTGCTGAATGGTAAATCGCGAGACGGGGATTGCACCATGTCCATAGAGCAAGTACTGATCCAGGAAGTCGTGAAACGATGTGACCACGCTTTTGACCTCATCCAGAGATCGGCTGGACAGTTGGACGATGAACAGTTTTGGCATCGTCCCTCCTCCCGCTCGAACAGCGTCGGGATCATTGTCCAACATCTGACCGGGAACCTTCACCAATGGGTCCTCGCCGGCCTCGGTGGGGAGGAGTACATCAGAGAACGGCCGAAAGAATTCCTCGATGATGCCCGGAAGCCCAGGCAGGAACTGCTCTCCGAGTTCGCCGCGCTTGAGGCAAAGGTCCGGTCGGTCATCGCCAATCTCCCCGGCGGAGAGCTTCTCTCACCGCGGCGGATTCAGGGATTCGACCAGACGGTGCTCTCGACACTTATCGCCGTCGTCACGCACCTGGAACTCCATGCCGGCCAAGTCGCCTACCTGGCGAAGCTTCTCCTCGATGAAAAGTATGTCGAGTCATGGAAGCCGGCCACCACCGAGCAGGGAAGAGGAGCTTGAGAGAAGACATGGGTCTCCCGTTTCCTCTCGTCGAATGTATCTTCACATCCTTCTGACACTCCGCCGCGTTCGCTTTCGCCGGCGGCTGTCCGCTCTGGCCGGAAGGATCCAGCCATAGCGGCAATTTGTGCGCCCCGGAGTGGTGGCGTACAAATGTGATCGGGCGGTAACCAGCGTCAAACGCAAGCCTCAAAACTGCAAATAAATGTCAAACAATATCCGTCATTTCAATAAATCCGCCTCCTCGAAACGGGCGAAGCCCGACGACATCCTCCTCGCGCTGGATATCAAGTCAGGGATGAACGTTCTTGAGATCGGCGTGGGGGGAGGATATTACGTTTCGAAATTCGCTGGGATGGTGGGCCCGTCGGGAATCGTCTGCGGGGTCGACACCGAAAAGGAATTCATCGATCACCTTAGCCAGTTGAACGAGGAGAGCAGGTACCGCAATATCAGGCCGATCCTTATCAGCGGCGTCGAAGATATCCTCAACGTCGGCATTCGCTTCGATGTGCTCTTCACGAGAAATGCGTACCATCATCTGAAAAACCGCGCCGAGTATTTCCGGGCACTGTCGAGGGCCCTCAAGCCGGACTGCATCATCGCCATCATCGACTACAACGAGAGTCTCTTCAGCCTGACGAGGATTCTGGGACACTACACGAAAAAGGAGACGATCGTCGACGAGCAGCGCGCCGCAGGGAACGAACTCGTGCGTGAGGTGTCGATCTTCACAAAGCAAAGTTTTCTTCTCTTCCGGAAGCAATAGAACAGGCGGGGAATCACCATTGTGAAGGAAGGTAACGCATGGAGGTATTCATAGCACTTCTGAGGGGCATCAACGTCGGTGGAACGAAGCCGGTGAAGATGGACAAGCTTCGTGCGGCGTTTGAATCGCTCGGTTACCGGGAAGTGACGACGTACCTGCAGAGCGGCAATGTGGTGTTCAAAGCCGCCCCCGCGCCGACGGAAGCCCTTCGGGGAGAGATCGAGGCGGGAATCCGAAAGGCGGTCAGGTTCGAAGTTCCGGTCGTCATCAGGCGGCTGCGTGAGCTGAAGGGGATCATAGCGCGAGATCCGTTCGGGAGTGAGAAGCTCAGGAAAGGTGAAACGCGTTACGTCACCTTCCTTTCCGGAAAGCCCTCTCATTCGGGATTGATGAAGCTCAACGAGGTTGACGGAGGGCCGGACCACCTGAAGGTGCTCGGAGCGGAAGTCTATCTCTCGTGCGTCAAGGGATACGCCAAAAACAAGTACTCCAACACCTTGATAGAGAAGGTGCTTGGACTCACCGCTACTACCAGGAATTGGGTGACAACGTGCGCCTTGTATGACATCGGGAGGGTGATGGAAGCGGCCGTCGACTCGTAGCAACTTCCTCTTGCCGGATCCCTCCAAAGCGGACTTTTCCTCCACGTTGACGACCCCGAACCGGATTCAGCGAAAACAGCGGAGCTATGACGAAAGAGCGTAACTACCGGAAATTGTTTTTCCTTGCGATGGCGGTCGTCTTTTCCGTCTCCACGCTCACGTATGGCATCGTGTGGATCCTTGACGCCCACGCGGGGCAGGATCTCAGCCCGGTCGAGCTCGGGTTCGACTTCGACTATATCGCGGGGGAGTCAGTCTACCTCGTGAAGGAAGTTTACGCATCGGCTCCCGCCGAAGCTGCGGGGCTCAAGGTCAAAGACAGGATCGACGCCATCGACGGGCACAGAATCGAAAGCCCCTCGTATCTCGATTCAGTCTGGCGAAAACACAACCCGGGAGACAGCGTCCGGCTCAACGTCGTCCGGACCGGAATCGCCCTGCCTTTTCATCTGACTGGGATTTTCCGGGCTCGCCAATCGACCACGGGAGAGGGAGGTGTTGAATGGATTGCGAACGAAGTAAAGAATGTCTACGTCATTCCCTTCATCCTCATCGGATTGACCGTTCTTCTGTTCCGTTTCGACGATCTTCACGCTTGGCTCCTTGCACTCCTCTTTGCCTCTTTTTCATCTGTTTGGGGGACGAACGGTTTTTCGTCGCTACCGGCGTTCAAGAGTTTTGCTCTGGGATACCGGGCAATTTTGAGCAGTATTTTGGGTCCGGTCTTCTACTCGTTTTTCGCTCTCTTCCCCGTTCGATCGAGGATCGACCGGCGCGTTCCATGGCTGAAGTGGGTTGCCTTGGTCTGTGCGATGACCTGCGCCATCACGGGATTCCGAACCGGGGACATGGTCCTTCCAGCTCCTTTCAACCGAATTCTCAAAGAACCGTATCCACACTCAATTCCATTCTTCTTCAGTGCGGGATTGCTGGTCCTCGGGCTTCTCGCTCTCGTCCTCAATTTTGCCGGCACTAATGATGCTCAGGTGCGCCGGAAGATTCGCGTCATCCTCTGGGGTACCGGACTCGGCGTGGTCCCAATTCTTGCCGTGGCGATGGCGGAAAACCTCGTAGGATTTCGCGCTTCGAACCTACTCAACACTGTCCTTGTCCTCCTCCTCCTTCTCTTCCCTACGACGTTTGCCTATGCGGTGGTGAGACACCGGGTGATGGAGATACCGGCCCTCATCAAGAGAAGTGCCCGTTATCTCCTCGTGCAGCGCGGCTTCACTTTTCTCCTCGCCCTCATCAGCATTGGTCTCGTTCTGGTTTTTGCTCTCTCGCTTCCTCAGTACATCAGACCTTTCGTCGACGTCTCTTCACCCCTTGGTGTTGTGCTTGGCTCTGTGTTCGGAACGGTCCTTCTATGGGGCGGCACACAGGTCCACCGACGCGTAAGCGGAACGATCGACAGGGCGTTTTTCCGAAGCGCGTACGATATACGGCAGATCCTCGAGAACCTCGCCGAGCGTTCAGCCTCAATGACGAGCCGGAACGATCTCGCGTCGCTGCTGGGACTCCACCTCAACGCAGCACTTCAGCCCAAACGCCTGATTATCTATATGAGCACCAAGGGGGGCAAGCTGGAGAGCGTGTTGGGTGATCCGCCGACGGAACTACGGAGCCTCAACGCGGACCACCCGTTCCTCACTGCGCTCGCGATTCGGGGAGAACCGGTGGTTGCCTCTTCTGGCGAGCCGAGTCGTTCCGGTTCACCCTCCTTCTTGAAGGCGTTGGAGCCGGAGTGTTTTGTCCCGATGGTGGCGAGGGGAAGCCATCTCGTCGGGCTCATCGTTGTCGGTGCACGCCTTTCGGAGGATCCATTCTCGGGAGAAGACAAGCGCCTCCTCTCGTTGGTCGCACGGCAGGCAGCAAATGCGCTTGACAACATCCGCCTCGCGGAGGAGATCGCCCAACGGATCGAAAACGAGCAACGGGTTGCCCGCGAGACGGAGATCTCGCGCCGGATCCTGGAGGCGGACAACGCCCGAAAGACAAAAGAGTTGGAAGAGGCTCGCCAGCTCCAGCTTTCGATGCTTCCCTCCGGACTCCCCGTAATGCGTAATCTCGAGCTGGCCGTGTTGATGAAGACCGCGACCGAGGTCGGAGGGGATTATTACGATTTCGCCCTTTCGGACGATGGAACGCTCACTATCGCCCTCGGCGATGCGACCGGTCACGGGCTGAAGGCGGGGACCATGGTCGTTGCAGCGAAGAGCCTCTTCAACAGCTTTTCAGGATTGCCAGATCTGCTGGCGATCTTTGAGAGGATGACGGAGGGGATCAAGAAGCTGAACATGAAGCCCCTCTACATGTCGATGCTTCTCCTTCGTGTCAACGATAGAGCGGCCCGGGTGGCATCGGCGGGTATGCCGTGTCCGCTCGTTTACCGCGCCGAATCGGGAGTCGTGGAAGAAATTACGATGAAGGGAATGCCCCTGGGCGCATTCACCGATTTTCCCTACGAGGTGAAGAGTTTCTCGTTGATGCCGGGCGACGTGATCTTGCTTATGAGTGATGGATTCCCGGAGTTGTTTGACGAGAAGGAGGAGATGCTGGGAAGCGGGAGGGCGGCCCAAAAGCTCAAAGAAGTTGGCTCGCGTGAGCCGAAAGAGATTATCGATGCCCTTGTTGCGCTGGGAGAGTCATGGTCCGATGGCCGGGCCCAGGGGGATGATATGACCTTTGTTGTCGTTAAGGCGAGGAAACAAAGTACAGAAGAGAGCGAAGAACTAAGAAGTAAGATTTAAGAAATAAGATCAAAGAACCAAGATCTACAAACTACATACCTTGGCCTTTCGACTCAGAACTCAGAACCCAGAACTCAGAACCCAGAACTCAGAACCCAGAACTCGCAACCCAGAACCCAGAACCCAGAACTCAGAACCCAGAACTCAGAACCCAGAACTCGGAACCCAGAACCCAGAACTCCGGACTCAGTACTAATTCCGCTTCGCCCCCTGATCGATCCACTTCTTGATGAGATCTATCTCTTCGTCCGTCAGCTTCTTTTTTGTCATGAGAGGCATCTGATCCCCGAATGGAGGATTGGGCCGCAGTTTCTCTACGATGAAGCTAGAATCTCCCTTCCGAGGAATCACCGAGGTCCCGTGCTTTCCCCCCTTCACGATACCGTCGTAATCTTCCAGGATGAGGAGGCTTGGGTTTTCGCTGTCCGACGCGTGACAGGGGAGGCACCGCTTCTTGATCAGCGGAAAAACGTCCTTTGAAAATGAAACGGGTTTTGATTTTTCCGACGGGGGTTGCTGTGCTGTAAGAACCGCCGCGGCCGCGAACATTCCGAACGCAGCCACCGTGAGAAGAATTCTCATTCTGAAGATCTCCGTAGTTTTTTCTTCTGGTTTCCCCTTTTGATACTCCGCCCCGTCTCCCCGGTTTTCTGTCGTTTTCCTCTCAGTTGTTGAGCGCGCCCTGATGGATCCAGGCGCCGATCCTGACGATGAGAGAATCCGGAAGGCCCGTTGCCGCGTAGGGTCCTCCCTGGGGCATTCTCAGGCCGATGAGATTATTGCTGCTGCGTATCATGTGCATGATTTGACTGTTCGTCGAATCGAACGGAATGACCACGTTCGCCCCGAACGTCGCGCCTCCCTTCCGCACACCTGCGTATGTCGACGCATTAAACTGGCTTGTCGGATTTGACCCGCTGTGGCATGATGGGATGGCGCAATTGTTCAGGAGGATCGGCAGCACGCCTGTCTGAAAGTGGACGAGGGTGTCCGGAGGAGCCGCCGAGATGAACTGAATACCGTTGCTCGTCCTGGAGCCGACCGAGACCGAAATCGACCCTGATGTTGCACCTGCCGGAACCACGACGACGATCGTGTCGTTCGACCAGGAAAGGATGACCGAAGCGGTAACTCCCGGAGGAAACGTGACGCCGCTCGAACCCTGGGATGGACCGAAATTCGCGCCGCTGATCGTTACCGTGTCACCGGCCGCGGCGGAGTCGGGGTGAATCCCCAGGACCGAAGGGAGCGGAGTCTGAATCTCGACATCGCTCCCCATGTCGGTGCAACCTCCGGCGGTGAGGGAAGCCAAGAGAAGTAGCGTTCTGAGATGCCTTTTCATTCGGTTGCTCCCTCGGTTAGATATAGAAATGGAACATGAGGTCGAACTCGTTGTTGTTGATCTCCACCGGCTGTTCACGGTTGATCCGATAGAGGGGCCGGACTTCCACGCCGCTCATGAGGAAGAACTCCGCTCCGACGGTGATTCTCGTGCTGCTTCCGGTCTTGAGGTTCTTGTCCGGATCGTAGAAATCGTACCCGAGTTTCAGGTCGACGCCGTCGGCAACCCTGTAATTGAGCTCGGTAAATGTCATGTATCCCGTCACATCTGTACCGGAGTACGGCGTCTTCAGATAGTCCAGCTCTCCGTTGAGCGTGAGTTCCCGAAGGACGGTCACGGATCCAAACGCACCGTAGATCGTGGCTTTCTCGGTGGGATCGGGATTCGGGTCGTTGTAGAACGAGACGCCCCCGATGACGTTGATGTGCTCGGACTGAATCGTTGCATCCCCCCTGAAGGAGAACGACTTGAATTTCGTCGCGCCGGTTGCGTTCAATCCGCTGAACGGCGCTCCGTCAAAAAGGCCGGCCTGGAGAGAGAAGATGCTCGGCGCAACTCCCACCTCAACTCCTGTCTGTTCGGCTCTCTCGCCGAAGATGAGTCCCTGTCGGTAACCCGCAATCGCGGGGTTCGTCGGGAAGTAAGGTCCGCCCCTGATAAAGGCGTTGTGATCGTCGATCTTCGTTCCGTACGCCGGGACGAATTGTCCGACCTTCAGGTAGCCGCCGAGCGGCAGGACCCGGGCAAGGCCGAAGAGCTGGAACCCCGAGTAGAGTTCCTTGTCGACAAAAACGATGAATTGTCTGTTGAGCCGGTAGTCGAGGTATAAGTCACCTTGCATCTGGAAAAGGCTCGAACCTTTTGTGTTCTGCTCATAGAAAATGAGGCTGCGGAAGTCGCCCCCGTAGGAGAGGTTGGGAGTGATCGCCGTCGAGTAGTCGTCGATGTTCGTGACGTCCTCTTTCGTCAGCGTTGGCTTGCCGTCCTCGCCGGTGTCCTGGACCATCTTGTACGTATGAATGGGGAGCTCCTCCCGGCCATACGTCGAGCCGAACGTGTTGCGCATGCCGCCGCCGCTCGGGTTCACATGACATGCTTCGCACCTCGCACCGACTCTGCTCGCAAACCTCGGGAGGGCGCGCACCGGGGCGGTCGTAAAGACGAGGAGGCAAACGAGAAAAAACAGTATCCCGGATGTCTTCATACAGGATTCCTCTCATGTGTTCGATGGTGACAACAGGAAGCGACGGCCGGATGGCTCACAGGCCGTGCGACGTGCATCGGAAGAAACCGCGTTCCGGATACGAGACGCTCATTCACGAGGAGAAGCGTTTGCGTCTGTTCCGGATGTAGTCGACGAATATAAACTGCCCCAGGTTGTTGAGCGACGAGTAATAGGCCCGTCCGTGGTTCGCCTTCGTGAGGTCCTCGATGAAGTTGATGAGGTACGGGTCACGGGCGACCATGAACGTGCTGATGGTAATCCGCTCGCGGCGGCAGGCGACCGCCTCGTCGAGCGTCTTGTTGACAATTCTCGGGTCCAGCCCGAATGAATTCTTGTAGAGACGGCCGGCGTCGTCGAACATCGCCGACGGTTTCCCGTCAGTGATCATGAAGATTTGCTTGTTGACGTTTCCGCACCGGCGAAGAAGATTCCTCGCAAGCTGGAGCCCGGCCCTCGTGTTCGTGTGGTACGGACCTACGTTGAGGAAGGGAAGTTCGTTGATGCTCACAAGCTTCGCGTCGTCTCCGAAGACGACGAGGGCGATGTAGTCCCTCGGGTATTTCGTCATGATGAGCTCGCTGAGGGCGAGCCCGACTTGTTTCGCCGGAGTGATCCGGTCCTCTCCGTAGAGGATCATGCTGTGGCTGATGTCGAGCATGAGGACCGTGGCACACGAAGAGAGGTTTTCCGTCTCGTAGACTTCGAGGTCGTCCTCGGTGAGGTTGAATTCGTCGATGCCGGAGCGCTTGAAGGCATTCGTCAACGTCGACGTAAGGTCGATGTTCGTCGGCATGTCGCCAAAATTCCACTTCTTTGTTTCGCTGAGCCGTTCGACGCCCGTTCCGGTGAGCGGAGTTTCGTGCGTGCCCATCGGAGTCTTTTTGAGGGAGGTGAAGATCTCCTTGAGGGCGTCCTGGCGGATTTTCTGAACACCCCTCGTTGTCAGTACCGGGGTATTGTTCACCTCTTCGATGATCCCCATCTCTTTGAGCTTCTGGATAAGGTCTTCCATCGAGAGATTCTCGTCGAAGATCCCGTATTCCTCGGCGAGCTGCCGCAGCCATTCCATCGCCTCCTCGACATCCCCGCTCGTCTGGACGAGGAGATGGCTGAAGAGCTGCATCAGGCTCTGCAATCGCTGTTCATCTGTCTGCGATTGCGGGGTCCACTTTGTATAGAGAAAGCGCATGGGGCGGAGTCAAGAAAGAGAATACAGAATACAGGAAACAGACAAGGATTAAGAAACAAGCAACAAGTAAAATTAGAATAGAATCACCAGCGACTTCGGACTCAGGACCATTAGCCACGAACTAAGAACCCCGAACCCTCAACTCCCGAACCCCCAACCCCCGCACCCTCCAACCCCTGGCCTACCGCTCTCCTTCAAGCTCGAAATCTTCGGCTTCGCCACGTCCGGTAAAGATGCTTCCCACCATATCTTTGTATGTCGTAACGTGCTCGACTTCTTCCTTGGCAATCTTGGAGTTCTGATGGAGCCCATCGAGTGCGAATTCCATCGCCGAGGCCAGCTCCACTTTATTGCTCTCGTCGATCTTCATGTGGCGCTTTGTCAGCTCTTTGAGCCCCTTCACTCTGTCCAGCTCCGTGAAGTACGCCGCGAGGGGCATGTCGTCCGCCACTTCGAGCGCGTTCCCCGCTTCAAACCAGCCGACGATTTTGCCATATTCCGGGTCGTCGTGGGCGGGCTGATTCTTCTGGCGTTTTTGGAGGGGATCGGGAAAGTAGTTCTTGAAGACCGTGCGGACGGCTTTTCCGATGAGGGCGCGGCTTACCTTGATCGACCCTTCCTGTTCCCCCTCGAAGACGAGCTCAATTTTCCCCGTGAGTCCGGGGAGAACGTGCGGCAGGTCGCAGATCCGCGGGACGATGCATTTGTCGTTGAGGAGGATCGCACGTCGTTCCGCATTGCTCACAAGATTCTCCATCGCCGCAATCGTCAGACGCGCGCTGACACCCGATTTCTGGTCGACATACTCGCTTTTCCGCGCTTCGAACGCGATATGCTCGATGATCTCCTTGAAGTACGCGGGCACCCGGGCTTCCACTCCGTTCCGCCGTACCCACGCCTCCTGTTCCGTGATCGAAATCGCATCCTCGATCGTCCTCGGGTAATGGGTGAGAATCTGTGAGTCGATCCTGTCCTTTAGCGGGGTGATGATGTTCCCGCGATTCGTGTAGTCCTCCGGGTTGGCAGTGAAGATGATCATCACATCGAGAGGAATCCTGATGTTGAATCCCCTGATCTGGATATCCTTCTCTTCAAGGATATTGAACAGTCCCACCTGGATGCGGGGCTGGAGGTCCGGAAGCTCGTTGATCGCGAAGATCCCGCGATTGCTCCGGGGGATAAGTCCGAAATGGATCGCTCCTTCGTGCGAATAGTGGAGACGCTGCGTCGCGGCCTTGATCGGGTCGATGTCGCCGATGAGGTCGGCGATCGTCACATCCGGGGTCGCAAGCTTTTCGCTGAACCGCGCATCCCGCGGGATCCACTCGATTTCGGTTGCGTCACCCTCTTTCGCGACCCGTTCGGCGCCGAATTTGCTCACCGGATTGAACGGACTGTCGTTGATCTCGCTCCC
>Ga0335071_10007128_pt1 | contig 11530 bp, 10 predicted proteins | sample Lox_Sample_15_FD_206724 | JGI IMG/M metagenome (GOLD analysis project Ga0335071, IMG submission 206724) | Soil microbial communities from Loxahatchee National Wildlife Refuge, Florida, United States - Lox_Sample_1.5 | ecosystem: Environmental > Terrestrial > Soil > Wetlands | place: USA...
GCAAAAACACCCACCGAAGAGGATGCTTTCACCGACCAAGAAAATTACTCGAACAACCAACCAAACATCAGAAACGCGACCACACCCCCAAAAAGAGTGCGCCCCTCGAATCCTCATATGCCGCAGCCTTAGAGCGGTCGTTCATCCCGTGTTTGTACACAGGGTCGGACCGTATGAGCGGACTGCGGCGATCATTGTGATTTATCCCCGAAAGATTCGGGAATCACACATAGGGTTTCATTCATATATATAGTTTGTGATTTTCCGGTTTTACACAACGATTTGCTGTGCCCCCGGAACTACCTATACATATGCCCGTCCCCTGGCACTCATGCAGTTGCACAGTGCCTGTGACGGCGGATTCTTTTATACGCTATTTATGCTATTTATACGTTTTGCTTGTACGCTGCCATAAAATAACATAAAGAAATTACAAAATCGAAAGTTTTAAATGCCTGGAAGGAGAGGTATTGGTTTGCAATATAGCCATAAGGTCAGGAGGGGCGTCGATGTCAGGTGAAGCTTGTGAATGGAGCACGTCGCCGGCATATTATCATGCGGCAGGGCCTCGTGTAGAAGGCGTTTTCCGGCGTGTTTCGGATATGTGCACGTATGATCCGTCGGGCAGCCCGCTGAAGAGCGATCCGGTATTTCGGCGGCGGCCTCTGGCGGGAAAAGCTAATTCAACTTATAGAGCCGGCGAATTATCGTTTCATCTGCCGCCGGACCTCGGCGCGCTCTACGCTGTGTCCCCCCTCGCCTATTACCTGGGCGCCCCGGTCGTGATGGACGACGAGGCCTATGTGGACGCCGGCGACTGGATCGCGATCCCGGATATTCCGGAGCTGGAAGCCTGGGCCGGGGAGACGCTGCGGAGGACTTTTTATCTTGACTGCGCCGTAAGATGTGCCGCCGTCTCTGGAGGCGTGTTGAATGGACTGGACGCAGGCGAGCTGCTCGGCCTCCCAGCCAATGAGGTATTTAGAATGGGGCCCGGCGAGCGCTTTCGGCTCTACTCAAGCATCCCAGTTATTCCTGGCCTGCCCCGCTGGCATATGGCGGCTTATCTTGACCCGATCCCCGAGAGCGTGGAGGCGCTGCCGTTCCTTATGCGCTCGCTGGCGGCCATTTATACGCCCCGGGCCACTCCCGTGGGCGAGAGAGAGGTCGTATCGATGTCGATCAGAGAATTCCTCGGGAAGCCTGAAGAGCCTGTTAAAACTGGCTTGGCAGGTCGGAGCATTGTGCTTCCGTCGCTTCGAGAGGCGGGCTCCCAGATCTGGTTCTCCGACGGTTTCCCGGTGGACGCATCTAAGATGAGCTTGAGCGCGGCATCGAGAATAAGGCCTGGCCGTAAAAACAAGAGCGCTTCCATAGGCATCATCTGTAACGAGGAAGCCATGTCGGGCGAGGTCGACGCGATCGTCGGGGCACTTGAGGATACTCCCGCTTCCGTTGAAATATTGTGGGATACAGTTGTTGGGGGATTTTTAAATGCGTTCGCCCGGGGCTTCGATATCGTGCAGGTGATCGGCCACTGCGACGAGAAGGGCTTCAAGTGCCGTGACGGTTTTGCGAGCGTGAATGACATTCGGGAGAACCGGACACCAATGTTTTTCTTTAACTCCTGCGCGAGCTACAGGGAGGCGGCTATGCTCGTCGATCGGGGCTCGTCCTGCGGAGTGGCCACGCTATTCCGCGTCCTGGAGGAGGCGGCGGTCGACGTGTGCCGTGATTTCTACCGCATGCTGGGCGCGGGATATACGGCCGCTGTGGCCCTGGACGCGGCCCGGGAGTGCTCGGCGCTGGGCAAGGAGTATCTGCTTGTAGGAGACGGCTCGTTCACGTGTTTCGGAGGAGAGCCGCTAAAGCCGTTCTATCGTATAAACAGGAGAGACGGCGGATACTCGCTGAACTGCACAATGGGAAACTCGGATAAAGGACATGTGGTGAGCTCCTGGTCGCCCATGGGCCGGATGATGGCCTCGGACATGGGCTTCGAGACCGGGCTTATGCAGGAGGAACAGCTCGCAGCCATATCGGGAAAGTTCAAGGGCTACTGCCGGTATGGCCACAGGATCTACGACAGCGTCGGGGACGCGGTACGAATGGCTACTGAGGACGGGCGTCGTCGTAGATAAAGAACACGGCGCTTTTATGGTTGACGACCTTGAAGTTCCGGAAGTATTTATTCAGGTCCGTACGCTCCGAGGAGAATGGCCTTATCAGCAGGTCGGCGCCAACTTTTTTTGCCACGGAGGCGATGCAGTCCTGCATATCGATGGGGGGCCGGATGGAGTAGATGAGCGCTGCGCCTTCGTAAATAGTCATGTCGGGCCTGAATATGTCGTCCCTCACGTAGCGCACTCCTCCGGGGCCGGACTCCGACACGTCCGTGCACACCACATCGAAATCCTCTCGCAGGAGCTCTGCCACCTCCGGGTGGCCGCCGACGCCCACCTCCACGATTCGTGACCCGCGGGGATAGCGTGACTTGATGTAGCCCGCGATATCCTCATAACCTATAATTGACATGAGCACCCATAATATGCGAGTGACCGTATATAATATACCTGGGTGGTGCTCCTGATCACTATAAGGCCTTTCGAATTCGACGATTCACGGGCCGTCCTGGACATGGAAGAGTCCATTTTCAACGAGCCGAATCCTCTTCTGTACGCCATGATCGAGAGCCGGCCGGTCGAGGGCTTCATCGTGGCCGAGGAGAGCGGCGAGGTCTGCGGGTACCTGCTGGGCACGCTGCTTATGGACGAGGCCCGGATACTGCTCATCGCCGTGAAGGAGTCCCGCCGGCGACAGGGGATCGGCTCCCGCCTGGTCAGAGAGTATATCGAGTCGGTCAAAGGCCGGGCCAGCATGGTCCGCCTTGAGGTGCGCTCCAGCAATCTGGCTGCGCAGACGTTCTACTTTAAGCTGGGGTTCCGGTTCATCGGCATGGTGAGCAACTATTACCGCAACGGCGATAATGCCTACATCATGGTAAAGCCCATGGAAAATTTCACGTTATTCCTATAATAAAGAAGCTCATCCTGTTTTGTGGGTCTTGCCGAGCAAAGAATTAATTCAGTAAAAAAGAAATTGGGGCGGGCTAGGCCCGCCGATTGCGCTTATTCGGTCGTGATGACCTTGACGTTGGCGGGCTGCTTCACGATGCTGCCCATCTTGACGCCGACCAGGTACTCGAGGTTCTTCTCCGCGGCGATGTCGAGCATGCGCTGCGTGATGACACCGTCGAACACTACGCTCTTCACGTCGCCGTTGGTCTCCTTCAGGACGTTGGCCAGGTCCCGCACGGCGACCTTCTGGATGACGTTCTTGTTGGCGTCCAGCAGCTTGGCGCTCAGCGTGCCGGCCAGGTCCTTCATTATTTCGGCGAATTCCCCGGCCTCTTTGGGCTCGGCTTTTTTGATCTCCGGCTGCTGCTCCTGAGGCTGCTGCTCCCGGGGCTCCCGCGGCTCGCGCCGTTCCTGGCGCTCCTGACGCTCTTCCATGCGGCGGTAGCTTTTTCGCCTCGGCGTTTCGCCTCTCTCACCGCGCTCCTGCCTTTCGGGGCGCTGGTAGCCTCCACGCTGGAACTCCCGCTGCTCGGGCCTTTCCTCGGGCCTTCCCTCCGGCCTTCCCTCCGGCCTTCCCTCCGGCCTGCCTTCCGGCCGACCCTCGAGCTTGCCGTTCTCTTCGCGCTGCTGTTGCTGCTGCTTGTTGCGCCTGCGCGGGGGGACTTCGACGACCTGCTCCACCGGCACTTTGCTCCGCAGGGCCTTGATGATCTCCTTCTGGGTGAGGTCCTCGACGCTCTTCCCCTCGGGCGGCCTGGCCACGTAGTCCACGTCGGCCACCTGGAGTAGCTCCTTGAGGATCAGTTCTCCGCCGCGGTCGCCGTCCGTGAAGACGGTAACTGTCTTCTTCTTGCTCATCTCGGCTACGAGCTGTGGCACGTTGGTGCCCTCCACGGCGATGGCGTTCTTGATGCCGCACTTTAAGAGGTTCAGCACATCGGCCCTGCCCTCGACCACGATGATCGCGTCGGATTCCATGACGCCCGGGCCGGCGGGGAGGTTGTCGATGAACGTTACCTCTTCGATCCTGACCGCGGACTTGACGGCGTCCGTGAGCTCCTGGCTCTCGGGCACGGTCTCGTCGAACATTGCGGTGAGGATGTGCTTGGCCCTCTCGATGATCTGCTGCCTTTTGGATGAGCGTACGTCCTCGATCTTGGTGACAGATATCTTGGAGATGCACGGCCCTACCCGGTCGATGGTCTCGAGAGCGGCCGCCAGGATCGAGGTCTCGATCTTGTCGAGGCTCGACGGTATCAGTATATTGCCGCTCGATTTGCCGTACTTGGAGGTGATGTTCACCTCGATGCGGCCGATCCTGCCGGTCTTCTGGAGTTCCCTCAGGTCGAGGTCGGCGCCCAGAAGGCCTTCGGTCTGGCCGAACACTGCTCCTACCACGTCCGGGCGCTCTACGACGCCCTCAGCACTGATATGAGCATGAATCACGTACTTTGTAGTGTCAGATTCTTCCATTTTTAACACTTCCTTTTAGTCCATTAAGGCCCGTAACCTTCCCTAAAATAGTCGGTAATAAAAAAGAAGTAGCGGTTCACGGTGGCTGCTTCCTTTGGCTTATAGCGTGCGTTAGCCAGTAACGCATGCCCATTCCAGATAAACGGCCTGCATAAAGCTGTGCCGTTTTTCAAAGATGATGAGAGATGATTATTACCTAACTATTGACGGGTCGTTCGGGCATATCGGGGCTTATCGCCCCTGCGTGACAAACCCTATATGATCTGATATCCCGTTGACGGGATATTCTTACATCCCACTCGAGGAGGTATGACCATAATCATATCCATCCTGGTGTGATATGACCATCTATAGGATATGATGGTATATATTTACCTTGTTATTCTTTGTCGTGAATGTTTAATAATATTGTGGTTTAATGGAGCACTCCCGCCTGAGGCGCACGATATAGCCGTGGAGACTTTCCACGTCCTTGACCTCTTTTTTGGTGAGGAAGCGAAGCTTTTTGCGGGGTTCCATATCGGGCCTGGAGCCGTTCGACTTCAGGTACGCGTCGACGTTCCTCGCGACCTCCTCGCCCCGCTCGTCCCAGTCGGTGAGGACGATGACGTCCATGCTCTGCCGGGAGACGCGCTCGGCCAGATTAAAAAGCGGCTCCTGTGAAGTCATGACGATGTTGCCCTCGATGCCCAGGGACTTCATCGAGTCCCTGTCTCGGAGCCCTTCGACAAGTATGACGGCCCCGCCTTCGGCCCTGGCGGCGATGTCGTCCACGACCTCCTGTATCCGCTGAAGGCGCTCGCATTCGTCTATCGGAGCTTCCCCCCGAGCGTCTTGACGATGTCCTCCCTCTTAAGGCCCGTCACCCGGACCGACTTTCGACTTTCTTTTGTTCCGGATGTGATCTCTATGGAGGATTCGGGCACGCCTAACAGGGATGAGAGCTCGACGATAAGCTCCTCATTAGCCTTGCCCCGCTCGGGCGGCGCCTTCAGCTTTACCTCAATGCGCTTACGCCATTCATTGTAGCCCGAGGGCACCCGCGTCTCTTTCGCGCCCGGCGACACGTCGAAGTCGATGACCGCTCCCCCCTGGGCAGCCCTGACCGCGTCCTCGAAAGACATGATGGAAATGTTATTTTAAAGGAGTAAAAGAGTTCTGGTATTTATTCCGAGTGACTTTCCCGATAGATCCGGTCCTTGCAGGTGGAGTTGCACTCGCAGGCATCGCAGTTCATATCGCAGGGCTCGAAGTGGATGGTGATGCTCGACCTGGGGAAGGCCTCCCGGAGATCGTTCTCCAGGTGGTCGGAAAGGCTGTGCGCCTCGCTGACTGTCAGGTTCTTCGGGACCACCAGGTGGAGGTCCATGAACCGATCCGACCCCGACCGGCGGGTGCGGAGCTCATGGAAGCTGGCATACTGGAGGTAGTGCTCGGAGATAATGCTTTTTATCCGCTCCTCCTCCGCCTCCGGCAGGCTCGTATCCATCAGGTCCGCGGCGGCGCGCCGGGTGAGGTCGTAGGCGGCCTTCATGATGAATATCGCCACGGCCACAGCGAATAATGGGTCTAAAAATTTCCAGCCGGTCAGGCTGATCAGCGCCAGGCCAGCGAAGATACCTAAAGACGTATAGACGTCGGTCCTGAGGTGCCAGGCGTCTGCCTCCAGGGCGATGGACTCGGTGGCCTTTGCCGCCTTCATGAGCCGGCTCGACACGTACCAGTTGGCGGCCGCGGAGACGAACATTACCGCGATGCCCGCGATCAGCAGCCTGGAGTCGAGCTCCGTGCCCTGGCCCATGAGCTTGAGCGCGGCCTCGCGGACGATGAGTATGGCCGCGACGAAGATGAGCCCGGCCTCGATGAGCCCGGAAAAGTCCTCGAACTTGCCATGCCCGAACGTGTGCTCTTTATCGGGCGGCTCGGCGGACTTCTTGACGGAGAAGTACGCGATGACGGCCGCTATGAGGTCGATGGCAGAGTGGATGGCCTCTGAGATAATGCTTACAGAGCCGATGCCGAAGCCCACGACGAGCTTCATGATGACCAGCATAGAGTTCGATAAAATTGACAGTCGCGCGGTGGACCTTTTTACCTGGTTAGCCCGCTCGATCTTATCTATAATCGCTTCTTTCCCCTGAGAATTCAAAACCAACTACCGACCGTGGTAAAACTTTGGTACACATTTATCCCACTTAAAGCTTTGCGCCACCATAAAAAGTTAATAAGGGGATATCCCCGCGCCACTAACTCCGGGAGATCACACTTTGACTGGTGTCGACGTCCCTCCCAGTTACCCTCGTGGACGGGGCTATATACCGCGTTGAGGTTGTCTTGTCCCTCACAGACAGGGTGTCCCATTAACTCGGGCAAGGACCTTACAACACGATTTGTAAATATAGCACTCCTTATGCACGGGCGATCACGAGATCATTGACTGATGTATTCACGCCCGTCCTCGTGGAGAGCACGGAGTACTGTATTTTCCGACTTTATAAAGCTTGTGATGCGTGCCCGGGAAGGCCCCTCTTGTAGCCCCTTCCCCGGATAAACTTGCCGCGGCCCCGGCGGCCGAGGAACTCCTTTCCATCCAGCAGGAGGGTGCCGCGCTGCACGACGGCCTGCGGGAAGATCCCCTCCATGCCCTCGTAGGGCGTCCATCCCGCCTTGCTGTGTAATTCGTATGCATGGATGATGCGGCGGGCGCCCATGTCGATAAAAATTAGATCCGCGTCGTAGCCCTCCTCGATGCGGCCTTTGTTGCTTATGCCGAAGATACGGGCCGGGTTCGCCGTGGTCATGTCGACGAAGCGCTGCAGAGGCAGCCTGCCGTCTGCGACCTCCTTTAGCATGAGCGGCGCCATGGTCTCCACGCCCGGCACGCCGGAGGGCGCCGTCTTCACGTCCGCCGCCTTCTCCTCCTTTGTGTGGGGCGCGTGGTCGGAGGCGAGCACGTCGATGGAGCCGTTCCTGACCGCCTCCCAGAGGGCTTCCAGGTCGCGGCCGGTCCTCAGGGGCGGGTTCATCTTGCCACGGGCCTTCAGCTTTTCCCAGTGGCGCATGCTTAAAAGCAGGTGATGGGGGGTCACGTCGCAGGTGATGGGCTCGCCGCGAAGGACTTCTACGGCTTTCGCGGTGCTGACGTGGGTGATGTGCACGGCGGCGCCGGTCTCGCGCTCCAGGCGCACGGCGTCCTTCACCGCGCTCAGCTCGGACTCCGGGGGCCTCATCTGCGAGTAAACATCCGCACTGTGATCGTTCGCCAGCTCCTTCGCCTTTTCGGCGTTCAGGGCCTCGTCCTCGGCGTGGATGCTCGCCGTGGCGCCCAGCCTTTTTATTTCCAGCAGCGCCGCCCTAAGCGTGGGCTCGTCCACGCTGAACCCTCCCATGCTCTTCGCCATGAAGATCTCGCCGAAGGCGAGGGCGCCCCGGCGCCACAGCACGGGCAGCTCCTTGAGGTTATCGGAGATGCCGCCGTTGATCGCGAAGTCTATCATGGAGCGGTTTTGCGCGACGGTGAGCTTTATTTTAAAGGACTCCTCGTCGAAGGTCGGCGGGTCCGTGTTGGGCATGTCCACTACGGTGGTGACGCCACCGTAGATGGCTGACTTACTTCCGGAAAGCCAGTCCTCCTTCTCCTCCTGGCCCATGTCCCGGAAATGAACGTGAGAGTCGATGATGCCCGGCAAAGCGAGAAGGTTTCGGGCATCGTATGTCTGCTCGCCCTTTAGTATCTTTGCGATGCGGGTTATGCGGCCTTCGTCGATGCCGATGGAGCATGTGACGAGGTCCTCCCCGAACAGTACCCTGGCGTTCTCAACGACGAGCTCGTGCATCAGTGTAAGACTCCGATGATAGGATAATAAGGTTACGTTTTATCCTGTATCTTGCATTTATCCAGCGACGGGTCTGTCTTTTCCTCGACGACCTCACCATTCGGGGACGTTTCCTGGAAGATCTGGCCCTGGAAGGTGTATATCTTCGCCCTGTCGTCGACCCACATGTCGGGCGAAATGCCGGCCTTGAGGCAGCCGTACTCGAGATATTCCTCGGGCCCCCAGCCCTGCTCCACGGGCACCTGCGGCAATAGCAATCCACGGTAGAGCCCGTACTCCACGATGATGCCGTCCCGGCCGACGACTAGGCGCTTCGGGCGGTCCACGGGCTTCGCCTTTAAAAGCTCCGGCTCGCTGAGAACGGTCACCTCGACCGATATGCGGTCTAGCTCGGCACTCCGCACCATGGGGAAGCGCGGGTCCTGCGTGGCCGCCTGCACGGCCGCGTCCGCCAGCGCCTTACTCAGCGGGAGGTCGGGGTACGGATAGCCGATGCATCCACGGAGCTCGCCCCCCTCCTTAAGCGTGACGAACACGCCCGATAGGCCGTTAAATGATTCGGGCAGCTCCACCTTCGGCACCTTATTCGTCTTTACGTACTCCTCGATGACCTTCCTCGCCGTCCTTACCGCTAACGTCCCATCTTCCAGGCTCAACATGAACGATAGTACGACCGCCCAGGCTAAAAATGTGGCGTACTAAAAATGCTAGGATGGTCAGGTATCCATCCTTTTTTTTATTGAGGCCTAAAGAGACTTTCGCTTCAGTAGTTCCGTGCTTATAGTAGAGGCGCCTGCTCGTCGGGTAGCCTTGCATCGGGCCGGCCCGGGAAGCGATAGAGCCCTTTATAAAATAGCACTTCTCCTGGCAGCAAATCTTTAAATACGAGACAGAAAGATGTAACATCAAATTATCATAGCTCGTGAGAGGGGAGGGACGGCCGCCGCCTTCGAGGTGAGGAAAGTCCCCCCACCACCTGGATACGCAAATGCCCGCAAGGGCATACGGCGAGAGTCGTGGCAATGGCACAGAAACGGCACGGCCGCGGGTTAAAGCGGTGATCCGGAAACGGTGAGGTCGCCCGTGCGCCGATGAAACGGTGAATCCCTGCGGGTGCAAGCTGAAGCGGGCCATACAGGGGCGTCCAGGCCCCGGCCCCGGTAGTAGCGCATAGATGAATGCCGTCGGCCTTCGGGCCAGAACATAAGGGGGCTTACTATCCCGACTCACGAGCACAAAACTTTTTGATAAAAGTTTTAACGCGATGAAAACTATTTATTACATAGGGCGCACGTTTATTTACGTTTTATATATTACTAATAAATAAAATATATACGGCGCGGTAGCGTAATGTTATTGAGCGGCATGCACAAATATCGTCTGGGGCTGGAAGAGCTGGACGCCGCCATCGGCGGCGTGGCCGGCGGCTCGGGGATCCTGATCGAGGGGCCGCCGGCAGGCGGCAAGCAGGCCATCCTCTACGCGCTGGTCAGCAGGGGCCTCGAGGACGGTGATGGCGTCGTGCTGATGCCGACCATGGAGACGGGGAGGAACTCGCTCACCGCATACGGGAACGCTCGAAATTTGCGGATCATAGACTGCTTGTCCCGGCCCATGGGCATCGAGGGCGCGGACACGATGAACATTAAATATGTCAATGGTCCCCAGGACCTGACGGGCATGGGCGTCTGGGCGGCAAGGCTCCTTGACGAGTTTCGGGCGAAGCCGGCCAGGCTGTGCATCGACTCGCTCTCGACGCTGCTGATGTACTCGTCTCTGCCGGTCGTCTTCCGCTTCATCCACCTGATGAACGGGCGGCTCCACGCGGCGGGCGGGCTCTCTATAGGCGTCGTGGACGAGGGCATGCACGATGAAAAGACCATGGCGGCGCTCAGGCAGCTCTACCGGGCCACCCTCGAGGTCCGGGAGACGGATAGCGCCTGCCTGGTGCGAGCCGTGGGGCTCTCGCCCAGGCCCACGCCGTGGTTCCCCTTCGAAGAGGTCATCGAATGATCAACCGCAACATGAAGAAGACCGGCATACCGACGCTGGACGATTGCCTGAAGGGCGGCATACCCATAGGGAAGACGCTGCTGTTCTACGGTAAACCGTTATCCGAGAGCGACGTGTTCGTCATGCAGTCTGTCTTCACGAACCTGGCCGAGGACGAGGTCTGCTACTACGTGGCCAGCGGCTACAGCCCGGAAGTGGCGCGGTCCGGGTTCCGGGACTATGGCTGGGATACCTCGAAATATGCAAGGAGCTTCGAGATCATCGACGCATACTCGCCCCTGGTGGGGGCCTCATCAAGCGAGCGCTTCATCGTAAAGGACCCCGAGAGCATCGAGTCCTGTGATGAGACCATCACGGCCATCATCGACATGCTCTCCCCGGGCGACATGCTCACGTTCTCCTCGCTGTCCTCCTTGATCGACCATTGCGCCTGCGGCGGCGAGGAAGTGATACGGCACGCCCGCAGGTGGAACAAGATGGCCGTGCTCCGGGGCGCCATCGTCGTCTATAATTTCACCGACCGCGGGTACGACGCGGAGCTCATGGAGCACGTGACGAATGGCCTGTGTAACGCGGCCGTCCAGGTGGGCGGGCTGGGCGCCGACATGATCTACGGCCACTTTTTTAAGGTACATGCCTGCGACTGGGCAAAGCCCCCGGAAAAGCCCACCCTGTTCAAGGTAAACCGGCCCGGCGGCATCACCGTGCACATCCCGAAAATCCTGATCACGGGGCCCCAGGGCTCCGGCAAGTCGACGTTCGTGAGGACGGCCGCGACCCTGTCGGCTGGCAAGTCCGTGTCCGTGGACCGGATGGGCACTACCATCGCGGGCGACCACGCGCAGGTGACCATTAAAGGGTTTTCCGTTGACCTTTTCGGCACCCCAGGGCAGAAGAAGTTCATACCGTCGCTGAGAGCGTTCGCCGTGGACGCCATGGGCATCGTCGTCGTGGTAGACTCCGCAAAGCCGGACGTCGAGAATGCCCTGGATATACTCCGGACAGTGAAGCAGGAGGGCGTGCCCTACATCGTGGTGGCCGGCAAGCAGGACGCCCGGAACGCCATGGACGCCGAAGAAATTAAAAAGCAGCTTGGCCTGTGGGGCGGGGAGCCGGTGATGAGCATCTGCT
>Ga0335071_10007130_pt1 | contig 11529 bp, 8 predicted proteins | sample Lox_Sample_15_FD_206724 | JGI IMG/M metagenome (GOLD analysis project Ga0335071, IMG submission 206724) | Soil microbial communities from Loxahatchee National Wildlife Refuge, Florida, United States - Lox_Sample_1.5 | ecosystem: Environmental > Terrestrial > Soil > Wetlands | place: USA: Florida...
ATATAAAACGTTTCTGCGTCGTATTGCCAGCGGTAATAATCGCGCAGCGTTTTGGAAACCACCATCGTGGCATTCGGCAGCCGTACCGCCGCATGCTCCCCCAATCGCAAAACCCATGACGCTAACTTGCCCCACTTCCTTCTTTGCCAATCGAGTCCCTGCACTGTCACGACTGTTTTCTTGCCTGCTAACCGCGGCAAAAACGAAAACAGCGCCGGCCCGAGGGCATGATAGTGAACAATATCCGCATCACTGCAAGACGCATGAATTGTGGAGAGAAGCGTATGCAGCACCGTCTCAAAATGCTTCGAACGCACGGTGGGAATACGAACCACTCGCATCCCGTTGTGCGCCGCAAGACGCGGCGTGAAATAGTTCCGGCAATAAGCCGTGATCTGATATCCGAGGCTCGCCAGGTTCTTCCCCGCCTCCTCGTAATAACTCTCGATCCCGCTATACTTCGACACCAAGCCACGCCCGCCAATGAAGGCAACGCGTGCCTTCTTGTCGTTCACGACCTCTTTTCGCGAAGCGCGGCTCTTAAGCAGAAGCTCTTCGTACAAGCCCATCAGTGACTCGTAGTGGCATTCAGGCGAATGATTCGCCTGCACCCATCGCCGCCCCGTCGCTCCCATCTCCGCCGCCAATTCTGGATACTGCGAGAGATGTACTATCCGCTCGCGTAGCTGCCCGACATCTCCGGGTGGATAAAGAAGTCCAGTTACCCCATCTTGAATAAGTTCACGTCGCGATCCCAGGTCACTCCCTATGACCGGCCTTCCCACAGCGAAAGATTCGAGAATGCTCTTGCCCAACGTTTCGTAGGCGCGGGATGGCAGCACAGTGAAGCTTGCTCTAGCAAGCAGTGCTTGCAATTCGTCTTCGGTACATTGACCGGCAAACTGCACATTGCTCAATCCCAGTTTTCTAGCCAAACTCTCCAGTTCTTCTCGTTGCGGTCCCGCACCTGCGATGGTTAACTTTATTTGCGGCAGACCCTCCATCGCCCGCACCAGGTCGTCGACACCCTTCTCTGATGACAGGCGCCCGAAATAGAGGATCGACCCATGGTCTGGAGGTTTCGGTTCTGCCCCCACCTCCTGGAAGTGCGAAAGAACAGAAATTCTGCCCGAATCAAAGCCCTGTTCGATTAAGGTTTGTCTTACAAACTCAGTTGGCGCAATAAAATGGTCGACGCACTTGCGATACGTCTTCAACCAATAATGCAAATACGCCTCCGCCACCAGCACAGCGGTTGATGCAGCCGGTAAAGACGAACACCTGCTGCCGAACATCTTCCAGAATTGTCCCGTACATGGCCGCTCGCAAGCGTGACCGTTCGCCACCAGGTTGTATGTCGGACACAAAACTTTGAAGTCGTTGAGATGAAAAACAACTGGAACGCCTTGCGCCCGTAACTCCCAAAGAATCGACGGCGACAGATGATGGTAAATATTGCGAACATGGGCCACATCCGGCCGGAAATCCTTCAGCATCTGCCGTAGCCGCCGCCGCGCTTCAATCGAATAGATCGCGTGTCCGGCAAGCTTAAGGCGACCCAAGAAGCTCTGCTCCGGTTCCTTAAAATCGACGTGGGGAACGAAGCAGGAATCGTAAGCCGTCGGCTCTCCGCGATCATCTTGCATGGAGAACAGTGCGACTTCGTGCCCATGCTTTCGTAACAACCGCATGAGCGAAAACATGTACACTTCCGTACCGCTAAAAGAAAAGTTGTACTTATTGCAAAACAGGATCTTCATACCACGCTCTTTGTCCAACAGATTCGATCATCTTCTCTGATCGTGTATCCAACTGCTCGATTAGCAAATCGCAAAACACCGTCAGATTCTTTTCCTGATTGAACTTGCGAACAACATGCGCGCGGGCGGCCCGGCGCAGCGATCCCAGCACCGGTCCGGCCTTCTGCACCAACTCCACTTGGGCTACGAAGTCGTGCAACGACCCCGGCCGGTAAAGAAGTCCGGTCTTGCCATCAACAACCAGCTCTGGAATACCGGTGATTGCTGGCGCCAGCACGATTTTCTCGCGCACCATGGCTTCCATGAGCGTCAACGGAATTCCCTCGCTCCGGCTGGTAAGCACCACCAGATCGGCCGCTTCGTAGTAGCGGCCGATTTCGCTGTGCGGCACATGGCCCACAAGACGAACTTCATCTCCTAGCCCTAACGCGAATATCAAGCGTTCAAGTTTCCCCCATTCCGGACCATCGCCCGCAATCGTGCACTTGAATGCCAGCCCCCGACTCTTCAACCAGAAGCAGGAACGAATTAAGAACCCGTGGTCCTTTACCGGATGTAGTCGACCAACGCACAAAATCTGCAGCGCATTCGAGTCCTGCTGCGGTGCGAAATCACGCGAATCAACCTCGCAATTCACTCCCATTCGATTTACATAAATCTTCTCGGCGGATACCCGCGGATAATGGTGAAGGATGTGCCATCGATTAAATTCCGAAACCGTTGTGCAGAAGCAGCACCGTTCGAGCTTGATGTCGAGATACGCCGGATCGACCAGCAAATCCGAGCCGTGGAGCGTCATGCTGAACCGGATGCCCAGCAGGTGAGCCGCCACCATCGCTACCCACGACCCGAAGTATCCGTGATGCACGTGAATGTGTTCGATGGCGCGGTTCGCCAGCAGCGCCGCGTAGCAAGCTCCCAGCCAGGTGTGCACAAGCGCCCGGATCCGCCGTGCTGCCGATTCTTGCCGCGTAAACAAAATGCGCCGTAGAAATGGCCACAACTGCCGAGGTCGTTGGAACGCGAATCGTAGGCCGTCAATCAGCAGTGGCAAGCCGAATGTTTGCAGACATAATGTCTCATCTCGCAAAGAATCAAACGTCACGTCGCCACTGGGCAGCGTCCTTCTAATGCTGCATGGAACTACTTCAATCCCATGCCGCCGTAGCTCTTTGATCTCATCGACTACGTACGGCTCGACTGCCGTTGGAAATGAATTCGCAAGATACGCGATTCTTTTACTCACTGGAAAGCTCCATAGACCGTCGGCACCAGAAACAGAATCGCGATGAATCCTGCCGTCAGCGGCGCTAACCTCCGGTAGGAAGGCGAAAAGCTCTTTTCTGTGCCCGAGTGGATGATCCAGTACCCGCCGCACGCCCCCAGTTCCGCCCAGCCGTATCCGGCAATTCCGAGCTTCGGTACAAGCAGCCACGTGATACCCGCCAGCAGCGCCACATGGACCGCGAAGGCACTGGTCACAATCCATTGCTTACCCCTCACGAAGAGTCCGGAAGCTTGCAGGTTGTAAACAGAGTTGACCAACACTCCGGCAGCAACGAACGGATACACTGCCAGGCTCGGCATCCAGCGCACCCCAATGACATGCTTCATCACCAACGATCCGGACAAAGCGAATGCACAAAGGAGGGGCCCGAGCGTCAGCACCTGCACATGCAATGCCTGCTCCAAGGCAGACCTGAACTGGTCGGTTTTCTGCTGTAAACGTGCCAATACTGCGATTGCGATCCGGCCAGCCGCCAGTCGCAGCGCCCCCAGCGACTCGGCAATGCGCAAGGCGAGCGCCACGTACGCGACCGCTTCCGCGCCGGCGAATCGCCCTACCAGCATGGGATTTACCAGCGTGCGTGCTTGCCAGGCGCGGAGCGAGACAGTTAGCCCTATTCCGTAGCGCAGCATCTTTCGAGCCTCATCGATCCGAAACCGAAAATTCCACCTCTCAGAAGACGCATAGAACGTGGATATCAGTACGAACACCTGCCATGCACTCTGTCCCGCCACCGGTGCCCACACGCCGGACCCTAATCGCGCCAGGGTCACGGATGCAATCAGCCCGGTAAATTGACCGGCCAATTCGATGCCAGCAACGCGCGTGAATTCCAAGCCTCGCTCCAACTTTGCTGTCGGAATTCCCGCCAACGCCGACACCGGAACCGTCATCAGCAACACAAGATAAGGAGCGACGAACTCTCTGCTCCCATACCAGCGAATCAGCAGCGGCGTCATCGCTGCAGCCAAGCCTGCCAATATCGCGGAGGAAATCAAAATCACAAATATGGCTGTCGAGTACATCGTCTCGTCCGGTACAACCGGGCTGCGAACCAAATATGTGTCGGTTCCGACGCGACCCACAGCTGCAAGGAACGACACAATTCCGATCGCCGTTACGAAAATCCCATATGCATGCGGACCGATCCACCAGGTCAGGACCAGCATGTTGGCCAGACTGATGAAGATTCCGATCCCGTATCGCGCCGCCAGCAAAGCTCCCCCGCGAAACGCCTGGCTGGATAGTTCGCTCGTGCCGTCAATGCCTGCGGATCGCCAAAGCCTGCGCAGTTCAGATCGCATTGCGTACTCCCGTCAGGCTGCGGTTCTGAGCCGAGAGCATTCCGCCCAAAGAGAAAATCATTCCGTTTACAAACTGATAGTTCATCACCACAAAACTGCCATTGACCAGGTAAACCCCGAGCAAGATCGGCCATAACGACCGAAACTCGCCATCTAGAAACTCGCCCTCATATATACCCGAAGCGCTTCTTCGCCCTATTCGGAAGAGTTTGCCCACGATCCACGCATACAACGCGAGTCCAACGACTCCGTACTGCACCAGAATCTCGAGATATGTGTTGTGAAAGTAGAATTCTTCTTGATGAAAGTCGCTGACCTGGTTCGCCAACTCCGCCTGCATCGCCTTGCGGTTCCACCCCAGCCATGGTTTTTCCAGGAACATGTTCCAGCCAGCTTGATAAACTGCCATGCGGAATTTCACCTGGCTGGTTTCCTCCAGACGCTCACTCAGGGAATGTTGATGATCACAACCACACATTAGGAGTGCGATACCCGCGACTCCCGCCAAGAGAAGCGACGTGCATGTGCGGCGCAACCTCCGATTTGCGGACAGAAACAGCAGCACCACGATCGACGCCCCGAACGACAGCCAAACTGCCCTGGTTTTGGTTGCGACAATCGCGATCGGCAAAAACACAAGCAGGTAAATTGCCGGCAGTCCGCGTAAGCGCTTTCGGCGGAACGAATCCAGTGCGATCAACCCGAGCAAATTCAGCGTCACCCCGTTCGCCACCGCCTGAAGAAATGGGCCCCGCGCTCGGTCCGCGTGAATTCCAAAACTTTCGTCAAGAATGTATCGGGGAAAGACGAGCTGTTTTGCGCCCAGCAAGAACGCAACTGAGATAAAAACCAGATAAGCCAGCGTGAGTAAGGAAAATCCCTCGAACCGCTTAAGAGCCCTTGCGTCCCGAAAAACATAGCCGGCGATCCAGAACAAGCTGAAGGGGACGATCCACTTGGATGCGAGCCCGCTCCAGGTCTCCGGGTCGTATGGTTCTGATAGCGCGCTCGCGACTGCCAGAATCACCATCCCGAGCATCGGCCATTTGATGGAATCATGCAGGCTGATCCGTTCGCGAAGGGTCACGCAACGCAGGAAAATGATCGCGACGAGCAGCACAAATGCGAACCGGTCGTACGAGTGAAAACGATAGTCGGGTACTCGAAACAGCATCACCGTCATCGCTCCAAGAAAAATCAGCGATGGCTCGCAGAGCATTGCCTGCAACGGTCGGACGCAGACCCCGGATATCCCGGCTAGAAAATCTTCCCGTCGCGGGTGCACAAGAGTCGCAGCCATTCCCGATGCGTTACGCACCTTCGCCTCGCAACGCCACACTCACGGTGCGGAACAGTATTTTGAGATCGAGCCCCAGGTTCCAGTTGGTAATGTATTCACGGTCAAGCGCCATGGCACGTTCAAAGGAAGGGTCAGTCCGTGCGGTGACCTGCCAAAGACCGGTGAGACCGGGCAAGACCTCAAGCCGCTGCCAATCTTCCAGTTCGTAGCGTTCGAAATCATCCACTGGGTGCGGACGCGGTCCAACCAGGCTCATCTCACCGCGCAAGACATTCCACAGCTGCGGTAGCTCGTCTAGGCTGTATTTACGAAGAAATCGGCCGACTCGAGTAATGCGCGGATCATTGTGCAGCTTGAAGAAAGCCCCATTTCGCTCGTTTCGTGCGCGCAATCCATCTTTTAGATCTGGTGCGTTCGCCACCATGGTGCGAAATTTGAAACAAGCAAATTGCCGCCCTTTGCGCCCGAGCCGAGGTGCACAGTGCAGCACCGGCCCTGGCGATTCCATCCGGATGGCTGCGGCGATCAGTGCAAGTACGGGCGCGACGGCCACTAAAGCCACCGCAGAAGCCGCAATATCCAGGGCCCGCTTGCATAGCAAACCGACGGTAGGAACTTTTTCTTCAAACAGACTCAGGACCGGCACATCGCCCAGTCTCTCCAGTCTCACGGTGCACGGGTCGCTGCCCAGTAAATCCGGTACCACCTTCAAATCGAGTTGATTTCGCCGGGCGTCCCAGATGACAGTGCGGGCTCGGTCATCGTTTAGAGGAATCGCGAGAATAACTTCGTCGATGAATTCGCTTCGCGCGATGCGAACCAGTTCCTCGGGTCGCCCCAGGATGTCGTAACCTTCCCGAATTCCCCAATCGAGATAACCTTTGATGACTCGATGTCCTGTGACCTGAGACTTCAGCGATTGCGCAATCTGCCTTCCCGCTGGGCAAGCTCCAACAATCAGCACATTGCGGTCGTAAGAAGGGCGATGCCTCCGGTATCGCCTCCACTGACGCCAACCATACAAAGACAAACAGCTGATGAGTCCGGCGGCGACCACCAGGTAGGCAGAAGTACGCATCAGACCCAGCGCGACCGAAAGAAAAGCAATGCATTGCGCAGTGACCTTGAAAACGGTCCACGCCTCCCCTTGAGAGGCCTGACATCGATCCGAACGATAGAGCTGTTCGGAAAATCCCAGCAATGTGAAAGTGGCTGCGAATAGGAGCGCGGTGCCGATCGCTCCCGGCCACGCCTTGGGTGCGGTTAGTGACGGATCGCTCAGCGAAAAGACAGCGGCGAAGCTAATGCCTATGAGAACGTAGTCCGTCAGAACCCTGACCAACAGTAGCGGAGTTTCCGTCTGCCCGGCAGGGGAGGGTAGTAACGCTTTTCCTAGTTGTTCCCATCGTGATTTGGCGAGCGGCCTCGTCGGAAGATATTCCGACGCGACCCATGCGGAACCATCCGCTGCTACAGACGCCGCTTTCTTGCGTGCCGGCTGCCGGAACCCCGGCACCAGCCGGGATGGAAACACAACCTGCTTACTTGTGGGTTCCGGTTTTGCAACACTCGCGGACATTCTTAGCCTCACTCAGCCACGAACCTTCACAGACGCCGATAAATTGCATCAGGAACTGGAAATTGACGCTGACACAGAACCGTCCCCAGAAGAGGAACCTTCGCGGCACGCAGCCTCTGGATCACTTTCTGCGCGGCAATTCGGCGGGTCGAATTTGCTTGCAGTACCAGAACAACACCTTCGCAGATACCGGCGAGCAACTCGGCCTCGCCAGACGACGAAGCCGCCGGCCCACAGACAATTGTGTGGTCGAACTCCAGCCTTATCTCTGCTAGTCGGGCCCTCATGCCGACGAGGGACGCGCCTCCGCTCTCATCTAGGAAGACCTCTCTTGGCATGACCCAGATTCGATCGCTGAGTTGCCAGGAAAGATCGCGCAAGTCTCCCAGACGGTGGTTCCGGTAGCCCGCGGTGCAGCTGCCAGCCTTTCCGGAGCTCGATTCCGCGGCGTTCACTACACAGACCGTCCCGGTCGTTTGCGCTGCCAACGTCCGGGCCAATTTCGTACATATCGCTAAGACATGCGCTTCTGGCTCCACCGGACAGAAGACAACCTGACACATCGGCGTCGGCCAACCCGGTGAAAACAGCCGCCGAACCAGATTTCGCAACTGCTCTTCAGCGAAATCCTGCTCCGACCATAGGCGCTTTGTTCGCCCTGCAAAGCTTCTTTCGTTGCGCTCTGCCTCTGAGGTTGCCACCCGGTCTTGCCATGCATTGCCCGACAAATCCGTAAGGGTGCTCATGATCCAAACTCGCTCTGTTGACTTTCTTCGATCCCGCGTGGGAATGATGCGAGGACCGGCTCGCCAAGATATCCCGTCACCTCGTCTGGCGTACGGAAGGATGGATTCAGATAATCCGCTACAAACGCGGCGCCCACGCTAAGAAAGCCTCCGAAGGCGATTCCGGCCATCGCCAAGGTCAACCATGAGTGAACCGGTTGAAGTGGGATGGTCGGCTGCTCCGCGATTGCCACATTCAGAATGCCGCCCTGATCCAACGCATCACCGATGCGAGCTTCCTCCCGCTTGCTTACATATAAGAGGTATTTGTCTTCCGCTTCTTTCAAATCCGATAACAACCGCTCTTGCTGCAGCGCGCGATCCCCAAGACGCTGCGCTTGTTCGCGCGAAGTGACGAGAGCGTCTCTTTCGGCGACCGCGTGTGATGTCAGAGCCTTCGCCTCAACCTCTGCCTTGGTCAGTTCAGCCTTCACCCACGCATGGTTTGGTTCCAGGTCGCTGGTCTGATCGCGGATCGGCGTTAAGTCCTGCGCCGTGATCTCCGCCTTAGTCTCCTCGATCTCCGTCTCGACCTGGTGTACCAGCCGATAAGAAGGCTCGAATTTCGTGAGCAACTCGGTCCTGCTCAATTCCAACTCGAGCAGCCGCGCCTTCATCTTTTCCAGCAGCTGGGGATTATCTGCGGTGCGAACCTGCGTCAGCGCGCGTTCCGGCAGGATCTTGAGCTTCTCTTGCAAGACTCGCAGTCGTTCGGCGTTCTCAGTCATCGCAACCTGCGTTTGCTGCTCATCCGCTTGTGCCTGGCTGAGCCGTTGCAATGCCATATCCCGTTCTTGGGCTGCGGAAACTATTCCTTCGCGCTGGCTGAACGCCGCCACCCTCAACTCTGTAGCATCCAGATTTGCTCGGGCTTCCTCGACTTGCTGGTTAAAGAATTCGTACTCCCCAGATGGCCGGTGAACCCGGTGATGCCGCTCCAGATATGCCTGAGCCAACTGCCGAAGGACTTTCACAGGCTGACCCGCGTCTCGACTCTGGTAGCTGACAGTGATCAGGGATGTCTTACGAACGGGCTCGACTGTGAGTCTCCGACTCAGACGGCGCACGGCGCGCCCGAGGTTCGCCTCTGCATCCTGCCCCAACCACGAAGCCAGCCATGATGGAGTACTGACCATCCCGGTATTTTGAGCGACCGAACGCAGAATCTCATCGTCGTGGAGTAGCTCCGCCTCTGAGTTGAGATCTTCCTCTGTAATTTCTCGCCGTGGGAACTCAGCCTGACTCGGCGTGGGCGCTACGACGGGATCCACCCGCCCCCGCCGTAGTAGCACCTTCATCTCCGACCGGTACCAGGGCGCCGCCAACGAATACGCCAGGACTGCAAGAGACCCGACTCCGAATGCAATGACCGCAATCCGCTTCTGACGAAAAAACACTGCCAGCAGGTCCCGCGCAGTAGGTGATGCCACTCGTTCTGTGTCGTCCAGCAGCTTGATCCCTTCTCGCATGTGGAGGTGTTACAAAGCCGCGGCTTAATAGGAAACAACGACCCCGACCCGCCGGCTCTGTCCTCCTTTCAAAACTGGTTGGGTGTCGCGTACAAACTCAGCGACGATGTCGGCAAGAACTGGTGTATTTTGGAAAGCGTGTTTTGCGGTACAAAAATGAAATCGCCCGGCTGAAGCCGCAGGTCTTCAGTCACGCTCCGTGACTTCATCATGCCTTTCACGTTCACCACGTGTGACTCGACGATCGCGTCTGATACCTGCCGGAACACCACCACCTGCGAATGTTTCGAGCGTGGCGTGAATCCGCCCGCCACTGCCACCGCCTGGCTCAAAGTCAGGTCCGCGCGCAGTTCGTACTTCCCGGGCTTCGCCACTTCGCCCGCGGCGATAAAGTAAGGACGGTCGAAGTCCCGCAGCATCAGGCTTATCTCGGGATCGTGTAAGGTCCCGGCGTACTCCTGCACGATCAAGCTCTTCAATTCCGCAATCGTGCAGCCCTCCGCGTAAACCGGCTCCGCCCCCTTGAGAGGAATGAACCCATCCGGCTGGACCATCACGGTCTGATTAAATTCGGGGGAAAAGGTGAACTCGATGTCGATCGAATCGCTGCTGCGTAACCGGTACAGCGGACGGCGAACCCCCGTCAGGGCTGGACTCCACTTGCCGTCCGCGGTTCCGGGCTTGGCGGCGACTCCTTCGGCTTGTCCAACCGCCGTTACCGGCTGTTGTGCTTGGGTGGCAGTCGCCAAAAAAGCATTCATCACCAGGTAAAGAAGTAAGAGCGCCGAGATGTGAAGACTACCTGCGGCAACCCTCTGCTTCCTCATCCTTGCTCCGATCCACAATCACCTGCGCAGCTTAACTTCCTGAGTAAAGGAGAACAAGACATGGAAAGTGGCTAGCCCAAAAGTTGGCAAATGCCAGTCACGATCGTTGCCAACGATATCTGGCACGGTACCCTTCAAAAGTAGACTTGCACGGACTGTGCAGAATCCTCGCATCGCCCCAAGCCAACTCATTTCTCTGATTCGAACCTCTCGCAGTTCAATAACGGGAATAATCCGTACTCTGAGCGGACTTTTCCACACCACGTCTGACGCCTTCATGTTGACCCATCACAGCCTCTGCGTGTCGCGAATCGCTATGCTGGCACCCTTGATCGAACCAGTTCGAGGAGAACAACGACTTGTACGATGCAAGCTCTGGCCGCTTGAATCTCTTGATCGCCGACTCAAACCAAATGCAGCGCCAACTGGTGGTACGCGCCTTGCGCAGCCGCACCGATTTCCAGGTCAATGTGTGTGACCTGAACCTGGAAAGCCTGCTTGCCGCCGCCGAGGCGCCCATCGACGTCGCCTTGCTCAATTCCGGTGATGACCTCGCGTTGCTGCGAAGTTTTCATCTGGCATTCCCGGAGGTGGCCAAGGTGGTCTTCCTCAACTCGGTCGATTCTGAAAGCGTGGTCAACGCATTTCGCGCCGGAGCGAAAGGGCTGTTCTGCTTCGCCAATTCCAGCCTCCAGCTTTTGTGTAAATGCATTCAGAGCGTTCACGAAGGCCAGGTCTGGGCCAGCAATCAATGTGTCGGATATCTCGTGGACGCCGTCAGCCAGATTTCGACTTTGCGGGTGGTGAACACGAACGGCGCGACCCTGCTCACTCCACGTGAAGAGCAGGTGGTCGCCCTAGTGGCCGACGGCCTTGGCAATCGCGCCATCGCCGCTCAACTCGGCCTCAGCGAGCACACCATCAAGAAATATCTCTTTCGTATCTTCGACAAGCTTGGCGTCTCATCGCGCGTCGAACTCGTGCTCTATGCTGTGAACTCTGGTGCCACCCGCAAAGCCGAGTGGATTCCCGCGTAAGCAGTGGCTACAATGAACGGTTGCCCGACACTGCTCCGCACAATTCGGAACCAAAGCCGCGCCGCTGGACCGTCATACCTGCGGGGATCCTTTGTGGCCTGCTGGCATTGGTCGTCATCTATACCAAGCCCATCGCCTTTCGCAGTCCGCTCGCCGTTGTGGTCGTCGCAGCCATCGGCC
>Ga0335071_10007131_pt1 | contig 11528 bp, 10 predicted proteins | sample Lox_Sample_15_FD_206724 | JGI IMG/M metagenome (GOLD analysis project Ga0335071, IMG submission 206724) | Soil microbial communities from Loxahatchee National Wildlife Refuge, Florida, United States - Lox_Sample_1.5 | ecosystem: Environmental > Terrestrial > Soil > Wetlands | place: USA...
CCGACCGGTGCGCCCCTCTACGTCGCCGGCGTCGACGATCCCGGCCGCGACTGGACTGCCCGCGGGCGCGAGCTCCCGGCGATCACGGCGCTCGCGAGCTCGATCCCGAAGGACGGCCCCGCCATCCTGCTCGTGCACCGGCCCGACGCCTTCCCGCAGGCGGCTCGGCTCGGCTTTCCGCTCGTGCTCGCCGGCCACTACCACGGCGGGCAGGTGGCGATCGGCGCGCGCGCGAACGCCGCGCGACTCCTGAGCGCCTTCCCGCGCGGCCTGTACCGCGACGGCGCCTCGCAGCTCTACGTGAGCCGCGGCCTCGGCTTCGCCGGCCCGCGCATCCGCATCGGTGCGCGCCGCGAGATCGCGCTGCTCGAGGTCGGCGCCGGGCTCAGCGGGAGCTCTTCCCGGCCGGCTTCATCGCACTGACCTGCGTCACCAGCTTGTTGAAGGCGTCGAGCAGGGCCGCGGCGATCAGCTTCCCCTCGGCGGTGTTGCCGTAGCCGCTCACGCCGGCGAGACCGGCGACGCCGCCGCCGAAGCCGCCGAGACCCGACATGCCGCCGAAGTCGTGCACGCGGGCCGATCCCTCCGAGACGCCCACCTGCACGCCGCTCTGCGCGTCGGTCAGGAACAGCGTCGACTGCGCCTCCTTGATGCGCATGCTGCCCGCCACCGCGCCGGCGATCGCGCCGCCCGGTACGAGGCCCCCGAGCGCGGAGAGCGCGTTGCCTCCGCCGGCGTTCGGATTCGAGAAGATGATGTTGGGGGTGAGGAGGTAGTCGGTGGCCACCATGCGGCCGCGCGCGGTCTTGCTCCCCTTCTTGAGCATCCCGGCCTGCCGGAGGGCCTCCTCCTGCTCCATGTTGCGGAGCGCGACGCCGCGGTCGACGACCGTGAAGCAGTTCGACTGGGCCATCATGAGGCGCAGCAGGGGAAGCGGCGACTGGAGGCCGAGGCTCTGCAGGAGCGAGAGATCCTCGGAGGTCGCCTCCACCAGGGCCGCCGTGCCCAGCGGGCCCGCGCAGTGGGGGAGCTGCGGCGCCGCTCCCTGGCTGCCGGCGGCCCCCGCCGACCCCGTCACCATCGAGCCACCCTGTCCGAGTTCCGGTGTACCCTGGCAGCCCAACCAGGCGGCGGCTGCCACGGCGACGAGCGCGACCCGAAGGCTCGCGGCTCTCGGAGAGGACCCGATCTGCTCCCTGCGCTCCGGCTTCTCCTGCTCTCGCATCCTGGCTCCCCACGCCCTCTCGCCGTGAATGGATCTGCGGAATCGTGTTTACCCGCAGTCGTTCGCCCGAGTCAAGCGAAAGCTGAGCCGCGCGGCGGGTCGTCGGGGGAGGTCGAGGCGTGATCCGCGGCATCGCGCTCGGGCTGGTGGTGGGCGCGCTCTTCCTCGCGCTGGCGCTCTGGGGCGTGCCCGTCGACGAGCTCGGGCACGCCTTCGCACAGATGCGTTGGATCTACCTGGTCCATCTCGCCGTCGCGTTCGCGGTCCAGTACGGCCTGCGCGCCTGGCGCCAGATGGTGCTGGTGCGAACGCAGGCGCCCGCGACGAGCTACCGCACGCAGCTCGGCATCCTGATGATCGGCTTCTTCTGCGTGAACACCTTTCCCGCCCGCCTCGGCGAGGCGGTGCGCCCCTATCTCTTCTACGAGAAGGAGGGGGTTCCGCTCGGCGCGGGCTTCGGCCTCGTCTTCGTCGAGCGGCTGCTCGACGTCGTGGCGCTGTTCCTGACCGTGCTCGCCGTCCTCCTCTGGGTGGACGTGCCGGACCGGCGCATCGAGCTCGTCGGGCGCAGCGTCTCGCTGGTCGAGCTCGGGCGCGGCGCCGCGCTCCTGGTGCTGCCGCCGGTCCTGATCGCGCTCGTGGTGCTCGCCGTCTTCGGGCCCGCCGCGCTGCGCTTCGGCGAGCGCGTCGCGGCGTCCGTCGAAGCGCGCGTGCGCTCGGACGCGGTGCACCGCGCGATGCGTCTCGTGCTGCGCTTCGCGGAGAGCTTCGTCGAGGGCGTGGCCGCGCTGCGCAGCCCGCGCCGACTGGCCGCGCTCGGCGCGCTCACCGCGGCCATCTTCGCGAGCATGGGTCTCACGACGTTCTATCTGGCGCGCGCCTTCGGGCTCGAGTCGATGATCGGCTTCGGGCAGGGGATGGGCGTCCTCGCCGTCACCATGCTCGGGATCGCGCTGCCCGCGCCGCCCGGCTTCGCAGGCGTCTTCGAGGCGGCGGCGCGCGGCGGATTGGCGCTCTTCGGCGTGCAGGGCGGCGAGCTCGGCGCGCGCGCCCTGGCCTACGCGCTCGTCTTCCATTGGTGGCAGTTCCTGCTGATGGCGGCCGCGGCGGGCTACTTCCTGTGGCGCGATCGGGTGGGCCTCGGACGCCTGTTCCGCTTCGCCCGCGGCCCCGCCTCCGGCTCCTGAGACGCCGCGCGCTGGCGCGCCCGGGCGCCGGGCGTCATGCTGCGCCGATGCGGCCGGGACGCGTGTTGCTCGCGGCGGCGCTCGGCGCGCTCGCCGTCGGTTTCGCCGTCGCGCTGGCCGTGCCCGGTCCCCTGCACACCTACTTCCTCGAGTCCAACCTGATGCCTGTGCTCGAGGGTCAGGTCTATCGGAGCGCGCAGCCGGAGCCCGACGACCTCGCGCGCTGGATCCAGACGCTCGGCCTGCGCTCGATCCTGAACCTGCGCGGCGAGCTCGGAAACCGCCGGCTCCGCGAGGAGCGACACGTCGCGGCGTCGCTCGGAGTCGCGCACTACGACATCCACCTCGACGCGGACCGCATGCCGCCGGCGCCGCTCCTGCGCGAGGTGGTGGAGGTCCTCGACCACGCGCCGCGTCCCCTGCTCCTCCACTGCAAGGGCGGGGTCGAGCGCAGCGGGCTGGTCGGCGCCGTCACCGTGCTGCTCGCCGGCGGCGACCTCGACACCGCGCGTCACCAGTTCGACGTCTCCAAGGGCTTCGTCCCCTTCATCGCCAACTCGGACCTGCCGCGGGTGATCGACGAGTACGCGGCCTGGCTCGCGGCGCAGGGTGCGGAGACGACGCCGGAGCGCTTCCGCACCTGGGTGAAGGACGTCTATGCGCCGGGCTTCTATCGCGCGGTGATCGAGCCGCTGGACGTGCCCGCGGCGATCGAGCCCGGAGCGCCGCGGCTGCTGCACTTCCGCGTCACCAACGAGAGCCTGGAGCCGATCCCGTTCGGCCGCGAGGGCGGCCGAGGCGTGCACCTCGGCGCCAGGCTCGAGCCGCCGCCGGGCAGCGCCGCGAGCCCGGTCGAGCTGCGCGGGCTCGCCGTCGATCTGCAGCTCGCGTCCGGCGCGTCGGCAGAGCTCGCGCTGCCGCTGCCCGGTCTCGACGGCGCCGGCGCCTGGCGCCTCGACGTCGACCTGGTCGACGAGGGGGTCAAGTGGTTCGCGGCGATGGGCTCGCGTCCGCTCGTGCTTCCGCTCGTGGTGCGCGCGCCCGAGGCGGCGCGAGCCGAGCCGCCCGCGGCGCCCGCCCCGGCTGCGCGCGCCGCCGTGATCTACCCTGATCTGCGATGAGGAGCTTCGCGGAGCGCAACCGCTTCGGCCGCGTCGGCCGCATTCCCACGCCCACGCCGACGCCGCTCGGCGTCGGCGACATCAACAGCTACCTGCTGTTCCCTCCTTCCTTCGACGGCGGCGCCGGCATCACGCTGATCGACACCGGCGTCAAGACGGACGAGGCGTTCCAGGCGCTGCGGCAGGGGTTCAAGGAGTTCGGCGTCTCGCTCGAGCAGATCGACCGGATCCTGGTGACCCACGCGCACATGGATCACTTCGGCCAGGCGCTGCGGCTGCGCCAGCTCTCCGGCGCCCGCGTCTGGGCCTCGCGCGGCGAGGCCGCGCTGATGCGCACGCACTTCTCGCCGTCCGGGGACCGCCGCGCGGTGGTGCGCGAGTACTTCCGCCGCTGGGGCGTGCCGCTCGAGTGGTTCGATCGGGAGAGCGAGATCTCGGTGTTCGCCCGGAGGATCCAGGATCCGATCGAGGTGGACTTCCTGCTCGACGACGGCAACCGGCTCGAGATCGGCGACCTCCGGCTCACCGCGATCCATACGCCCGGCCACTGCGACGGGCACATCGTCTTCTACGAGCCCGAGCTGCGCATCCTGTTCTCGGGCGATCATCTGCTCACGGACATCTCGCCCGTCCCGCTCCTGGTGTTCCCCGAGGACGCGAGCGCGCCGCGGCCCAAGAGCCTGGTCCGCTTCATGCAGTCGCTGGCTCGGGTCGAGGGGCTCGACTGCGAGCTGGTGTTCCCGGCGCACGGCGACGTGATCCGCGATCACCGGAAGCTGATCGCCGGCTACCGGCTCCACCACGAGCGCCGCAAGCTCCAGATGCTGCGCCAGCTGCGCGAGAAGCCGAGCACCGCGTTCGAGCTCGCCGCGAAGCTCTTCCCGAAGCACTACCAGTCGCAGGTCTTCCTGGTCATGTCGGAGGTGATCGGCCACCTCGACCTGCTGATCGACGAGGGAAGCGTGACGCTCGAGGAGCGCGGCGGGCTCGAGGTCGCGCGCGCAGCCTGAGGGAGGAGGACGTCGATGTGGGTCAGCAAGGTGAACGAGCTGATCGGCTCTTCGCCCGACGGCTTCGAGGAGGCGGCGCGCTCGGTGATCGCGCGCGCCAACCGCACGCTGCGTGGGATCACCGGCGTCGAGGTGATCGAGAAGCGGGTCAAGATCGAGGGCGGCGGCATCCGCGAGTACCGGGTTCGGCTGCGCCTCGTGTTCGACATGGCGCCGGAGACGGTGCTGCACTGGTGACACACGGGTGTACGAACGCGTGAGGACGGGAGTCGATCCATGGCGATCGCGTCGGTCTCGACGATCACTTCGGCCTCGGCCGTCGGCTGGCAGGACGCCATCGAGCGGGGCTTCGAGCGCGCCAGCAAGACGCTGCGCAACATCACCGGCCTCCAAGTGCTGGAGGAGAAGGCACGCGTCGAGGATGGACGGATCACCGAGTACCTGGTGACGATGCAGGTGATCTTCATCCTCGAGGAACCGCGCGCCTGATCGCGATGGGTGTTCCCGCGATCGTCACGGCGGGGGATCGGCGGGCGGCGAAGGCGGTGTACGGCGAGAGCAAGCCGTACCTCGAGCTCGGCGGCCGCCCGCTCGTCGCCCACGTCGTCGCGGCGCTGCAGCGCGTGCCCGAGGTCTCGTCGGTCTGGGTGGTGGGGAATGCCGAGCGCCTTGCGCCCCTGCTCGGCGACCCGGCGATGAAGGACGAGCTACGCAAGCCGCTGCACGTCGTGCCGCAGTTCCGGAACCTCTACGAGAACGGATGGGAGACCTATCGCAGGCTGCTGCCCGGGGCGGGGCCGGAAGGTCGCGACCCGGGGCCGGAGGACGCGGACACCGCGGTGCTCTATGCGTCGGCGGACCTCCCGTTCGCGACGCCGGAGGAGATCTCGGCCTTCGCGCGCCAGAGCCTGGCGCTCGACTGCGACTACGCGCTCGGCCTGTGCACGGAGGCGTCGATGCGCGACTTCTATCCGGAGGCGCCCGGCGAGCCGGGGATCCGCATGGCGTACTTCAACCTCCGCGAGGGGCGCTACCGGCAGAGCAACCTCCATTGGATCAAGCCCGCCCGCATCGGCAACCGCCAATACATCGAGGAGATGTACGAGCACCGCTACCAGCGCCAGATCGGCCAGATGATCGCGCTCGGCTGGCGGCTGCTGCGGCTCCAGGAAGGGGGCCTCGCGGTGCTCTACTACTACGGGCTGATGCACCTCGCCGCGCTGGCCGATCGCTCGGGTCTGGCGCGCCTCTCCGACGCGATCCGCGCGCGGATCCCGATGTCGCGCGTCGAGGCGGGCTGCAGCGCGCTCCTGCGCGGGCGCTTCCGCTTCGTCGTGACGGAGGTCGGCGGCTCCGCCGTCGACATCGACAACGAGCACGACTACGACGCCGCGCGCGCTCGCTTCGACGTCTGGCGCGATCGCCAGCGGGAGCGCGCGGCGGCGCTGCTCGGTACGCCGGCGCTGGAGCGCGGCGGCAGCCGGGAGACCGCATGAGCGCCGGCGACCCGGTGCGTGCGGCGCGCCGCAGCGCGGCGTTGTTCGAGCTCCCGGAGCGCGGCTTGATCGACGTGCGCGGCTCCGATCGCGTCCGCTTCCTGCAGGGTCAGCTCACCGCCGACGTCGCTGCGCTCGACGCCGCGGGCCCGCGCTCGGGCTGCTACGCGCTCGCGCTGTCGCCGCAGGGCCGGATCGTCGTCGACCTGCACGTGATCGCGCGGCCCGATTCGATCTGGCTCGAGACCGACGCGGAGAGCGTTCCGGCGGCCATGGCGCGGCTCGCGAAGTACGTGATCGCCGACGACGTCGAGCTCGTCGACACCGGTCGCGAGCCGTCGCGCTTCGGGATCGAAGGGCCCCGCGCCGGCGACCTGCTGGAGGCGGCGGCCGGGGTGTGCCCTGCGCTCGCGCCCGAGAGCGCCGCGCCGCTGCGGATCGCGGGTGCGGACGTGCTGGCCGCAGCGTACGGCTGGAGCGGCGAGCGCGCGTTCCAGCTCTTCGTCCCGCGCGCGCAGGCATCGGCCGTCGGAGCGGCGCTGCGCGCGGCGGCCGCGGCGTGCGGCGCCGTGGAGGCGGGACCCGAGGTGCTCGAGGTGCTGCGGGTCGAGGCGGGCGTGCCTCGGGCCGGCCGCGAGCTCGGGCCCGACGTGCTGCCGGCGGAGGCGGGTGTGCTCGCGCGCGCCGTCTCCTTCACCAAGGGTTGCTACACCGGCCAGGAGGTGGTCGCGCGGATGGAGTCGCGCGGGCGGGTCGCCCACCGTCTCGTCGGCCTCGCCTTCGAGGAGCTGCCCGAGCTCGGCGCAGCACTCTCGGCGGGCGGCACGCGCGTGGGTGCGGTGACCAGCGCGGCGCAGTCGCCCACCGCAGGATCGATCGGCCTCGGCTACGTGCGAGCCGGCCACGAGGAGCCGGGGACCCGGCTCGAGGTCGGCGGCGCGGGCGCGCGCGTCGCGGCGCTCCCGTTCGTCTCGGTCCGCCGCGAGTGACCGTCGGGCGCTTCCCCGCGCGGCGCGGCTGGCTCGCCGTGTTCGCCAAGGCCCCGCGCTCGGGAGAGGTCAAGACGCGGCTCTGTCCGCCCTTCTCGCACGAGCAGGCGGCGGCGCTGTATCGGTGTCTCCTGGCCGACGGCCTGGAAGAGTCCGCCCACGCAGCGCGGGCGCTCGGACTCGAGCCGGTCCTCGCCGTCGATCCGCCCGAGGCCGTTCCCGAGCTGGCAGCGCTCGCCCCTCCCGGCTTCCGCGCCCTGCCCCAGCGCGGGGCCGACCTCGGCGCCCGCATGGCGCACGTTGCCCGCCAGGCCGCGGCGTCGGGGGCGCCTCTCGCCCTGCTGCGGGGAAGCGACAGCCCGACTCTCGCGCGCGCCGAGCTCGGCCACTGCGTGTGCGAGCTCGGGCGCACCGACCTGGTGGTGGGGCCCGATCGCGACGGCGGCTACCACCTGCTCGGCCTGGGACCGCGCGCGCTCTCGCGCGCAGGCGATCTGTTCGATCATCCGATGAGCACACCGACGGTGCTGCGCGACACCGTCGCGCGCGCCGAACGCGCGGGGCTCTCGGTCGGCCGCCTCGAGACGGGGTTCGACCTCGACTCGTTCGAGGACCTCCGCTGGCTCGCGGACGCCCGACACCGGGATGGGTCGATCCCGTGCCAGAGGACGCTCGGGTTCCTGGACGAACAGCGTTTGTGGCCGGCCCGATCCGCACTGGATGCGCGTCGCTTCTCGGACCCCGATTCGGGTACTTAGCCCCGCATTCGCGCCCCCCTAGGCCCACCTGTTGCACGACGAGCACAGCTAGGCTAGAGAGACCACGCGCACGCAGAATATGCGTAAAGTGCGCCTGTGCGGCTCCCGAATAGGGGCCTCGATCTTCGTGGGCCTCGATCTTCGTGGGCCTCGGCCCCTCGGGCCTTACCCGAGTCGGTCGTCGAGGGGTCGGAGTTCTCGGTGGAGGGGCTTCGCACGGTGCCCGGCATGTTACGCGGGATGGGTGGTGCCCGCGGCTTCGTCGCGGTCGGCCAGCCAATCCGGTGTCGGTCTGGAGGGAGCGGGCTCGTCAGGGGGGTGAGTTCGCAGCGCGCGAGATCGATGAGCGTGTCGATTTCGCCACATCCAGGTTTCTGACTGGATCCAGGCCGTCTCGAGGCACGCGACAAGGAGGGGTACGGATGCGATCGCGGTGGATCGTCGCGCTTTCGACTCTCGGCATCATCGGATTTGCTCTGTCCGGCCTCGCGCCGTCGGCCCGAGCGGACGACGACGCGACCCAGGCCCAGCTCAAGGCGATGCAGGACCGCATGCAGTCGATGGAGGACCAGCTCCAGGCTGCGAACAAGCGGGTGGACGATCAGCAGGATCTGATCCAGCGCTCGGGTCTCTCGGAGACGCGCGGGTCGAGCTCGGGCCTGCCGGGCTTCCTGGGGTCGATCGACATCGGCGGCTGGGTGTCGGCCAGCTACTTCTACAACGTCAACGACCCGAACGACCACCAGAACCCGGACGGCGGGCTCAAGAACACCAACATCGGCTTCTCGGGGCAGAACCCGCCGCCGAATAGCTTCGGCACGACTCAGTACAATCCCAATTCGCCGCAGTTCTACCCGACGACCCCGGACCACAACAGCTTCTCGCTCGATCAGCTCTGGTTCGAGATCGAGCGCAAGGTGAGCGAGGAGAACCGCGCCGGCTTCCGCGCGGACATCCTGTACGGCACGGCGGCGGGGCTGCTGCCGAACAGCTCGTTCAACGGCAATCGCGCGAGCTTCGACTCGACGTCGTCGTTCTACGTGCAGCAGGCCTACGTCCAGTACCTCGCACCGATCGGCAGCGGCATCACCGTGAAGGCCGGGAAGTTCGGCGACCTGCTCGGCGTGGAGCGCGCGGGGACGATCTACAACTGGAACATCACGCGCGGCACGATCTGGACGCTGTTCGAGCCGATCAACCACGTTGGCGTGTCCGTCGGCGGGCCGGTCGGCGACTCGGGCTTCGACTGGACACTGGCCGGCGTCAACGGCTTCAACCCGGACTCGCCCGACATCAACGACGGCAAGTCGGTGACCGGCCACCTCGGCTGGCACAACGATCAGCTCACCGTCGCCGTGAACGGCATCTGGGGCCCCGAGAAGTTCGGGAACGACGGGAGCCAGAACGGCGTCGCCAACGGGCTCATCAAGTGGACGCCCAACGACCGCTTCGGGATGTACCTGAACGGCGACTACGCCTGGGTGCAGGGCAAGTCGCAGGCCGCCTGGGGCCTCTCGCTGGCGGGCCGCTACGGGATCACGGACACCACCGGGATCGCGCTGCGCGGCGAGTACGCGCAGGACGTGCGGGGCTTCTTCGGCTTCACCGGCTGCGGCAGCGACTTCGGCAACCCCGCCTTCAGCGGGCAAGCGAACCTCTGCGGCAACACCGGGATCCAGACCTACGGCATCACGCTGACGGTCGACCATCTGCTGACGGACCAGCTCATGATCCGCGGCGAGGGCCGCTACGACTGGATCGGGAAGGACAACGGCAAGCAGGACGAGTTCTTCGAGAACAACCGCTACAACCTGGCGGGCAGCAAGAGCATGCCGAACGACCAGCTCGTGTTCGGCGTCGAGCTCGTCTACAACTTCAACAAGTTCGGTGGCAAGTAGCATCGGGCGATCCGTCGTGAGCGGATCCACCCGGCTTCCGAACCCGGCTTCCGGATGGGGGCGCGCCCACAAGGGCGCGCCCCCTCTCTCGTTTTGTGCGCCAGCACGCGCACAGCCCCTCTCGACCGCGGGCTGCCGCAGCGGTGGGCAGCCGAGCCTCATGGCACACCGTCGGAGCCGTCTCCGCGGCTCCGCGGCACGCCAGGCGCGGCATGGAAGCCCCAGTCATTGGCATGGCGATTGCTGCCGATACGCCCGGCGCCGGCTGCCCGGCGGGTCGATTGCAAAAAAGTGTTCGCAAGGGCTCTCCCGAAGCGCCTTGCGCTCCGTTAAGTTACGGGTCCGCGCGTTGAGGGGACGCGGTTCGAATTTCGCAGGATGATGCGAGAAGGAGGGGTTGAGATGCGTTCTCGGTGGACGGCCACATTGTTGGCCTTCGCCATGTTGGCCTTCGTTGGGCTCGCGCCGTCGGCCAAGGCGGACGACGACAGCACCCAGGCCCAGCTCAAGACGATGCAGGATCGCATGCAGTCGATGGAGGACCAGCTCCAGGCTGCGAACAAGCGCGTCGACGAGCAGCAGGATCTGATCCAGCGCTCGGGTCTCTCGGAGACACGCGGGGCGAGCTCGGGTCTGCCCGGCTTCCTCGGCTCGCTCGACATCAGCGGGTGGGCGGCCGCCAGCTACTTCTACAACGTCAACGACCCGAACGACCACCAGAACCCGGACGGCGGCCTCAAGAACACCAACATCGGCTACTCGGGGCAGAACGGCTCGGTGAACGGCGACAACGCGAATGCACCGGGCTTCTATCCGCTGCACCCGGACCAGAACAGCTTCTCGCTCGACCAGCTCTGGTTCGGGATCGAGCGGAAGATCAGCGAGGAGAACCGCGCTGGCTTCCGCGCCGACATCCTGTACGGCACGACGGCGGGGCTGCTGCCGAACAGCTCGTTCAACGGCAACCGCGCGAGCTTCGACTCGACGTCGTCGTTCTACGTGCAGCAGGCCTACATCCAGTACCTCGCGCCGATCGGCAGCGGCATCACCGTGAAGGCCGGCAAGTTCGAGACGCTGCTGGGCGTGGAGACGGCCGAGACGATCTACAACTGGAACATCACGCGCGGCACGATCTGGACGCTGTTCGAGCCGATCAACCACGTCGGCGTGTCGATCGGCGGACCGATCGGCGACTCCGGCTTCGACTGGACACTCGCGGGTGTCAACGGCTTCGCTCCGGACTCGCCCGACATCAACGACGGCAAGTCGGTGATGGGCCACCTGGGCTGGAGCAACAAGATGTTCACGGTTGCGCTGAACGGCATCTGGGGCCCCGAGAAGTTCGCCAACGACGGGAGCCAGAACGGCGTTGCCAACGCCTACATCAAGTGGAACCCGACCGACCGCTTCGGGATGTACCTGAACGGCGACTACGCCTGGCAGCAGGGCACGTCGGCAGCCGCGTGGGGCCTCTCGCTGGCGGGCCGCTATGGGATCACGGACAAGACCGGGGTCGCACTGCGGGCCGAGTACGCGCAGGACGTGAGGGGCTTCTTCGGCTTCACGGGCTGCGGCAGCAGCTTCGGCAATCCCGCGGATCCCGCCAACCCCAACTTCACAGGCGGTCCGAACGCCTGCGGCGCAACGGGGATCCAGACCTACGGCATCACGCTCACGGTCGACCATCAGCTCACCGACCAGCTGATGATCCGCGGCGAGGGTCGCTACGACTGGATCGGGAAGGACAACGGCAAGCAGGACGAGTTCTTCCAGAACAACCGCTACGACCTGGCGGGCAGCAAGAGCATGCCGAACGACCAGCTCGTGTTCGGCGTCGAGCTCGT
>Ga0335071_10007133_pt1 | contig 11524 bp, 9 predicted proteins | sample Lox_Sample_15_FD_206724 | JGI IMG/M metagenome (GOLD analysis project Ga0335071, IMG submission 206724) | Soil microbial communities from Loxahatchee National Wildlife Refuge, Florida, United States - Lox_Sample_1.5 | ecosystem: Environmental > Terrestrial > Soil > Wetlands | place: USA: Florida...
CCGGACGGGAACGGGACCGACGTGACGCGCGAGCTCCGCTCGTGGAGCGACGCGCCGGTGATCGTGCTCTCGGCGGTGGGGGAGGAGAGGGCGAAGATCGCGGCGCTCGACGCGGGCGCCGACGACTACGTGACGAAGCCGTTCAGCGTCGACGAGCTGCTCGCGCGCCTGCGCGCGGTGCTGCGCCGACGCGGGCAGGCGGCCGACCCGGTGATCGAGGTCGGCGACCTCCGCATCGACGTGACCGAGCGCGTCGCGAGCGTCGGCGGCGAGCGCGTGAAGCTGAGCCCGCACGAGTTCGACCTGCTGCGCGTGCTCGCGCAGAACCACGGCAAGCTGCTCACCCACCGCGCCCTCCTGCGCGAGGTGTGGGGCCCGGCGTACGAGGTCGAGGCGCACTACCTCCACGTCTACGTCTCGCACCTGCGCCGGAAGATCGAGCCCGACCCGTCGAGCCCGCGCTACCTGCTGACCGAACCGGGCGCCGGCTACCGCCTCGTCGACCCGGGCGACGACGTTTAGACGACTTTAAGAGCGGCTCCGGCAACTTCTAGGGCTCGTTGACCGAGGCCGTCATACCGTGGCCGCATGGCGGTCATCCACACACGGCTCGAGGCGCCGCCCACACCGCTCACGCCACTTGTCGCGCTCGTCGCGGCGGCTGCCACGGTGTTCGGCGTCGGGACGCTCGCCGGCGACGCGGGCGATCCGGTCCTCACGGCTTCGATCTCCCTCGCGCTGCTCGGCGTTGTTCTCGCGATCCGTCGCTGGGACGAGCGTCGCAGCCTCTGTGCAGAGGCGGACACGTGGATCGCCCGCCACCCGGCGATCGCAGGCACGTCGCACGGCTGGCGCATCGCCGAGCTGACGTCCGCTCGCGAGCGCCGGAGGCTCGGCGGCTCGGTCCGCGACATCGTCGGCGAGATCTCGCCGCAAAGGCTTCCCGGCGCGTCGCCGCTCAACCGCGTCGCACTCCGCCCGCACACCGCGGAGCTGGCCGCGCTCGCGGACCGGCTCGACGATCTCGACAGCCCCGTCGCGCCCGCAGGAATCCTCGCCGTGCGGCGCCTGTTGACGGAGCCCGGGAGCGCGCTGTATGCGCGCCCACTCGTCGACGACCGTCCGTGCGACGTCGGCGCGGAGCTCGCCGCGGTCCGCGCGAGTCTCGAGGTGATGCGCTGATGTACGACCTCGCGGCGCTCGCGATCGCGGCCGCCTGCTTCGCGTTCATCTTTCTGATGCTCTGGGTGCTGGAGCGGGTATGAGCGCGGGCGACGTCGTCGGCCTCGTGATCGCGCTCATGGTGCTCGCGTATCTCGTCTACGCCCTGTTCCGCGGGGAGCGCTTCTAGATGGGCCAGGGCATCGCGCAGATCGGCGTCTACACGATCGTGCTGATCGCGCTCGCGTACCCGCTCGGGCTCTACATGGCGCGCGTGTACACGGCGCCGCGGTTCGGCGGCCCGTGGCTCGACGCGCTCGAGCGTGGCTACTGCCGGCTCGTCGGCACCGACCGGAAGAAAGAGCAGGACTGGAAGAGCTACGCGAAGACGGTGCTCGTCTTCAGCATCTTCTTCTTCCTCGTCCTCTACGCGATCCAGCGCCTGCAGGCGCACCTCTTCCTCAACCCGAACCACGACGCGGCGGTTCCGCCGCACCTCGCGCTGAACACCGCCGCGAGCTTCATCACGAACACGAACTGGCAGTACTACGCCGGCGAGTCGACGATGTCCTACTTCACGCAGATGGCCGGGCTCGCGCTGCAGCAGTTCGTGGCCGCCGGCGTCGGGATGGCCGTGCTCGCCGCCGTGATCCGCGGGATCGCGCGCCGCTCGGCCGGCACGCTCGGCAACTTCTGGGTCGACCTCTACCGGAGCCTCGTCTACATCTTCCTGCCGCTCTCGCTCGTGCTCGGCACGATCCTGCTGACGCAGGGCGACCCGCAGACGTTCGGCGCGACCGTCTCCGCGCACACGCTCGAGGGCGCCGTGCAGCAGATCGCGCGCGGCCCCGTCGCACTGATGCTCGCGATCAAGCAGCTCGGGACGAACGGCGGCGGCTTCTACAACTCGAACTCCGCCGTCCCGTTCGAGAACCCGAACGGCATCACGAACTTCCTCGAGGTGATCGCGATCCTGCTGATCCCCGCCGGCCAGGTCTTCATGTTCGGGAAGATGGTGCTCGCGCGCCGGCACGCGGCGATGGTGCTCGCGTCGATGGTCGTGCTGTTCCTCATCGGCGTCGCGATCGCGTTCCCCGCCGAGCAGCACGGCTCGCAGGTGCTGCGCGCCTCCGGCGTCGACATCACGCAGGGCAACGGGCAGAGCGGCGGCAACATGAGCGACAAGGAGGTCCGCTTCGGGATCGCCAACACCGCGCTCTGGGCGACCGCGACGACCGACGCCTCGAACGGCTCCGTCGACGGCGGCCACGACGCGCTCACCGCGTTCGGCGGGATGGTGCCGATCCTCAACATGTTCTTCGGCGAGGTGGTGTTCGGCGGCGTCGGCAGCGGCCTCTACGGGATGTTCTTCTACATCGTCATCGCGGTCTTCATAGCCGGGCTGATGGTCGGGAGGACGCCCGAGTGGCTCGGGAAGAAGATCGAGGCGCGAGAGATCAAGTACGCGGCGGTCGGTGCGCTCTTCGTCCCGACGATGGTCCTGACGCTCACGGCGATCTCGATCGTGACGAAGGTCGGCCTCGCGTCGATCTACAACCCCGGCGCGCACGGCTTCTCGGAGACGCTCTACGCGTACACGTCGCAGTCGAACAACAACGGCAGCGCGTTCGCGGGCTTCGGCCTGACGAACTTCAGCGCCGAGCTCGGGGCGGTCGCGCTCTTCCTCGGCCGGTTCGTGCCGCTCATCGCGGCGCTCGCGCTCGGCGGCGTGCTCGGCCAGAAGAAGATCGTGCCGGCGTCCGCCGGGACGTTCCGCACCGACGGGCCGACGTTCGTCGTGCTCCTCGTCGGCGTGATCCTCCTCACCGCGGGCCTCATGGTCTTCCCGGCCCTGACGCTCGGCCCGATCGTCGAGGGGCTGACGCACTGATGGTGCTCCGCGACATCCGCGGCTCGATCGTGGCCGGCGTGATCTTCACGCTCGTGCTCGGGCTCGCGATCCCGGCGCTCTTCACGGGCTTCGCGCAGGTCGCGTTCCCGTCGCAGGCGGACGGGAGCCTCATCAAGCGCAACGGCGTCGTGATCGGCTCGCGCCTCGCGGCGCAGGGCTTCGCGAAGCCGCAGTACTTCCACGAGCGGCCGTCCGCGACCTCGCCCGCCTACAACGCCGCCGGCACGACGTTCGCGAACCTCGGTCCGACGAATCCGCAGCTCGCGAAGAACGTGAACGCGAACGTGCAGGCGATCCTGAAGCTCGAGGGCCCGTACAACCCGGGGCTCACCGTCCACGACATCCCGGTCGACGCGGTCACGACGTCGGGCTCCGGAATCGACCCCGACATCTCTCCGGCGTACGCGCAGCTCCAGGCGCACCGGATCGCGGCGGTCCGCCACCTCTCGCTTGCGGATGTCCAGCAGCTCATCTCCGAGCACACGGACGGGCGCAGCCTCGGCTTCTTCGGCGAGCCCGGCGTGAACGTCCTCGAGCTCAATCTCGCACTCGACAAGCTCGGAGGATCGTGATGGCCGCGCGCAGCGCAAGCATCTTCTCGCAGGATCTCGTCCTCGCGGCGATCAAGGGCTCGTTCCCGAAGCTCGACCCGCGGAAGCAGCTGAAGAACCCGGTGATGTTCATCGTCGAGCTCGGCAGCATCATCACGACGGCGATCTTCGTCCTCCAGCTCGCCCGCGGGAACGACAGCCAGCTCTGGTTCGTCGGCGTGATCGCGTTCTGGCTCTGGCTGACGGTGCTGTTCGCGAACTTCGCCGAGGCGATCGCGGAGGGACGCGGCAAGGCGCAGGCAGACGCGCTCCGCGCGACGCGGACGACGACGACGGCGCTGCGGCGCAACGACGACGGCCGGCTCGAGGAGATCGCGGCGCCGGAGCTCCAGAAGGGCGACGTCGTCGTCGTGGAGGCGGGCATGGTGATCCCGGCCGACGGCGACATCATCGAGGGTGTCGGGTCCGTCGACGAGTCCGCGATCACCGGCGAGTCCGCCCCGGTGATCCGCGAGTCCGGCGGCGACCGCTCGGCGGTGACCGGCGGCACGAAGCTCCTCTCCGACCGGCTCGTGATCCAGGTGACGCAGGAGCCCGGCAAGTCGTTCCTCGACCGGATGATCGCGCTCGTCGAGGGCGCCGAGCGCCGCAAGACGCCGAACGAGATCGCGCTGAACATCCTCCTCGCCGGCCTGACGATCACGTTCCTCGCCGCCGTCGTGACGCTGCAGCCGTACGCGATCTACGCCGGCTCGCCGCAGTCGGAGACCGTCCTCATCGCGCTCCTCGTCGCGCTGATCCCGACGACGATCGGCGCGCTCCTCTCGGCGATCGGCATCGCCGGGATGGACCGGCTCGTGCAGCGCAACGTGCTCGCGATGTCGGGCCGCGCGGTCGAGGCGTCCGGCGACGTCGACGTGCTGCTCCTCGACAAGACGGGCACGATCACGCTCGGCAACCGCCAGGCGGCGGAGTTCCTGCCGGTGAACGGCGTCGACGAGCGCGAGCTCGCCGAGGTCGCGCAGCTCGCGTCGCTCGCCGACGAGACGCCGGAGGGCCGCTCGATCGTCGTGCTCGCGAAGGAGCGGTTCGGCCTCCGCGAGCAGACGCTCGGCGAGCACGAGTTCGTCCCGTTCAGCGCGACGACGCGCATGAGCGGCGTCAACATGAACGGCACGCTCATCCGCAAGGGCGCCGCCGATGCCGTGAAGAAGTTCATCGCCGAGCAGGGCGGCCAGGCGCCGGCCGACCTCGACCGCATCGTCCAGGGCGTCGCCGAGCAGGGCGGCACGCCGCTCGTCGTGTCGAAGGACAACTTCGCGCTCGGCGTCGTCCATCTGAAGGACATCGTCAAGGGCGGCATGAACGAGCGCTTCGACGAGCTGCGCAAGATGGGCATCCGCACGGTGATGATCACCGGCGACAACCGCGTCACCGCGGCCGTGATCGCGCAGGAGGCGGGCGTCGACGACTTCCTCGCCGAGGCGACGCCGGAGACGAAGATGGCCCTGATCAAGGACGAGCAGTCGCGTGGCCGCATGGTTGCGATGACGGGCGACGGGACGAACGACGCGCCCGCGCTCGCGCAGGCCGACGTCGGCGTCGCGATGAACACGGGGACGACCGCGGCGAAGGAGGCCGGCAACATGGTCGACCTCGACTCGAACCCGACGAAGCTGATCGAGATCGTCGAGGTCGGCAAGCAGCTGCTGATCACGCGCGGCGCGCTGACGACGTTCTCGATCGCGAACGACGTCGCGAAGTACTTCGCGATCCTCCCGGCGATGTTCGCGTTCACCTACGCGGCTGCTCCGGGCGAGCGCGGTCCCCTGAACAAGCTCAACATCATGCATCTCGGCGACCCGAAGAGCGCGATCATCTCTGCGATCATCTTCAACGCCTTGATCATCCCGGCCCTCGTCCCGCTCGCCCTGAAAGGGGTGCGCTACCGCGCAATCGGAGCGACCGCGCTCCTGCGCCGCAATCTGGGCATCTACGGGCTCGGAGGCGTCATCCTCCCGTTCATCGGGATCAAGCTCATCGACCTGCTCGTCCACAACGTCTTCGGGGCGTAAGCCCTTTGCGCGGCCGTTACCGCATCCTGCTCGGGATGGCGGCCGGCGTCGGCAAGACCTACCGGATGCTGCAGGAGGGCCGTCACGCGCAGGCCGACGGCCACGACGTCGTGATCGGCTACCTCGAGCCGCACGACCGGCCGGAGACATCGGCGCTCGCCGACGGGCTCGAGGTCGTGCCGCGCCTCCGCACCGCGCACGGGAGCCTCGCGCTCGACGAGATGGACGTCGACGCGGTGATCCGCCGCGCGCCGGAGCTCGCGCTCGTCGACGAGCTCGCGCACACGAACGCGCCGGGGATGCGGAACGAGAAGCGCTACCAGGACATCGACGAGATCCTCGACGCCGGCGTCGACGTGATCTCGACGGTGAACGTGCAGCACCTCGAGAGCCTCAACGACGCGATCGCCGAGCTGACCGACGTGCGCGTGCGCGAGACGTTCCCGGACCGGATCCTCGAAGAGGCGGACGAGGTCGTGCTCGTCGACCTGACGCCGGAGGCGCTGCAGGAGCGGCTGCGCGCGGGCAAGGTCTATCCGCAGGAGCGCGTCGACGTCGCGCTCCAGAACTTCTTCAAGCTCGAGCGGCTCTCGGCGCTGCGCGAGCTCGCGCTGCGCGAGGTCGCCGAGGACGTCGAGGCGCGCCGCCAGACGCTCGTCCTCGACCCGCTCAGCAAGCAGGCCGTCGCGGAGCGCGTGCTCGCGCTCGTCACGCCGGAGCCGCGCTCGCAGCGGATCCTCCGTCGCGCCTGGCGCTCGGCCGAGCGGCTCGGCGCACAGCTCGACGCGCTCTGGGTGCGGAAGCCCGGCGCGCAGCTCGACGAGGAGGAACAGGTCGGGCTCGCAGCGCTGCGCCGGCTCGCGATCATCCTCGGCGCGCACTTCGTCGAGGAGGAGGGAGACGACCTCGTCGCGACGGTGCGCAGCGTCGTCTACGAGCGCGGGACGACCTACGTCTTCGTCGGCACGCCGGACGAGAGCCGGAAGCGCGAGATCCTCCACGGGTCGCTCGTCTCCGCGCTCGTGCGCGAGCTTCCGGGTGTCGACATCCGTGTCGTCGCGAACCGCGCCGACCGGCCGGAGGAGGTGCGATGACGAAGCTCGACGCGGGCCTCCTCGGCGCGGCGATCGTCCTCGCGGTCGCGCTCGTCGTCGTGCTCGCCCGCCGCCGCCCGCCGAAGCGGCTGCCGGTCTCCGGGGCGGCGCGTCGCGTGCTCGTGCCGTTCTCCGGCGCCCTCGACCCGACTGTGCTCGACGCGGCGATCCGCATCGCCCGCGCCGAGGGCGCCGTGCTCGTCCCCGCGTACCTGCTGATCGTGCCGCTCCGCTACGGCGAGGATGCGCCGCTCCGCGACGAGGTGAAGCTCGCGATGCCGGTGCTCGAGGCCGTCGAGCACCGTGCCCTCCGTGCGGGTGTCCCGGTCGACGCCCGGATCGAGAAGGGGCGGACGCTGACGCACGCGCTCCGCCGCCTCTGGGAGGTCGAGCAGTTCGACCGGATCGTCGCGCCGGCCCCGGTGAACGGCGGCGGCGGCTTCAACGAGAAGGAGCTCGCCTGGCTCCTCGCGCACGCACCCACCGAGACGCTCGTCCTGAAGCCGACCCCGGCCGCCGCGCGCACCGCCGCCTAGTGGACTAGCGTTGTGCGCCGTGAGCACGGCGCAGACTCCTGCCCCTCCGGGCGCTCCCGTCCAGCCGCCGCGGCGGGCGCGGCGCCTGTTCGTCGGCCGCCCGATGCAGTCGCACCAGGCGGAGGACGAGCTCCTCCCGATCGGGCTCGCGCTGCCGATCTTCGCCGCCGACGCGATCTCGTCGGTCGCGTACGCGACGGAGGCGGCGATGGTCGTCCTGCTCACCGCGGGGCTGAGTGCCCTCCACATCGCGCTCCCGATCTCGATCGCCGTCGCGCTCCTGATGGCGATCGTGATCGCGTCGTACCGCCAGACCGTCCGCGCGTACGAGACCTCCGGCGGCGCGTACGTCGTCGCGCGCGAGAACCTCGGCACGCTGCCCAGCCTCGTCGCTGCGGCGGCGCTCCTCGTCGACTACGTGCTCACGGTCGCCGTGTCGGTCTCGAGCGGCGTGCTCGCGATCACGTCGGCTGTCCCGGCACTCAACAGCTACAACACCGAGCTCTCGCTGCTCGCGGTCGTCCTGATCACGGTCGTGAACCTCCGCGGCGTCCGTGAGTCCGGGCTGACGTTCGCGCTCCCGACCTACGGATTCATCCTCGCGATGCTGATCGCGGTCGGGACGGGGTTGACGAAGTGCGCAGTGAGCACGTGCCCGCGCGCGGTCACGCCTCATGCGATCGCCCCGGGAGTTGCGGCGGTCACGCTCTTCCTCGTGCTGAAGGCGTTCGCCTCGGGCGCGAGCGCGCTGACCGGCGTCGAGTCGATCGCCAACGGCGTGAACGCATTCCGGCACCCGCAGTCGAGGAACGCGGCCCGCACGCTCGGGGTGCTCGGGGTCGTCGCGATCACGATCTTCGTCGGGGTCTCGTACCTCGCTGTCGCGACCCACGCGCGCCCGAGCACGACCGACTCCGTCGTCTCCCAGATCGCCCGCGCCGTCTTCCCCGCGGGCAGCGGCGTCGGCTGGTTCTACTGGGTCGTCCAGATCTTCACGTTCGCCGTCCTGATCCTCGCGGCGAACACGTCGTTCCAGGGGTTTCCGCGCCTCTCGGCGCTCCTCGCACACGACCGCTTCATCGCGAGGCAGTTCACGAACCTCGGCGACCGGCTCGTGTTCTCGAACGGCGTCGTCGTGCTCGCAACCGCGGCGGGCCTCCTCGTCTGGATCTACCACGCGAACGTCAACAACCTGATCCACCTCTACGTCGTCGGCGTGTTCACCGCGTTCACGCTCTCGCAGGCCGGGATGGTGCGCTACTGGCTTCGGACGCACGGCCCCGGCTGGAAATGGCGTTCGGTCGTCAACGGCGTCGGCGCGGCCGCGACCTTCGTCGTCGCGATCGTCGTCATCCTCACGAAGTTCCAGGAGGGCGCGTGGATGGTGATCGTCGCGATCCCGGTGATGATCCTCGGCTTCTACGGCGTGCGCCGCCACTACGTCCGCACGGCGCGCCGCCTCGCCGCCGGCGCGGCCGCCGTCGTCGCCGCGCCGCCGGCGCGCAACAAGACGATCCTCGTCGTCGAGTCGCTCGACGACGCGACGGAGCGTGCGCTCTGGTTCGCGCGCCAGATCTCCGGCGGCGAGTTCCGCGCGGTCCACATCCCGCGCTCGGGCACCGACCCGGGGATCCGCCCGCGCTGGTTCCACCTCGTCGACGGCGAGCCGCAGCTCGAGGTCCTCGACGGGAGCCTCGGGACGAGCGAGGCGATGCTCGAGCAGGTGTGGCGGCTGCCGCGCGGCGAGTCGGACTTCGTCACCGTCGTCGTGCCGGAGCAGTTCGAGTCGGCGTCGATGTGGTCGCAGGTGCGCCATCCGAGCGAGCTCGCGCTGAAGTTCCGGCTGCTGACCGAGCCGGGCGTCGTCATCGCCGACGTGCCGACGATCGTCGGCCGGCCCGAGGGCAGGACGCGCCGGCTCGTCGCGCGCGTGCTCGTCTCCGGCGTCAACGCGACGACGATGCGCGCCGTGAACTACGCGACGACGCTCGGCATCGAGGACACGCGCGCCGTCAACTTCGCGTTCAGCCCCACCGACGCCCGCATGATCCGGCGCGACTGGGCCGACAAGGGCCCGAGGCTTCCGCTCGAGGTCGACGAGGCGCCGTACCGCGACATCGGCGGCCCGCTCCTCACCTACCTGCGCGAGCTCACCGCCGAGGAGGGGACGGAGGTGCTCGTGCTCATGCCCGAGCTCGTCACGCACGGCTGGCGCCGCCTCCTCCACAACCAGCGGTCGCTGTACATCAAGCGGCTGCTGCTCCTCGAGCCGGGCGTGATCCTCGCGAGCGTCCCGTACCAGATCCTCCGATGAAGCTTCGGCGGCTCGATCTCCGCAAGACTGCGCGGCGGGTGCGCCGGAGGCTCCGGCGGACCGCCGCAGTCCGCTACCGGAGCATCGTCGTGCCGCTGCTCGGGCGCGAGGAGACGCGTCACGCCGTCGACCTCGCCTGCCTTCTCGCCGCCGACCGGCGCGCACGCGTGATCCTCGTCGCGCCGCTCGTCGTCGCGCCGGAGCTGCCGCTCGACGCGCACTTCGACGCCGAGACCGCGGAGCTCCGCGCCGGAATGGGGGAGGCGGCGGCGATCGCCGACTCGTACGGCGTCGGGACGCGCCGGCGCCTCGTCCGGACGCGCAACCGTGCGCTCGGGCTGAATCTCGCGGAGGTCGCCCACGACCATCGCGCCGAGCTCATCGTCGTCGGCGCGCCGGTCGAGTCGCGCCGCGGCTTCCGGCACGCCTTCCCGCCGGATGTGATGTCCGTCCTCCGCGACGCGCCGTGCCGGGTGATGGTCGCGACGGGCCCTGCGGCGGCGGGCGGCGTCTAGAGTCGTTCGCGTGAGCAGGCGGCGGAGGCAGCACCAGCTCGAGCGTGTCCTCGGAACGAACGCGCTGTTCGCGACCGCGTACGGAAACGTCGGCTCGTCGATCTACTACGCGCTCGGCGTCGTCGCCGTCTACGCGCTCGGCCTGACGCCGGTCGTCTTCATCATCGCCGGCTTCATCTTCGCCTGCACCGCGGCGACGTACGCCGAGGGCACCGTCCGCTACCCCGAGGCCGGCGGCTCGTCGAGCTTCGCGCGACACGCGTTCAACGAGACGGTGAGCTTCACCGCCGCGTGGGCGCAGATGCTGAACTACATCGCGACGATCGCGGTCTCCGCGTTCTTCGTCCCGCACTACCTCTCCGTGTTCTGGCATCCCTTGCGGCAGAACCCATGGGACATCGTGGTCGGGGTCGTGGTGATCGTCGTGCTCGTCATCGTGAACATCATCGGCGTCCAGGAGTCGGCGCGGATCAACATCTTCCTCGCCGGCGCCGACTTCGCGACGCAGCTGCTGCTCGTCGCGATCGGCGCGATCCTCGTCCTCTCGCCGTCGATCCTGACGTCGAACATCCACTGGGGCGTCGCGCCGACGTGGTCGAACTTCGCGCTCTCGATCCCCGTCGCGATGCTCGCGTACACCGGCATCGAGACCGTCTCGAACATGTCGGAGGAGGCGCGCGACCCCGTGCGGACCGTGCCGCGCGCGGTGATGTTCGTCGCGGTCGCCGTCTTCGCGATCTACTTCACGCTTCCGTGGATCGCGCTCTCGGCGATGCCGGTCGTGCACTCGGCGGAGCACGGCTACACGACGCTGCTCGCGCTCCCGCCGACCGAGCACCTGAACGGCCAGCACGGCTACCAGAACGATCCGGTGCTCGGGCTCGTCGACAACCTCGGCCTCGGGCCCGGGATCACGCACGTGCTCCAGGTCTACCTCGGGATCCTCGCGGCGACGATCCTGTTCATCGGCGCGAACGCGGGCGTGATCGGCGCGTCGCGGATCACCTACGCGATGTCCGGCTACCGCCAGCTGCCGCTCGCGTTCCGGAAGATCCATCCGAGGTTCAAGACGCCGTGGGTCGCGCTCGTCGTGTTCGCGGGAGCGATCCCCGTGCTGCTGACCCTCTCCGGGAGGACGGCGTTCCTCGGCGCGATCTACGCGTTCGGCGCGACGTTCTCGTTCACGATCGCGCACGCGTCGCTCGTCGCGATCCGGGTGAAGCTCGCGCGCGGCGTGCACGACGACGTCGCGTACCGGTCGAAGGGGAACATCCGGCTGCGCGGCGTCGAGTGGCCGCTGTTCGCGATCGTCGGCGGGCTCGGGACGGGGCTCTCGTGGCTCGTGATCGTCACGCAGTCGCCGGCG
>Ga0335071_10007134_pt1 | contig 11524 bp, 9 predicted proteins | sample Lox_Sample_15_FD_206724 | JGI IMG/M metagenome (GOLD analysis project Ga0335071, IMG submission 206724) | Soil microbial communities from Loxahatchee National Wildlife Refuge, Florida, United States - Lox_Sample_1.5 | ecosystem: Environmental > Terrestrial > Soil > Wetlands | place: USA: Florida...
CGCGATCCATGCGGCGCCGAAACCGACTGCCGCCGCCGGGCCTCCGCCTTCCGGGAGGCCCACGAACGGGCTCGGGTATGCCAGGCCGGCGAGGTCGCGCGGCGGGACCGCGCCTCCGCGCCGCGCCATCTCCGCCGCGAGCGTCTCGGGCCTCGCGTCCCCGTCGAGGGCGCGCACCGCCGTCACGGCGTCCTCGGCGGCGCCGCCGGGAAGCCCGGCTTCGAGGGCAACGTGAACCGCCGCCTTGAGCGACGCGGCGTCGTGCCCCGCGGCCGAACGGCCCGCGAGGCGCACCGCGGTGGCCGCGACGACGAGCGCCGGGGGCGCCGCGAGCCACGCGGGAACGGGCGGTGCGCAGAGCGCGGGCCTCGCCGGATCGCCGCCGCGCGAGCCGAGCGAGGCGACGTCCTTCGCGGCGATTCCGAAGCCGTTGAATTTGAGGTACCCGAGCAGCGCCGCGAGACGGGCGAGAAAGGCCCGGCGCTCAGACGGCGCGAGACGGCCGAGCGGCGCCGGCTCGGGCGCGTCGAGCGTCAGGACGAGCCCGTCGCCCGAGGGACGCGCGCGGACGATCTGCGGGAGAAGCGGATGCGCGAGCCGCACGAGACCAGCGCCTCCCGCCGCGAGATCGCGGCGGGGGACGACCCAGCGTCTCCCTCTCGCCGAAGGCACGTCGCGTCCTCCCCGTGGACGAGCGCATCCAGGCTGTCGCTCGCCCGACGATTTCGCGTTCCGGGCCCGGCGTCAAGCCGCGGGTCTTCGCCCCGTCACGAGCTCGAAGCCGTGGACGTAGCCCGCGCCGATGTCGGCCACGGCGACATCCTCGAGGCCGGCGTTCCGGAGCAGCGTCGCGATCTCGGCCCCGTCGCAGATCGCAACGGCCCCGCCGCGCGTGATGCCGAGCCCGACCGCGAGGCGCTCCTGGACGGAGTCGAGAATGCGCTTCCAGCGCGCGCCCCCGCCGCTCGTGAGGGCCACGAAACGGCCCCCCGGCGCGAGGGCGCCGACGGCGCGTTCGACGAAGCCCGTCCGGCCGGCCGGCGGCACGAGGTAGAGGACGTCGATGAGCGCGACCTGCGTGAACGCCCCGGGAGGCGCGCTCTCGACCGATCCCGCGACGAAGAGCCTGTTCTCGTCTTCGCGAAGCCAGCGCCGCGCACGATCGACCTTGCGGGGGTCGGGATCGACGCCCGTGTAGCGCCCGGCAAAGCCCGCGCGAGAGAGAAGGTGGGCGAGAAGGCCGGGGCCGCAGCCCACGTCGAGAACCGCGCCGTCCCTCCCGAGCTCGGACAGGACGCGTCGCCAGGGCGCGCTGCGGAGCCTCCACGCGAGGTGCGCGCGTTCGCCACGTGAGAGCGGCGCCGACGCGCGGCGCAGCTCGCGCGCCGCGTCGGGCGCGAGGGCGAGGGGAAGGCGTCGTTCTCCCGCGTGGATCTCCAGCATCGGCCACCTTAGACTACAGGGACGATCGCTTCCGAAAACTTCGCGCCTTTTCCGTGGCCCTTCCGAGGCGCCGAAAACCGGCGTCTCGCGCTGCTGGCGGTCGGATGGCTCCTCGCGCTCCACCTGTGGGCCGCCTTCGCAGCCCACGTGCTTCCCTTCGCGAAGCCTTCGCCGTGGGGCGCCGGGGCGATCCCGTACTTCGCGCGCCACGACGCGGGCTGGTACGCGAGCATCGTGCGGGACGGCTACGGCGCCCCGCCGGCGCCGGGCGCCGAGTCGAACCACGCCTTCTTCCCGCTCTACCCGATCGTCGCGCGCGGGCTCCACCTCGCGACGGGCCTCGATCCCCTTTTCGCTCTGACAGCCGTGGCCTGGCTGTCGTTCCTGTTCGCCCTGCCTCTTTTCGGCGAGGCGTGCCGGCTGCGCCTCGGACCGACACGTGCGAACGGACCGCTCCCCTTCCTGCTGCTCTATCCCGTGGCGTTCTTCTTCGCCGCCGCGTACACCGAGTCGTTCTTCTTCCTGCTTCTCCTCCTCGCGTTCCGGTTCGTCCGTTCGGACCGGCCCGCCGCAGCCATCCTCTTCGGACTCCTCCTCGGCCTGACGCGCTCCCCGGCCGCCGCCGTCGGGCCAGCGCTCGCGCTCGCGTACGTTGCCGGGCCGGGCGGGAAGCGCCGGTGGCCCGTCACCGCCGCGCTCGCGGCCGCGCCGCTCGCCGGCGTCGTCGCCCACATCGTCGGGGTCGGCCTCTGGTTCGGCGAGCCGGGCCTCTTCTTTCGCGCGATGGGCGCCTGGGAACATCGCGCGACGAGTCCGCTCGCCGGCGCGGCGGGGTTCGTGGAGCAGCAGGTGCATCTCTTCACGAGCGGCGACCTCCTCCGTCACCCGGGCGCGATCGCGCCGCTCGCTCACTTCACGCTCTTCTTCGCTCTCGCGCTCGTCCAGGCGAAGAGACGGCGCTGGTCGGACGCCGCGTGGACGTTCGGCGTTCTCGGCCTCGCGTTCCTCACGGGGACGACGAACGGCGTCCCACGCTACACTCTCACGATCTTCCCGGGGTTCATCCTCCTGTTCGAGCTCCTCGAAAAGCGGCCCTGGCTGAAGGGCGCGGCTCTCGCGGTCTCGACGGCGCTTCTCCTCCTGCGCTCGGCGATGTTCGTGAAGTGGCATTTCGTGTCGTGACGCCCCCGCGTATCCTCCGCGCCGTGACTTCCGGCCGCTCCGTCTCGCTCGTCGTGCCGATGCACAACGAAGAGAAGAACGTCGGGCGCCTCGTCGCGCTCGCGATGCCCGCGCTCGAGGAGCATGCCGCCGAGTGGGAAATCGTCCTCGTCGACGACGCCTCGACGGACGCAACGCGCGCCCTCGCCGAGGAGAGCGCGCGGACCGAGCCCCGGGTCCGCGTCTTCGCGCACGGGAAGAACCGCGGTCTCGGCGGCACGCTCCGGACCGGCTTTTCCGCCGCGCGCCACGAGTGGATCCTCTACAGCGACTGCGACATCCCGTGGGACCTCGCCGAGACGGGCCGCCTCTTCCGCGTCGCCGAGGTCACGGGGGCGGACTTCGTCTCCGCGTACCGGCACGACCGGACGGGCGAGGGCGCGATCCGTTCGGTCTACTCCTTCCTCTACAACGGGCTCGTCCACGCCGTCTTCGGCATCTCCCTCCGCGACGTGAACTTCTCGTGCAAGCTCTTCCGGCGGGCGCTCCTCGACGGCCTTCCCCTGAAGAGCGAGGGTTCGTTCATCGACGTCGAGCTCCTCGCGCGCTGTGTCGCGCGGGGAGCCTCGGTCCAGCAGATGGGCCTCGACTACTTCCCGCGCACGCGCGGCGTGTCGACGCTGTCCTCCCCGCGCGTCGTCGTGCAGATCCTGCGCGAGATGGCGGCGCTCGCGCCCGAGATCCGCGCCGAGCGCCGCGCGCCGCGGCCGTGATCCGCCTCGTCCTCAACGCGGACGACCTCGGCCTCGCGCCGGCCCTGACGCGCCGCGTGCTGGCGCTCCGGTCCCGTGGCTTCGTCAGCGACACGAGCGTCCTCGCGTCGGGCCGCTCCTTCCCGGAGGCCGCCGCCGGCCTCGCCGCGGCCGGGGTCCGGTCGGCGGGAGTTCACCTCTGCCTCGTCGGCGGTGAGAGCCCGCTCTCGCCGCCCGCCTCCGTCCCCTCTCTCCTCGGCTCGGGAGGCGTCTTCCGGCCGGCCTGGCGCCACGTCCTCGGCGCGCTCGCGGCGGGGCGGCTCCGCGTCGCGGAGGTCGAGCGGGAATGGGAGGCGCAGCTTGCGCGTGTCGCCGGCGCCGGCCTCGCCGTCTCCCACCTCGATTCGCACCAGCACCTGCACCTCCACCCGGCGCTCTTTCCGGTCGCGGTCCGCCTCGCGCTCCGATTCCGGATCCCGTACGTACGCGCGCCGCGAGGTGACGACCCCGTCTCGGCCTCCGCGCCGCTTCCGGGACGCCTCCGGGCGCGTCTCCTCGCGCTTCTCGGGGCGCGCGGGCGGAAGGCTCTTACGGCGGCCGGCCTGCCCGAACCCCCGCGCGTCCTCGGACTCGCCGAGGCGGGGCGCATGACGGCGACTCGCCTCGGCCGCGTTCTCGAGAATCTTCCCGACGGCGACTACGAGGCCGTCCTCCACCCCGGCGACGAGGACGAGACCACGCGCGAGCGCTACGCATGGGGATACGCCTGGCGCGAAGAGGCCGACGCACTCGAGTCCGCGGCCGCGGGCCTCGCCTCGCGCGGGATCGCCGCCGTCGACTTCGCGACGCTCGCCCGCTAACCGACGAGCGGCGTCCAGGCCTCCCAGAACCCCGGCCACGACTTCGCGACGCACGCGGGGTCGTCGAGCGTCGAGCCGGACGGAAGCGCGAGAGCGAGAACCGCCGCCGACATCGCGACGCGGTGGTCGCTGTGCGCGGCGAACGTCGCGGCGCGGGGCACGCCGCTGCGGCCCGAGATCGTGAGGACGGGCGCGCCCGCGCCGTCCCTGCCGACGCGCGCCGAGGCGCCCGCGCGCGTCAGGACGTCGACGGCGGCCGCGAGCCTGTCGGACTCCTTCTCGCGCAGCCGGGCGACGCCCGTCAGGCTGGAAACGCCGTCCGCGAACGCGAGCGCCGCCGCGAGCGGCAGCGCCGCGTCCGGGGCCGCGTCCACGTCGAGCTCCATCGGCCGAAGCGCGCGCGCGCCGCCGGAGGGACCCGCCACGGTAAGCGACTCCTCGCCGTCGGTGTCCGTCTCCCACGACAGGACGCCGCCCGCTGACTCCGCCCACGCGCGGAACGCGGCGTCGGGCTGCACGGAGTCCCGCGAGAGGCCGCGCACGGTCACGTGGCCGCCCGAGACGAGCGCGCCCGCGATCGGGAAACACGCGGCCGAGTCGTCGCCTTCCACGCGGCAGCGCGCCGGGCGGTAACCGCCTCCCGGCGAAGCGCCGAAGCCCTCGAGGACGCGGCGCGTCAGCGCGAGGTAGGCGGCCGACGCGACGGGCCCCGTCACGTCGAGCACCAGGCCTCCCGGCACGAGCGGCGACGCGAGCTGGAGCGCCGAGAGAAACTGCGACGACACGTCGCCGCGGATCGTCACGCGACCGCCGTGGAGCGTGCCGCCGCGGATCGCGGCGGGCAGAAAGCCTTCTCGCCCGAGACAGCGAATCTCGCCGCCCAGGGTTCGAATTGCTTCGAATAGAGGGGACATTGGCCGTTCCCGCATGCGGGCGCTGCCGTCGAGGACGAAACGTCCCGGCACGGCGGCGAGGAGCGCGGAGAGGAAGCGCGCGGGCGTTCCCGCATCTCCGACGTCCACGAGCAGCTCAGGCGCCGAATCACCGCGGGGGCGCAACGGCCCGCGCACCCTCCAACTCACACCATCTATGAGAATTTCCGCGCCCAAAGACCTCAGCGCAACCGCCAAAGCCCGGGTGTCCGACGATTCCAGCGGATTGAGCAGCACGCTCTCCCCGTCCGCGCAGGCCGCCGCGAGCAGCGCGCGATTCGTGACGCTCTTGCTGCCCGGCACGCGAAGCGCGCCCGAAAGGCGGCCGCGAGGGAGGAGGGCATCGCTCAAAGCGCAGCGGAGGCCGGCTCGGCCTCCAACGCCCCAAAGCCGCGGCGGCGCGCCCTCTCGGCGGTCGGCTCCTGGACGATCGAGAGCCGGCCGTCGGGCGCGATCTCGGCGTGCTTGCGTTCCTCGAGCCACGCCGGGAGGACGTGCGTGACGCCGTCGGGCCCGTCGTACGTGCGCCCGACGTGGAAGTGCCCGACGAGGAGCGCATCGAAACCCTGCGCGCGCGCCTGCCGGCCCTCGGCGCGCAGCGACTCCTCGGGGAGCTTCTTCTTGTGCCGGAAGTTCGAGCGGTAGAGGCGCGCCTCGGTCCTGTGGACGATCGCGCGCGCGATCGAGCCGGGAATCACCTCGAGCGCGGCGCGCGCGACGGCGTTTTTCGAAACCACTCGCCAGAAGCGGTACGGGAGGTCGGCCGTGTTCACGCGGTCGCCGTGGACGAAAGCGTACGACACGTCGCCGCACCGGAGCCCGTCCGTCAGGCCGTATGCCGCAAACGGCGCGGCATACGGCGTCCCGGCGACGAAGAAGTCCCGGTTCCCTTCGACGTAACGCAAGGAGAGCCCTCGGGAAGCGACCGACGAAAATCCGTCGAGAGTCCGCCTCAGGAACGGCGTCTCGAGCTTCGGGTGGCCGATGAAGTAGTGAAAGATGTCCCCGAGCAGGACGGCGGTCGAAAAACCCCGCCTTCTGACGCCCTCGAGGGATTCCAGGAGATCGTCGGCATCTCCTTCCACCTGCCCGAGATGCGCGTCGGCGAATACGGCGGCGCCGCCGGGCGCGAGGACCGGTTCCGGGAAGCGTGTCACGGTGAGATCTTAGCGGGTGCCCGCACTACGGGCACAAGGGTTGCACTCCCAGGCGCCGTGGCCTTTCTTCCCGTGAGAGCCCAGAACCTCCGCCGACTCGCGGCTGCGGCCGCGCTCAGCCTCGCGTCTCTCGCCGCGCGGGCCGCGGAGGTGTCGCCGGAAGTCCGGCTGGCCCTCTCCCGCGGCGCCTCCCGGATCCCCGTCGTCGTCACGCTCCTTCCCCCGGCCGGACGCCGCGCCGCGGCGGTGCGGGAGTTCGAGGCAAGCGGGCTCAACGTCCGGCGGCGCCTCGTCACCGCTCCCGTCGTGGCCGGCGACGCGACCCCGGCCGCGATCGCGGCGCTCGCCGCGCGAACCGACGTCATGCACGTGGGGCTCGACCGCACGGTTCGGCCCGCGGGCCAGGTCGGGGCCGCACAGATCGGCGCGGACCGCCTGCTCGGGATCGGCGTCACGGGCCTCGGCCGCAGCGTCGCGGTCGTCGACAGCGGGATCGACCTCCAGCATCCGGACCTCCGGAACCCCGCCGGGACGCCCTGGCCCGGTTTCGACGTCGCGGAAGGCACGGCGGACCTCGCCGACTGCAGCGGCCACGGCACCGAGGTCGCGGGAGTCCTCGCGGGCCCGCAGGGCGTCGCACCCGACGCGGGCCTCGTCGTCCTGAAGGTGTTCAGCGCGCGGGACGGCTGCACGACGGCGCTCGCGTCCGACGTCCTCGCGGCCATGGAATGGGCGATCGCGTACGCGCCCGGGACGGACCTCGAGGCCGTCAACCTGAGCCTCGCGGACGACGCCGTGCACGCCGGCTTCTGCGACGCGGACGACCCGGCCGGCGCCGCGGTCTTCGCATCGGCGCGCGACGCCGGCCTCTCGGTCGCCGCCGCCGCGGGCAACGCCGGAAAGACGGCCGGCCTCCCCTGGCCCGCGTGCCTGTCGAGCGTCGCGTCCGTCGGGATGGTCTACTCGCTCGCGAACGGCCCGGTCCAGTGGGGCGGGTCCGCGTCGTGCACGGACATCTCGACGGGGCCCGACGTCGTGCCCTGCGCGAGCAACACGGGCAGCGGTCTTTCGGTTCTCGCGCCGGGGGTCGGGTGGACGACGACGGCCGAGGGCGGCGGCCAGACGTCCGGGTTCTCCGGCACCTCAGCCGCGGCTCCGGTCACCGCGGGCGCGCTCCTTCTCGCGCGTCAGGCCCGGCCGCTCGCCGACCCCGGGCTCGCGATCGACCTGCTCCGCGCGACGGGCGTCCCGGTGCGCGACGCGCGGACCGGCCTGACGGCGCCGCGGGTCGACCTCGCGGCCGCGATCGACGCGTCGACACCGGTCGCGGGAGGCTGCGCGAACGCGCCGATCCCGGACGGCGCGGGAAGCCTCGTTTGTGACGCCGTCGTGTCGTCCCTCGTCGGCAACGTCTCCACGCTCTTTCTCGCGCTCGCGATCGACCATCCGGATCGCACGCAGCTCGCCGTCACGCTCGCGGGTCCCGACGGAACCGAGGTCAAGGTCGTCGACCACGAGGGGCGAGCGGGCGAGGCCCTGCGCGAAGTGTTCGGGTTGACGGACGCGTCCGCCGAGGCGCTTTCCGCGTTCGCCGGCCGCCCCCTCGACGGGACCTGGCGCCTCTCGGTGACGGACACCGTGCCGGGAGGCACCGGACGCGTCGTGAGCTGGGCGCTTTTCGTCGAGCCCTCGATCCCCGAGCCCGAGCCCGCGTTTCCCGCCGCGACGTCCTTCGTCGCGACGACGGTCCACCGCATCGGACGGCTCGGCGCGTTCTACACGACCGACCTCCGGCTGTTCAACGCGGATCCCGCCGCCGCACACGACGTCCTCCTGCGGTTCGCGCCCGCCGCTCAGGGGCTCCCGCGGACGGTCGCGGTCACGCTCGCGCCCCTGGCGACGCGAGTCCTCGACGACGTCGTGCACGACGCGTTTCGCATGGACGGCTACGGCCCGATCTTCCTGAACGCCGGCCCAGCCGTCGTCGCGGCGACGCGGACGTCGACGACCGCGCCGCGGGGAGGCTCCTTCGGACTTTCCCTCCCCGCCGACGCGGTGACCTCCGCGGCCGGCGCCGGCTCGACGCTCGTGCTCGTGCCTTCCTTCAAGGCGAGCGGATTCCGCGTGAACGTGGGCGTCACGGAGGTATCGGGCAAGTCCGCGAGCGTCGAGGTCGCCTTGCGCGATTCGTCCGGCGCGCTCCGCGCGCTCGTCCCGCGCCTCGTGCCGGCGGGCGGCCTCGTCCAGCTGAACGACATTTACTCGCTCACGAACCTCGCCCCGGACCCTGCCGACCGGATCGAGGTGCGGGTCACGGACGGCGCGGGCAAGGTCGCCGCATGGGCGACGCCCGTCGACGATTCGACGAACGACGGCTCGTTCGTCGCGGCGCACCCGGCGGCGCCCCGGATTCTCATCCCGGCGGTCGTGCGCACGACGGCCCCTCCGGGCCCGCCGACCACGACGGACCTCAAGCTGTCGAATGCCGGAGCCGCTTCCACGCGCGTCCAGGTCGCCCTGCTCCCCCTCTCGGGCTCCTCCGTTGCGCCCGCGACCGCGACCGTCACTCTCGCGCCAAACGAGACACGGGCCTTCGACGACGTGCTCGGAACTCTCCTCGGCGCCGGCGACGCGTCGGGAGCGCTCCGGATCACGTCGCTCGACGGCGGCGCCGTGTACGCCTCCGCGCGGACTTCGACGGCGGACGGCGTCCGCTCGTACGGCTTCGCGATCGACCCGTCCGCCGCCTCCGCGCAGGCAGGACCCGGCCGGCAGCTCGCGCTCACGTTCCTGTCGTCGTCGCCCTCGCGCCGCACGAACGTCGGCCTCGTCGAGGCGGGCGGCTTCAAGACCCTCGTGCGCGTGTCGCTCCTCGCGCCCGATGGAACGGTCACGGCGACCAAGGACCTCTCGCTCGAACCCTTCGGCGCCGTCCGGTGGGACGACGTCTTCGCCGCGATGCAGGCCCCGCCGCTGCCGGACGCGTCGCTCGTCGTCGACGTCCTTTCGGGCGGCAGCGCGGTCGCGTATGCGATCGGCGTCGACACGCGGACGGGTGACGCGAGCTACTTCGCTTCTTCTCTCGTGCCCGCGCCGGCGCCCTGACCCGGCTTCTCCGCGAGGACGAGCGCCGTCACGCCGAACGGCAGACTCCCTCCCGCCTCGAGCAGCCGCGCCTCGAGTGAGAACAGGAGGAAGAAGATCTCCTCGAGTGGTCTCGGAGCGAGGCCAAAATCGCTTCGGGCTTCCTCGCGAGGCCGGCCGCGCGCCTTCGCTCCGGTCACCTTTCGAAGAAACCAGATCGGCGCGGCCAGGAAGAAGTTCGCGTAGCTGTCGCGCCGCACCGGGAGCCCCGCTTCCTCGAGCAGCGTCTTCAGCCCCGGCGCCGTGTACCGCCGCAGGCCGCCGACCGCGACGTCGTGCGCGCCCGCGAGGCCGTCGAACGCGGGCGCCGAGAGCGCGAGCGCCCCGCCCGGGGCGAGGACGCGCGCGATCTCGCGCGCGGCGCGCGCGTCGTCCGGGACCATGTAGAGAACGTCGCGCGAGAGCGCGGCGACGAAGGCCGCGTCGCGGAACGGCAGGGCCTCGACGGAAGCGCAGACGAGTGGCGCCGCCCCGCGGCGCCGGGCGAAGCCGAGGGCGCGCAGCGACACGTCGACGCCCACCGCGGGGCCGCCCGAGGCGAGGTCCACGAGGTTCCTTCCCGTCCCGCAGCCGGCGTCGAGAGCGCGCCCGCGCCCCTCGCGCGCGAAGACGCGGGGCGCGAAGGCGCGCGTGACCGCGCGCATTCCGCGGTACCAGAAGTACGCATCTTCGCGCCGGAACATGATCTCGTATTCGCGGTCGTTCATCCTGAGTCGCTGCCTATAATCCGCCCGGTCGTGACATCGCGCCAGAAAGTGATCGGACTGGGCCTGCTCTGGCTCGCAGGCGTCTGGACGATCGCGTTCCTCTCGCCCCGGATCGTCCCCTGGATGGGCGGGACGAGCCCGTGGACGTGGGACGTCGCGCGGCGCGTGACGCCCCTCACCCGCTGGGACTCGGGGTGGTACGTGAACCTCGCCGAGGCCGGCTACTGGGACCCGCCCACGCGCGTCGGGCAGGAGACGAACCACGCCTTTTTCCCGCTCTACCCCGGCCTCATGCGCCTCGTCGTCCGGGCGACGGGGCTCGAGACGTCGCGGGCCGGGAATCTCATCTCGGCGTGCGCGTTTCTCGCCGCGCTCGCGCTCTTCGCGGAGTGGACGCGCCGCCGCTACGGCGAGGAGCGCGTCCTTCCCGCCGTCCTCGTCCTCCTCCTCTTCCCGACGTCGTTCTTCTTCGCGGCGGTTTACACGGAGGCGCTCGTCCTCGCGCTCGCCCTCGCGGCCGTCCTCTCCTTCGAGCGCGGCCGGCCTGCCGCCGGCGCCGCGGCGGGTGTCCTCGCGGGACTCACCCGGATCACGGGCCTCGTCCTCGCGCCGTACCTCGCTCTCGTTTCCTGGCGCGCGAGCCGCGAGGCCGGGCTGCCCGCGGGCCGCGCCGCCGCGCGCGCGACGCTCGCGGGCGCTTCGCCGCTCGCGGGCTTCGGCCTTTTCTGCCTCTATTTCTGGCGGCGCTTCGGCGACCCGCTCCTCTTCGTGAAAGCGCAGCACAACTGGAGCACACAGGCGAAATCGATCTTCGACGGTCCCGCGCTCATCTGGCACGGCGTCGTCGAGGACGTCACGCGAGGCCGCCTTCTCGGCGGCTCGCCCGCGCGCACGTTCGAGGGGCTCTACCTCGTCCTCTTCCTCGTCCTCGCGGCGATCCTTCTCGCCGAAAAGCGGCGGCCGGAAGCGATCTACGTCGCGCTGACCGTCGCGATCGTCTTCTCGTCCGGAACGTTCGAGAGCGCCGGCCGTTACGTCCTGCCCGCGTTTCCCGCGTTCGCGGCCCTCGCGGGCCTGTCGAAACGGCCGGGACTTTTTGCCGCGCTCCTGACCTTGAGCGGCATCGCGGGCGCGCTCTACGTGTGGGCGTTCGTCCACTGGTACTGGGCCGGATGAGGAGGACCTTGCTCGCCCTTGCCGTCGCGGCCGCCCAGGCCGCGGCGGGCTGCCGCCGCCCGCCCGCGCCTTACGGCGCGTACACGGCGTTCGTGCCGGTCGCGTTCCGGGCGAACAACCCGGGACGGCCGCCCTGGGCGCCGAAGGTGACTCTGACGAACACGGCCGCGACGTCGAATCCGGTCAAGCTGA
>Ga0335071_10007135_pt1 | contig 11524 bp, 8 predicted proteins | sample Lox_Sample_15_FD_206724 | JGI IMG/M metagenome (GOLD analysis project Ga0335071, IMG submission 206724) | Soil microbial communities from Loxahatchee National Wildlife Refuge, Florida, United States - Lox_Sample_1.5 | ecosystem: Environmental > Terrestrial > Soil > Wetlands | place: USA: Florida...
AGTGCGTAGCCAGAGTGCTGGAGTTCGATTGCGAGCTCGAATTCGATCTTTCGCGGCCTGACGGCACGCCGCGAAAGGTACTGGACGTTTCTCGCATCCACTCGCTTGGCTGGAACGCGCGCACGGGATTGGAAGAAGGAATCAGAAAGACATATAACTTGGCGCGCACTCAGTTGGAATCGCACGTGCTGCAAGCCGGCTGAAAGATGAAACTACCACCCTCCACGGGTTCAATTCGATCTGGCGAAGTGACCTTGCGAGCCGGACTGAAGAAGGATTCAGGGCGCAATTGAACGTTTACCTATCTGCGGCGTTCGGAGCCGTAGGCAAGGCTGGGTTAAGGGAGAGCTGTTTACCATGCATATCAAGATTCGTGTCGCTGAGCCTTCGGCTCCGTACTACCGCGCCTTTCGATGGATTTTTAGCGTTTCGGCCGCGGGGTTGCTATGCCTGCTTGGCCCAAGTGTCTGCAGAGCGCAGGCGCAGAGCCCATCGCTAGTCCCCATGTCATCGGGCAGCGGCAAAACAGCCGGCAGGGCAACGTCAACCGTGGGCGGCGCCAGCACCACCGGGGCAGCGTCAGGCCAAAGCTACATTGGGGTGCTCAGCGAGACGCCCATTTATCCCGGGGAGACAGTGCACGTATTGGTCTTTGACGCACCGGACTTTTCTGTTGTGGCGCAGGTCTCCGAGAATGGGGATATCGCGATACCCATGGCAGGTGCGGTGCATCTGGCTGGCCTCAACAGCGAAAAAGCCCAGCAGGCGGTTGCAGCGCAATTGATGGCTTTGGACTTGGTTATGAATCCGCGAGTGACCGTAACCGTGGAAAGTCAGGCGCTGGGCATTACGGTGCTCGGGGAGGTCCACTCGCCGGGAATTTACGAACTGAATGGCAAGCACCTGCTTTCGGACCTGCTCGCGACGGCCGGTGGCATGACGGCTAATGCCGGCAGAGTGATTGAGATTTCGAATGAGAGCACTCCGAACAAAGTGGAAGCGCTGGCCTGGGACCCGACCATGCACAATATCGCCAACTACAACCAGGAGGTACATCCGGGCGACCGAGTCTTGGTAAGGCCATGCGGGATTGCCTATGTGGGCGGGAACGTTGGCAAACCGGGCGCCTACTCCCTCTGCGGATCGCCGGTCATGACTCTCTCCGAGCTGGTAGCCATGGCCGACGGAGTGGTCCGTCTAAGCTCCGCATCGCACACCTATCTGATCCGGACACGTCCGGATGGAACCAGGATTGCCACTCAGATCGATCTTCCCCGCATTCAGAGGGCAAGGGCCGCCGATGTTCCTGTGCAGGAAGACGACATTATTTATGTGAGCCCCAGCGCGCTGAAGATGGTTGTCAATCAGGCTGTGGCCTGGGTTGGAAGCACAATCAATCCGCTCGTCTACGTAGCCACCAGATGATTCCTCTCTTTCGCAGAGGTCTCACCCCGGGAAGAGTGTCCAGGTGTTGAAGGTCTCGATCGTCACCATCTCGTTCAACCAGGCTCGATTCCTCGAACGAGCGATTGAATCCGTGCTGGCCCAGGACTATTCCAGCCTGGAATATATCATCGTCGATCCAGGTTCCACTGACGGCAGTCGTGAAGTGATTCGGCGATACGAAGCGCTGATCGCACGGGCGATACTGGAGCCGGACAACGGACCGGCCGATGGGTTGAACAAGGGATTCGCGGCGACTACAGGCGACATTCTTGGCTTCCTTAATTCTGATGACATCCTTTATCCGGGCGCCGTTCCGGAGGCAGTCCGTTTCTTTTCGAATCACCCAGAAGTGGACGTTGTCTCTGGGCATGCCAAGGTGATTGGATCGGACGATCGGGTGCTGAGGCTTACTTATTCCGATCGCATGTCAGTACGGCGATATGTCTACGGCGGAGTTGTACTCATCCAGCCTTCAACCTTCTTTCGCCGCAAGGCTTTCGAAGAGGCCGGCGGCTTTAACTCCGCGAACCGTGTGTCCTGGGACGGCGAACTGTTTCTCGGCATGGCGTGCGCGGGATGTAAGTTCGGCCGGTCGGACCGCATTTGGAGCGGATACCGGCTCCACGAGGAAAGCATTACCGCCACGAAACGGCTTCAGCAAACAGACAGAGAAGTATTCGATCGCCTTTTTCAGCAGGTGATCGGCCGCCCGCGTAGTGCGTGGGATGCAAAGTTGGAGCTACTGTACCGCACGTGGAAACATTTCGCCAATCCTCGGGACACAGTTGAACGCATTCAGCGGGGTCCGGTGTCGTCCGCCTTCAGAAATGACAAATCGTGCAGGCAGCAGCTTCGGGGTAGCCGGTGATCACCTCAACAATTCCGCGGTTGTTCCCGATTAGTGAATCGACCCGAGAACAGTGCCGAACGGTTAAGTCAATGCGCACTCCAGTCAGTGCAACCATGTAATCCAAGCTAACAGAAAGCTAGAGGATTCAGAATCAGTGAACCAATCGTCCGAGCAAAATCAAACAGCTATTTCGACCAGTAGTCAACCGGCGATACCGCAGGTTGCCTTTCACGATTTACTGACGGAGGTTGGGTCGTTTACAAATTTCCAGCAGTTTCTGAGAAAGCGGATCTGGATTATTCTGGGTGTCTTCGTATTTGGATTGGCGGCCGCGGAGACAATGAATCTCGTGGTGCGCCCTAAATACACGGCTCTCGCTCAGATTGAGATTGTTCCCGATCTATCATCGGAATTCAGCATTTCGCAGATGTCGAGCCTCTTGAGCGGCTCCGGAAGCCAAACTTCCGAAAAGATGAATACCGAAATCCAGATTTTGCAGAGCCCCACGCTGGAGTTGTCGACAATACAGGCGCTGCACCTGGAGAAGAACCCTCTGTTTGCTCCTAAAAAGGTCGGCCCTCCTTGGAACCTGGCGCTTCCGGCCGATCGCGGGGCTCTGGAAGGAGCGTTTGGATCAGCTCTGAATGTAGAGCGCTTTCAGACCACCGACATTATTCAGGTGGAAGTAACAACACCAGCGCTTTCGGGCCTGATTGCGAACACCTTGATTGACAAGTACATTGAGCGCTCTTTCCAGTCCAATTACGCCGCCACCCAACGAATATCAGGATGGCTGAACACGCAACTTGACGGCCTGCGCAAAAACCTTGAAAGCAGCCAGTCCAATATGGTCGGCTATCAAAAGGACCTTGGCCTCGTTGGCCTTTCCTTGTATGGACGAGGTGAGAATGGCTCCGGCAGCATTCTGACCTCAAGTCTCGACGAGATGATCAAGCAGTCCGCCGATGCGGGCGTCAACCGGATGATGAAAGAGGCCCTTTACAACGCGATAAAGGATTCGCCTCCCGACGTGGTTGACACCACAGCGATGTTGGCGGATCCGGAATTGCTCGCGAGCAAGCAGTCGCTGCTGCAGTTGCAGAACGAATACGCATCGATGAGTAATACGTACGGAAAGGCTTATCCCAAGCTGCAGGCTCTGCAAAGCCAGATAGACGACCTTAAAAAGAAGATCGCAGATGAAGAGCGCAATGCCGTAGCGGCAGCACAGAAAGAGTATGAGGCGGCGAAGGCCTACGAGGGTACGCTAAACAAAGCGCTCGACGGCCAAGAGCAGTTACTCTTCGGAAAGGGTGAGCAGGCGGCCAAGTTCGAGTTTGCGCTTGAGCAATACGAGTCGAACCGTCTCCTCTACGATGGCCTTCAGGAGCGGCTGCAGCAGGCAGCCGTTCTCTCGGGTTTGCATTCGACTTCGATTCAAATCGTGGACAGCGCCGATATTCCGTCCAGTCCAAGCTTTCCCAGGAAGCGGGTGAATCTAGCCATCGGCGGGGCCGTTGGCTTGCTGTTGGGATTCGGCCTGGCGCTACTCGCCGAGGGATTGGATGTCAACCTGAAAACGATTACTGAAATCGAGGAGGGCCTAGGCCTGCCCCTTCTTACCGCTATTCCGGCGGTAAAAACCGAGGAGATCACCCCGGAAATCTTCAGAGAGCACGCCATAGCGACGGCAGGCACCTCCTGGTCGAGAATTGCGGAAGCCCTTCGCTCGATGAGGACCTCCATTCTGCTGTCCAGTCCCGGGTCTCCTCCAAAGGCGATCCTGATCGCGAGCGCGCGTCCCTCGGAAGGAAAGAGCTCAATCGCGACGCTCTTCGGCATTACTTTGGCCCTCGGTGGCTCCCGCGTGCTGGTTATGGACGCCGATCTCCGCCGGCCTTCGGTTCATCTTCGTTTCCGCACGGGGAAACACTCGGGTTTGTCTTCCGTGCTCTCGGGCAAATCGGAGCTTCGTGAGGCGGTGGTCGAATGGCCCGCCCTGCCGAATTTGCATCTGATGCCTGCCGGCCCCACACCACCCCTGCCATCGGAACTGCTGGGATCCCGTCAAATGCAGGATCTGTTTGTCACTTTACGTCAGGAATACGACTTCGTCATCCTGGATACTCCCCCTGTGCTGGCCGTCACGGACGCACTGGTGATCAGCCGTTTGACCGACGCGGTCATCCTGGTAGTCCGGTATGGGATCGTGCAGCGGCATGTTGCGCAGCGCGCCATCGATCTTCTGGAGCGGGCGGGAGCGCATCTGCTTGGCGTCGCCATCAATGCCGTCGATTTCAAGACGCCCGAATATTCCGAATACTATGGCCGGAAGTACTCCGACTATTACGGAGAACGGAACGCCGACTAATCGCTCAACGGCAAAGATCAGTGCGCGATGGCGACCACCAGAACAGTGCGAATGAGTTCGAGACAAAAATCGAGGCGGCTGGATGCCTTTGTGATTCTTGTCGGCGCGGCAGTCCTGGTTGCGGGATTCACTTCGGCTTTTCGACTCAAATTCATCGGCGATTTGCCGATCGATGAGATTCTCTTTCTGCCTTTGCTGCCGATCCTGATATTTGTACAGGGACGACAGATGATCAGGCCGGCCATGCGCCCGCTTCTGCTTCTGCTTGGCGTCTGGCTTGTGGGGCAAATAGTCACTGACATCTACCGCAGAACTGCGTTTTACGATTGGGCGCGGGGCGATGCAAATATCATCTTTTTTGGCATCGACCTTCTGGTGCTGGTCGCGCTTCTGTGCGGAAGTGAAAGCCGGAAAGTCATCTTTCTTGTCGGTTATTCAATTGGCCATCTCCTCGCACTAAAGCTTCAGCCTATGAAGGGCTCTGGCACTTGGAAGGCCGGCGCGGGGCCTGCAGTCACCATAATGGTGATCCTTTTCTGTTGCTATCTCTTTCGCCGCCGTAGTAACGCTATCGCCCTTCTGTTTTTGTTGTCGATCGTGGCGATAAATCTTTTTGAAAACTGCCGCAGCGTCGTGCTGTTTCTTCTCATCACTATCGCACTAACGGTGCCGATGATTCCTGAGCGCGTGGGCCGCTTGCGGCTGCTGCCCGGGCAGGGAACGTCAGGCCGCATCGTCGTGCTTTCGCTTCTGGCTCTTGGCGCTGCCGGTGCGGCACTGGGTGTGGTCTCGCTGGCTACCAAGTCCGGCTTGATGAACCAGGAACAGCAGAAGAAAAACGAAGAACAAGGCCGGTCGCGCGGCGGATTGCTGATTGGAGGTAGACCGGAGTTCCTTGTTTCCTCGCGCGCTGTAATCGACAGTCCGATTCTCGGTCATGGCTCCAAAGCGAAGGACCCCAAATACATCGAGATGCTCGCCGATTTAGAGGAGCGATATGGAATCTCGGAACTTTCGCCGGACGATATCGAGCAGCGTTCCAAAGGGACTATTCCGTCTCACTCCTTTCTCCTCGGCACCTGGGTATCGGCTGGAGTCCTGGGCGCAATCTTCTGGATCTATCTTCTGTGGCCTGCTGCCAAGGCCCTCCTCAGGATGCCGCTCTTGAAGCGGGCGTTGGCGCCGCTGTACGCCTATGTGCTCGTCTCCTTGCTTTGGAATATCTTTTTTACGCCATTCGCCTACTTGGCTCGAGTCCTTGGCGCATTCGCAATTGTGATCATGGTAGATGTATTGGAGGCTCGGTTGCCCGTTATGGCAACCAAACCCTCACGCCGTGCTCGACGAGTCCGCAAGCGCGCCGTCTCCTGGCGTCCGGCCGACTATAATCCTGGACTGTCTTCCTGACTCCCGTATGGCGGCAACCGGCATAGATGAGGGCTGCCTGAATCCGATCCAGCCCCGAAGCGGCGAATCACATTTTTCAGCTCATTTTTCTGCCGCGCCAGAACACAAAGGCTCTGAGGGTTGGTTGGGCGTCGTCGACCTCGCTGAAGCGCAACCAGGAGACTTTAGTTCGAGGTCTACGCCGCTCAAGAAAAATCGAGACGAGATGTTATGAGCGAAGAATTGAAAATCTGGCCAAACTTCTTTGCCGTTGGGGCTGCGAAGTGCGGCACAACATCGCTATGGGTAAATCTCAGAAAGCACCCTCAGATCTTTCTTCCCAAGCTGAGAGAGCCGAGCTATTTCATGAGCATACAGCCCCCTCCCGAAATGAGAAACACCAGCTGCGCGGGAGACCTCGACGCATATCAGCGGCTCTATCAGGGCGCGCTGGGGTTCAAAGCTATCGGTGACCCAAGCCTGGGTTACCTCTGGGATGTGAATGCGGCCCGGGCCATTCATGAAGTTTGTCCACGCGCGAGGATCGTGATTCTGCTGCGCGACCCGGTCGAACGAGCCTATTCTCACTATCATTTCTTCGCCGTGCTGGGCCGTGAGCTGCCCATTTGGGAAGCGATGCATCGCAATAGCTCCGTGAACACAGAAAACAAATGGAACTTTCATCAGTATTACGCCGAAATCGGCCTCTATCATGAGCAGGTGCTCCGCTATATTGAAACTTTCGGCAGAGAGCAGGTCGGGATCTATCTCTTTGAAGATATGCAGAAAGACGCCTGGAGTGTGATGTCGGCAATATGCCGTCACATTGGAGTCGATCCCGCGCTGCTGGATGAAAAAGAAGTGAGGCGCGTGCACAATGCGGGCCGGATACCCCGGGTCAGGTGGTTATATGACGGCGCGCGGAGAGCATTTAGCAACCGCCTGAGGCGCAAGCTGCTCCCGGAGTCTGTGCAGGAGTGGATTAGAAGCAGTCGCATGTTTTATAGGCACGCTAAACCGCCGCGGGATGAACGGACAACGAAATACCTGAAATCCATTTACGAGCCGGATCTTCGGCGCCTGGAGGATTTGCTCGGACGAAAACTACCGGAGTTGCGTTCAACCTGGTAAGATCGGCGGCTGCGCGGAAAGCAGCTGACACCCTTTCTATCCCCTTTCGTCCTTTTAACTGGTGGGGATACTCTATTTACCTCGTTTACCGGCAATCGGCTTGACAGGGAAGACAGTAAAAGACTGTGCACGGAGCCAATAAGTAACATGAACTATCGAGTCTGCCTTTCCTCGATCGGCCGGTTTCATTTCTTTGCCCTTGCCGTCGAACTTGCGAAGATCGGCACACTGGAAAAGATTTACACTGGATATCCTGCCGTATTCGCCCGCAGGTCCGGCATACCGGCCGATCGTGTGGCGTCCTTCCCCTGGTTCTATGTGCCTGGCAGGAGGCCTGGACTGCGCTGGGCAGGCCGCAGAATTCGCGCTGCCTATGAAGATTTCACTTACGCCGCGCATGATCGCTGGGTCGAATCTCAACTCCGCGAATGTGATGTATTTCACGGGCTGTCGAGATATAACCTGCGCGCAGGAAAGCGAGCAAAAAGGCTTGGCGCCCTCTACATGTGCGAAGTGGGCTCGGCTCACATTGAAGAGCAGTTGGAGATCAACGAACGAGAGTTTGACAGGATAGGCCTGCCCAAGGCTATTTACCATTCCCGCGGTGTCGAGAGAGAGTTGGCGGAGTACGAGGCTGCTGATCGCATCAGCGTCCTTTCGTCCTTTGCCTTGAACTCCTTCATCAGGCGTGGCGTTCCGGCCCAGAAGTTGATTCGCACTCCGTTAGGGGTGGATTTATCCCGGTTCAGTCCTGTGGAACCGCGCATTCAGAATGTGTTCAGAATCCTCTTTGTAGGTCAAATTTCAGTGCCGAAGGGCGCGCACATCCTCGTAGAAGCATTCCAAAAGGCCTGTCTCAGGAATAGTGAATTGGTGCTCGCAGGGGGGAGTAATCCGCATCTCCGGGCTGCCCTCGAAAAGCGGAATGTGACGAATTTGCGCTTCCTGGGAAACGTACCTAATCCGGAACTTCCGCCTGTTTATCATTCGGCTTCCGTTTTTGTTCTTCCTTCGTTTCACGACGGTTTTGGGATGGTTGTTTTGGAGGCGATGGCGAGCGGCTGTCCTGTGATCGTTTCTTCTAACACAGGTGCTGCCGACGCGGTAATTCACGGATCCAACGGATTTATAGTTCCGGCAGGTGACGTAGATGCAATTGTTGAACGGCTTGAGTTTCTATATCTGAATCCGGACGTCCGCATAGAGATGGGCCGCCGAGCGGCCGAAAGTGCCCAGCGTGCTTATTCCTGGGCAGATTACGGGGAACAAATGTCGACCGTTTATGAGGAGTTGCTCCACAAGAAGGAGGGTCTCTCGGGAACAACGAAGGTTGGGGCAAGGTCGATTGAGTGACGCTATGGGATCCCTGGGAATGCTTTCGATGCGCATCTGGCGAGTCTTGCGAGTTCGTCCTCAAGACACCTCGACTGAGCATGGCCGGTCGCGCGAACGATACCGGCGCATCGCGCTGAGCAGTTCGGCAGCATTTGCCGCCCGCGCCTTCGGCCTGTTGAACACACTGATAACTGTGCCGCTCACGTTTCGCTATCTGGGCGCAGAAAGTTATGGGCTTTGGATGGTGCTTATCTCCCTGATCAACGCAATGGGGATAGCGGACCTGGGTATTGGCAATGGCGTGGCAAATGCCGTCGCAGAAGCTTGCGGAAAAGATGATCGACAGCTCATGCGAGAGTACGCGGCCAGCGGATTCTTCTTGATGGTGGGCATTGGCGCTCTCATAGCCATGGGCGGGGCTGTGGCATACCCGCACATCCCGTGGATGCGGCTGCTTAATGTAAGGTCAGCCGCTGTGGCCCAGGAAGGCGCCAAGGCGTTTCTCGTTCTTTTCATCTGGTTTGTTCTGAACATCCCCCTGAATGTGATTCCCCGCATTCAGTTTGGGTTGCAGCGGGCGTACTGGTCGCAGATCATCTCGGCCGGCGGCAACGTCCTATCCCTGCTGGGCGTGATCCTCGTCATCGTGTTGCATGGGAGCCTGACCTGGCTGGTTTTCGCCTCTACATTTGGAACGATCGCGGGAACTCTTATCAACGGATGGGTTCTCTTTCACGGCGCGCCCTGGCTGTTGCCCTCATTTAAGTCATATCGCATCGCTGCAGCGGGAAAGATTCTGCGTCAGGGCCTCATGTTCTTCGTGCTTCAATGTGCTCAAGTACTGGGATTCACCTCAGACAATGTTGTGCTGACGCAAGTGCTCGGAGCGGCCTCTGTCGCTGTCTACTCGGTTCCTCAGAAGCTCTTTTCCTTTTCTTCTCAGCTGATCATTATCGGAATGCTGCCAATGTGGCCTGCCTACGGTGAAGCCCTTGCTCGCCGCGATTTTGCCTGGGTGAAAAAGACATTTTGGAACTCGCTGCTCACCACACTGTCAATTGCAATTCCGTTTTGCGTTCTTCTGGCGGCAACCGGATCGTGGATCATCCGGGTCGCTCTCGGCAAATCTTTGCATATCCCGACAGCCCTGTTCTGGACGCTGGCCGCCTGGGGCGTGGTTCTTGCCGCGTGGGTTCCGATGACCACTTTGCTAAATGGCGCTGGAAGCCTTAAGCTCCGGGCGCCGGTTACGGTCTTCTCGAGCCTGGTAAATCTGGGGCTCTCCATTTACCTCACTCGCCGCTTTGGGGTGATAGGCGTCTGTCTCGGATCGATCATTACCCAGGTTGCAATCATTTTTCCCCTGTGCGCTTTGCTGATTCGTAATCTGTTCAAGAGCATGGACGATGGAAAGTTCGGCTTAGAATGCTGCGGAGTGTCAACCGAGCTTTCCGCATGATGAGAGCGGGGGCTCGAATTCCGCAAGATCCAGCGCATCATCCTGCAGGAGAGCATGAAATCCATGAGGATCCTTGAAATCATCAGCACCGTAAACCCGGCCGGAGGAGGTCCGATCGAAGGCATAAAACAGTTGGCCGCGTTCAATGCGGCACGCGGTCACAAGATCGAACTCGCCTCGCTCGATGCACCAGACTCCCCTTATTTGCAGACGGTTGCAATGCAGGTTCATCCGCTGGGACCTGCACTGGGAAGCTACTCCTACAGTCCGCGTTTTGTGCCTTGGCTTCGCCAAAATGCCGCAAGCTACGATGCGGTAGTCGTCAATGGCTTGTGGCAGTACAGCAGCTTCGGGACCTGGCGCGCCCTGCACCGTAGTTCGACCCCTTATGTTGTCTTCACTCATGGCCAATTAGACCCATGGTTTAAGCACCACTATCCTTTGAAGCATTTGAAGAAGTGCCTCTACTGGCCATGGGCGGAGTATCGCGCCCTTCGCGATGCACGCGCGGTCCTCTTTACTTGCAAAGAGGAGGAGCAGTTGGTCAGGGAATCGTTCTGGCCTTTTCCTGACAATGGAATTGTAGTGAGCTACGGCACCGCCGGACCGAGTGGCGATCCACAAGTTGAACGGGAAGCTTTCCTGGACCGCTTCCCGGAGCTGCGGGGCAAGCGCCTGGCGGTCTTTCTCGGGCGCCTTCACCCGAAGAAGGGATGCGATCTTCTCATCCAGGCCTTTGCGCAGGTGCTGGCGAATGATCCTTCCTGGAGGCTTGTTATGGCCGGCCCCGATCAGACGGGATGGCGGTCAAAATTGACGGCCATGGCGAAGAACTTGAAGGTCGCCGATCGCATCACGTGGACGGGCATGATCGACGGCGATATAAGATGGGGCGCCCTGCGAGCAGCGGAGATCTTCGTGCTGCCCTCGCACTCTGAAAATTTTGGAATTGTCGTGGTCGAAGCCTTAGCATGCGGCGTGCCTGTCCTGATCTCTGACCGAGTGAACATCTGGCGGGAAGTGGTTGACGGCGGAGCCGGCATGGTCGCTCCGGACAGCCTCGCAGGAACAGCGCAACTGCTGCAAGCCTGGACGAACTTGTCTGCCCCGGAGCAGCACGAGTTTCGCAGCAGGACCGTGGAGTGCTTTCGGAATAACTTCGAAGTGAGCCACGCTGCTAACCTGCTGATCGGAACGCTTCAAAAAGTGGTCAGGAGCAAATCCACATGTTGAGGCGCGCGAGGAAACTGGCGCATTTGCTGAGGACTCCTCTTTATCGCAATGCCCTAAGCAAGGGTGTCGCTGCAGGAGTAGAGCACGAATCTGTCCTGGGACGACTCAATTGCAATACGGTTGTCGACATCGGGGCAAATCGAGGCCAGTTCGCACTTGCTGTCCGGTGTTGTCTTCCACAGGCCCGAATTATCGCGTTTGAACCTCTGCCAGAGCCGGCCCGGATCTTCCGCAGGGTTTTTGCGGGGCAATCCGGGGTGGACCTCCATGAAATTGCGATCGGCCCGGTCGGCGGCTGCTGCACAATGCATGT
>Ga0335071_10007136_pt1 | contig 11523 bp, 7 predicted proteins | sample Lox_Sample_15_FD_206724 | JGI IMG/M metagenome (GOLD analysis project Ga0335071, IMG submission 206724) | Soil microbial communities from Loxahatchee National Wildlife Refuge, Florida, United States - Lox_Sample_1.5 | ecosystem: Environmental > Terrestrial > Soil > Wetlands | place: USA: Florida...
CTCGAGCGAGGCGACGTCGCGAGGGTCGTGGCGCAGCGCGGCGCGCCACGCCGCGAGCGCGAGCTCGTTGCGGCCCTCCGCGGCGTGCAGCCACGCGAGGCGTCGCTGCGCGGCGGCGCGCTCCGTCGGCGCGTCGCCCAGCCTCGCGTCGAGGTGCTCGAGCACGAGCACCAGCTCCTCGGTGAGGCCGGACTCCTCGAGCAGGCGCGCGAGCGTCTGGAGGGCGTCCCGATCGTCGGGCGCCGCGGCGGCCCAGCGGCGCGCCGCCGGAAGCGCGGCCTCGGCGCCGCCGGGCAGGCGCGCCATCTCGGCGACGAGCTGCGGCAGCCGCTCGGCGCTGCAGGCGGCGGCCTCCTGCTGATGGGCGCGCAGCAGCGCATCGCCGTCGCCCTGCGCGGCGGCGGCTCGGGCCGCGCCGCGCGCCGCGCGGCCAGAGCCCGGCTCGAGCGCGAGCGCGTCCTCGAAGAGGCGCGTCGCCTCCGACACCTCTCCGTGTCGATCGAGGATCAGCTCGCCGCGCGCGCACAAGAGCCCCGCGCGCTCGGCCGGGAGGGCGGCGCTCGCGTGCTCGAGCACGCGGGCCAGGTCGTCCAGGCGCTCGAGCTTGCGCAGGACGCGCTCGAGCGCCTCGACCAGGCCGGGCGAGCCCGGATCGAGGCCGAAGCCGAGCTCGTAGGACTCGGCGGCCCCGTCGAGATCGTCGAGCCGCGACTCGCGGATCTCCCCGACCCGGCGCAGCAGCGCGGCACGCTCGCGCGGGCCGGTGGTCGCGAGCTCCGCATGTCGCTCGAGCGCGTCGGCCAGCTCCTCGTCGCGGTGCCCCTCGGCCAGCGCCGCCGCCAGCGCCTCCATCGCCGCGGGATCGGACGGCCGCTCGCTCGCCGCGTTGCGCAGGAGCTCGAGCCCTCCGTCCGCCCCGGCACCGGGGGCCGCGTCGGTCGGGAGCCCGAGATCCGACCACGCGGGGATCTCGGCGCCGTGCTCCATCGCGCGCTCGAGATGCCACGTACGCCCCGCCGTGTCGCCGAGGCGGCCCGCCGCTTCGGCGAGCGCCAGGTGGACCGCGCCGCCCTCCTGGATCTCGAGCGCGCGCTCGAACCAGGCGCGCGCGCCAGCGGCGTCCCCGAGTCGGTCGAGCTGCAGGCGTCCGGTCGAGAGCGCAATCTCGACCCGCCGCGACGCATCCCGCGCGAGCGCGAGGCGCCGCTCGCCGAGCGCCACCACCGGCGCCCAGCGCGAGAGGGCGCCGAGCGTGGCGGCGAGAGCCTCCAGCCACTCGGGCTCCTGCGGCTCGGCGCGGTGCGCGGCCTCATAAACGTCGAGGGCGCGCTCGAGCTCGCCGAGCGGACCGGAGAGGAGCGCGCCGAGCGAGCGCGTCGCGATCGCGCGCTCGCCGCCCTCGAGCCGCGGGATCGCGCGCTCCCAGGCCTGCACCGCCTGCTGCAGGCGGCCGGCCTTCTCCAACGCCTTCGCCAGCCCGACCAGCGCTCGGCGGCTCGTAGGCTCTGCCTCGAGCGCGCGCGTGAAGCTCTCGATGGCGACCGCTGCGTCGCCGCGGTCGCCGAGGCTGAGCTCGCCCAGCTCGGCGAGGAGCGGCGCGCGATCCTCCGGCCGGGCGCAGCCCGCCGCCTCGCGCTCGACGAGGTCGCGCGCCTCGGACCAGCGGCCGGCCGCGACGGCCTGCGTCCGCATCTGGCGAAGCGCGGGCGCGAAGCCGGGATCGAGCTCGAGCGACTGTCGATAGCACCCGGCGGCGCGCTCCGCGTCGGCGAGGCCCGCCTCGATCGCCTGACCCATCCGGAAGAGCAGCCGGGCCCGCTCGGCCGCGGGGCGATCCGCTCCCGCCGCGGCGAGGTAGCTCTCGTAGATCGGCACCAGCTCCCGCCACTCGCCGCGCAGGAAGTAGTGCTCTTCGAGCGCCTCGAAGGCGATGCGATCGCCCGGGTTGGCTTCGAAGCGCTCGCGCAGGCGGACGAGGTGCGGGCTCACGGGCGATTGATCTTCCGAGCGCAGGGCGTGCGCAACTGCCCTTCGTATCGACGCGCCGGGTTCCGATCTTGACGGTGGAGTGGCGCTTCTCGGTTGCACCGAAGGGGGGCTTTGATAGGGTTCGCCCGAGGCCCGGGCCCCCCGACCAAGCGGCAACCTCCGGCCCGAAGAGGCCTTCCTGGATGCCCGCCGACGCCCTACCCGAGGACCGAGCGCGACTCGAGCCCGACGCCTCCGCCGGCGCCAGGGCGGACGCCGAGGCGCTCTCGGCCGAGCAGCGGCGTCGAAAGCGCGAGCTCTGGGTCTCCTCGCTGGTCCTGGTCCTGATCGCAGCGACGGTGGTCGGCCAGCAGTGGGCCTCCGCCCCCCGCCGCGCCTTCTCGGTGGCCGACTCCGCGCTCTTCCTGCTCCTGAACGCGCTCAACGTGTTCCTGGTGATCCTGCTGGTCTACCTGGTCGCCCGGAACCTCGTGAAGCTCGTCTTCGAGCGGCGCCAGGGCTCGCTCGGCTCCCACCTCAACCTGAAGTTCGTGGTCGCCTTCGCGGTGGTCGCCACGGTTCCAGCCGTGGTGCTGTTCGTGGTGTCCTCCTCGATCATCGGCGCGTCGATCGACACCTGGTTCAGCCTGCAGATCGACCGCACGCTCGACGAGAGCCGCCAGGTCGCCGAGATCTACTCCCAGTCCGAGGCGGACGACGCCCTGCTCTTCGGGCAGCGCATCGCGGACCAGATCGCCGAGCGCCGCCTGCTCCACGACGGCAACCTGCAGGCGCTCTCCGAGCTGGTGCAGGCGCGGCAGCGCGATTACAACCTGGGCGTCGTCGAGGTCTTCAGCGCCGCCGGCGACGAGCTGGTGGTCGCGGTCAACCCGGAGATCCCGGCCGCCAACTTCTCCCGGCCCGACAGCGACCTGGTGCGCTCGGCGCAGCAGGGCGTGGCGACGTCGCGGATCGAGGACGCCGTCGGCGGCATCGTGATCCGCGGCGCGGTACCGGTGCCGGGCCCGGTCCCCGAGGCGGCCGCCGAGGGCGCGGTGGTCGTGAATCACTTCGTGCCGTTCGCGCTCGCGGACAAGATCCAGCGCATCCGCGCCGCGCACGACGAGTACCGGCGCCTGCAGCCGTATGCGGGCCGCATCGCACAGCTCTACCGGGTCGAGCTGCTGCTGTTCTCGCTCGTGGTCGTGCTGTTCGCGATCTGGTGGGGCTTCCGCATCGCCAAGGGCGTCTCGACGCCGATCCGGGCGCTGGCCGAGGGCACCGCGGAGGTGGCGCGCGGCAACCTCGACGTCGTGATCGAGCCGCAGTCCGACGACGAGGTGGGGTTCCTGGTGCGCTCGTTCAACCGCATGACGAGCGACCTGAAGGAGGCGCGCAGCCACCTCGAGCGCAGCAACGCCGAGCTGGAGCGCCGGCGCTCGTACATGGAGATCGTGCTGCGCAACATCGGCGCCGGCGTGGTGTCGCTCGACGCGGAGGGGCGCATCAACACGATCAATCCGTCGGCCCAGCGCCTGCTCGGGATCCCTCCGGGCGTCGGCGTGGCCGGCCGGCCGCTCGACGAGGTGCTGAAGACGCCCGATCACCTGCGCGCCGTGGCCGACCTCGGCGCCGGCCTTCGCGCCGGCGTGCGCGAGAGCATCCGCCGGCAGATCCAGCTTGCCTCGGGTGACGAGCTGCTCACGCTCCTCGTCACGATCACCCTGCTGAAGGACGAGGAGGGGCGCGTCCTCGGCACGGTGCTGGTGTTCGACGACTACACCCAGCTCGTCAAGCTTCAGCGCATGGAGGCATGGCAGGAGGTGGCGCGCCGCATCGCCCACGAGATCAAGAATCCGCTGACGCCGATCCAGCTCTCCGCGCAGCGGATCCGCCGCCGCTTCGGCGCGCGCTTCCGCGCCGGCGCCGAGGATGCGCGCGTCTTCGACGAGTGCGTCGACGCCATCACCAGCCAGGTGGACAGTCTGAAGCTCCTGGTCAACGAGTTCTCGAACTTCGCCCGTCTGCCCGCCGCCAATCCGGTGCCGGGCGACCTGAACCGCGTGGTGCGCGAGGCGGTGGCGCGCTACCAGGGGACGGAGGGCGTGGTGCTGAAGACCGATCTCGACCCGTCGCTGCCGAGCGTCGACCTCGACCCCGAGCAGTTCGGACGGCTGCTCTCGAACCTGATCGACAACGCGGTGGCGTCCGTGCACGAGCGGACGGCCAGCGAGCCCGGCGCGCGAGTCGGCCACGTCGACCTGCGCACCTTCCACGACGCGCCGCTGCACGCCGCCCGGCTCGAGGTCGTCGACGACGGCGCTGGCATCCGCCCCGAGGATCGCCGGCGCATCTTCGAGCCGTACTTCTCGACGAAGCAGCACGGCACGGGGCTCGGGCTCGCGATCGTCTCGCGCATCGCCGCCGACCACCGCGGCTACGTCCGCGTCCACGAGGCCGAGCCCCACGGCGCCCGGTTCATCGTCGAACTCCCGCTCAGCGCTGAAACGAGGTCTGCCGAGCCCGCGTCTGGATCATCGGCCAGCGCTCGCGAAGCGAGCGCGCGCAGCGAGCCGAAGGCGAGCGAAGTCACCCGATGGCGCGCATCCTGATCGTCGACGACGAGGAGAGCATCCGCCGCTCGCTCGCGGGCCTGCTCTCCGACGAGGGCTTCGAGGTCATCACGGCATCGGACGGCGAGGCCGCGCTGGCCGCGCTGCGCGAGGACGGCGCGGAGCTCGACCTGATGCTGCTCGACATCGCCATGCCGCGGCGCGACGGCATGCAGGTGCTGGAGGAGGTGCGCGCGCAGGGGACCGACCTGCCCGTGGTCATGATGAGCGGCCACGGCAACATCGAGACGGCCGTGCGCGCCACGCGGCTCGGCGCCTTCGACTTCATCGAGAAGCCGCTCTCGGCCGAGAAGCTGCTGCTGACGCTGCAGCACGCACTCGACCACCGGCGCCTCAGCAGCGAGAACCAGCGGCTGCGCGCAGCGGCGCTTCGCGCGCACGAGATCCTCGGCGACTCCGAGCCGATGCAGAAGCTCAAGCAGCAGATCGCGCAGGCGGCGCCCACGAACGGCTGGGTGCTGATCACGGGCGAGAACGGCACCGGGAAGGAGCTCGTGGCCCGCCAGATCCACGTGCAGAGCCGGCGCGCCGCCGAGCCCTTCGTGGAGGTGAACTGCGCCGCGATCCCCGAGGAGCTGATCGAGTCGGAGCTGTTCGGGCACGAGAAGGGCGCCTTCACCGGCGCCATCGCGCGCAAGCGCGGAAAGTTCGAGCTCGCGCACCGCGGCACGCTCTTCCTCGACGAGATCGCCGACATGTCGCTGAAGACGCAGGCCAAGGTCCTGCGCGTGCTGCAGGAGCACAAGTTCGAGCGCGTCGGCGGCACCGAGCCGATCGAGGTCGACGTGCGCGTGATCGCGGCGACCAACAAGGATCTCGAGCGCGAGATCGCCGCCGGCAACTTTCGCGAGGACCTCTACTACCGCCTCGCCGTGATCCCCTTCCAGGTGCCGCCGCTGCGCGAACGGCGCGAGGACGTCCCGGTGCTCGCCAGCGCGTTCGTCGAGGAGTTCTGCGCCGAGTCGGGGACGCACGCCAAGGAGATCGCGCCGCGGGCGATGGACGCCCTGCAGAGCTACGCGTGGCCCGGCAACGTGCGCGAGCTGCGCAACCTGATGGAGCGGCTGGTGCTGATGACGCCGAACGCGCGGATCGTCCCGGACGACCTGCCGGAGTCGCTGCGCGCCGCGGACGCACACGTCGGGCCCGAGGCCACCACGCTCGACGAGGCGCGCCGCGCCTTCGAGCGCGAGTACCTGCTCGGCAAGCTGCGCGAGCACGGCTGGAACGTGTCGCGCACCGCCGAGGCGGTCGGCCTCGCGCGCGAGAGCCTCTCGCGCAAGATCCGCGCGCTGAAGATCGAGACGCCGCGTGGCGAAGCCCGCTGAGTCGGTCGCAGCGAAGCCTGCCCGCTCGGCCGGGCCCGCGTGGCGCGTACGGCGCGCGCGGCCGTCCGACGGGGCGGCGATCGCCGCGCTCGGCGCCGCTGCCTTCGCACGGGGCTGGTCGCGCGCATCGATCGCCGCCGAGCTCGCGAGCCCCGACGGCGAGGCGTGGGCGCTCGCGTCGCCCGACCCGGCGCGCGCGATCGACGGCTTCCTGCTGGCGCGCCGCGTCCCCGGCGCGGGGGCGGGCGGGATCGAGGTGCTGCTCCTCGCCGTGCGCGAGGAGCTGCGGCGGCGCGGAGGCGCCTCGGCGCTGCTCGGCGCGCTGCTCCAGGAGGCGCGGCGCGCGGGCCTCGGATGGATCCAGCTCGACGTGCGCGCGCAGAACCGTGCGGCGATCGATCTCTACCTCCGCCACGGCTTCGCGGTGGTCGGCCGTCGCCCCCGCTACTACGAGGCGCGCGAGGACGCGATCCTGATGAGCCTCGCCCTGGAGGAGGTTTGACCGGCGCGGCGCTCGCCGCTCCGCAGCGGCTCGACGTCGAGGTGATCGACAACCGCGCCGAGGGCGGCCAGAGCTTCCGGCTCCGGCTCGCCGCACCGTCCTGGCCCGGCTCGGCGCCGGGCCAGTTCGTCATGCTCTCGCCCGGCGCGGTCGGCGCGGCGGCGCGCCACGACCCGCTCCTGCCGAGACCGATGGCGGTGTATCGGACGCTCGCGGACGGCGCCTCGCCTGCGGTGGAGATCCTCTACAGGGTGACAGGGCGTGGGACCCGCCTCCTCGCCGAGACGCGGATCGGCGAGCGGGTGCGGATGGTCGGGCCGCTCGGCGTCGCGTTTCCGCTGCCGCGCGCGGGCGAGCGCGCCATCCTGGTGGGAGGCGGCACGGGGATCGCCTCGCTCTACGAGCTCGCGCTGCGCGCGCGCGAGCGCGCGCCCGTCGCGGTGCTGCTCGGCGCGCGGACGACCTCCGACCTGATGGGGCGGAGCGACTTCGAGGCCCTCGGCGTCGAGCTGCGCGTGGCCACCGAGGACGGCGGCAGCGGGGCGCGCGGCCTGGTGACGGAGCTCCTCGAGGCCGCGCTCGCGGAGGGACCCGCGCAGGTCTACGCGTGCGGTCCGACACCGATGATGCGTCGAGCCGCGGAGCTCGCCGCCGGCCGCGGCCGACGCTGCATGGTGTCGCTCGAGAACCACATGGCCTGCGGCTTCGGCGTGTGTCTCGGCTGCGCGGTCCCCAGGGACGGCGGTGGCTTCGCCCTGGTCTGTCGCGACGGCCCCGTGCTCGACGCGGGCTCCGTGGCGTGGGCGGGGGTGCCTTGAGCCCGCCGGCCGTGGACTCGCGCGTCGAGCTGGGCGGCATCCGGCTGCGGAACCCGGTGCTCACGGCGTCGGGCACCTTCGGCTACGGCAGCGAGCTCGCTCCGTTCGTCGACCTGCGCCGGCTCGGCGGCATCGTCGCGAAGAGCCTCACCCTCGAGCCGCGCCAGGGGAATCCTCCGCCGCGCATCGCCGAGACGCCGGCGGGGATGCTGAACGCGATCGGCCTCGAGAACGTGGGCGTCGACGCCTTCATCGCCGAGAAGCTGCCGCTGCTGCCCGTCGAGCTCCCCGTGGTGGCCAGCGTCTTCGAGACGGAGATCGACCGCTATGCCGAGGTCTGCAAGCGCCTGACTGGCGTGCCGCGCGTCGCCGGTCTCGAGCTCAACGCCTCCTGCCCGCACGTGAAGAGCGGCGGCATCGAGTTCGGCCAGCGCCCGGCGCTCCTCGCGGAGCTGGTGCGCGCGGCTCGCGCGGCGACCGCGCTCCCGCTGCTCGTGAAGCTCTCGCCCAACGTCACCGACATCGCCGAGATGGCCCGCGTCTGCGAGGGCGAGGGGGCAGACGGCCTCTCCCTGATCAACACGCTGCAGGCGCTCGACGTCGACCTGGCCACGCGCCGGCCGGTGCTCCGCAACGGCCTCGGCGGGCTCTCGGGACCGGCGATCCGCCCGGTCGCGCTGCGCATGGTCTGGCAGGCCGCCCGCGCGGTGCGCATCCCGATCTGCGGGATCGGCGGGATCGCGAGCGCCGAGGACGCCGTGAAGTTCCTGGTCTGCGGGGCGCGCGCGATCCAGGTCGGCACGGCCAACTACCTGAACCCGCTCGCGGCCGTGGAGGTCGCCGAGGGCATCGAGGCCTACGCCGCGGAGCACGGCTTCGCCCGCGTCACCGATCTCGTCGGGACGCTCGTCTGGCCGGAGGGGCGCTGAGCGCGCCTCCCAGCAGCCGGCAAGTCGGGGCCGGAACTTGCGATTCGGCCAGAATTCGGATACCGTGCGCCCACTTGCGAGCTGGGGCGGGCGTGCCCGCGCCCTCCTGGATCGCAGGTGGATGCTGTTGCCGTGGACCGCGCCGCCCCGGGCGGCGGGCAAAGTGGACTTCGGGTCCACTTTTTTGTTTCTGGATCTCGATGAGTGCCGGGACCGGCTTGCCGCCGCTCCCATCGAATCCGAGCGGGCGACGAGAAAGGCGACGGAGACCATGTATCGCGACATCCCGCAGGCGCTGCGCGAGCGGATCGAGCCGGTGGTCCTCGACCACGGCTTCGAGCTGGTCGACGCCGAGCTCGGGCGCGGTCCCGGAGGCGCTCTGGTGCGCGTCGTCATCGACACGGCCGAGGGCGACGGGCGCGTGCCGATCGAGCGCTGCGCGCAGGTCTCGCGCGAGATCGGCACTTCTCTCGATGCCGCCGGCGGCGTGCCGACGCCCTACCAGCTCGAGGTCTCGTCGCCCGGGCTCGATCGCCGCCTCGCGCGCGAGAAGGACTTCGCGGCGGCGCGCGGCCGCGAGGTGCGCCTCGAGACGCGCCGCCCGCTCGACGGGCGCCGGCGCTTCCGCGGCGAGCTGGTCGCCTTCGAGGGCGGCGTGCTCCGGCTCCACGTCGACGGCCGCGACGTCGCGATCCCCTTCGACGAGGTGGCACGGGCCAACCAGGTCTATCAATTCACGAGCGCCGACTTCCGCGGAAGCCCCCCGCCCAGCCCGCGACCGGCCGCACCCGGGGAGGCGTCATGATCCCGCTGAAGCGCGAGATCGACCAGATCGCCAAGGACAAGGGCATCGACCGCAAGGTCATCGTCGGCGCCGTCGAAGAGGCCATGCGCCAGGCGGCGCGCAAGAAGTTCGGCGCCGAGAAGGAGATCGAGGCGCGCTTCAACGACGAGACCGGCGAGGTGGAGCTCTTCGAGTTCCGCACGGTGGTCGAGAACATCGTCGACCCCGAGACGCACGTGCTGGTGGCGAAGGCGCGCGAGCTCGACCCGGAGGTCGAGGTCGGCGACGAGATCGGCGTGAAGCTCGACACCGAGGGCTTCGGCCGCATCCTCGCGCAGACCGCCAAGCAGGTGATCATCCAGCGCGTCCGCGAGGCGGAGCGCGAGATCGTCTTCGACGAGTACAAGGACCGCAAGGGCGAGGTCGTGAACGGCATCGTGCGCCGCTTCGAGAAGGGCGCCCTGATCGTCGACCTCGGGCGCGCCGAGGCGGTGCTGCCGGCCAAGGAGCAGGTGCAGCGCGAGAGCTACCGGCCCGGGGACCGGATCCGCGCCTTCGTCGCGGACGTGAACAAGGAGGCCAAGGGGCCGCAGATCATCTTGTCGCGCGCGTCGATCGAGCTGCTCACCAAGCTGTTCGAGTCGGAGGTGCCCGAGATCTACGAGGGCATCGTCAGCATCGAGTCGGCGGCGCGCGAGCCGGGCGTGCGCTCGAAGATCGCGGTCGCCTCGCGCGACAGCGACGTCGACCCGGTCGGCGCCTGTGTCGGGATGAAGGGCAGCCGCGTCCAGTCGGTCGTGCAGGAGCTGCGCGGCGAGCGCATCGACATCGTGCCGTGGAGCCCCGATCCGGCGCGCTACGTGTGCAGTGCGCTGTCCCCGGCCCAGGTCTCCAAGGTGATCATCGACGAGTCCCAGAAGTCGATGGACGTGATCGTGCCCGACGACCAGCTCTCGCTCGCCATCGGCCGCAAGGGCCAGAACGTGCGCCTGGCCGTGCAGCTGACCGGCTGGAAGATCGACATCAAGAGCGAGTCGAAGATGCGCGAGGTGGCGCAGTGGCTGGCCGAGGCGGTGTCGGTGGTCGAGGGCTGGGGCGAGCCGGAGGCCGAGATCCTGCTCCAGCAGGGCATCACCTCGCTCGACGACCTGGCGCAGTGCCAGCCCGAGCTGCTGATGCAGCTCCCCGGCATCGACGAGGCGGGTGCGCAGGCGGTGAAGCAGCGCGCCGCCGAGCTGGCCGTGGAGCAGCGGCGGCGCGAGGCCGAGGCCGCGATCGAGGCCGCGCGCGCGGCCGAGGAGGCGGCGCGCGCCGCGGCAGCGCCCGCGCCGGAGCCGGCCGCGGCCCCCATCGCGGAGAAGAGCTAGCGTCCGCGGCTCCCGCGAGCGCGGAGACGGGACGGCGAAGGGACCGATGGCAAAGATCCGGGCATACAAGATCGCCGAAGAGCTGGGGATCGATCGCAACGATCTGATCGACAAGGCCAAGGCGGTCGGCGTCGACCTGAAGAGTCCGATGGTGCAGCTGGAGGAGGACGAGGCCAGCCAGCTGCGTCAGAAGCTCTCCGGCCACGTGCCGGGCGCGCAGGTCACCGAGCGGCGCGTCGAGAGCCAGGGCGGCGCGTCGGTGATCCGCCGCCGCAAGCGAGCTCCCGAGCCCGCTGCCGCGACGCCGGCGCCCCCGCGCGCCGAGCCCGTGGTCGAATCGGTCGTGGCGATCGCGGTCGAGGAGAGCCCCGAGCCGGTCGCGGCCGAGATCGAGCCGACCGAGCCCGAGGAGCGCTTCGCGGCGGAGCCCGAGCCGGCCTTCGAGGCGGAGGCCGCGCCGCCGGGTGCGCTCGACGCCCCCGAGACTGCGAGCCCGGCGCCGTCCGCGCGCGCGGCCGCGCCCGCGGGCGAGGCGCGCGACGGGGCCGAGCGCCTCGGTGACTTCGGCGCCGGCGCCGCGCCGCCCGGCAAGGGCAAGCAGCGCAAGCGCGTGCGCGAGGTCGTGAACCTCCGCGAGCAGGAGCAGATCACGCGCGTGGTGACGGGACGCGTGGCGCGCCGGCCGATCTCGATCGATCCGCGCGCGCTGCAGTCGCCGCGCCGGCGGCGGCGCGACAAGGCGCCGGCGATCCGGCCGGCCGTGGCCACGGCTGCGCCGCGCACCGCCAGGCGGGTCGTGCGCACCGAGGGCCAGATCAGCGTGGCCGACCTCGCGCGCCAGCTCGGCGCCAAGGCGGCCGACGTTCAGGCGCGCCTGATGGCGCTCGGCACGATGGCGTCCGTGAACCAGCTCCTCGATCTCGACACGGCCGGACAGGTGGCGGCGGCCTACGGCTTCGAGGTTCAGGACGTCGGTTTCCAGGAGGCGGAGGTGCTCGGGGAGGCCGCAGCGCCGGCCGACGCGGGCAAGCTCGAGCCCCGCCCGCCGATCGTGACCGTGATGGGCCACGTCGACCACGGCAAGACCTCGCTGCTCGATGCGATCCGCAAGAGCAACGTCGTCGCCGGCGAGGCGGGCGGCATCACCCAGCACATCGGTGCGTACCAGGTCGCGCTCGGCGAGCGCAGGATCAC
>Ga0335071_10007137_pt1 | contig 11523 bp, 5 predicted proteins | sample Lox_Sample_15_FD_206724 | JGI IMG/M metagenome (GOLD analysis project Ga0335071, IMG submission 206724) | Soil microbial communities from Loxahatchee National Wildlife Refuge, Florida, United States - Lox_Sample_1.5 | ecosystem: Environmental > Terrestrial > Soil > Wetlands | place: USA: Florida...
CGTTACGTCATTAAGGCTGGCGAGAGTGGAATCGAGCAAACTCGATCCGACTTGCTTCGAGGAACCGGCCAAGGCGGCAGACCTGAAATACCTCCTCGATGAGTATGCTTCGATTCTCCGCGAGAATGATCTCGTGGATTACGCGGACGTGCTCCGAATTGCAGCCCAAGAACTGGTGAAAGAGGCATGGCCGGCCGCTGCGGACACTATCCTACTGGTTCCGGAAGATATTGATTTGAGTGTGCTGGAGCGCGCTCTATTGGAAAGTATATCCCGTGAGAGGATCAGATACCTGGCAGTAGACCAGCCTGAGGAGAAGGCAAGTGATGAAAACGGACATGATACGGACGTGCGCTTGCTTCGATGGTTGAGTACGCCTTCCCGGTCTCCCAAACCTTTTCGGGACGGCACCGCACTTATCTTCCATGCCATAGGTGAAATTAATGAAGTACGTGAAGTTCTGAGGAGATGCATCGAAGCAGGCCATAACCTGGATCAGGTTGAACTCCTCTATACTGACCCGGAAAAGTATATCCCTCTGATTTATGAAACTTTCCTCAGACTGCAAAATGATGAGGAATCTCATGAATCTTATATCCCTGTCACCTTCGCGGAGGGTATTCCTATCCGTTATTCCAGGCCGGCGAGGGCACTGACAGGTTGGGTGGAGTGGGTGCGGTCTGATTATTCTCAGGCGGTCCTTGTTCGGATGATCCATGACGGTTTGCTCGAATTTCCGGATACAACTCAGGGCTCAGTGGATTTCAGGCAGGCAAGCGGTCAATTACGGGGAATCACTATCGGATTCGGGCGAGACGGGTATGTCGAAAAGCTGAAAGAACGCTTGGGCGAACTTGAGCAACGCGTTGCAAGCTCCAGTGTAGATGACAGTCGGCTCCCATTTTCTGGTGAACTTGACATGCTCAAACATCTCAGCAGCTTGGTGGAAAGACTGCTTTTCATTGCCGAGGGCGTGGAGGCCGGACAAGAAGATGTGATCAAGGCTGCAGGAAGCTTCCTGACACAAATTGCACGTCGTCACGACCAGTTTGACAACTATTCGAGAAAGGCGCTCCTGGAACGAATTGATGAGATGGCAATTTGTCTCGCGCACGAAAAAAGGCCACTCGCTATAGATTTGTGGGAATGGCTCTTGACGTTGCCTCGCGAGGTCCGCGTAGGAGGTAGCGGCCCTCGCCCTGGGCGCCTCCACTGCGCGCATGTCCTTTCCGGCGGCCATAGCGGCCGCAAACACACTTTCATCATCGGGCTGGACGATGGCCGGTTCCCAGGCGTCGGATTGAATGATCCGCTCCTGTTGGATAATGAGCGTTTGAGACTTTCCTCGGACTTGCCAACAACATCGGGACAGTTGAGACATAGGCTCAACAAATTCAGTTTGCTGCTGGCTAGACTCCGCGGGACAATTACCATGGGTTTCTCCAGCTTTGATCTTCAGCAAGACAGGGCCATGTTTCCAAGCCCGGGAGTTCTTTCCGCGTACAGAATCCTTTCTGGGAGCAGAGAAGGTGACCAGAGCGATCTGATGAGGTGGCTGTCTCTGCCGGCGACATTCGTGCCTTCAGCCGGCGACCGTTGCTTGGACCAGGCAGAGTGGTGGTTGTGGCGAATGTGCGGGACAGAAAAAGTCCAGAGTCCGGACGACGCCTTGGGTGAATGTTTTCCCCATCTTATGAAGGGACTGCATGTGCGGAAGCATAGAGAGAGCCCTGAATTCACCATCTATGATGGTTTCTTGTCCGGCGCCTTCCCTGAACTGGACCCGACTCACCCGTCCGGACCGGTAGTCTCCGCTGCTATGCTCGAAACCATCGGACAGTGCGCTCTGAAGTATTTTCTTAGATATGTGCTCAAAGTGAAGCCGCCCGAAGAGGTCAAGACAGACCATGCTCGCTGGTTGGATCCGGCGAAATTCGGGGACCTCTTGCATGAGGTGCTGTACCGGTTCATGAGCGAATTGATGGATCAGGGTCGGGTACCGCTATTTCAGCGGGACATCGCGAGACTGATCCAGATTCTGGACAATCATCTGGAGAAGTACAAGAGGCTCTATCCACCCGTCGGGGTGAGCGCGTTTCGCAGGCAGCAGATACAGCTCCTGCAGGCCGTCAGAATATTCCTCGCGGAAGAAGAGTTGTTGTGTCGCAGAAACACTCCGAAATTTTTGGAAGTCTCCATCGGAATGTCTCCACGGTTCGGTCCCACTGATTTGGACAGGGCGCAGCCGGTAACGTTGAGGCTCCCTGATGGGCGGACCATAAGGGCACAAGGACGGCTGGATCGTATGGATGAAATCATGGATGATGACGAGCTTGCCTTTTCTATTCATGATTATAAAAGTGGTTCTCCATACAAATACACGCAAACCGATCCGTACTGGCAGGGACGTGTCATCCAGCATGCTCTGTACTTGCAGATGGCCGCGGCCGCCTTGAGCGGTAAAGTTGCCGGAAGGGTTAAGCCTGTTCAATTTGAGTATTTTTTCCCCGGTACGCGCACTCGCGGCCTCCGGGTCAGATGGCGACCTGAACAGTTGTCGGACGCCACGGACATCATCAAGAATCTTTGTGACATTGTCAGCCAGGGGAGTTTTCTTGCGACCACCAACTCCGATGACTGCACATTCTGCGACTACATGTTGGTCTGCAAAGACGTTCGGTCTCTTGCTGTTGGGTCGAAACTCAAGCTGGAGAACCTCGCCAACACGATGTTGGACCCCATCCGGAAGTTGAGGAACATTGGCAATCATGAGTCTTGAGACACCTCCTGATCTCCGAGAGAGAGATCTGATAGCGTCCGATCTGGACACAACCATGCTGGTGGAAGCCGCCGCGGGCACTGGAAAAACCACGAGCCTGATCGCCCGAATGGTGGCCCTGCTTGCGGAGGGAAAGGCTCCCATCGAGACGCTGGCTGCTGTGACATTCACCCGAAAAGCCGCCGCAGAATTGCGCTCAAGGTTTCAAATAGAGCTGGAAAAGGCTTTTCGCAATGCCAAAACACCAGCACGGGAACGTTTGGCCGCAGCGTTATCGGGCATAGAAAGGTGCTTCATAGGCACTATACATTCATTCTGCGCCAGACTCCTCCGTGAAAGACCTGTTGAGGCGGGAGTGGATGTCTCCTTTGACGAGCTTGATGAAACCAGGGACATGCTTCTACGACAAACGGCTTGGAACGGATACGTTGCCCGATTGTATTCGGAGGATGATCCTATTCTCCGGGAGCTGGAAGATCTTGGAATAGAAATAGGGGAACTGGGCGACACGTTCATGAGATTTGCCGATTACCCTGATGTGGAAGAGTGGCCGGCTCGAACCGTAGAACTCCCTGATTTGCGTCCCGTAAGGAACGCCTTGAAGCGGCTGGTCGACCACATGGAGAACTTGTTGCCACACCTCCCGCTGAATGTGGGTAAAGACAAATTGATTGAAAAATACAAACTGATCTCAAGGATGTATCGCCAGAGCAGGACAGACAACGTCGTCGAGCTGATGGAGATACTCGCTCAATTCAGCGAGGCCAAAACAATTGCCAAGAATTGGCCGGGACGCAAGGTCCAGGCGCAAGAAGAGCAGGACAGATGGGATCAATTTCGGATGGAATACGCGGAGCCGACAGCGAGAGTATGGCTGGAACATCGCTATGAGCCATGTTTGCGAGCCATCAAGCCGGCTATAAGACACTATGATCTGCTGAAGTTGGCCCACGGAGCGTTAAATTATCAAGACCTCCTGATGCTTTCAGCCCACCTTCTGCGTGACCACCCGAAAGTGCGCGAGTATTTTCGTAAACGGTTTACGCACTTGCTGGTGGATGAGTTCCAAGACACCGATCCCATCCAAGCTGAGGTAATCCTTTTATTGACTGCAAGTGACCTACACGAAACCGACTGGCACGCCTGCCGGCCGGTAAACGGCTCTCTGTTTGTGGTAGGTGACCCTAAGCAGTCCATATATCGATTTCGGCGTGCGGATATCGTCACATATAACCAAGTGAAATCTGTCATTAAAGAAAGCGGCGGGAAAATAATCAGCCTTTCGGCTAATTTTCGCAGCCTCAGACCTGTAGTCGAATGGGTGAATTCAGTTTTTCGGAATGAATTCCCCGCGGAAGCTTCAGACTACTCGCCTCAATACGTCGCCCTCACATCGGTGCTGGATCAAAGGGCCAATGCAGACTTTCGCGGAGTTCGGCCGCTGATTCTCTCGGGTGATAGCAATTTTCGAGAATACGAGGCGGAATTAATCGCTCGGACGATTCGGCGAGCGCTAAACAACCGACTTACGGTCCCGAGATCGCCGAAAGAATTGGCTGAAGGCATAGAACCTGTAGCCAATCCGGGCGATTTTTTGATTATCACTCCCAAGAAAGCCAACTTGAGCATTTACGCTCGCAAACTTGAGGAGATGGAGATTCCCTATCAAGTAACCGGTGGCGGAGCCACAAATCAGGTAGATGAACTTTCACTTCTACACACTTGCTTGGTCGCTGCGTCTCAGCCGGACAACCCGGTTTCCTTGGTGGCTGCATTGAGGAGCGAGTTATTCGGGGTGAGCGACGCAGCCCTTTACAGGTTCAAACGCTCAGGTGGTGACTTCTCATTCACAAGTAAAGTCCCGAAGGGATTGGAACCCGAAGATGATGAGGCATTCAAGGACGCGTTCGAAAAATTGATAAGATATTCCGGCTGGTTAATGAGGATGCCGGTAGTTCCGGCGATTGAACGGATACTGGCTGACACCGGGCTTTATGTTCGGGCCTCTTTGGGTTCAGGTGGAAATGTTCGGGCCGGAAGTCTCGCCAAGTCAGTGGAATTGCTGCGAGAAGAACAAACGGAAATGTGGACCGCATCGCAGGTCATTGATTTTTTGGGAGACCTCATTTTGCGCGGCGAGGACCACGACAGCATGCCGGCTGGAGCGCACGAACCAGCCATGGTGCGTGTGATGAATTTACACAAGGCAAAAGGTCTGGAAGCCCCGGTGGTCTTCCTTGCCGACCCCACACCTTTCTCTAAGGACCGCAATCCTTCTACCGACTTGCACGTGGACCGCTCCGGACCCAAAGTTTGCGGCTATCTGCAAATTCGCGATCCCGGTTGGAGCAAGGGCGCAAGAACTCCAATTGCTCAAGCGCCGCAATGGGACAAGTTTGTCGAAAAGGAACTTCTATTTCTGAAAGCTGAAAAGGTGCGTCTCCTTTATGTCGCTGCAACACGTGCAGGAGTTGAACTGATCATTTCTCAGCGGAAAAAAGGTCAGCACCACAACCCTTGGCGGTTCTTTGAATCGCGATTGGCTGATCTCCCACCAATTATCGACCCCGGACCTCAGCGGGTTGCGCCCGCGGATCGCATCCAAGTGACAAGGCATGATGTTTCCACGGCCCTGGCCGCTATCCGCGAACGCTGGGAGGCCGTTAGCGAAGAGACTTATAGGATCTCGGGGGTTAAAGCCCTTGCGGCTGCGGCCCCGCCGGACTACTACACCGGCATCGAACATGGGACTGAATGGGGAACCGTCATACACATGATTCTTCAGGTGGCCATGACGGATAAGAATGCGGACCTGACCGCGGTGGCACGAGATGCCCTGGCTGAGCAAAACCTCGACATCGTGCTGGCTGACGAAGCCGTTGAAGCGGCCCAATCGGTAATAAATTCCGAAATATGGAAGCGGGCCTCATCGGCAAGGTCAGTGCTCGTCGAAGTGCCGTTCGAGACTATTTGGTACGAAGGCTCGACTGAACCCTATCCCTACCCGCTCACTTCGAGCGAAGAAGCCTTGAAACCCTCTCCCCTGGCGGGAGAGGGCGGGGAGTGGAGGAATGAAGATAGGAGCACGGAAGATCAATCTTCAGTGCGTGGGATCACGGGAACTCGCCCGATTCTACTCAGGGGAGTGATCGATCTGGTTTTTCTGGAGCCGAAGGGCTGGGTTATTGTTGATTACAAGACTGATCGGCAGGGTCCGGACAGGACACAGGAACTCGTTGAACGCTATCGTCGGCAGGTTGTGACTTATGTTGAGGCCTGGGAGAAGATGACCGGCGAGCCCGTGCATGAAGCCGGCCTCTACTTCACCTATACCGGCGCGTACACGGAGTTGGATATCCGGGAGTGAGCTTTCAAATCAAGCGAACCGCATTCGTAAAGAACAAAACGTTCCCAACGCGGATCTAAGTCAAGAGAGCAAGGCAAAGTACGAAAGCGCACACGCCCGCCGCAATTGACAGACTCAGGCCATAAGCCAGCACGCTCGCTCGAAATATCTGTTCGCGTACGATCAATTCGCGGATAGTCATCCCCCGCCCCGAATTAGATTGTTCGTCAACACGGTTGATTTGCATTATTCCATACCCAAAATTTTATTATATCAGTTTAACGCAAACTTGCCAATGGTAGAGCAACTCAACTTGCCGTAGCTATTTAATTTCATGACAAAAATGCTTCATAGGAACGGGTTTGTGAGTATCTTCCATCTGAACCTTATCCTTGACTTGATATCTGTCGTGAAGTACCCCAGAGATAGCTAGGTTCTTTCGTCATATGAGATACTGTCTCCAGGATCGGCCGGCTTGCAAATTCCAGAGATTTCAAAGTCTCACGAACAGGGTCCTGCTGGGTGGATCGTTGTATCGTAGCTCCTGTACGGATGTTCAGGGAATCATCGGAGGAGGAAACGTGAGAGAGAAAGAAATAGGTTTTGGGGTATCGAATGAAGTGTTTACTCAATTCCCCGGGTATGTGAGGGGAGTTGTGTTGGCCTACGGTGTAACCAACGGAGAATCGTCAGGGCGGCTCACCTCGTTGCTACGGGCCGCGGAGGCTTCTCTCCGGACAAAATTGAATTTGGACACGATTGCCGAACATCCCAGGATTTTCTCTTGGCGAGAGGCTTATCGCTCCTTTGGCGCCAAACCCAGCAAATTTCGTCCATCCATGGAGGCGATGGCACGCCGCGTTTTACGAAATGACGAATTGCCGTCTATTAGCGCACTGGTTGATATCGGTAACATAGTGTCTCTACGACACATCTTGCCGGCCGGGGGGCACGCGATAGAGTTTGTTAAAGAGGATATTGCCCTGCGCCCCGCGACGGGCGACGAGGAATTCATAGCGCTCGACTCGGAAGAGGTCGAGAACCCGTCACCGGGAGAAATCATTCTCGTTGAGGGGAAAACCGTTTTGACTCGACGATGGACCTGGCGTCAGGGTAAACATACGTTGGTGGTGCCCACGACCACAGACCTCGAGGTGAATGTGGATGGACTCCCGCCCGTGCCGGTTGAAGAGGTAGAGGAGGCCTGCCGAGAAATCATGGAGCTGATCGAGGAATTCTGCGGCGGCACTACTAGGTATGAGGTTCTGTCTCAGGCAAACCCGGTGATCAAGCTGTAGTGACCAGAGGCCGCCTTGACAGGCTCCAGTGGCTTTGTTATGCTATTCTTGCATGTATTCCCTTCCCAGAGTCTTCTCCCCCGGAGGTTTTAGTTGATCGTCGCGCAGCGGAAGCCCTTCGTCGAATTCAAGAATATCCTGAATGATTATTCACGCGTTCTCGTCGCAGGCTGTGGGACATGTGTCGCGGTCTGTCTGGCAGGCGGTGAGAAAGAAGCCGGCATACTCGCATCCCAGCTCATGCTGGCCGCAGGCAATGAAAAAAAGGAATTCGTGGCGACCGCGGCTACCGTGGAAAGGCAATGTGACCGCGAGTTCCTGGAACTTTTTAAAGAGCGAGTTTCGCAGGCCGACGCTGTGATTTCGCTGGCCTGCGGAGCCGGTATCCAGTTCCTGGCAGAGATGTATCCTGACGTCCCTGTTTTCCCGGGTGTGGACACGAGCTTCATCGGGGTGGCGGAACAAGCCGGCGAATGGACGGAACGCTGTCGAGCCTGCAATCAGTGCTATCTCGGGATTACAGGCGGCATTTGCCCTGTAACCATGTGTTCCAAAGGACTTCTGAACGGTCCGTGCTCAGGCACGGTCCACGGAAAATGCGAGGTCGATACCGAGAGAAACTGTGCCTGGACCATGATCTACGAACGGCTCGAGCGTCAGGCACGCTTGGCCCTGCAGGAACCGGTAGTACCGGCGATAAGACACAACCTCAGCGTGCAACCGGGCAAGGTGATTCACACCGCTTATCAAAAGAGGTTCCAAATTGGCTAGCCTGTTTGAGCAAGGACTCCAATCCGGAAAGTTTCAGATTGTTGCGCAAATCACACCCCCCAAAAGCGCAGATCTTTCCTTAGCTGTTGCGTTGGCTTCTTCCTGGAAAGACAAAGTGGACAGCTTCCTGGTTGCCGACAACCCGTCGGCGGTAATGGGAGTATCTTCTCTCGTCCTGGCCCAAGCACTCAAGGGAGAAGGCCACGATGTGATCATGACCATCTCGTGTCGCGATCGTAACAGGATAGCCCTTGGATCCACCGCACTGGGGTCGGCCGCGTTGTCCATCGGCTCGATACTGTGCGTTTCCGGTGACTATTTCAATTTCGGTGATCATCCGGAAGCAAAGCCGGTCTATGATCTTGATTCCGTGCAGTTACTCTCTATGCTTCGCGACATGAAGAACGCAAGAGATCTTGGCGGCAATGCGCTGGCTGCTCCCCTCGATTTTTTCCTTGGCGCAGCCGTCTGCCCGAACGCGGACCCTCTCCCGCCGCAACTAATGAAAGCCCGCAAAAAGGCGACTGCCGGAGCGAGTTTCTTGATAACTTCACCCATCTTCACCACTGAAGAACTGGATCCTTTTGTCAGTGGTGCGAAAGATCTGCCCGTAAAGGTTCTTGCCGGAGTTCTCTTGCCCTCTTATCAGGAGATTGCCCAATATAGGGATGGCTCTATTCCCTCAACATTCATTCCTGAAAATTTGGTCACCCGATGGAGGGACGGAGGTGAGGAACAGTTCATGTCCTCTTCTGCCGATCTTGTTCGGAAGCTGATTTCCGAGCTAAAGGAGTCGGGAAAGGTCGCGGGTGTGTGCGTGAGCGCCTCCGGAAGGGAATCCGAAATCGAAGGACTTCTCTGAGCAAGGTTATGAAAAAGGATGCAGTGATTATCGGCGGTGGCGTCGCGGGTCTCTGGTGTGCCAGTGAACTTTCCCGGATGGGTTTTGAGTCGATCATTGTGGAGAAGGCCCCTTATCCGGGGGGACACGTAGCGAAATACTGTTGCAAAGCCACAGATCAATGCCAGAGATGCGGGGCGTGTCTTCTGGAGGATGTATTCGACACTGTTGAGACGTCTGATCTGATCACCAACTATTTTCGCACAATCCCTACCAAAATCGCACGAGAAAACGGTTCCTTCAAGTTCACTCTGACTCGGCAACCGTTACGCATCCAACCCGATCAATGTAATGAATGCGGCAAGTGCCTGGAAGTCTGTCCGTCGCCGGGCGCATTGAGCCGTTCCCCTGTCAGCAATCAGGTTTACCTCAATGAGGATGCATGTCTTTTCTTCAAAGACGCCTCCTGTCGCGCCTGCGCGGATGCTTGCCCGGAAAATGCCTGCCATCTGCAGGCTGCTGCGGAGGACATCCAGGTGGAGGCTCCCGCGGTAGTTCTGGCCTGCGGCTTCAAAGCCTTTGATGCTGCGGAAAAACCTCGATTCGGATACGGCCGGATTCCGGGAGTAATTACCGGTCTTGAACTGGATTCGATCCTCAGGAGTGACAATTTCGATCAGGGCGACGGGGAAAGGCGTATCCAGTCCGTGGCGTTCATTCAGTGCGTGGGGAGTCGCGATCCGAAGATAGGCCACAATTACTGCTCTCGCGTCTGTTGCGGTTACGCGTTGAGGCTCGCCAGGCTTCTGCGCCACCGCTTTCCGGGAATTCAGCCTTCAATGTTTTACATGGACATCCAATCATTTGATCGAGATTTCGAGAGACGCCTTGAGGCAGCTCGACGGGAGGTGCGGCTGGTAAGGGCCATCCCTTCGGAAATACGTCTGAGCGCTGATGGACGCCCTGAATTGATCTACCGTGGACCGGACGAAAACAAAGTTTTCGAGGCATTCGATCTTGTAGTTTTGAGTATCGGGATCGCGCCGGACCCATCTCTGGGCGGTCTGGCTGAACTCCTGGGAGTGAAATCCAATGAGGATCAATTCCTGGGACTGGATGGAGACGACGCGTTCACCGATTCGATCGGCGTTTTCGTGGCGGGAGCGATTCAAGGGCCGAAGTCCATTGACGAAACAGTTTCACACGCGATCAGGACAGCGGGAGAGACGGCCTCATACCTGAGAAAAGTCGCCAAAGGAGAACGTCTGTGAAAGTGCCGATCCTCGAATCCGTTTTCCTGAACCGCAGCCCGAGACCGGAGACCAGGGACCTGCGCCGGGTCCTCGTTATAGGCGGAGACAGGGTGGGCCGTGAACTCGCCGATCGACTGATTCGAGAAGGCTTCAAAGTCGTGATCCTGGATGAGAAGGACGGAGCCCAAATTCCCAGCGGCTTGTCATTTGTGCCGGACGCCGTCTTGCAAGAGGTGCATGGGTTCATCGGGGGCTTTGACGCCGTGCTCGTCTCGCCTGAAGGACAATCCACCGAACGTGTCGGCTTCATAATCGCCGCGCCACCTGCCGAGAATGTTCCGAAGTTTGCTGATTATGGTCTCTCGCCATCGGACAGAGTGGTCTCAATATCCCAGCTTGAAGCCATGCTGGATGGCAAAGCCCCTTTGGTTGAGCCGAGAGGAGAATGGCATCACGCTGTCTTTCTCTGCGGTCTGGAAGGCGAATCAGACCCCGTTGTATTCGGGAGGGCCTTTGAGGCTATCGAGCGGCTGCGAGAGATAGGCCAAATTCAACCTTACGTATTTACCAGGCAAGTAAAGGTGGCTGCTAACGGTCTGGAAAAACGCTATGGCCAAACCCGGGATCAAGGCACACTCTTTTTCAAGTTTGATGGCGACGGTCCGATGTTCGAGGAAGGTCCGGATGGATTGACCATGATTTTCACGGACCCGGTTCTCGGGGTTGAGCTGGAACTTGTTCCGGACCTGGTCGTGGTGGACGAGAGCCACCGGCCGGATTCATCCTTGAGGCCTTTGCTGGACGCGATTCCATCCTCCGTCGTGACTGCTCCATTTCTCCAGCCTGAGTCAACAAGGTTCTCAGGCGTGAGGACCCCCAAGGCAGGAATATTGGCGCTGGGACCGTCCCGAGGGAACTTCAGTCCTGAAAGCGCTCAGGCCGATATGGAATCCGCTGTGGTTACGCTGAAAACGTCATCTATTGAGGAAGCCCCGCCAGGACTCCCGGGCCCGCCGGTTGTGGATCCGGCAAAATGCACGATCTGCCTAACCTGCGTCCGGCTTTGTCCGCACGGCGCAATTGGTTTCCAAAAGAGAGCGGAAGCTGATCCGGCAAGTTGCGTGCGATGCGGCATTTGCGCGGTGGAATGTCCCATGGAGGCCATAACGCTGGCCCCGGCTGACGGCGATATAGAGTTTGCAGGCAAGATCACGGACGGTCTTGGCCGGACAAGC
>Ga0335071_10007138_pt1 | contig 11521 bp, 6 predicted proteins | sample Lox_Sample_15_FD_206724 | JGI IMG/M metagenome (GOLD analysis project Ga0335071, IMG submission 206724) | Soil microbial communities from Loxahatchee National Wildlife Refuge, Florida, United States - Lox_Sample_1.5 | ecosystem: Environmental > Terrestrial > Soil > Wetlands | place: USA: Florida...
ACGAGCTTCACGAGGGTGAGGACGTCGTTCACCCTCCCCGCCGCCTTCACCCCGAGGACGTTCACGAGCGTGAGCGCCCCGAGGAAGAGGCCCTTCACGAGGACCTCCTGCAGGAAGGTGAGCGGGAGGAAGAACTCCAGGTACTGGGTGAAGGCGAGGGCAAAGACCGGGAGGGAGAGGAGCTCGGCGATCCAGAGGGACCAGCCGGCAAGAAAGCCGTAGAAGTCGTCAAAGGCCTCGGAGACGTACGCGAAGGGCCCGCCGACCCGGGGCAGGTAGTAACTGCAGTAGGCGAAGACGAGGGCGAGCACGGTCGCGCAGGCAGCGGCGAGGACCCAGACCACGATGGCAAACGGCCCGACAAGCCCTGCGGTGAGGGCGGAGGCGATGTAGATGTCGGCCCCGACGATGGAGCCGATGACGATGTTCGTGAGGTCAAAGAGGGTGAGGTCCCGCCGGAGTGCCATAACCGGTTCTCTCTATGGTCGCCTCCCTTCATGAGAGTATTGATCAGGGGCCGGTCGAGAGGACGATAAGGACAACCCCGCCAATCATGACGACCGCGCCGACTGCCCGCCAGGCGAGCCCCTCCTCCCGGAAGACGAGGCCGCCGATCAGGACCGAGAAGAGGATCGAGAGCCTCTTCACCGCGATGACATACGGGACGATCTGGACGGTGTAGGCGAGGTTGATGGCTACCGTCTCCCCGAGGAGGATGAGGCCGAGGCCGGGGGCGGCCACCATGACGTCCCGGGGGAGGGCCCGCCGCCAGCTCCCCCGGATGAGGACGGCCGCCACGAAGGCGGACCCGATGAAGAGGTTCACGAGGGCCGACCCGAAGACGGCGTCAGAGGCGAGCACCACCGCCTTGTCATAGGGGAGGGAAAGGCTGTACAGGAACGCGACGGTGAGCATGACGACCGTCCCCTTCCAGCGGTCCCGGTCCCAGGGGAGGGATGCGCCCTTCCGGCCCGGGGACGCCTGGATGGCAAACGCCCCGAGCACGATGAGGAGGATACCCGCCATGCCGGCAACCGTCGGGACCTCCCCGAGGACGATGAAGGAGGTGCCGGCGAGGAACACGAGCGTGAAGGTGATCACGGGGACGGCGAGTGAGAGGTCGGTCCTCCGGAGGGCGAAAAAGACGAGCCCGGCCGAGATGATATTGATGGTCCCGGTCACGAGGACGGGCTGCATGAGGGTGGGCGATACCGGGGGGACGCCCTCAGCAAAGGAGACGAGGAAGAGGAGGCCGGAGGCGGCGAGGAATGCCCCGGCGGCGAGCACCTCGTCGGGCAGGGACGCGAGGGACCGCTTCGCGAGGGCATAGTAGCCGGAGTCGAGGACCGCCCCGAAGAGGGCGAGGGCCGCCCAGAGCATAGCTATCATACCGGCACCCGGGGTAATAAGCCGGGAGGAACCTGTCCGGGAGAGCGCCCGGGGAAACAACCATATCGTGCCGGGACGAAGCTCCGGTACGGTACCAGGTACGGGTTTTCCCTCTCACTATCATCAGGGATCAGGGAATCCAACCCGGCGACGAAGTGAAATGGCATGAAGCAGGCCGGCGGTTTTCTCATCCTCCTCATCCTCCTCACCGTCATCACCGCAGGGTGCCTGGCCGGTAACGGGAGCCCGTCTCACGAGGAACAGGCCGTCATCCGGACCACGCCCGTGCCCACCGCAGCCGTGACCGGTACCCTGCCTCCGGTTGCCACGGTCCCGGAGAAGCCTGCCCCACCCCCGCTCGTGGTCCGGGGAGAGCGGCGTTCCTTCACCTTCCTCTCGGGGGGAAAGGAGTATTCCTTCCCGGTGGACGTCGCCCCTGTCACCGGGGCAGGCAACCAGGCGACCTGTCCCCTGATGTCCTGGCGGGCAGGGGAGGAGGAGCAGCTTGCCTCCTGGTATGCCGGGATATTCAGGGACCCGGCCGAGGCCCCCCTCTACGACGCACTCCTTGGCGAGCTCCGGCGCATCAGGAGGGTCGACGGGCTGAACGACGACGAGTATCTCGAGCTCCTCACCCACTTCGTCCAGCAGATCCCCTATGACCCCGCCGCCCCGATATGCCCGAGGAGGCCGGACCAGGTCATCCTCGACGGGAAGGGTGACTGCGACGAGAAGAGCCTCCTCCTCCTCGGGCTCCTCGACCGGGAGGGGTACGACGCGGCCATCCTGATCTTCACCGACCAGCACCACGCGACCGCCGGGATCCGGATCACCACCGGCGGCCAGCCGTCGTTCCGGGTGTACGGGCTCAATGGCCGCAAGTACGTGTACATCGAGACGACCGGCCCCTCTTTCATCGGCCTCTACCCTGACAGCTTCGAGGACGCAAATCCCGTTATCATCCCGACCGGGAACGGCACCATCACGTACCGGGCCATCAACGACGTGATGCACATCGTTTCCACCCAGAAACGGATGGAGCAAAAGCTCCGCTGGATCAACGAGACAGGGACCGGGATGGAACCCGAGATCGAGACCCTTGAGTCAAAGCTCAGCGCAGGGACCGGATACTCCACGCAGGAGGAGTACGACACCGACTATGCCCGGTATAGCTCCCTCGTCGCACAGTACAACAACTACGTGGACCAGTTCAACCAGATCAGGGAGGTCTACCTCTACGTCATCCAGCACCAGACCGACCGGAGCGGCGTGAGCGGCCGGATCGAGAACAGCAAGGTCGAGAACCTCCTGTAACCGGGCCGCGTGGAAAAAAGAAAGGACAGGTCAGAGGATGGTGCCCAGCAGGCAGGCGACGGTCCCGATGGTAAACAGGGCCACGCCGGTGAGGAGATAGTGCATCAGCCGGTCGAACTCCCTGCGGCCCTCCTTCCTGCGGACGATGGAGGAGACCGTCACCGTGCTCCCGAACACGAGGGCAGAGTGCACCCCGAAGCTCGGGAATATGTCGGACGGGTTCCCGGAACCGGCGCTGCCTCCCGCGGTACCGGAACTTCCGGTCCCATCAACACCCGTCCCGGTACCCGACGTTCCCGAGGCCAGGGATGAAGACCCCGTGGATCCCGGGGCGCCCTGCCGCCCGGTGCCCGGGGAGGCAAGGGATGACCCGAACTGGTCACTGCCCGGTTGCCCGGGCTGCAGGTCCAGGTCCGCGGAGGGGTCCGTTACCAGGCTCGGGTCAAGGGCCCAGAGGGGGTCCTCGACCGGCACCGCGCCGCTGTACGCGGGATCGGTCGTCTTCGAGGCGGGGACGGAGGGCTGCTGGGACTCCTGCGGCCCGGAGGACGGCGTCGCCGACGGGGTCGGGGTGGTGCTGGGCGAGGGTGCCGGGGTTCCCGGCGGCAGCGTCGAGGTGGGTGACGGCGTCGGCGTGGAGGCCGGTGTGGGGGTCTGGGAGACCGTCTGCGTGGGCGTCGGGGTGACGCTCGAAGTCGGCTCAGGGGACGGGCACGGGCCGATACAGATGCCGGGTGTCGGGGTCGTCGTGGGGGCCACGTAGTCCTCGACGGTGATCTGGACCAGCTCGCTCTGGACGAGGAGCCCGTCCGAGGTCGCGAAGGTCACCGGGTACGTCCCGGACTGGTAGTACGCGGGGGTCCAGGTGAAGGCTCCCGTCGCGGTATTGAAACTGGAACCGGACGGGAGCGGGGTCGCCGAGTAGGTAATGGTGTCGCCATCGGGATCGGTGGACCCGATGCTGAAGCTCAGGGTGGACCCCTCCTTCACGTTCTTCGGCCCGATGTGCGGCTGGCTCGGGGGATGGTTCACGTGCTTCACCGAGATCGGGACGTTCTCGCTGTCCGTGGCCTTCCCGTCGGACACGGAAAAGCTGACCTGGTAGTTCCCCGCGGTCTTGTACGTGGGCGTCCAGGCGAAGGTCCGGGTCGCGGGAGTGAAGGACGCGCCCGACGGGAGGGAACCTGTCGAGTACGCGAGGGAATCACCGTCGGGATCTGTCGCGCTCACCGTGAAACTCAGGGTCGCAAGCTCGTCCACCGACTTTGCACCGATGGTGGCAAGCACGGGCGCCTGGTTCACCTCGGTCACGGTAATGGTGATGGTCTCGCTCGTGGAGAGGACCCCGTCGGAAACCGCGAAGATCACCTGGTAGCTGCCTGCCTGGCCGTAGGCAGGGGTCCAGGAGAAGGTCCGGGTTGCGGGGGTAAAGGAAGAGCCCGACGGGAGCACGCCGGTGAAGTAGGTCAGGGAATCCCCGTCGGGATCGGAGCCAGATACCGTGAAGGCCAGGTTCGATCCCTCGCTCACCGTCTTCCCGCCGATGGGCGAAAGGACGGGCGGGCGGTTCGTGTTGATGACCGTGATGGTCGTGTTCTCCGTCGCCCTGAGGGAACCGTCGGTTACGGTATAGTTCACCCAGTACTTCCCGGCCTGGGTGTAGGTCGGTGTCCAGGAAAAGGTCCTCGTCCCGGGGGTGAACGATGCCCCGGAGGGAACCGGGCTTGACGAGTAGGCCAGGGGGTCCCCGTCGGGGTCCGTCGCCGATATCGTGTAGACCAGGGCTGAGCCCTCGTACGTGGTCCTGTTCCCGACGGGTGAAAGGACGGGCGCGTGGTTCACGTTGTTTACGGTGATGGTGATGGTCTCGCTGTCGGAGAGGAGGCCGTCGCTCACCGAGAAGGCGACCTGGTAGTTTCCCCCCTGCGTTGACGACGGGGTCCAGGTGAAGGTCCGGGTGGCCGCGGTGAAGGACGCGCCGGAGGGAAGGGTGCCCGTTGAATACGTGAGGGGGTCGCCGTCGGCATCGGTCGCCGAGACCGTGAAGCTGAGGGTCGAACCCTCGCCGACGGCCTTGGACCCGATGGCTGCGAGGACGGGTGGCTGGTCCACGTCGGTCACCGTCATCATGACGACCTCGCTGTCGCTCAGATACCCGTCGGTCACCGAGAAGCTGACCGGGTAAGTCCCTGCCTGGGACATCGAGGGTATCCATGAGAAGGTCCGGGTCGCGGCGGTGAAGGTCGCACCCGACGGGAGTGAGTTCGCCGAGTAGGTGAGGGCATCACCGTCGGGGTCGGTGGCGCTCACCGTGAAGGTGAGGAGGGAGCCCTCGTTCACCGATTTCGGGCCGATGGAGGCAAGCACCGGCGCCCGGTTCCCGCCCTGCGTCGGGGTCGGCGTGGGGGTGGCGGTCGGCGTCGGCGTCGGTGTCCGGGTGGGGGTGGGGGTGGGCGTCACGCCGCACCCGGTGGTGATGCCCGGCCAGCTCGAAACCGTCCTCCCGTTTGCATAGATGGGGATGTCCGAGCAGCTGTCCGAGCTCCCGGAGAGGGTGATCGACGCCCCGTTGATGTCGTACCCGATGTAATCATTCGCGCTCAGGCAGTTCTGGAGGGTTACCTGGCCGGACAGGAGGTAACCGGCTCCCCACCCGAGGGTCGAGCGGCTCTGGACCTTCTTGTCCTGCCCGTTGTTCCGGCTGATGCAGTCGATGTACGTGAGTCCCGTCTTCGTCGGAACCCCTTCGAGGTGGAACCCCGACTCCCAGGACCCGTCGGCGGTGCACCGGATGGCCGTGAGGTTCTGGATATCATTCTGCTCGGCGAAGTCGAAGCCGGTGACCCAGTCGTTGAACCGGCTGTACTTCCCGGCGTTGATGGCCTCGCAGTCAACGAGCCGCACGTCCCTGATCAGCTTGTTCGTGGAGCTCCAGGAGCTGAAGAGGAAGGCGTAGGTCCCGGCATCGACCACCCGGTCGTTGTTGAGCTCGATGTCCTGGACGGTCCGGTCATTCCCCTGGTTGATGAAAATGACCCCCTGGATCGTGTTGTCGGCGGTGGCCTCGATGTTGTTGATCTTCAGGTGGTTGGCATTGAAGCTGTAGATCAGGCCGTACTGGCTGACCGGGGAATGGTACGCGGTCCCCGTCGCCGAGAACCCGTCGAGGACGACATAGTCGGTGAGGATGGAGATATACCCGTTATTACTGAACCTGAGAGACGTGGATGCCGAACCGGCCCCCAGCAGGCGCGCATGGGCGGGGACCTGGATGGTCCCGGTGATGGAGAAGGTTCCCTCGGAGAGGATGACATCCCCGCCGGCCGCTCCGAGGGCGGTGAGGGCAGCCTGGATCTCGGCCTGGTCGGCCGTCCCGTCGCAGAGGTAGTTCGCCGCCGCCCGGGAGGCGGCGCCGGCATCCGATGCGGCGACCCGGAAGGTTGCCGCCGAGGCAATGCCCGCGAAGGAAACGAGGAAAAGGAGAAGGATAACCAGCGATGGGGTTGAATACTTTCTCATGGAGAGGGCATCCTGGGGCGCTATCTGCATTATCTTTTTCGCCATAATACATAAACATATCTAAATAAAGATATTCGTTTAAAACCAGATACTGGAGAAAATACAGATTTATATTCACCTGTTTTTAAATATTATTAATTTATACCCGGATACTATAAAACGGGGCCTAAACGGTCAGGTTTATTATATTTCTCTTATATTCAAATACGCCGATAGCACGCGATCCGACCGTCATGCGCCCCTCCGGTGCCGGGTCGTCACAGGGCAAAGATATTGAGTCTCCTGTCATTGTTACCCTCATCGACCAGGCTGTCCTTCATGTTGAAGAGGATGGTATTGTCAGAGACCAGGTTCAGCTCGGTGTAGGGCCCGAGGGCGATACCGGTCCCCGTGTTGTTCGTCACCGTGTTCCCGATGATCCGGTTCCGGTTCGAGATGCCGTCGAGGTTTATCCCGATGAAGTTCCCCTGCACCTCGTTACTCTCCACCGAGCTGTTGTCCGCGCTCACGAAGAGGAACCCGATCCCGTTCCCGTCGCCCCGGTTCCCGAGGATGGCGACGCTCGAGTCCCGGACGTCGGCCCCCTCGTTGTTCCCCGCGAGGGTGTTGTTCGCGACGACCGCGGTCATCTGCGACAGGGAGATGCCCGCGCCCCGGTTGTTCCGGACCAGGTTCGAGGAGAGGAAATTCCCGGTCCCTGCATCTGCGACGCTCAGCTGGTACCCGAGGAGGAAGGGGTCCCGGGAATCATCGAAGGCGAGGCCGGAGCCGTTGTTGAACTCGGCCCGGTTGAACAGGACCTGGCTCCCCATCCCGGACAGCATCTCGAGGCCCGCGCCCCCGTTCCACCGCAGGACGTTCCCCGCCAGGGTATTCCGAAACGCCCTCGTCGCGGTGATCCCCGGGCCCCCGTTAAACTCTATGTCGTTCTCCCGGAGCTGCAGGAAGGAGGAATCGAGTATGCGTATCCCGGCTCCCCCGTTGTTGAGCACGGTATTGCCCTCGACGGACAGGTCATGGGCGTTGTCGAACGAGATGCCGTCGCCGGTGTTGTTGTACACCAGGTTCGAGGCGATGGAGCTGTTCCTGACCGGCGGCACCGTGAGGAGGCCGACCTGGTTGTCCCGTATCGTGCAGTTCCGGACGGTCTCCAGGTTGGAGGAGATCTTCAGCCCCGCGCAGTAGATGCACGTGCCGGAGTTCGTGAGCGTGAAGCCGTCGATGCTCGCCCCGGCGGCCGTGATGGAGACCGCGCTCCCCGTGCCGCCGGCATCGATGACCGGGCTGCCGTTCCCCACGAGGCTCACGGCCCTGTCAACGATGACATTCTCCCGGTAGGTCGCGTTTCCGACGAGGATGATGTCCCCCGGCTGCGCGTCCCGGATCGCATCGCTGATCGAGCCGTTCGGTTCCACCCGGTACACCCGGGAGCTGCCCGGTCTCGTCGCGGGTGCCCCGGGGAGCGGGATGGACCCGATGGCGTTCGCGAGGGTGTTCCGGAGCTCCCGCAGCCAGGCGCCGAGGGAGGTCACGGGCGACCTCACCATGACGAGGGACCGGCCGAGGGTATAGTCCTCCCCGTCCGATGCGACGAAGACCAGGTCGTAGTTCCCCTCCTGCCCGGCCGCGGGGGTCCACCGGAAGGTCCGGTTCGGCGCGTCGTACTTTCCCCCGGGCGGCAGCGTGTCGAGGGTGACCGTCAGGTTGTCACCGTCGGGGTCGGTTGCGTTCACCGCGATCTCGACCGGGCTCCCCTCGAAGACGGTCCGGTTGCCGATGGGGGCGAACACCGGCGGGGTGTTGAACCGCTTCACCCGGATGACCACCGTCTCGTTTGCCATCGCCTGGCCGTTCGAGACAACGAACGTGACCCCCCAGTACCCGGCCTGGTCTGCGGCAGGCACCCAGCGGAAGGTGTGGGTCTTCTGGTTGAAGGTCGCCCCCTTCGGGACATCGGCATAGTAGAAGAGCTGGCTCCCCCTCGGGTCGTAGGCGACGACGGGGAACTCGATGGTATCGCCGGGATAGGCGGTCCGGTTCGCGATGTACCCGAAGACGGGCCCGGTCCCGGAGGAGTTCAGGAGCCCCTCGTTGAAGTGCTGGAAAAAGATGATATGCACGGTCGCCCCGAAGAGGAGGATGCCGAGCAGCAGGATGGTGAATGCCTTGAGATATTCCATGAGGGGCATGGCCATTTCTCAGTTTGGCGGCCGGTCCTATTAGGCTTGGCAGGGAACCGGCGGGCGCGGTGGGCCGGTGGAAGGCGGGAGGGGTCGGGAAAGACTTTTTTCCCGCCACCTGAGAGTACTCTGTCCATGAGTTCCCTCGCTGTCATGGTATCATCCGGGGACCTTATCCCCGGGAGCCGGGGGCCTGGCCGTGGCAGGGGACTCATCCGGCATCCGGCCGTATCCTGGTCTCGCGTCATCCTGATCCTTTCCGCGATACTGCCAATCACCTGCATGGGTTTTGCAGGGGCGATCGCTCCTCATACCCCGGTCATCGTGGCTGCTGCCGATACCGGGCCTTCCCCCGCCCTGCCTGCCGACCTCACCTGCACGGGCATGGACGACCAGCGGGTGATCCAGGCTGCCCTGAACGCGATCCCGGATTCCGGTGGAGTGGTTGTCCTGCTGGGGGGCCGGTACAACCTGACCGGGCACATCTATCCCAAGGGGGGCACCACCCTCCGGGGAATGGGCGAGGACCGGACCGAGCTCTCGTTCATGACCACGTCGGGGATCCGGGTCGAGCGCGGCCCCGGGACCACGGTGAGCGACCTGTCCGTCACCGGGAAGGGCTCGGTCCTCGTCTCGGAGTCAGGGACGACGGTACGAAACGTTCTCGTCAGGGGAGTTGACAACTCGTACATCGCGGCCTTCGTCGTGTACGTCCCGAACACCACGGTCTCCGGCCTCACCTTCGACAACTGCCGCGCGGTTGACATCGACCGGTGGGGGTTCGTAACCCTCGGAGAGGGGCCCGTCCGGGTTATCCGGGATTCCATCTACCGGAACTGCCAGTCGATCAACGCGGGGAGGCATGCCCGGGTGGTTCCCCCGCCCGGGGAGTCCTGGGACGTGGGGTTCTCGATCGCCGAGGAGGTGACCCTCGTCGAGAACGTGACCTACGAGGGCTGTGTCGCCGAGGGGAGCTGGGAGTCCGGGTTCCATGTCGAGGATGCCCCGGTAAAGTCTGGCGTGACCCTTGTCGACTGCGTGAGCAGGGACAACGGGCAGAAGGAGAAATCGGGGTCAGGGAAGGCCTCGTACGGCGCGGGGTTCATGGTTGACGACGGGATGACCCTCGTAAACTGCAGCTCGGAGGGGAACATCGCCGGGTTCCGGATCTCCGGCGGCCGGGTCATCGGGTGCCGGGACCTGGGGTCGGTCACCGGGTTCCTCGACGTGGGGATAGACCCGCGTGCGCAACCCCGGGTCATCTGTTCGGTCGAGGGATCGGAAGGGGCGCCGCAGGCACAGGCTTCGGCAGCGACGGCCGGGCCGGTCCAGCAACTGATGGACACCATTCTTGGCATGATCCGTGCCCTGATCCGGGCGATTGCGGGCGCAGGACAGGCCGGGACCGCATCGTCTCCGATGAAGCCGGCCGGTCCGGGGAACGTCGGCTGGCGCCTCGGCATCAATAACTGCACCCCCGGGCTGGTGAAGGCCGGGAATCTCACGATCTCCTGTATCGCGGAACCTGCGGTGAACTGCCGTATCGCTTCGGTCTCGTGAAAGATAAGGAAAAGCAGGTCGGGACAGGGTACCACGGGACCTGTTATTCCTGTTTCCCGGGGACCCTCTTCAGCCAGGCTTCCTTCCAGAAGCAGAAGCAGGACCGGTCGCACCCGTAGTGGGCATGGCCGTCGCAGAAGCAGTCCTCGAGGAAGACGGTCGGGGTCTTCAGCCTCCGGATCTCCCCCGTTGACTCGAGCATGATGGTCCCCACCTTCTTGTAGACCCGGAACCTCTTCCCGCAGAACTTCTGCATCTCGGGCATGAACCCGAGCCCCCGGTGCTTCCCCCGGTCGTCGAGGGTTTTTGCGATCTCCTCCCCGGTCCGGACCTCGACCCACTCCCCGGGCTCCAGGTTCAGGGTCTCACCGTCGGCCGGGACGGGGGCGGCCGAAAAGAGCCGCACGAACCGCTTCCTGAGCTGCCTTGCATGGTGCGATGCCAGCTTCCGGGCCATCATGACCTTGACCGGAAAGGGCTGGTGGTAGTCAGTCGCATCGATGACCTCGCCATAGACGAAGGTGCAGATCTTCGGGTCGTTCTTCATACCGCTTCCATTCCCGGGAACTGTGGTACCTGCTAGTTTGACGCGTTCACCACATAAGGATATTCCAAAGCCAGTGGCGGGGAGAGAGGGCGTTTTCTACTCCGCAGGCAGGGCAACAGCCAGAACAGGCAATGTTTTTGCCTGCAATAATGATAATTCCCATGTATTGCTGGTATCAACCCTCGCTCTCTCCCGCGTTATCCCCAAAGAGTTATATGGTTCCTTTGAGAATTATCAGCTGCGTTTCGGGGCAGGCCATGATCTCCATCCTCTACTCGGCAGACTACGAGGTATTCCTTGGCCGGAATTTCCTCCCTGAGCCCGAGGTGCTTATCGGGCCTACCCGCGACCTTCTCGCAGCCTGCCGGGGCGTCGGCATCCGGATGACCCTGTTTGCCGATGTCTTCTGCCTGCGGCGGTACCGGGAGCTCGGCCAGGAGGAGTTCCCGGGGCTTGCCGACGAGCAGCTGCGGGGGGCCATCGCCTCGGGCCATGACGTCCAGGCCCATATCCACCCCCACTGGACCTGCACCGGGATGGCCGGCGGGGCGTACTTCTTTGACCGGGACAAGTACCTGCTCGGCACCTTTTACCCGGACAAGGTGAGGAGGGACAACTTCATCCGGGACTCGGTGAGAGAGGCGCGGGACTACCTCGAGGGCCTGCTTCGGCCCGGCGACCCGGCGTACCGGTGCATCGCGTTTCGGGCCGGGGGGTACGGGCTCCAGCCGGGCGAGGATGCCATCGTCGCCGCGCTCGCGGATGCCGGTTTCCTCGTCGATTCGAGCGTCGTCCACAACCTCCGGCTGGAGAACGAGATCAACCGGATCGATTACACCGGCCTCCCCGGGCGGGGCAACTACTGGCTCGCAGGCGGGAAAGGCCCCGCGACATCGGGATCGGCCGGCGGGATCTTCGAGATACCCATCGCATCCGCGCGCCTGGGTATCCACGAGGAGCTGCCCTTCATCATGAAGCGGTTCGGTGCCCGGCTGGGGAGGATGGCCTCGCG
>Ga0335071_10007139_pt1 | contig 11520 bp, 4 predicted proteins | sample Lox_Sample_15_FD_206724 | JGI IMG/M metagenome (GOLD analysis project Ga0335071, IMG submission 206724) | Soil microbial communities from Loxahatchee National Wildlife Refuge, Florida, United States - Lox_Sample_1.5 | ecosystem: Environmental > Terrestrial > Soil > Wetlands | place: USA: Florida...
ATAGGAACCCGATGATCACCCAGAAGCTGCGAGGAGGCGGACCGAGAGTCCGCAGGATCTCGTCATTCACCTGGTCAAATCGCACATTCGTATCCGGATCAACGCCAGCCATGAATCACCTAAATACAGGGTCCAGGGACCAGTGAAAGCCGATGGAGTTCGCTCATGAGCGAACTTGGACGACCGTCCGCGGCAGCGGACTGGGACGACCGCGCTTTGCGCTCGGACGTGAAAAAAAGGGTGGCGGTACGCTGTACCTTAAACATTTTCTTTAAACCTGGTGGATAATTTTCTTTAAATAAAAGACTGCCGGTTTCGTGTTGAGGCCGCCCAGCAATTGGTAAGTACGTGCCTGCCTGATCAACTGTGATACGCGGCTATTCGGATCTTTCAGGTTGCCGAATACGAGAACGTCAGCAGGGCACGTCTGCGCGCAGGCCGGCTGAAATTCAAGATCGCGAATGAGACGGTGCTCGCTGATGGCTTTTGTTCGCGCGTCAGAGATCCGCTGGATACAGAAGGAACACTTTTCCATCACACCTTTTTCCCGCACTGTCACATCCGGATTAAGCTGCCAGTTGAGAGGCTTATCATGATGAAAGGTAAACCAGTTGAACCTTCTCACCTTCCACGGGCAGTTCTGGTTACAGAACCGTGTTCCGAGGCAGCGGTTATACACCTGATTGTTGATTCCCTCTTCGCTGTGGTTGGGAGCGAACACAGGGCAGACCGATTCGCAGGGCGCCTCATCGCAGTGCTGACAGAGCACCGGAAGGAAGCGCACCAAGGGCTGATCCTGCTCAAAGTAGCGCTCGATGTGGATCCATGACATCTCACGCCCTTTGAGAAAATTCTTCTTGCCGACAATCCCCACATTGTTCTCAGCATAGCAGGCGACGACACATGCCTGGCACCCGATGCAGCGGTCCAGATCTACTGCCATACCCCAGCGGTAGTCGCCATGATGATGCTTCGGATAAAAATCAACATCTTCACGCCACCCTTCAGGAAGGGGCATCACAATGTCAGGCTTCTCGCCTGTGGAATTTCTGAATTCATTCAATGAAATGTCACGTGCGAGACGCCTTTGGTGCTGATAGCCGCTGCCGTCAGCGCGGGCGAGGCTGATGAATCCGCCTTTCTTCTTCAGGCTAACCGGAGCTATGGACCAGACCAGGCCGCCGGCAGCATCAGTTTGAGAGGAGATCAACCGCAAAGGGTTGCCGATCTTATCGTCGGCAACATATCGGCCGAACGAATCGCTGTGCCCGCGGCCGAAAGGCATGGCGACAGCGTAATCGACAAGCCCGGGATAGATATATACAGGACCGTCAAGCGTGCCATTGCTCGATTGCACCGTGAGCATATCGCCTTGCTTCACGCCGAGCAACTCGGCTGTACGCGGACTGGCTTCGAGCCACCCTTCCCAGGGTACCATTGTCATAGGGTCGGGCATTTCTTCCAAAAACGGCCGGTTGGCCATTCTGCCATCGAAGAACTGGGTTGTCGGATACGTGATGAAAGCGAACGTTTTCAAAGAGCCTTCGGCAGGCATTTCAGGGAGTGCAGAGAATCGGAATTCGGCTGCGCCGCGGCCGGCTGCTGCAGCTTGAGCACCGGAGGACTCATCCTTACTGGTTGTCCATACTCCTCCTCGCTGCACGTACTCTTCCCACAAGGTGTCAGTATCGGCAGCTGCCTGTCCCTTCCCGCCTTTGCTCCAGAACTTCCGGACCAGATCATACGCGTCTTTTTCCGGAAATGCTTCATTACCCGAAAACTGTTTGCCTGTTGACAGGAGAATGTCCTCAAGGGACCTGGTCGCAAACATCGGGCCCATCACCGGCTGCAGCACGCCATTCACGCTGGAACGCGGACTGTAATTACCCCAGCTTTCGAGGAAGGTGTGGGTCGGCATGATGATATGTGCAAAAGAACTTGTCTCATCCGGATAGGAGGAAAAAGAGACGATGAGCGGGACGCGTTGAAGCGCCTTCTCAAAGCCCCACGATGCAGGCAGATGGAAGATCGGGTTCGCGCTATCGATGGCGAGAACGTCTATTTCGCCGCTTGCCATCCTGTCGGTAAGCTCCTTCATTTGCGCTGCGTAGAGCACGTCACTGAGCGAGACGGGATCTCCCCAATCAATAGTGGTTCGTGACGGTGAGTTCGACTGCAGCATATTGGCAGCCACTGCTGTCTGGAACGCGTTCGGGTCCTGGAAAGTTGCACCTTCCGAAAGAATGAGCGGATTCTTTGCTTTGCTCAGCTCATTCGCTATGAATCTGAGCCGCTCGGGACTCACTCCTGTGTGCGTCTGAAGAAGATCAGGCGTTATCTCCTGACCTGGCCCAGTCCGTGCATGTTTTGCGGCCATGCCGAGCAGTGCTCGCGCCACGAGAGATTCCGTGCCTGCTGGCACGCCAAGCCAGTGGTCGGCGTTCGCCGCTGTCATTGAAAGACGAGGACCTACGTACACGAAGATATTTTTGACGCCGCCGGGCTTTGGTTCATGGAACTGGGCGAATTGACGGGTGAACTGCACATTTGAGATCCAGTATTCGAGAAAATTGGCGCCGAAGGAGAGGAGGAAATCGGCCTGATCAATACGATAGGTCGGGATGAGAGGTTTAGCGAATACAACCTGATTTGCTTTACGCAGCACTTCGTAGGCGATGGGCTCATACATCAGGTGCTCGCCGCCAAGTGCCGAAGACCATCGCCCGATCAGTTCTTTTCGGCTTCCTGTCACAAGGCCGGTAAGAAAAACAATCCGACCTTTCTTATTTGCCTGTTTCAACTGGATGAGTTTTTGCACGAGAATCTGCTCCGCATCTTTCCACGAAGCACGCGTCAGTTTGTTGCGCGAGTTTCTGGTGAAGGGTTGAGGATAGCGATCCGGATTATATATGCCCTGGACAGAGGCCTGCCCGCGCGGACATACTTTGCCCGTGTTCACCGGATGAGCGGGGTTGCCTTCTACTTTGATGATGTGGCCATCACGATTCTTCGCCAGTAAGCCGCAGCCCGCAGGACATTCGCGGCACGTGGTCGCGTACCACGTGGCCTCTCCCGGAACAATGTCTTCAGGTGCAGTCACGTAGGGGATCAGCTTCGTCGTCATGTCGGTGCAGCCGACGACGAGCGCGCTTGTTCCTGCGACGCAAGCTGCTTTAAGAAACTGACGGCGTGAGAGTTTGGACATGTCGCAGACTGCCTCTGCAGAAATGTAATCACTCTCGAAATCTATGTCATCGGGCAATGAGGGAAAGTGCAACACTGCGCGGGCCCGCAATTGTGTATGCGCGCAGGCCAAGGATGCCACCTAGTGTACGGGCTCTGCTGCGTGCGGTCGAGAAGATTTTGAGGTTAATCGAGTTTGTACTTCTTTGCCTTCGCGATGAGGTTGACTCTTGATATGCCAAGAATCTGCGACGCTTTTGTTTTGTTGCCGCTTGTATAGCTCAAAATTTTCTTGATGTGATTTTTCTCCACATCCTCCAATGTCTTGAGCGGCATTTCCATGGGACCTGCGTCGGAAAGCACCGACGAATCCTCGAGGAAGTAGTGGGGGAGCGATTTCTTTCTGATCTCATTCGTCGATTCAACAATAACCGCGCTGTTGATGATGTTCATCAGTTCCCGGACGTTTCCGGGATAATCGTAATTGGCAAGAAGCCGCATGGCAGGGTCGGTGATCTTATCTATTTTCTTATCGTTCAACAGGCAGAACTTCTTCAGAAAATGCATGCACAAAAGAGGAATGTCACCTTTTCTTTCCCTCAGCGGCGGCAGATAGACCGAATTCATGTTGAGGCGGTAAAAAAGGTCTTTTCTGAAATTCCCCTTTTTTATCTCTTCGTGCAGATTCTTGTTGGTGGCGGCGATAATTCTGACATCCACCTTCAGATTCTTTGTGGAGCCGAGGCGGAAAAATTCGCCTTCCTGCAAGACCCTGAGCAACTTCACCTGTATGGGGAGACCCAGTTCTCCGATCTCGTCCAGAAAGAGCGTTCCCCTGTCGGCCTCTTCCAGAAATCCTCTCTTGTTTGAATTTGCGCCGGTAAATGCGCCCTGGCTGTGGCCGAAAAACTCAGAAGCAAAGAGTTCGTTTGCAAACGTACCGGCATTCACCGCCACGAAGCCGTTCTTGCTTCTCTTGCTGATTTTATGGACAGCTCTTGCTATCAGCTCTTTGCCGGTGCCGCTTTCACCCCAGATCAGAATGCTGCTGTCCGTCTGGGCCATCTTTTCAACGATGGAGAAAATCTTGTTCAGTTTCTCATCCTGCGTCACGATGTCCTTGAAGGCATCCTTAAATTTGAGATCGGCGGAAACCGTGACTTCCTGGTCGATGATCTTGTGGCTTTTTCTTTTCTCCAGCACGCTGTTGATGAGCGAGAGCAGCCGGTCGTTATCAACCGGCTTTACAAGGTACTCGTGGGCCCCGAGCTTCATGGCGGAGACCGCGAGCTCGATATCTTCGACACCTGTCAACACGATTGTTTCAACGTCGATATTATTTTCCTGGACATTCTTGAGGATATCGATCCCGGTGACATCGGGCATGTCCATATCCAGAAGCAGGAGATCATAGCGGTTGGACTTGAGCAGGTCGTAAGCCCTGGTGCTGTTTGCGAGTGTTGTGACATCGAAAGAGCCTGTCTGCAGCAGGAAAATATTCAGGTAGTTGAGAACGGCCTGATCGTCGTCGATAACGAGAATCTTGTTCACGCTCGCCTCAGGTGTTTCTGGGGATGTAGATGCTGAAGGTTGTTCCCATGCCTGCTTTGCTTTCCACCTCTATGCGGCCCTGATGCTCCTTGATGATTCCATACGCAATCGATAAACCGAGCCCTGTTCCGCCTTGGTGACGCTTTGTGGTGAAGAAGGGGTCAAAAATCTGTCTCAAGATGCGGTCATCCATTCCCTTGCCGTCGTCCTTTACTTTGAGCACCACTTCTTTGTCCGTAGACTGGGACATGACGTGAATCGTGCCGCGTTGCTTGTCGATGGCCTGGGAGGCGTTGATCAGTATGTTGACAATGACCTGCTGTAACTTTTGAGAGTTCCCCGTGATCGAAGGCAGGCCCGGGTCCAGGCTGACTTTCACATCGGCTGTTCTCCGAATCTGGTTGTCGGCAAGCCGCAGGCACGCTTCGGTGATGGTATTGATATTAACTGTTTCATTGAGGAGGCCCTCATCTTTTTTTGCGAATTTCCGCAGACCGTCCACAATACCCTTGATACGATTGGCGCCCTGCACCATATCTTCAATGAGAACAGGCACGCTTTGTCGGAAAATGTCATAATCCAGGCGAGCTATCCTGGCGTCCGGGTTCGATTTATGGTACTGGTCCAGGATAGGAAAAATGTCGTTCATCGCTTCCTGAATGATGTAGAGGTTGCCGCGGATGAAGGTGTTGGGGTTGTTGATCTCGTGGCCGATGCCTGAAACGAGCTGCCCCAGGGATGCGAGTTTGTCGGCCTGCAGAAGCTGCCGCTCAAGGTTCTTCTCTTTTGTGATCACACGGGAAATCTCAAGCGCTGCCTCAACATTGCCTTTTGCGTCGAGAATCGGGTATGCCTGTAACAGATAGTGTCCGTCGTCTATCTCTTTTTCCTGCCGGACAGAGGTTTTCTGTTCAAAAACCCGTGCCACAAGGCAATCGTCGCATGGCTGTTCCCTGTTAAAGACTTTCTTGTAGCATTTTCCCTTGTTCCCGATGTTTTTCTGGTTCGACATCAGGATATTCAGGTCGTGATCGATAACCGTCACCGCGTCCGTGATGGCATTGAAGAGAATCTGGACTCTGCTCTTGCTCTCCCTCAGTTTTTCAGTAAGCGTCATCAGCTCATGGTTCTTTCTGATCAGGAGGTCCTTCTGATTTTCGAGGTCAAGGGTCCGTGTCCGTACCATATTCTCCAGATTTTCGTTCTGCTCAATGAGCTTTTGTTCCAGCTCCTTACGCAGTCTAAGGTCTTTATAGACAGATTCCACGCAGCGCTCGCCGTCGATGTCGATAAAAATGTAAGAGCCTGCGACAGGAATGGGCGCCCCGTTACGATCGAGCAGCGCGAGTTCGAAGTTGTCGACTCTGCCCTGTTCCATGAGCTTCTTGTAAATGGTTTTCCTGGCCTCCATGTCTTCGTACAGCTTATCCTTGACGAAATTGAGATGGACAGAGCCGTCTTCGGGGTAATCAAACAACTGGTAGAAGGCTCTGTTGGCCTTTATGATATCCCCGTTGAATCTTGAAAAGAGCATAGGGACAGGAGCGTCCTCAAAAAGATCCTTATATCGCTTCTTGGACTTCTCCAACTCACTCGTCTTTTCCTCGACCAACTCCTCGAGTCTGCGCACATATTTTTGGAGTTCGGAGTGCAGTTCTTCTCTCTCAATCCATTTCGAAATCTTCCTGCTTACCTCATTGATCAGTTTTTTTTCCTCGGGAAGAAAATCGGCGTTTTTTGTGTAGCAGACTTCGACTCTCCCTCTATCCTTTCCCTCAACGAGGATGTCGGATGAGAAAACGTTAACGCTATCCTGGCACGTGGATGGGCCGTCTGCTGAGTACTCGATACCATCCAGCCAGATCGATGCTTTGGCGATTTCGGGATACTGGAGGCCCTTTAGGAGGTACCCAATAGAATTGGTGAGTCTGTCTTTGAGATCGGCGTTAGATTCGAGCTCGGGGCTTATGCGGTAGAGACACTCGAGCTCCTGGACGCGTTTCTGCAGATCGTAGTTGATTTCTTCAAGGCTTCGGGTAGCCTTCACGACTCTGCCCTCTTTTCGCGCCCTCATCTGCATGCGGCTACACTATACCATTTTGTGAATAAAGCCACAAGCCTACTTCCCGGCTTTAGGCTTGGCTCGTCAGCCTGCCCTTGACGTTCGTCCGGAAGTAGTTTTCTGACGAGACATACTGTTTCTTTTCGACACTGCACGGGGAAAGATCTATCTTAAGAATGCTGAACTTTGCTTTCCCGTCTGGCGTCATGAATCCTTTTTCAAAAATAGGCTGCCCCCAGAATAATCCTGACTTCGTAGCCCCGTAGGCAGGAATTGCAGAGCGAATTTCAGAGGCTACGTCTTTTGCCGATTTGTATTTAAAGGGGGTGCCCAGCCTGTTCGCGAGCCCCGTGATTATCTGCCAGCTCTCCATCCCGCTACGTGGCGCAAATATCGCCTTGGTTTCCTGCACCCTTCGGTCGCACGCAGTGAAAGAGCCGCCGGTCTCAATAGGTAGCGACGCGGGAAGCACCACGTCTGCTTCCATGGCGGTCGGCGTCATGAAATAATCGAGTACGAGCATAAATTCAATGCCGCCAGTGAGCCTCACGTTGCGGGCCGCAGCCAGAGGATCTTCCCCGAATACGAGAAGAGCCTTGATCCTGTCTCCTTCCAGCTGTTCTTTGAGGTCAGTAGGTGTGAAGATATGAGTCAGATCAACGCCCCACAACGAGGATAGATCCTTTACGCCTTTTGTATTTTCAGGGCGGATATGGCCGGGAAGATAACGAGGGTCTGCTCCCATATCGAAGAGCCCCTGGGAATTGGCATACTCTCTCAAGAGTATGAGCCCGTTGCCCGGCTTGCCGATTCGCCCGGTGAGCAAGAGGAAGTTGCCTATTGCTCTGAGATCGTTACTCGACTTCTCCCATAGCGAATCAATATTGTACACGACAATAATCTTCTGGTCGGGCTTTGCTATGAGGTCATACAATTTCGTAATTCTTTCTTTGCTCACACCTGTGAGCTCGGAAACACCGCTGGTGTTCAGATTTGTAATCGATTCCTTGAATGCGTCAAAGCCCTCGGTTCTCTTCTTGATGTAATCGGTGTCTGCCAGCCCCTTGCCGATGACAGTGTTTGACATGCCTTGCAGCAGGGCTGTTACCGTGCCGCGTTTTGCATCAATCCAGAGATCCGCGAATTTGTTGAGCTCCACCTCCGAAGAACTGACCGTGACCAGCTGCGCGCCGTTCCTCTGTGCTGCCTTGATCTTAAGCTCAGCCACGAGACTTTCCTCCGACAGCTCCGCATTCACTACCAGGATCAGGTCTGCGCCCGCCAGATCATCTGTCGTGGCCGTGGAGGTAGTGATGCCGAACATGTCATCCAGCGCATCCTGCTCGACTCCATTCAGCAGGTTGCTGAAGCTGCCGATGTTGTTGGTCTTGAGCCCGACCCGCGCCATTTTCTGCAGGAGATAGAGCTCTTCATTTGTCATGCGCGGCGATCCGAGGACCGCGACCGATCCTGACCCGTAGGCTTCAATGATCCCTTTGACCTTGGTTGCGGCATAGTCGAGGGCTTCGTTCCACGTCACCTCTTTGTATTCGCCTCTCTTCTTGATTTTGGGTTTCAGAAGACGGGATTCGTCGAGCATGTACCTGTAGCCGAACCTCCCCTTCGGGCAGAGGTAGCCTTTGTTGTGCGACGCGCCGTTTGTGGGCGCGATGGAAAAGAGGTGATCGTGGAATACCTTGTATTTGAGGTTGCAGCCGAGTGAGCAAAAGGAGCAGACGGATTCGATCTCCTCGGATGTCCATGGCCCGGGCTTGGCGAAAGGTACTTTTTCCGTTATGGCACCTGTGGGGCAGGCGCCGATACAATTCCCGCACGAAATGCAGTTAGTCTGGAGAAGCTTTTTCTCCATGGATGGCTTCACCACGGACTTAAACCCTCTATAGACGAAGCCGAGGGCGGAGATCTTGAGTATCTCCGAGCACGTCCTCACGCATCGGCCGCAGGAGATGCACTTGTTGGGATCGAGCGCTATAAACGGGTGATCCCGGTCAATTTTGTATTTCCTGACATCTCCTACGAACTTGGTAAGATCGACGCCAAAGTCGGTTGCATACTTTCTCAACGCGCAGTCGAAGTAGGCGGAGCAGCCGCACTCAAGGCAGCGGGACGCCTCGTTGTACGCCTGTGCCTCAGCAAAACCGACCTCAACCTCCGCCAGATTCCTTATACGCTCGGCAACTGGCAGTTCGGGCATCTTTTCTTTGGTGATTTTCGGGTACTGCACAAAATCGCTTTCGGCCAGGTCTCCGAAGCTCTCCTTGCGGCTCACGAATCCTGCGCTCTCCGTTTTAGCTTTTCCTTCCCGCATGTAGCCGTCGATTGCCTCGGCAGCCATCCTGCCATGTGCTATAGCGTCAATGGCCACAGCCGGTCCTGTGATTGCGTCGCCGCCTGCAAAGACCCCGGGTATCGACGTCTCGAATGTAGCCTTGTTGGTTTGAATGGCTTTCGACCGCGTTGTCTTCAACTGACCGTCGGCGGCGATAGTTCCGAGTTCAATATCCTGGCCTATTGCCGATACGACAAAATCACACTCCAGAAGGTATTCGGAGCCTTGAATGGGAACCGGGCTTCTGCGACCGCTCGCATCAGGTTCACCCAGCTCCATGCGGATACACTGCAGCCCGCGCAAGCGGCCATCTTTTGTGACGATGGCTGTTGGCGCTGAGAGAAAGACCATCTCGATCCCTTCATCGATGGCAGCCTCGATTTCCATCTCATTGGCAGGCATCTCCTTCTGGGTTCTCCGGTAGAGGATGGTCACCTTTGCGGCACCGAGGCGAAGCGATGTGCGCGCAGCGTCAATAGCGGTGTTGCCTCCGCCGACCACGACTACACGGCCGAATACTTTCGGCTTGCCTTCGTCTGTCGCTGCCTGCATGCTGCGCAGAAAGTCGGCGCCCCCTATCACGCCGGGAACTTTTGTTTCGCCGTCAAGACCCATACCCTTGGCCTTCTGCGCACCTATAGCTACGAAGATGGCATCGAAGCCGTTTTTCTTGAGGGATTCGATTGTGACATCCTTGCCGAGGGTAGTGTTGGTTTTTACGTCCACACCAAGGTCCGTAATCCACTTGATTTCCCTATCGAGCATCTTCTTCGGGAGTCGGTACTCGGGGATGCCGTAACGGAGCATGCCGCCCAATGCCGGCGACTGTTCGAAGATTGTGGGCGCATGTCCTTTCAGAGCAAGAAAGTAGGCGCAAGTAAGTCCGGCCGGCCCGCCCCCGATAATCGCAACTTTTTTCCCGCTGGAAGGTTGTGTTACGGGTACCCATGGATCTTCGATGTCTAAGTCTGAAGCGTACCGCTTCAGGTAATCGATGCCCACCCGTTCATCTACTAAGTTACGCCGGCACGCGTTCTCGCATTCCCTGACGCAGACCCTTCCGCAGACAAGGGGTAGGGGGTTCTTCTCCTTGATCAGCTTGACAGCTTCCCTGTATTTTCCTGCCGCGATCAGTGCGATGTAGCCCTGGACGTCTACACCTGCCGGGCAAGTCTGGGTGCAGGGACCAAGGCAGTCGGCGTAGTGATTGGAGAGAAGCAGTTCCAGTGCGGTTTTTCTCGATTGCTTGATCCGGGCGTTGTCTGTGTGAATCACCATTCCGTCAGAAACAGGACTCGCACAGGATGGAACGAGCTTCTCGAGTCCCTGTACTTCCACCACGCAGAGGTAGCACGAACCGTAAGGGGGGAGCTTAGGGTCATAGCAGAGCGTGGGGATGTCGTCGATCTGGTGCTCCCTCACGACCTCGAGGATAGTCTGACCGGGATTGGCCGAATATTCTTTACCATTGATCGTAACTTTTAGTTTCGCAGCCATATCATCCTTCTCCGTATTGGATTCTTACTCGTGCCCTTCATGTGTGCTCAAGCTCTCGTCTTTACCTCAAGCCTGGTTTAATCCTTAATCACTGCATCAAACTTGCACGTTTCATAGCACTTCCCGCACCTGACGCAAAGCTCCGGATTTATTTCGTGTGCCTTCTTCTTCTCTCCCTTAATGGCTTCGGAGGGGCAAGCCTTGACACACATGGCGCATCCCTTACAGGCAGTAGGGCTTATCGTGTAACTGACCAGCGCCGCGCAGCTGTGGGCCGGGCACTTCTTTTCGCGTATATGCGCCTCATATTCCTCAGGGAAGTATTTCAAGGTGGTGAGAACCGGGTTTGGCGCTGTCTGTCCGAGACCACAGATGGTATTATTCTTGATCTGATATGCAAGGTCTCTGAGCAGCTCTATGTCTTTTTCGTTGCCTTTTCCGTCGGTGATCCTCTCGAGTACCTCGAGCATGCGCTTTGTGCCGATTCTGCAGAACGTACATTTGCCGCAGGATTCGTCCTGTGTGAAACGGAGGAAGAACTTGGCCATGTCGACCATGCACGTGGTCTCATCCATGACGACGAGGCCGCCGGAGCCCATGATGGCGCCTGTCTTGTTGATCTGTTGGTAGTCTATCTGCAGGTCGTCCATGGAAGCAGGGATGCATCCTCCCGAAGGTCCGCCCATCTGCACCGCCTTAAACTTCTTGCCGTCCTTTATGCCGCCGCCGATATCATAGACGATCTCTTTAATGGTGATGCCCATAGGAACTTCGGCCAGCCCGCCCCGTGCGATCTTCCCTGCGAGAGCGAACACTTTAGTTCCCTTGCTGTTCTCGGTTCCCATGGAGGCAAAGGCTTCTGCACCGTTCATGATGA
>Ga0335071_10007141_pt1 | contig 11518 bp, 10 predicted proteins | sample Lox_Sample_15_FD_206724 | JGI IMG/M metagenome (GOLD analysis project Ga0335071, IMG submission 206724) | Soil microbial communities from Loxahatchee National Wildlife Refuge, Florida, United States - Lox_Sample_1.5 | ecosystem: Environmental > Terrestrial > Soil > Wetlands | place: USA...
GTGCTTCTCGAGCAGCAGCGACGTCTCGGTGAGCCCGGCCTCGCGGTACACGTGCTGGGCCGGGTCGTTGGCCTCGCCGGTGCTGACCGAGGCCTCGGCGCAGCCGGCCCGCTCGAACAGGCGCAGCACCGCGTCGACCAGCCGGCGGCCTATGCCCTCGCCGCGCCGGGAGCCGGTCACGATGAGGAGCTCGATGAGCCCGGAGTCGGCGGCGTGGAAGAGGCCCGGCGTCATGCAGTAGCTCAGCAGGCCGACGGCCTCGCCCTCGTCGCGGGCCAGCAGCACGCCGCTCGCCGGCGACGCCAGGAAGTGGCGTACGTAGTGCTCGTCGACGGGCGAGGCCCACAGCTCACCCTCGGCCATCTCGCGCACCAGGCGGACGATGGCCGCTTCGTCCCCCGGGCCGGCTTCGCGGATGGTCACTGGCATATGCGTCCCCTTCCCGTCCTCCGGGTACTTGTGTCTACAGGCACATGCGCGGCGGCGCGTAGTATAGTCCACAGTCCTGACCGACTCTCTCACTCGCACGGAGGATCCGGGTGAACACCGAGACGTCCGCACGCCTCTTCGAAGAGGCGCTGAAGTACATCCCCGGCGGGGTCAACTCCCCCGTCCGCGCCATGAAGGGCGTGGGCATGCCGCATCCGCTCTTCATCTCGCGTGCAGAGCGGTCGCACATCTGGGACGCCGACGGCAACGAGTTCGTCGACTTCGTCTCTTCGTGGGGGCCCATGATCCTCGGCTGGGGGCATCCCGAGGTGGTCGGGCGCATCAAGGAGCAGACCGACAGGGGCACCAGCTACGGCGCGCCGACCGAGCTCGAGGTCGAGCTTGCCCGCATGGTCTGCGAGGCCGTGCCGTCGGTCGAGCTGGTGCGCATGGTCAACTCGGGCACCGAGGCGACGATGAGCGCCGTGCGCGTCGCCCGCGGGTTCACCGGGCGCGAGAAGATCGTCAAGTTCATCGGCTGCTACCACGGCCACTCCGACGGGTTCCTGGCCGCGGCCGGCAGCGGCGTGCTCACGCTCGCGCTGCCGGACAGCCCGGGTGTGACCAAGGGCACCACCGCCGATACCCTGCTCGTGGAGTACAACGATGTGCAGTCGCTGAGCGAGGTGTTCGCGGCGGAGGGCGAGCACATCGCCGCGCTCATCGTCGAACCCGTCGCCGGCAACATGGGCGTCGTTCCTCCGCAGCCGGGCTTCCTCGAGGCCTGCCGCGACCTGTGTACCAAGCACGGGTCGGTGCTCATCTTCGACGAGGTCATCACGGGGTTCCGCGTGGGCTGGGGCGGTGCGCAGGAGCGCTTCGGCGTCATGCCCGACCTCACCACGCTGGGCAAGATCATCGGCGGCGGTCTGCCCGTGGGCGCCTTCGGCGGCCGCCGCGACATCATGGAGACGGTGGCGCCGCTCGGGTCCACCTATCAGGCCGGCACCCTCTCGGGGAACCCGCTCGCCATGGCGGCCGGCGCGGCGACCTTGCGCGTGCTCGCCGAGCCGGGCACCTACGAGCGCCTCGAGGCGCTCGGCGCCCGCATGGAGGAGAGCCTGCGCGCGGCCGCCGACGCCGGCGGCCGCGCCGTCACCATCAACCGGGTCGGGCCCATGCTGACGATGTTCTTCTGCGAGGGCCCGGTGCGCAGCTTCGCGGACGCCAAGGGCGCGGACACGCAGGCCTACGCGGCCTACTGGCGCCACATGCTCGAGCGCGGCGTCTATCTCGCGCCCTCGCAATTCGAGGCGGCGATGATCTCGCTGGCGCTCACGGACGCTGACCTGGACACGGCGGCGGCCGCCGCCGCCGACTGGTTCGCCGGCGCGGGGGCCTGACGGTGCGCGGCATCTCCAAACACGACGTCCCCAGCGTGACCGTCCCGCGGCTCGCGCTGTACTTGCGCAAGCTGCGCGAGCTCCGCGCACGCGGGGTCGACAGGGTCTCGTCCAAGGATCTCGCCGAGATGATCGACCTCAACGCCGCGCAGATCCGCAAGGACTTCTCGTATTTCGGCGAGTTCGGCACCCGCGGCGTCGGCTACGAGGTACCTGTGCTGGTCGACGAGATCACGCGGTGCCTGGGTCTCGACCACACCTGGAACGTCGTCATCGTCGGCGCCGGCCTCCTGGGCACCGCGCTCGCGCGCTACCGCGGGTTCGGGGAGCAGGGGTTCCGCCTCGTCGGCATGTTCGACAGCTCCGCGACGGTGATCGGCGCGCGGTACGGCTCGAGCGACGAGGACCGGGTGCGCAGCGTGCACGAGCTGGACGAGTTCTGCCACAAGGAGAGGGTCGACATCGCCATGGTCACCGTGCCGGCCGCCGAGGCGGAGAGCACGGTGCAGCGCCTGGGCGCCGCCGGCGTCCAGGCCGTCCTCAACTTCGCGCCGGTCAAGGTGCACGCGCCCGACGGCGTGCTCGTGCGCCAGGTGGACCTCTCCAGCGAGCTGATGTCGCTGTCCTTCTACCTGGACAAGGAACAGGCCTGACGATGGACCTCTCCGCCGGCGTGGCCGCGGCGCTCGCGGCGGCCGGCGAGGCCTTCGGCCCCGCCCCGGCCGCCGCTCCACGGCCGCGCTGGGGAGCGCTGTACGCGGAGCTCGACGCGGACGCCGACGCGGCGTACGCGACGGACATCGAGCTCATCTACGAGGGCTACCTGCTGCACTATCGCGAGAGCCGCGCGCTGGCGCTCGCGTCCGAGGACCTCGAGAGCCGGCTGCTCGCCGGTGACTGCTTCTATGCGCGCGGCCTGCGCGGTATCGCCGCGCGCGGGGATGCAGAGGCCGTCGGCCTGCTCGCGCGCCTGATGGCGTCCTGCTCGTACCTGCGCAGCACCGGCGCGCCGTTCGCCGCCGACGACGCCCTGTGGGCGTACACCACGGCGGGGCTCGTCGCCTTGCACGGTGGCGCCGAGCCGGCGTCGGTGGGCGTCTTGTTCGACGACGTCGAGGCGGGTTTCCACGCGCCTCCGTCCGGCGTCTCCGCCGCCGCCCGTGACGCCGCCGACATCCCCGCCGCCGTCCGCGCCGCCGCGGACCGTCTGGACCTGGACGACCCGGCTCCGCTCCGGCGTGAGCTCGACGCCGTCGCCGGGAGGTGACCGTGGACCTGCGTGCCTTCATCAGCCTGCTGGAACGCGAGGGGGACCTCGCGCGCGTGCGCCCGGAGGTGGACCCGTACCTGGAGATGGCGGAGATCGCCGACCGCGCCAGCAAGGCGCACGGCCCGGCGCTGCTGTTCGAGCACCCGAAGGGACCGGCAGGACGGCCCGCCGTGCCGGTCCTCATGAACCAGCTCGGCTCGTACCGCCGTCTCGAGCTTGCTCTCGGCGCGCCGCTGGACGACATCGCCGGGCGCATCGGCGGCCTGCTCGAGCTGCAGGTGCCCAGCGGCCTCGTCGGCAAGGTCAAGGCGCTCGGGCAGCTCAAGGAGCTGGCCTCCTACGGACCGCGCTACGACCGCAAGGCGGCCTGGCGCGAGGTCGTGGTCGACCCGCCGGACCTGGGGCGCCTGCCCGTACTGACCACCTGGCCCGGCGACGGCGGGCCGTTCATCACGCTGCCGATCGTCGTGACGAAGGACCGGCAGGGCCGCCAGAACGCCGGGATGTACCGCCTGCAGGTGTTCGATGGCCAGACCACCGGCATGCACTGGCACATCCATCACGACGGAGCGGCCAACTTCCGCGAGGCGGGCGACCGCCTGGAGGTGGCCGTCGCCCTCGGCACCGACCCGGCGGTCACGTACGCAGCCACGGCGCCGCTCCCGCCGGGGATCAGCGAGTTCATGTTCGCCGGCTTCCTCCGCGGCGAGCCGGTCGACATGGCGCCTTGCTCGACCGTCGACCTGCAGGTGCCGGCCGACGCCGAGATCGTCCTCGAGGGCTACGTGGAGAAGGGCGAGACGCGGCTCGAGGGGCCGTTCGGCGACCACACCGGCTACTACTCCCTCGCGGACCAGTACCCGGTGTTCCACCTCACGGCCATGAGCCACCGCCGCGACCCCATCTATCCGGCCACCATCGTCGGCAAGCCGCCGATGGAGGACGCCTACCTCGGCAAGGCCACCGAGCGGCTCTTCCTGCCGCTCCTGCAGCTGGTCCAGCCCGAGATCGTCGACATGGACCTGCCGATCGAGGGCGTCTTCCACGACTGCGCCATCATCAGTATCCGCAAGGAGTACCCCGGCCACGCGCGCAAGATCATGAACGCCGTGTGGGGGATGGGGCAGATGATGTTCACCAAGTTCGTCGTGGTCGTCGACGAGCACGTCGACGTCCACGACTACAGCGAGGTCACCTGGCGGGTGTTCAACAACGTCGACCCCGAGCGCGACTGCGTCGTCGCGCGCGGCCCCCTCGACGTGCTCGACCACTCGAGCCCGTACGCCCGCTACGGCGCCAAGATGGGCATCGACGCCACCAAGACGTGGCCCGACGAGGGCCACGGGCGCGAGTGGCCGGACGAGCTGGCGATGGACCCCGAGGTCGTCCGCCGGGTCGATGAGCGCTGGAGGGAGTTCGGCCTGCCGTTCTCCTGACGGGAGCGCACGACCTCGCACCTCCGGGCTCGGACGCGACCACCCCGGGGGGTATCCCCGCAGGGGTTTTGAGCCGTTTGGTGCGCACAAGTGCAGGATGGTACAATCCGCGCCGACTTGGGCGGCCTTGGCTGAGGGGCTGGCCGCCCGATCGTGAGCAGGAGCCTACGGGGAGCAGCTCGTCTTGACCGAGCGTGAGTATCGCTACAGACCCGTCCAGCGACCCTGGTATCGCAGGGCGTGGTTCACGTGGGTCGTGGTCATCGCCGTCGCCGCCGTCTTCGTCGGCATCCTCGTGTGGCCGGTCGCGGCCATGAACAACACCTCGTACTGCACCTCGTGCAAGGCCATGCAGCCTCAGGCCAAGACCCTCGCCCTCTCGGCGCACAAGGACATCGACTGCACCCAGTGCCACATCCCGCCGGGGACCAGGGCGGCCGTCAGATGGCGGGTACGTGAGGCGCGCAACATCTGGGCCGACTACCTGGGCATGCCCACCACGGCGCAGCGTGGGAGCATCCCCACCAACGCCAACTGCCTCAAGTGCCATCCGCTGGACAAGATCCCCGACGAGTCCGGCGGCGTGCGCATGAACCACGCCGAACACGTCGGCCGCAACCTCGACTGCGTGGACTGCCACAACACCGTGTCGCACAGGCTGCCGGGGCAGAAGGCCGGCGTGAGCATGGTCACGTGCCTCATGTGCCACAACGAGAAGGGCACGGCGCCCAGCGACTGCGGGTTCTGCCACCCCGTGCCCGACAAGTCCAAGCATGCGCCGGACTTCATGAAAGAACACGGCAAGCAGGCCGAGGCCGACCCGCAGTCGTGCCTGCGTTGCCACCACGACAAAAGGCAGTTCTGCGACTCATGCCACGCGTATCCGCCCCCGTCGCACTTCTCCGGCACCTGGCGCTACACGCACGGGCCGGCCGCCGGCGCCGACCCGGCCAACTGCGAGGCCTGTCACGACAAGGCGTTCTGCACGCAGTGCCATCAGGTCAACCACCCCGCCGACTGGGTGCAGACGCACGGTGCCGTCGCCGCCAAGGGACCCCAGGCCTGTCTCGTGTGCCACCCGCAGAGCATGTGTGACGCGTGCCACGAGAAGAACGGGGTGGTGGTCAAGCAGTGACACGCGGGCGCCCGTGGACCATCGCGATCGCGTGCGCCGTGCTCGTGGCGGCGATCGGCGTGTGGGCGCCCGCCGCGCTTGCGAGCGCGGCCGCCCCGACGATCAGCGCGACCAACCCGGGTGCCAGCGGCGCCAACGGCTCCGCGACCGGCCCCAGCGGCAACGAGGAGTGCTTCGCCTGCCACGGCGTCAAGCCGGTCGACGGCTCCATCACGGTCGACGGCAAGGAGTACCCGGCCACCATCGACGTGAACGGCCAGCAGAAGAGCATCTACGTCGACCGGAGCATCCAGTCCAACTCGCGCCACGGCGAGCTCGCCTGCATCAGCTGCCACATCGGCTTCAACGCCGGTGAGCATCCGGCGTCGGTCACTGAAGGCTGGCTCAAGACCGCCAAGTTCACCGCCTGCGGCAACTGCCACAGCGAAGAGATGAAGATGTACGCGAGCTCCTTCCACGGGGACCTCGTCCTCAACAAGGACTCCGACAAGGCGCCGCTGTGCGGCGACTGCCACGACGCCCACAACATCGTCCCGCCGGAGTCCGCGGCGTTCCGCGCCCAGGAGATGCAGCTGTGCGGGCGCTGCCACGCGGACGCCAAGAAGACGTACCTCAACAGCTACCACGGCAAGGCGTACCTGCTCGGCTCCACCAGGACCGCCGTCTGCAGTCAGTGCCACGGCGGTCACAAGATCCTGCCGGCGAGCGACCCGGACAGCATGGTCTCACGGCAGCACGTGGTCGCCACGTGCGGCCAGTGCCACCCCGGGGCCAACAAGAACTTCGCCGACTTCCGGGCCCACGTGAACCCGTCGGACCCGCGGTCGTCCTGGCAGATCTGGATCTTCTGGATCGCCTACGTGCTGCTCATCACCGTGGTGTTCACGTTCGCCGCGGTCCACACGAGCCTGTACATCTACCGCGGCTTCAAGGACGGCCTGTACTCGCGCCCGCGCCATCGCGACAAACGGGGCGACACGCGCATCGAGTACCAGCGCTTCAACGTGTTCCATCGCTGGATGCACTTCCTGGTCATCGTCAGCTTCACCGTGCTGGTGTTCACCGGCATGCCCCTCAAGTACAAGTCCACGCCTTGGGCCAAGTGGTCCATGGACCTGTTCGGCGGCGTCACCGCGGCCGGCGTGTACCACCGCCTGGCGGCCATCGTCACCATCGCCTACTGGTGCATGGAGATGATCTACATGGTCGTCCAGGTGGCCCGCGCCCGCGGCAGGAACCTCACGGGGCCTGACTCGATGATGTTCCGCAGGAAGGACCTGGAGGACCTCGTCGGCATGTTCGCCTGGTTCTTCGGCAGGGGGCCCAAGCCGCAGTTCGACCGCTACACGTACTGGGAGAAGTTCGACTACATCTCGCTGGGCGTCGGCACCGTGATCATCGGCGTCACCGGGCTCATGATGTGGTTCCCGCTCAAGACCACGGAGCTGGTGCCGGGCATCTTCCTCAACATCGCCCTGGTCATCCACTCCAACGAGGCCCTGCTCGCCATGGGCGTGATCTTCATCTTCGTGCACTTCTTCAGCGCTCACCTGCGGCCTGAGTCGTTCCCTATCGACAAGGTCATCTTCACGGGCACGCTGCCGGTGGACCACTATCGCGAAGACCGCCCGCTGGAGTACGCTCGGCGCGTGCGCGAGGGTACATTGGACGAAGTCCTGGTGGAGCGTAAGATCACATGGAAGACCCTCTTCTCCGACGGGCTGTGGTGGCTCATCACGCTGGTGATGGGGTTCTTCGCGCTGCTCATGACGGCGTTCATCATCTGGTCCATCTTCACGTGAGCCATGCCTGACCGACATCCAGCAGACGAGCCGCTTCAGCGGCGGGAGACGGCGGACGAGGCCGAGGAGCGCCGGGAACACGAGGCCGCCGAGCAGGCCGCGCGCCACGGGGAGTACCTCGACGCGCGGCAGAAGCTGATCGAGCACGACAAGCGCGTGCGCCGCTTCCTCCTCCGGCTCTCGCTGGGCAACTGGGGCGTCGCCATCGTCGCCTGGACCGTCAGCGCGTTCCTCGGCATCACGTCGCCGGCCAGCATCATCGTGTACTCGGTCCTGTTCGTGATCGGCCTGGTGGCGGCGATCCTCGCCATCCTCACGTACCTGCTCGAGAAGTTCGGGCACGAGCCCGCCCTCGACGTCCCGGAGGGCGCGGATCCCTCCGCGGCCGGCGCTGCGGGCGACGAGCCCGCCGCAACGACCACCTGACGGACGCTGCCCGCGTGCCCGCGAGCGGCTCCTCCTCCAAGCCGGCGCTTTTCGCCCGGCTCGTCAAGATCGAGCACAGCGTCTACGCGCTCCCCTTCGCGTACGCCGGCGCGTTCCTGGCGGCGAACGGCGCACCCACGTGGTCGCAGCTCCTCTGGATCACCGTGGCCATGGTGGGAGCGCGCAGCGCCGCCATGGCCCTCAACCGCCTGATCGATGCGGAGATCGACGCGCGCAACCCGCGCACCGTCGCACGCGAGCTGCCGGCCGGGCGGCTCGGGCGCCGCGAGGTCTGGCTCTTCACCGTCGTCTCCGTGGCTCTGCTCGTGCTGGCCGCGTTCCAGCTCTCCGAGCCGTGCCGCTACCTGTGGCCGATCCCGCTCGCCGCCTTCGTGCTGTACCCCTACGCCAAGCGGTTCACCTGGTTCTGTCACTATGCGCTCGGCCTGACGCTGGGTCTGGCGCCGGCGGCCGCCTGGCTGGCGGTCAGCGGCCACCTCGGCGTCGTGCCCTGGCTGCTGTTCTTCGCCGTCGGGCTCTGGGTCGGCGGCTTCGACGTCATCTACGCGATCTTCGACCTCGACTTCGACCGCCGCAACGGGCTGCGCTCCGTCCCCGTGGCGGTCGGCGAGCGCGGTGCCCTGATCGTCGCCGCGCTCTCCCATGCCGCCACCGTCGTCCTGCTCGTGGCGGTCGGCGCACTCTGTACTCTCGGTCCGGTCTACTGGGCCGGCATGGTGGTGGTCGCGGCGCTGCTCGCCTGGCCGCACGTGGACATCGCTCGTCGCGGGCTCGACCGGGTCGGCATGAGCTTCATGACCGTCAATGGCGCCGTCGGTCTCGTCTACGGCGCCGTGGTCATCCTGGCCACGGTGCTCTCCTGATGGCCGCCGGGCGCCGCGCGCGGACTCCAGGTGTCCCGCCGGCTGATACCCGGCGCGGTACGATCCCGCGCGTCGTCGGGCTCGGTGGACGAACGCGTTTTGAGGGTGAACACCTTCACAAGGACTGCTAGAATCACGACCACGCAGCCTCGCCGATCGAGCCGCTGTGGGCAGGCCCCCTCTCGGGGATGCGTGTCAAGGGGTGTGGCCAGAGCCGTGCGTCTTCGGCGGTGACCGTCCGGGGAAAGGAGTCAGCGTGACGTCCTTGCGCCGTTGGGCGAGGATCGCGGCGCTCGCCGCGGTCGTGCTCATCGCAGTGGTCGCGGCGCTCGCGTATGCCGCTTCGCCCGCCTCCGCCTTCGGCTCCTGGGCGCACGACGGCGCGACGGGCTGCTCCTGCCACGACCAGGGCACGCCCACCGACGCCACCTGCATCCAGTGCCACACGGGCTTCAAGAGCTTCCCCGGCGAGAACTGCTGGTCGTGCCACGCTCCCGGCCAGGACACGTCCTCGCTTTCCAGCCCGAGCTCGGCCTGCAGCCAGGAGTGCCACCTCTGGAACGCGACCGCGAAGCAATACAGCATCTCGTTCAGCCACGGCACCGACCCGCACCTCGGCTCCACGCCGGAGTGCCTCGACTGCCACTCCACCAGCACGTCGGTCATCAACCCCGGGTCGAGCCCGCACCACAGCGGCCAGGCCACGGGGTTCACGCAGTGCGGCGTCTGCCACGCATCACCGCAGAAGCATGCCGGGAAGGTCGCCTGCACCTCCTGCCACACCAACGCCGAGGCGTTCCACCTCTTCCAGGCTGACAGCCCGGGCTTCAAGAAGTGCGGCGCCTGCCACACCATGCGCCACGCCGGCAAGAAGATCGCGCAGAGCAAGTGCGCGGCGTGTCACACGGGCACCTCCGACCGCCCGGCGCAGCATTCCTCCAAGATCACCAAGAACTACGTCTGCAGCGGGTGCCACACCAAGGCGCTGCACGCGTCCAGGGTGAGCTCCGCCGTCAAGAGCTGCCGCACCTGCCACGGAGGCAAGTACCACGCCGCGCAGCAGACGCCGGCGCGCACCGTCTGCACGCAGTGCCACACCCGGGCGTTCGGCCACGCCAACGGGTTCCAGTGCACGCTGTGTCACGGTCGCGCCGTGCATAACTCGAGGCCGAACCCGATTCCCTGACGGACTTGAACTTCCGCCTCACCAGACTCGGCGTCACCGTCTCGGCCATCGTCATCACCGCAGTCGTCGTCCTCGTCGGCGTGGCGCTGGCGGCCACGTCGTCGCCGCGGTTCTGCGCCTCGTGCAAGAGCCACGTCCCCTACGTGGACAACTACAAGAAGTCGGCGCACCGCGACGTCAACTGCGAGCAGTGCCACACCAAGCCGGGCCCGTTCTTCTTCCTGACGTCCAAGCTCATGGCGTTGCAGCAGCCCATCCATCAGCTCACCGGCGACTACGAGAAGCCCATCCTGGGCTACGTGCTGAACCAATCCTGCCGTCGCTGTCACACCAACGACGCGCTGTTCAAGACGATCAGCGTCAACGGCATCCGTGTGAACCACGAGCATCTCATCCAGGCCGGCTTCCTCTGTCAGCGCTGCCACTCCACGGTGGCGCACGGCGACGCCGTCCCGGAGGGCTCGCGCACGTATCCCTCGATGGACCAGTGCCTCATCTGCCACAACAACCACTACAGGGCCGCCGACGGTACCGTGGCGACGTCACGCTGTGACCTGTGCCACGCCGAGCCGGCGTCCGGCGCCGTGCCCGCGACCCACAAGCAGAGTGACTGGGCGACCCGCCACGGCGCCGTCGGCATCCTCTCCACGTGCAGCGCCTGCCATGTGAAGCCGGATGCCTGCTCCGAATGCCACGGCGGCATCCTCATGCCGCACCCGCAGACATGGATTCGCGACCACGGCAAGACGGCCGAGGCCAAGGGCCGCAAGGCGTGTTCGCAGTGCCACGACGTCAAGCAGTACTGCAACACGTGCCACCAGGTGCCCATGCCGCACCCGCAGGACTTCATCTCGGGCCATCCGCAGCAGGCGGCGCGCTACGGCACGGCCACCTGCTTCAACTGCCACAAGCTGGACAACTGCCAGGCCTGCCATGAGCAGCACGCCGCCGGCTCGCCGCCGGCCCACAGCCTCTTCAAGGGCGTCGACTACACGCCGCACCCGGTCGTGCAGGGCGCGACCGGCGCCACCCCGGGAGCGGGCCAGTGAGCAAGAAGCAGCCCAAGAGTACCGTGCTGCTCGACGTCAAGGTCCCGAAGGGCTGGCTCCTCGGCGTGGTGGCGGCGCTGGTCGTCGTGGTCATCGTCGCGATCGTCGCGTTCTCCGCAGTGAACCGCATCGAGACCTGCGCCGCGTGTCACATCGTCAAGCCCGAAGTCGAGACGTACAAGCACTCGGCCCACTACCGTGCGGGTGTCCGTTGCCAGCAGTGCCACACCAATCCCGGTGTCTTCAACTACCTCATCCGCAACCTTCAGGGCATCTCCAACCTCATGCTCTACGTGACCAACACCTACGAGCGGCCGCTCACGACGGCCGTGGGTACGGCCAACTGCGTGCAGTGCCATCCCAAGTCGCAACTCGAGCGCGACCAGGTGTTCAACGGCATCCGCATCAACCACACCGGTCTCCGCGAGGCCGGCTACCAGTGCACGACGTGCCACGCCGACATCAGCCACCCAGGCACGCAGCTCGAGATCGCGCGCG
>Ga0335071_10007142_pt1 | contig 11518 bp, 8 predicted proteins | sample Lox_Sample_15_FD_206724 | JGI IMG/M metagenome (GOLD analysis project Ga0335071, IMG submission 206724) | Soil microbial communities from Loxahatchee National Wildlife Refuge, Florida, United States - Lox_Sample_1.5 | ecosystem: Environmental > Terrestrial > Soil > Wetlands | place: USA: Florida...
GTATAGTCTCATCGTCCGCAACACGGTAACCGAAGGTGGTCGAGCCCCCGAATACAAAAATATTGAGGGCCTTGGGATCAGGCGGCCACGGCAGTTGTTTCACGCCGTTCCTGAAACCATTCGGATCCACCTTCACGTACTTGCCATTGGCAAATCGTTCCTTGAACTGCGTGTATGAATCGTATTCATGGGATAACTTCCTGGTTTCCTTGATCAATTCAGAGATTTGGCTCTTGTCCATACCAGGATAAACAGAAGCCAATGAGGGATCATATCCCCGATGACCGTAAGTCGCGACATCGCTGCTTGCCGCGCTTTTCTGACGGGCGCTCTTGAAGTCCAGATATCCCTGGGCCAACAGATTGAGCAAAAGGAAAAGCAGGAGTGCGTTGACGATAATTACGGAGAAGGTCCTATAATAGGTCGCCGCTTTTGACAATGAAACTCCCAGACTTCTCACAAACTTCTCCGGAAACTTCATGAAAGAGAAGGGCATCAGAATCGGCCGCCAGCACGTTGGCGCATATACAGCGCTGGGGGCGCTCTCAAGCCCTTTCCCACCTTTCGGGCGGTTTTCGACTATAGCAAACTTTCCGTCCGGCGCAAGTACCCTTAGACCTTGACATTCCCTTTTCCTCTGTGTAGCTCGGACTTATACGAGATTATGCCGAATGATTTCTCCTGCGCAAAAAATGGCATCGAACGTGCGACGCCAAATCAATCATCGGGCTGAGACAGTTTTGTCGGAACCGGCCCTGTGGCAAAGGCGGGTTCGCCTGGGGTTTTGGATATTCGGACTGGCGAGCGGATCGATCCTCGCATATACAACGCGGCACTACATCAATGGTGACGCTATTGCGTATCTGGACATGGCTGACGCCCTCCGCCGCGGTCTATGGAGTGAGTCCGTCAACCTCACGTATGCTCCTGGGTATCCTCTACTCTTATCGCTTGCGCAAACGCTTATTCCGATTGACGCGCTCAATGAGATAACACTCGCCAAGCTCTTGAACCTACTGTGTTTCGTCGTTGCCATGGCGGTCTGCGACCTCTTCGTACGGGAGCTCATAACGTTTAGCGAACAGAAGGGGACGAATGCGGGCCTCCCATTTCCCGCCCTGAGCGCTATCTGTTTTTCCTCGTTTCTGTTCACCTCACTGACTTGGGTGAGAGTTCAGATTATCACGCCGGACATGCTGGTGTTCATCTTCCTGATGCTTTGCGCAATCGCAATAATGCGGATCCTTAGCTACCCTGAAGGTTACCGGGGCTTCATTTTCCTCGGTTTGGTTGCCGGTTTGGGGTATCTGTCCAAAACGTCCTTTTTTCCTTTTTCGGCTATTGTTTTCGTGTGCGCAGCCGCGGCATGCAGGTCCGTGACCCACGCGATACCTCGCTTTTTAGCGGCCTTGGCCGTCATGCTTCTGGTCAGTTCTCCGGTCCTGATTTCTCAGTCCCTGGAGGTGGGGCGACCGTCCATCGGCGAGGCCGGCACTTACAATTACGCATACTGGGTATCCGGGGCCGGGCAACCGGTGCACCAGCCGGAAGTGATACACGAAGACCCAAAGGTACTGGTCTACCGGCACGAACCTGTGTCTACTTATCCTCCGGGTGACGATCCTTCATATTGGGCCCTTGGCATTCGACCCGTGTTCGACATCGGAGCTCAAGTCAGGGCGATTCGGAATAATCTGGAGCATCTTTTGGGCCGGACCGGTCTGATTGGCCTTGTGATCATTGTCTGGTTTGTTGCTCAATTCAGGAGAGCCAAACTGACCCGAATTACACTGCATCCTCCGTCGTTGTCTCTGGTCCTAATACTGTTTGCGGTCGCGGGTGTTGCCATGCATTGTTTGGTGGTTATGGAGATACGGTATGTAGGCCCTTTTCTGTTTCTTGGGATCGTGGGTCTTGCTCTACTCCCACGCTTTGACCGAACTGTGCCTGACGACAGGTCGGGAACCGTGCTTCAAGCGGCCCTGCTGACCTTTTTCTTTCTGGCAAATGTTGCCTACTTCGTAGTGGACGAGAGTATCAGAGCTGCCTACACCGCACCGGGTAAGGTATCACACAGCGAAGTGTTTGCCGAGGGGGTGGCCCTGAAAGAATTCTTTGACAGGGTCGGCGTTGGCAAGGGCGACGAGATAGTGATATTCCGGCCTCCAGGAGGTCCGCTCTATTGGGCGCGCATGGCCGGAGTACGGGCCACAGGCGAAATCGCTGATGCGAAGGATTTTCTGGATCAAGGGGCAAGGCATCGGGCCCTTTTACTCAACTCCCTGAAACATGCCGGATTCAAGGCTGTTGTTGCTAAGGGGCCGGCATTTGCCGCGCTATTGTCTGAGGGCTGGTTTAAACCTGCGGGCACGAGGGACTATTACGTGTATGTCTTCGCGAGATAAGAACTAGAAATACTTTCTGATTATGCTCCAAAGATCGAGCAAGGAAAACAGGTAGGCTGACGGCCGTATTTTTGACCCTCCTTTATGTCGCCATTCCAGCAGGGGAAGCTCGTAAACGCATTCACTCGGATTGCAGTCAGGATGCACACGAGACAAAGCATCCAGCCTAGCCAGCAATTCAACGTCAAATATCCAGGACGCCATAAACGGCTCAGCGAACAATTGTTGCGTGAGATCCGTGGCTCGAAATACCTTGGCCCCACACTGGGTGTCGTAGTACGGGCGCCCGAGGGCCAGAGATATCAGGGAAGCCGCGAGTCTGCCCATGTAATGCCGCGTTGCAGACCTCTTGATAACGCGACCCATCATCTTGACTCTTGCCCCTGTGACGATGAGTATGCGCGGCATCTTATCCAGAATTTCAACAAATCCGGCAATCTCACTCAGGGGCGCAGCCAAATCCGCGTCCCACATGCCAATGTAGTCGGGTTTGAATCGAAATGCCTCCAGCACTCCGGACCTGACCGCCTCCGCCTTCCCTTTATTGTTAGGGAGGCTGTGAAGCATCGCCAAGCCGGAGCTCCTGTCAATCAAGCTCTCGAGAATTCGAGCAGTTTGGTCCGTGCTGCCGTCGTCAACGAACAGGAAATTAACGCCATCCGAGGTTCGCAGAACCCGCTCAAATGCCTCGGGATCCAAGCGATTGGCCTCGTTGTAGCACGGGACCACTATTATCGTACGCATTTGTGCTACTTCGATCCTTTTCTCAGCAGGGCCATCAGGCTGACTCCGAATGGCCACCCCGTTCTCCGGCCTCGTTTCATAAGGTACTCCAGGATGGCTCCTTCCGATGAGAAGATTGATTCCAAAACTCCGTTAAGCCATGGCCCAGGCAGGTCCAAATCAGTCCCAGCCTCTCCCCATTCCTTTTTCCTCAACCGATTGTATGCCCTGACCGCGTATATGATCGGGAAAAGGAAAAAGTTGAAGTAGGTGACAAAGATCACCGTAACCTCGCGGCCTTTCCACAGCTTCTCCAGCATGGCACGATGGTAACGGCGATAATGCCCATGAGCGGCGTCATGAGGACTCCACAAAGACATGTTCGCCGGAACCGTCATAAGAAGGTGGTCGTTTTCTTCCATGACTGAAAGGATGGTTGAAAAGAAACTGATGTCATCCTCCACATGCTCCAGGACATCGAGTAAAAGCCACAACCTTGGTCCTTGGTAGGCCGGTACCGCTAAATGGCGCAGATCGGAATGCAGGAACTCAACATTTGAAAATCTTTGTCTGGCAAGACGTATTGCATTCTCCGAAACATCGATACCCAGACAATCGTGGTCGGAAGCCAGGGCCGCCAGGTTCGCTCCTGTTCCACAGCCGATGTCGATGATCATCCCGCGGCAAGAAGCGGGCAAAACATGGCCCGCAATCCGATTAATGATGCTTCTTCTTCCCCGAAACCACCAGTGGGCTTCTTCAATTCTCGCATGCAGCTCAAACTGTTCATCTCGCATGAGAGACCTATACTCCTTCCAACCCCCAAACGCGAGAAAAAACGCTCTCCTGCATGCACGAGCGTATTACAAGGGACTGCGAGGTGGGAGAATTAACACGTTTCATGGCGCTAGATCACGTTCAATTATCATGAATTGCTGAAGGAAGAAACAATGGAAATCCCTTTAACCCCCACACCTCCCTCGACTGGTATTCATACAAAGCGTTACCAGACTGCCGCAATATGACTTGACATTTGGGAATAACTGGTGCAGAGATTCACTATAGGTGCCTTTCAGGCTTAATAGGGAAGCCGGTTGAAATCCGGCGCGGTCCCGCCGCTGTGACCGGGAACGAACCTCTCACGAAGCCACTGCCCTGATGAATCAGGTTGGGAAGGCGAGAGAAGTAGGGTGATCCGGGAGTCAGAAGACCTGCCTATGATTTGGTAGTCGCGTGGTACGGCTGTAATCGGGGAAAAGAAAGCTGGGTGCATTCCCGAGACCTTTTACGAGGCTCGGGTTTTTTATTTTTGGCGACACAATTTCAGCGCGTTCGATATTCTTGTGAAGGTGTTCAGATGGAAAAACTCCTTGGTATCCTGCACTCGCATGGAAGATCGGAGCGCGTAATCAGTTTGCCCGCGTTGGCACCTCCGTGGTCACTTACCCGACCGGTTGCAGATTGGTTAGGAATGCGGCGCAGGCATCCTTTATGTCGGGAAGAGGATTTTCCCACCACAAACTTGCAGTCTCCCTTCGATGTCGATTATGACGACTCAACAGCTTTTCATGCAAGTGCCCAACCGCACCATGACTGGAAATTTGAGCCGAGCGATTCCGATTTCAGCCATGCGGAACCTGCAATCCTTTTTGGGATCGACTTTTTCGACGACTCTGAGATTATCGGCCAGCCGCGAACCGAACACGAGCTTCCATTAAACCACGACCTCGTCTTGGCAAATGATGAATTCTTCGCCGCTTCTTCCAACAGTTTGTCTCACCCTCCGCTCGGCTTGGAGAAATTTAGATCTTTTGCCTTCTCTTTTGTATTTCATTTGGCCGCATTATCTTTGTTCATTGCGTGTCCTACCCCCTCTCTTACCGGAATTGGAGGCATTTCCGACAAACCCATATTTGTAAGACTTACGGAAACACGTGAAGTCAACACGCCCAACGACCCTTCGCCTGCCTCGATCGATTCTCCTGCCTCAATGGCGTCTCTGGCAAGAAGAGACCTGAAGTCTGAAGAAGCGAAAATTAGGAAAGAGATTGGGAAGGCGCTGAAAACTGAAGTCGAGCTGGAAAAGGTATCTGAGGAAGGCAAGATCAATCCCCGGCTTGTGGAGGCCAAGCTTCCGAAAGAACCTCTCCCTGCTCACCAGAGGGTTCCCCCGGAGCGCTCTCTGAAAGACGATCATCCGAATGATTCAAGAAGCTTGCATGACTCGGTAGCGTCTACGCCTTCTGTGGCGACTCCCGAAAGAGAAGGCCCTTTGAAAGCGGGAGACGAGGCACAGACGTACAAGGACCTTACATGAGGCAGCCTACTATCCCAAAGCGGCACTCAGGAACATGGCACACGGTCAAACCGTGGTCCGTTTCACGATCAACAAAGACGGTTCCCTTTCGAACATTTCCATTGTGGCCCATGCAGATTCCCAAGCGCTGGATGAGGCTGCCTTGAAGATTGTGAAGAAAGCGGCCGCGAAATTTCCATCCATACCGGATGCCCTGATGAGAGACCAAGTGACCTACGTAGTTCCCATAGTTTTCAAGAAGGTGCTTTAGAAATTTCTTTCATTCAAATCCTTCAGAGTTATGGAAGGGTTCAGATAAACTGCAAATGCTCGTTCAGATAGATCTTTGGCTCGTTTTGCACAGCGCCTTGTCTCGAGTACGGTCCCATTCATGACCGCACCGGATTAACTGAGAGGAAATTCATGTGTTCGACTCGCTCTTGTTTGCTGAAAACATTTCTGGTTCTGTTAATGGGGTTTCTCATTGCAGAGATCGTCTCTGCTGCTGGCTCTTCGTTTCCCGTCATGGTCACGGATTCTTGTGGCAAAACGGCTCATTTCAAAGGCGTCCCCAAACGAGTGGTTTCACTGGTTCCCGGAGCCACGGAAACCTTTTTTGCGCTCGGAGCAGGTGACCTGATCGTCGGGCTTACCTATCACGATACCTATCCGAGAGAGGCGAACACGAAAACGATAGTCGGAAGCTTCTTCAATCCATCCTCGGAGCTTATCGCAAGTCTGAAACCGGACGTGATTCTTCTCTCCTCACTGCATGACGAAATACAGCGAAGCTTTGCCGACTCCGAAATCGCCTTAATTCAGGTCGACGCGCACACAATCGATGATGGCTTCAGGATGATCGAACTTGTTGGAAGAATCACCGACAAGGAAGAAGAAGCGGCCGCGAAGATCGGCCAAATGCGACAGCAGCTCGATCTCGTGGCCCGTAAAGTAGCAACGATTCCCAAAGCTAACCGCAAACGAGTCATGCGGCTCATGGGATCGGATACGATGATGACTCCGGGTGAAGGATCATTTCAAAATGAACTTATCCGATGTGCGGGCGGAATAGCTCCGTCCTTCGGAAAGCCGGGGGCAGTCGTGCCTGTGACCAGAGAAGAGTGGACGAACTTTAATCCCCAGGTCGTCTACTACTGTGGAGATGAATCCAGACTGCCAAAGAAGTTCTTCGACCAACCCGGCTGGAAAGACGTGGACGCTGTCCGAAACGGTAATTACGCCGACTTTCCTTGCGATCTGACCTGCCGAGCGTCGATCAATATGGGGAATTTTGTTTCATGGTTGGCCAGTGTCATCTATGCAGAGGAGCTGGCTAACGAAAAGGCTCGACTCACTCCAGACCGGGCAGTGCAATCTCGCTCTCTGACCGTTGATCTTCCCTACGTGAAATCAGCTCAAATAGTCGATGGCATTATGAATGATTTTCCTACTCAGACCCTCCTGATTGACTTTACCGAGCCCATGAGTTGCCTCAACTCACTCGCGGGCAGCCTATCAGGAATTGCAGTGGTGGGAAATCACTATCTGTCGCCACCTCTTTGGACCAAACTAAATGGACTCTCTCTAGATGCCCTGAAACAAAACGTCTGCACAATTACTGGACGAGACATGGCCAGAGCGTCCTTCCTATACACAGGAGCGAAAATGGATAATCTCTCTGTGCAGAAAATGATGCACGGCGACATGGTTGTGTACGCGTTGGTGACTGCAGGGGTGAAGGGCAACGCGACGCGAGCGTCAATTGATGGAGGAAGATTTTGTGAGCCGGGAACCATCAATGTTATTATACTCACGAATATGCAGCTTGCTCCGAGAGCCCTCACACGAGCCATCATCAGCGCCACGGAAGCAAAATCAGCGGCCCTTCAGGATCTTGACATTCGTAGCTCGTATTCTTCCGGCTATCAGGCGACCGGCACCGGCACGGACGAAGTACTGATCGTGGAGGGACGTGGGAAAAAGATGGAGAACACCGGTGGGCATTCAAAACTGGGAGAGCTGATCGCTAAAGCAGTGTACAGCGGAGTGAAGGAGAGTATATCATTGCAGAATGGTTTGCTGACCGGCCGAAGCGTTTTCCAAAGGCTCAAAGAGCGGAAAATTGATTTGTATGGATTGGTGACCGAATGCGGCAAGTTTCCTCGCGAAGACTGCGGCCGCACATGCGCCGAGCTGGAAACGCTACTGCTGAATCCTCTCTACGCCGGTTTCATGGAGTCGGCGTTCGCGGTAAGCCAGAATTACGACGCCGGTTTTGTTAGTGATCTGGGATCATTTCAAGAGGTTTGTAGACACGTGAGCGACGCGATCTCGGGTTGTAAGACGGATACGTGGATAGGCTTTGTGCCTGATGGTTTCACGTCAAAACCGATATGTATGGCTCTTGACGCGCTTCTAAATGGTCTTAAGAATAGGAAAAGAGAAGCGACAGAAGCTTCAGGTGAATTTAGCACGTGTGGGAAATAAGGTATCTCAAATGAGAGCGTTTGGAGTAGTTCACATATGCTGCCAGGCGAAGCTCTTGTTCCCAAGGAGGACTCCGAAAGACTTCACTTGGTTGCACCCGCGCATCTGGGCATTTGTGGTCGCTCTTGCGATCTTGCTTGTACTGCCGGTTAAGGCCGACCAAGTTCCCAAGATCTGTGTGGAGGACGATTTGTCTCGACGGGTATGCGTTCCGGCTTTTCCCAAGAGAGTTATTTCGCTTGCTCCGAGTCTCACGGAGATGGTGTTCGATCTTGGGGCAGGACATGTACTCGTCGGTAGGACTGCGCGATGCAACGAACCGCCCGAGGCACTAAAGATCCAGGAAATCGGGGCATACATGAGTCCTGACCTGGAAAGGATAATAGCCTTGAGACCGGACCTAGTACTGTCACCTGAAACTGGCATGCGAAAAGAAGTCGTTGACCGGTTGACTGAAATCGGAATCCCCACGTTTGTAGACAACAGCAACACCCTGGATGAGATCGTTCACTCGATAGACCGGCTTGGGACTATCCTTGGGAGGGAGTCCGACGCAAAAACTGTGGCTGAGCAATTTCAGCGACGACGGCAGGCCGTGCGAAAAAGGGTCCAATACGCCAGCAAGCCCCTGATCCTATTTGTCGTGGGTATAAGGCCCCTCGTCCTGGCGGGAGGAAGGTCCTTCATCGGGTCATTGATCCGTGAAGCCGGAGGAGTCAACGTTGCGGAGGAGGCCGCTGTTGCTCACCCCAAGTTTAGCATGGAGGAGGTGGCAAAGCGTGACCCTGACATCATAATCGTATTGAATAAAGATTGCCGAGATGACGAATGTTTCAACGAGTGGCAAAGACATCCAGATCTCAGAGCAACCAAGAATAACCAAATATATCAAATAGATGCTGACCTAATTGCCCGCCCGTCCCCGCGAATCATGGACGCGTTGGAACAGTTGGCAACCATACTTCACCGCAAGGATTTCGGTAGTGGAATTTCTGCTGGCGTTCATAGGCTCAAATGATTACTCTGGCGGCTTTGAATCTATTCTGTGAGAGATATCGATGGGAATGTCCACGCTTGCAAGAACGATTCTTATTAGCATGAGTCTGGGTGTTCTTCTCCTTGTGGTGCTGCTCATTTCTCTACTGACCGGAACTACCGTCACGGAGGTGAAAACGCTACTGACGGGGAGTGCCCTGGGGATCGATGCTCAAAAGACCTGGACAATCATTCTGTCTTACAGACTTCCCAGGACGCTTCTATCCGCCATCGCGGGAGCGGGCTTGGCCTCTGCCGGTGTCGTATTTCAAGGGGTGCTCAAAAACCCCTTGGCCGATCCGTATCTCATCGGCATTGCCGCAGGAGGGTCTTTGGGGGCGGTAGTGTCAATCGCCCTGTTCGGAGAGAGATGGCTTCTTGGTACCTCTGTGTGTGCGTTTTTTGGGAGTATTGTGGCTGTGGGCCTGGTGTATGGACTCGCCGTCACCAGACGAGGCCGAGGATATGTCAACACCGTCATCCTGGCAGGTGTGATTGTTGGTTCACTGATGAACGCTCTCATGCTGTTGATTTTGTCGCTTTCGGGCTCCCATGAAAAGCAGCGGATTCTTTTCTGGTTAATGGGGGACTTCAGCCTTGCTAGTTACCAGAAGGTACTGCTGGCGTTAATAGCCGTCGCAGCAGGATGGACACTCACCTATCTTAACGCCAATCGCTTGAACCTCTTGATCGTCGGGGATGACACAGCTGCTCACCTCGGGCTCAATGTTTTCAGGTCACGAACTTTCTTCATGATCGTCGCGGCAATGGTGACCGGAGCAATTGTGAGTGTTTCAGGGACAATCGGGTTCGTTGGCCTGGTAGTTCCTCACGCGATGAGACTGCTATTCGGCCCGGACAACAGAGTGCTGCTCCCGGCCGCATTGCTTGGTGGAGCGGCCTTTCTCGCGGCCTCGGACTGCGTGGCCCGAATTGTCGCTTACCCTATGGAGCTGCCGGTGGGAGTCATCACAACGTTATCTGGAGCCCCTTTCTTCTTATATCTTCTCATGAAGAAATAAGCGGGACCTGTGCCGTATAACGCAATTTCGAGCCACAACAGATGAAAAATACGATTCTGGAATGCAAAGATGCCAGTGTGACCTACGGCAGGAGAACTGTGCTCCGCGGAATAAGCCTTGCTATCGAGGAAAGTGACTTCGTGGGCGTAATAGGGTCTAACGGCGCGGGAAAATCGACGCTCACAAAGGTTCTGAATGGGTTGCTACGTCCGTCACAAGGGGCTGTTACCCTCATGGGCACAGATATGAGCTCTTTTTCCAAAAGAGAAGTAGCCCTACAACTTGCTGTGGTCCAGCAGGAAGAGGCGCCTGACTTCAGTTTCACGGTGACAGAGGAGGTGATGATGGGGAGGGCCCCCCATCATGGAGGCCTGTATTTCGAGCGCCCTTCGGACAGGGCGGTCGTGCAGGAAGCAATGGAAAGGACGAGTGTGACCCATTTGGCGGAGCGCAGGATAGAAACGCTATCCGGTGGTGAGCGCCAAAGAGTGAGAATTGCCAGGGCGCTTGCGCAACAGCCTAAGGTCCTTCTCCTCGATGAGCCCACTAATCATCTGGATCTGTATGCACAGCTCTCGCTGATCGAATTGATGCGCGACATCAATAGGGAAGGCATCTCGATTTTTATGGTGTCTCACGATATTAACTTCATGTGCGAATCATGCACGCACTTAAAGATTCTCCACGAGGGAAAATTTTACGGCCAAGGGGCTCCTCGGGAAGTGATTACAAAAGAAAATCTGGCACAATTCTTTAACATAAAGGCGCTTGTCGATGTGAACCCTGTCACTGGAGCCCCGCGAATGACGCCTCTAGCGCGGCTGGGTGACGCTCCCTGACCTTGCACTCTCAGTCCCCTCTTTCGGTCCGGCATGGGCATGGTGACGGACTTCTCTCATGACTGATAGGACGCTGAACGAGAAGCCTTCTGCCGAACCGCGCTAAGCTTCTTGCATGAGCAACGTCCTCATAGCCGACCAAAACGGAGATTGGAAGTGACAGGCGAATTCCTGTGTTTGAAATGAACCTAAAACTCAATCCCTCGTTGCGCTTTTATCCCTGAATAAAAATGATGCCGCACAGCTCGCATGTCCGTAACCATATCAGCAATCTGAATCAGGCAGTGAGGGGCGTTACGTCCCGTAATCATGACGTGGGTCCCTTCGGGACGACTGAGAAGCGCCTCCAGGGCCTCTCTTTCACTTATCACGTTCTGTTTCACCAAGTATGTGAACTCATCCAAGACAATCAAATGGTATCTTGAGGACAGAATAAGCTCTTTGGCAAATGACCACGCGTTGACGGCCGCCTCAATGTGCGTTTGCATTCCTTTGGAGTTCCACGTGAATCCCTCTCCCAATACATATACGTCCAAAAGGTCCTTGAAACGATCTGACGAGACCAGTTCTCCGCTTATTCTTGTCCCCTTGATGAATTGAAGCAGGCATACGCGAAAATTATGGCCGAGTGCTCTATAAATGAGCCCCAAGGCGGCTGTGGTTTTCCCTTTTCCGTCACCGGTGTTAATCATCAGAAGTCCCTTTTTCACA
>Ga0335071_10007143_pt1 | contig 11517 bp, 10 predicted proteins | sample Lox_Sample_15_FD_206724 | JGI IMG/M metagenome (GOLD analysis project Ga0335071, IMG submission 206724) | Soil microbial communities from Loxahatchee National Wildlife Refuge, Florida, United States - Lox_Sample_1.5 | ecosystem: Environmental > Terrestrial > Soil > Wetlands | place: USA...
TAATCGGAGTAACCTGCGGCTTTCTGCTGCGGAATCGAAAGTTGCCTAAACTGGAGAATCTTAGCTTAGCCATAATAGTCATCCTCATTTTTTCACTTGGCTTTGGCATAGGCTCTAACAATCAGCTTCTAACCGCCTTGCCGCAGGTTGGCCTGCAGGCTCTGGTCATCTCAACATTGGCGATCGCTTTCAGCATAGTTTTCGTTAAAGCAGGCAAACGGTTGGTTAAGATATAGATGATCAAATGGATCTTGGGTTCTTTGGTCGCGGGATGCCTTGCAGGTTACATTAACAACAATTTCCTCAGCGCCTTCCCAAACGGTTTAATCTCTGACCAACTTTTCACAGTTGCACTAATCGCGTTGCTTTTCGTGTTTGGCTTCTCATTTGCTCTTGACAAAGATGCGGTCGATAAGATGCGGAAAACGGGTGTCCGAATTCTTGCTTTCCCACTTTTGGTTGTTCTGGGCAGTCTTGTTGGTGGTTTGGTGGCGGGTTTGGTTTTGCAGCTCAATCTGACAGGCACTATGGCGGTCAGCTCGGGTTTTGGTTGGTATACGCTGGCGGGGCCCATGATGGGCCAGCTTTTAGGTCCCAAGTGGGGTACATTGGGTTTTACCGCGAACTTTCTGCGGGAGCTCATTACGATAACTTCGATTCCGCTATTGGTGAAACTTGATAAGTTTGCCCCCGTCGCTTCAGGTGGCGGAACGACAATGGATACGACTCTGGGGGTCATAATGCGCTATTGTGGAAAAGATACCTTGATTTTAGCGTTTTCAAACGGACTTGTTCTTTCATTAGTAGCACCGTTTGCTATGATTGGTTTGGCTTCACTTACTTAAATTGAAACTTCTAATTTCCTAAAATGCGAAAGAAAGCGCTGCTAAACCATGCGTTAAAATCAAACTTGCAATCACGTAGCCTAATATGGCGCCTGGGCACAAGAACGGCAATCCCGCTTGTGGTTTTCCTTTTAGGACGAATACCATCAGGAACGCAAAGCCGACCAGCGTTCCAATTATCACGGATAACCCAATTAGTAACCCAAGGTGTGGTTGAGCCAAAGTGGGTTGAATATTATAGTAGGCTGCGGCGGCTAAGATGCCCGGGATTACGATGTCGCCTACGCCCATGAAGAATGCGTCTCGTTTTCCGCCTTCTTTGAGTTTTTCTTTCAAGCCTTTTGTTTCTTTTACAAGCGAGTATTCGCGGCTTTTTGGAATAACGAACAGTATCGGTAGTTTTAGGTCAACCAGTGTGTCTGCGAGGTCAATCATGTGCTTTGTCTTGTAGACAGAAATGGCGTCGTACAATGCCATGCCGATGAGCAGAAGCAGCACGATGAGTATGGTTAAGGAAATGCCGAGCATGGCAACGGCTCCGATGGCGGTGATGATTCCGCTTGCGTCGACTATGTACCATTCCGGGTATTTCACTAATAAAGCGACTATCAAAGCCATTATTGCAATTGAGGCTACTAGTGAAATATCTGAAGTGACCCCTGGGAGGTAAGATAGCAGAGGGTAGAAAACGTAAATTCCCAGCAATCCAGTCGAGCCCAGGAAAATGGCTTGTATGACTCGGGTTTTTCCGAGCTTGGCTATGAGGAGTATAATGGCTGTGAAGACAATTAGAACGACGAAGAAGAACAGGAGGTTCACGGGGCTACTTGGACTGCCGACGTAGGCTACTTCACCTGCGGCTTGGAATGGGCCCGTGACCCAAAAAGCAATTAGATCAACCACGACAAACAATGCACCCATCAAGAAGATAGGGAACACATCAATGGCTTTTGTCTTCGCATCCATGCCGTATGAAAACTATCGATACTATTTATGCGTATTCGCAATTGTTGCCTTGATTCGCCATAATTTGCTTCTTCAAAATCGTGTTTAGCGGCGTCTAAATCTCGAAGTTTTCCCCAGTTCGCGGCGCTACAGCCTCTAATCCCAGTTCCGCATTAGCCCATTTTGCGAGCAATTCGCAGTTGCCTTCCGCACCGTGGACACAGAAAACCTTTGGTTTTCCACCAAGTCGTCTTAGTGACTCCTTTAGCTGTGTCGCTCCGGCATGACTGGAAAAGTCGAAATGCTGGACTTTGGCTTTTATTTTCCGGACTTTTCCATCGATGGTGCAGATGCCTTTTTCCAAGAGCTGTTTTCCTGGCGTTCCTGGAATCTGATAGCTAACAAGAAAAACGGCGTTGTTAGCTTTTTTGCCAATTTTGCTGATGTAGAATTGGCTGGGTCCACCCTTAAGCATGCCTGCAGGCGATATTACGACGCCTGGGTTCTTGAGGGCTTTGCGGCGGTCGCGCCATCCTTCTACCCATTCTACCGAGTGCATGGCATCGGTGAAAAGTTTGGGGTCGCGCAGAAATTCTTTGTCATTCATTATGACTCGGCTAGCCTCTCTTGCCATGCCATCGAAGATGATTGGATACTCGAAATGACCGTCTACAAGTGTGCAGGCAATTTCTTGAGCTCTGCCAACGCCGAATGCTGGGATGAGTACGATTCCGCCCATTTCAACGACTGCTGTGCAGGCGTCAACGAATTTTTTCTCCAATTCGGGTCGCGGGGTATGGTCTTCGCTTGCGTATGTGCTTTCTGTGATGACTGCGTCTAGGTCGCCGTAGTCCATGCTGGCACCTTTGAGAAGTTTCGTGTCCTCCATGTTGAAGTCTCCTGTGAAAAGGATGCGTTTTCCGTCTCCTTCAACTAGGACTGAGGCGCTTCCTGGGGTGTGTCCCGCGTTGAGTAACTTGAATTTCATGTCGCCTACTTGTTGTTCGACTCCGTAGTCGAGATGGGTGTTGCTTTTCATCATAGCCTTCAACTCAAGGTACTCAAATGGCAAGTAATACCCTGAAAGGTGAATGAAGTCTTGGATGAGAAGCTGTGTTAACTCCAGATTAAGTCTGTTAGTGAATAGTCTGCGTTTGCCTTCGATGTAGAAGATGGGAATGGCGCCTGAGTGGTCCAAGTGACTGTGCGTTAGAATAACCGCGTCGAGTTCCTTGGGCGGGATGTGCATTGGAAAACCAGGTTGCCGTTCCAGCATGACGCCATAATCCATGAGATACTGGGTATTCTGCGACTTGACAGTTACGCCGATTCTGCCGACTTCGCGTGCTCCGCCTAAAAATCCAATTCGCAATCAGGACCAATCCTTCGTCGTGAAATCTGACGCGTAATCATGACCCAGCAGTCAGTTAAAAACGTATTGACTTCTCTGCGAGCGAAACTTTCACAAAGCCTTTTCGGACTGATTCCAAAATATCGTCCACATTCATACCTGCTTCAACCTCGGTGTAGACAGAGAACAGCTCTGAAGGCTTGTGAGAGTCGCTGCCTGCTACTCCAGGTAACCCGAGCTCAACCGCAAGGTCGTGTGCCTTTTTGTTTGCAGAATATGTTGAGCCTCCGTTGAGGATTTCTATAGCGTCTACGTTGCTGGTTCGAGCCTCTTCGCCTAAACCCCACTCGCGAAATGGATGTGCCGCGATGGATACGTGTGCGTTTTTCTTTGCAAAATCAATTACATGATCTATTGTCCACGGTTTGGGCGGTAACTCTTCGGCACCCAGTATTACTATGTCGCCTTGCAGAGTGCTGATTTCAACGCCTGGAATAATAAGAATATCAGGGTAAGGCTTTGCTAGTTCAAGGACGGTTTCTAGTCCTTTGACGGAGTCGTGGTCGGTGACTGCCGCGACTTTGATGGACGGGTGAGCCACAAGTTTTTCAACGAGGTCTTTGGGCCTGGTCTGTGAATCGTCTGAGAATGTTGTGTGATTGTGAAAGTCTGCTTTAATCAAGTTGACTCGCTCAGGTTCTGCTTCAGGATAGTATTCAAGTTTGCTAAAAACTCTTTGGTTGACTGTGCTTTCACTGTGAGGAAGTGGAAATGGACTCCTTCTTTCTTGCATGCACTTTGGCACTGGTTCTTAATTGTTGTTCCCCAGGTTTCGGGGTCGTGGATTAGTACAACAGTTTTGTAGTTTGAGCGTTTCACGTATTCGGAAACTTGTTTCGCAACGTAGTTGGATACTTCGCAGTCCATTGGCATGGAGGTTTCGTGTTGGCTGAGCGGGTAAACTTCATCAAGTTCTAGTGGGATGATGCCAAATGGGGCAGCGTAGAAGCAAACATAGACTCGTTCTTGGTTTTTTTCTCCCAAGCGATTAATGGCTTTGCGGACATCCTTGAAGTCTTCACTTCTATGGAACGGTTTTTCTTTGCCTTGTGGAACCAGGACCAGGACTTGTGCTTTGGAAGGCGGTTTTAGGCGTGTGCTCAAGCGTTCGCGGTAATGTACGACTTCGGGTCGGGCGAGTCCGACGCTGTCGAAGAAGAAAAAGCCACTTTGCTTGACCGTTGGGCTGTGTTTTTCGATGAAGCCTTCATAGTTCTTTGTGCGTTTGAGTGCGTTCAGCAACGCGGGATGAGCGTGTGCTCTCATTTCCACGTGTTCCCAGAGTCTGCCGTCACGAATGGCTTGTTTGATGCGTTTAAGCTCGGCGACGCAGACATGCAGATTGTGCTCGGCTAAGAAAACTTCTTTTTCTTTTTTGGTCATTTCCATGACTGCTTTCGGTGTTGAGGTAGCACATCTGGGGCATTGGCAGGGGAAATAATCCATCTCTGTTAGGCGCCATGTGCCATTCTCAGTCATGTAGCGTCCTTCCCTGGCGTAGAGTGCGTAGGCTGCAGAGTCGAATATGTCGCATCCGAGGGCGACTGTTAACGCCATCATGTGTGGGTGGCCGGCGCCGAATAGGTGAAGGGGTCGTTCGAGGGGCAGGTTCATCTTTGCCGTCATAATCATGTCTATTAGCACGTCGTAGCGGTAGCTTTCCATTACTTCAGTTGGGCTTCCTAAAGCATGAATCTGGAAGGGCAGTTTGCCCATGGCTCTTGCGGATTTCGCGACTAGGTCGAGGTGTCTGCCGCCTTGGACGGGTCCGACCCAGAGCATGTCTTGTCTGGTTTTGAGTTTGAAAAATGCTTTAGCGCGTTTGAGGGTTTCGGCTACGGTTTTTTGTGCTTGTTCTTTGGGTACGTGCCAGCCGGTGGGGATATCTAAGATGGTCGCTATGTCGGTGCCGATGCGTTCTTCGTAGTTGACGATTTGTGCTTGTGAGACTTCGACGCCGCCGTAGACCAGAATTTGGTATGCGCCTGAGTCTGTCATGACGACGCCGTTGAAGTTTAAGAATTTGTGCAAGCCTTCCTCTATGACTCGATCTCCGTAGCGTTTCCACAGAATGTATGCGTTTGTGATAATGGCTTCGAAGCCGAACTCGTCTTTAAGTCTCTGTGGAGAAATGAGCTGAATGCTGGGGTTAATGACAGGGTATAGCAAGGGAGTTTCCACTGTGCCGCTTTTGGTTTTTAGTTTGCCTATTCTCCCAAGGAGGTCTTTTTCTTTGACTTCGAAGCTCATCTTGAATCCTACTTATCATCCGGGACCGTTATAAAAAACATTTATCTTCAAGTTTGAAACCGTAAATAATTTTAATGGTTCGTCGCATTTGTTACATGTTGCAGCTTCGTTGAGGGCTGACGCGCTTGACGATGCCGCCAATCAAGTTCTTGTATTTGACGGATTGTTATGAACTACAAAGTTGTTTGGGCAGTTACTAAACATGCTTTTTCTAAGTGGCAAGCCCATAATGCGGGTGTTCGAGCTGCCGCTCTGGCTTTCTTCACTTTTATGCCTTTACCTACACTTTTGCTGATACTTGCGGAGCTGTCTGCTTTGATTTACGGTCAGCCGCAGGCAATTCAGGAGCTCATTAACCAGATAAGCGTAGTTACTGGTCCAGCTGTAGCAGGGATGGCGGGGCAGCTTCTTTTGATGAATTCAGGCAATCCCTTGACTTCTTCTTTTGGGGCCACTGTGAGCATAGTTTTTGCGTTGATTGGAGCTGTTGGAGCTTTTGCAGTTCTTCAAGATACGCTTAACCTGGTTTGGGATGTAATTCCCCCTAGGCGGCTAAGCCTTGTAAAAAGGATCCGAAAGCGCATCATCCCTTTTTTGGTCGTTTCTGGAACAACTGCAATTGTGGCTGCCTGGACTTCTCTCTCGACTCTGTTGTATGGTGGATTGAGTATTTATCTTAAGCCTTTGATAGGAGGCTCAGCTGCCATAATAATTGGGACTGCGCAGGTGTTTCTCTCGTTTGGGCTTTCAGTTTTGCTTTTCGCCATTGTTTTTAATCAAGTTCCTGATGAGCAGATCGCTTGGAGTGATGTATGGTTGGCATCCCTCATTACAGGCGCGATGTGTACAGCCGTGAATTATCTTTTCGGCATCTACATCCGGGCTTTCCCCGTGACAACGATTCTTGGTGCCGCTGGCGATTTAGTGGCTTTGCTTCTTTGGATTTTCGTGGTGGCTGAGTTTGTGTTGTTTGGAGCTCAGTTCTCAAACGCTTATGCGGAGACTCTGGGTTCGCATGCTGTTATGAAGAGAATGAACCAAACGAAGCCAAAAACTCCTCTTAAGAAGAAGGGTTTAGTTGCTTCATTGCTGTATAAGCTGGGGCAACTTGTTCGATGAGAATGAGAAATAGCAGCGTCGTTGGACTTTTTTTGGAGTTTTCAAGAATTAAGCACGCTTATATTCTATCGGCTGGTAATACCCACAACAAAATAGGGTGAGTGTAACATGGTTTGCAGTATCGCCATCAGTGAGAGGCCATCACTAAATGACCCCGTTCTCATCGAGGGTCTGCCTGGAATTGGTTTCGTCGCCAATGTTGTTGCTTTGCACTTAATTAATGAGTTGAAGGCTGTAAAGTTCGCTGAGATTGTTTCTTCCAGTTTTCAGGATTTTGCTGTTCTTACTGAGACAGGGAAGGCACGCTCTCCCATTAACGAGTTGTATTATGTCAAGCGCAGTGACGGGGGGCGAGATCTGATAGTTTGGTATGGGAACACGCAGGCTCTCACTACGCCTGGTCAGTATGAGTTGTGCGGCAAGGTTTTGGAAATTGTGCAGGAGTTGGGCTGTCGCTTTGCCATATCTCTTGGCGGCTTTAAGAAAGAAGAAGTTAAGGGGACGCCGGGCGTTTACACTGCGGCAACTGATGAGGTGACTCTGAAGGAGGCTCTGGGGTTGGCGACTGGAAGTAAGGTGATGACGGGCCATGTTTTTGGCATAGCTGGACTTATCGTTGGATTGTGCAGGCTTCGTCACGTGAGATCATTTGCACTTCTGATAGACACTGTTGGCATGTTTCCCGATGCGAGTGCAGCTAAGGTTGCTCTGGAAGCGGTGAATAAGTACCTGGGGTTAAGTGTGAATTTGGATTGGGTGCAGGTCGCAGCGGCTCAAACGAAAAAGACTATGGAGTCTTTTGGTTTGGTTAGGAATATTTCGGAAGAAAAGAAGAAAGAGGAAGAGGCGCTGCGCTGGTATATCTAGACTTTTGTTTCACTCATGAACAGGTCGTAGACTCTTTGAACGCGTTCAGCGGCTGGGCCTGTGCCTTCGACTACGCCGCGTTCTGTTAGTTTGACTTTATCCATGACCCAGATGAAACCTTGGTCCTCATAGAGTTTGACCATTGTAGGGAAGACTTTTTCGAGTCTGGCTGCGAGAGCTTTGAGGTCGAAAGGTTTTTCGGTGCTTGAAATTAGGGCTACTACACTTCCATTGAGGAACAGCCGGTGGGTGAGTTGGCCTGTTTCATCTTTAGCTTCTCCTATGCATAGAGCCATGTTATCAGGATTTATGCCGATCAGTGTGCCCACGAACTTCTTGCCGGTGGTTGTGTTAACAGTTACTAGTTTGTCTACCAGTGATGCGATTTCTGAGGTAAGTTTTCTTTGCGCTCCTACAGACATTTTTACATCTCCAGTGTATTCGCTTAAGGAATTGTGCATCTCAACTATTTATCTGTGTCAGTTCTATTCTATCAAGACTTATTATAATGAATGTATTATGAATTCAAAATTGGAATTTAATCAAGAAAAAGAATGAGTTTAGAAAAAACTCATTTTGCTCGGTTAAATCTATACAGACCAAAGAGCAGTATCAGGACACCCAACACGAGTGAGATGGTGCCAATCCCGGATCCTCGCCCAGGGGCATGCGGAACGACTATTATTGCTAATCCCACTATTGCGACGATTATTCCTATAAGAGCCAAAATCATTGCAGGCATCTTGCTATTGCCCATTGTTTTTTCTTGTTCTCCCATTCATATTTCTCCTAGATCTTGTTATCGTTTCTTTTTCTATTTATGGTTTGCTAACATGGTTTTTTTTCTTGTTATAAATGACACTTGGTCATGCGTTTCTTCAATGAATACGATAGCATGTTCATTACAACTTGTTGGCTTTGCTTTCTTGTTTTTACGTTTTTGTTGCTTCGATGATGCGCCATCTTTTTGCGTGGGCTGCTGCACGTTTGATGACATTGCCCGGTGCAGCTTGGTTTTATGTGAATTTCTAATGCAAGTTTTTTCTTAATTATGAGAGAGGCTTGATTTTGAGTAAAATAATTGAAAAGAGTTTGGCAGTAGGGATTGGCGGTTCAAGTTTTTTGTCTCGTTCTTTGATAATAGTACGCCAACAAAATGACTGTAGCGGATACGGCCACGACAATTGCAATGGTAAGCAGTTCTGGCTTCACGTTTTTTTGATTTGTTCCCTTTATTTTGTAGGGGCGCATCATTTCGTTGTCTTCGTGTTCAAGCAGGTGACAGTGCCATACGTATCCTGGTCCTTGGGTTGCATCAAATGTGAAGGTGGAGCCATCTTGTGGAGCAAATCGCACCCTGAGCGTAACGGCTTCAGCGGAATTGACAACGATGGTGTCTTTCCATCCCTGTTCCCAAGATTGAGGAGTTATTGTAAGTCCGTTTACGTATCCTGAAAGTGATGAGACGTTGATTGTTGGGTGATTGAATGGAAGCTGACCGTTTATGCGCATCCACTGGCTTAGGTACGATTCTGCGTTGATCGGCTGTCGCTGCACAAGCTGGAATTGTATCAGGTGGATGTGAATCGGGTGCGCGTCCATGGTTGGATTGACGATTATCCAGTCTTCTGTTGACCCTAAATCTGGGGTTTCTGAGATCGGCGAGTCCCAAGTTTGCCCGTCTAGGAGAGTTTCGCTGGCGGAGCCGTCAGGTCCTCCTGGAATCTCCGACATAGTTAGGATTCTTTGTTTCGTGGCTTTTGGTAAGGTTGGAAATTGAGGTCCTGTGAGCGTGGGGTTGAAGGGTACCGGGGCGGATGCGATGTCGAATGGTCTGGGTCCTTGGTTATTTTTAGTTGTAAATTGCATTATTTGTCCATCAGTTTGAGCCGTTGTCGAGTTGCTTAAGGAGCCCGCGAAGTTTAGAAGCTGTATTTTTTCGTTTGGACCAAATTTGAAGAAGTCAACAATAATGTCAACGCGTTCTGCCGGCGCGATTAGTAGAGATGTGCGAATCGTTGGTGTTTTGAGGTAGCCTCCGTCGCTTCCAATCTGGAAGAAGGACATGCCGTTGGAGAAGCTTATCTCGTAGAATCTTGAGTTGGATCCGTTCAATAGCCTTAATCTGTATTGTGCCCTGTCCACATTCATGTTGGGCCAAGCTTTGCCGTTCACGATTATGGTGTTTCCCAAGAAAGCGTTAGCCCAGTATGGATGCATGTTGGGCGCTGAGCCAGCGGTGGGGTAGTAGAGCGATCCGTCGGTGTTGAAGGTTCTGTCTTGAATCACGAGCGGCATCTCGAATTTCCCCTTTGGCAATAGGGGTTGGACTTTGTCGTTTCCATTTGTTTCCCTTAGAAGGTAGAATCCTGCTAGTCCTGAACCTACGTTGAGTCGGGTGACTCCTAGGGCGTGATCGTGGTACCAGAGTGTCGTAGGTTGTTGGTTGTTAGGGTAAAAGTAAACTGCCGAGTCAGCACTAGCGAGTTCATAGGTGTTGTATTCTGGTCCGTGCTTTCCATTCGATGTAAACCATTCGTTTGGGCCGCCGTCGTAGAAGGATTGGTTTTCGCCTCCATGGAGATGAGTTACGAGTGGCACTGGACTTTGTGCATCAGGATACCCTGGGGGATAGTTTGGGTATGGAGGTGCAGGCATGGAAGTATTGTTGGGATTAGCCCAGTGAATGGTGGGGTCGACAGCTAACATGTATGGTGACTTGATGTTATTTTGCCAGGTCACCTTGACCGGTATTCCCCTTATTGCCTCAAACGTTGGTCCGGGACTATTTTGAACGAAACCTAAAGGTGCCCCAGTTATGGCGTCGATAGCTTCGCCTCCATAACCCCAAACTTTCGTTAGCAGATTCATAGAGGGAGGAAGAATTTGCTGGTTAAAGCTGGCCATTTCAACCGTGTACTCATGTTGAAGCAATCCGCCCCGAGTAAAAAGGGCATTAGGTTTATAGACAGGCGGCGGTCCAGATAGCTGGTTTTCAAACTTTGGGATGTTCAGAGGATTCATGATTGTGGGTACAACGTTGTTGGAAGCATCGGCAAAAACCTGCTTCGTTCTTGTTTCTTTTGACTTGTCAAATACTTGGTCTAAAGTTGTTGATATGAGGCTAAACGGCTTAAGGTAGCCTGCCAAAATAACTGAGGTTAAACTTCCACCTGCTGCTAGGGCTGTAACCTTCAAGAATTTTCTTCGATTGTGTAGTTGGTTGTCAGCTTTGACCCCGACTTTTTTGTTCGATGTGCAAGGTGGCTCGTCTTTAGGATCGGGGTTTAAGGGTTTACGTTGGGATTTTGTTTGGTTTCGAGTTCGTCTAAAAAAATTGGTGATTATACTCACGGCCTTAACTGTGAATGAGGGCATCCTGCATTGGTGCTCGGTCCATCTCAAAGTTTGCATATCACGTAACTTCGAAGAATTCTTAAATGATTGTGACTGTGCAACACCTGCAACTATCACGAGGCAGTGATTCTCTTGTGCATCAATCTACACCGCTGCTGGCATAATTTGGCGTTTTTGTTTGGGGTGAAATTACGGGCATGGTACTGTTTGCGTGGTTTTGGGTTAAATGAAAGCTCTTGTTCCTTCCAAGAAGTTCATGATTTTTTCTTGTTTGATTCAAAAAACCTTATACGACCAAAACATTGCTCACTAGTTCTTAGCTATCTCGGAGATTTGTTATGCCGTTTGAGCTGATTTCTCCCTTCAAGATTTCGCCGGGTCAGGAGAAGGCCGTTGATCAGATAGTGACCAACTTTGCCGTTAAGGATAAACAGACGCTATTGGGCATTACGGGCAGTGGAAAAACTTTCGTTATGGCAAACGTGATAAATCGTCTCCAGACGCCCACGCTTATTATTGCGCATAACAAGATTTTGGCGGCTCAACTTTACGCTGAGTTAAAGATGCTTTTTCCCAATAATCGGGTTGAATATTTCATCAGTTTCTACGACTACTACCAGCCAGAGAGTTATTTGCCAGCGCAGGACATGTACATCGAAAAAGACTCTGACATAAATGAAGAAATTGAAAAAATGCGAATGCATGCAGTGTCCAGCATCGTTA
>Ga0335071_10007144_pt1 | contig 11516 bp, 12 predicted proteins | sample Lox_Sample_15_FD_206724 | JGI IMG/M metagenome (GOLD analysis project Ga0335071, IMG submission 206724) | Soil microbial communities from Loxahatchee National Wildlife Refuge, Florida, United States - Lox_Sample_1.5 | ecosystem: Environmental > Terrestrial > Soil > Wetlands | place: USA...
ACGCGGGGCAGAGCCGGCGGTGTCGCCGGGCTCGCGACTCGCGCTCTCGTCGTCACCGCCCTCGTGGGCGGGACGGCGGCGTACCTGCACGCGGGCACCGACTCCGCGTCGCACCGACGCGCGGCCGGGCCGTACTCCGCGGCAGCGCTGCACGAGGCGGCGCCGTATTCGGGCTCGGCCACCGTGACGGCGTACTCGGCCTCGAGCGACCTGGCCACCTCGCAGCCCAGCCTGGCCGGCGAGCATCTGGTGGCCCGCACGCTCGCCCTCGCCTCGACCTCGACCCGCCCGGCGAACCTCGTCCACGTCTTCCACGACGGGCAGGCCACGTCACTGATGACCACTGCGAACACCGTCAGCGGTGCACTGGCACAGGCGGACGTCACCGTCGGGGCCCACGACCTCGTCCGCCCGGGAGAGTCCGCGACGACGCGGTCGGGCATGAACATCCACGTCGTCCGCGTGACCTATGTGGTCCAGCACGCACGAGTCACCGTCGCCCACCAGGTCATCCGGCGGGCCGACCCGAAGATGGCCAAGGGCAAGACAAAGCTCGTGCGATCCGGTCGCAACGGCATCGTCGCGTACACCTATCGGGTCGTGCTCCATGACGGCAAGGTGTACCGCAAGACGGTGCTGCACCGGACCACCGTCCGCGGCGCTCTCGCCAGCATCGTGCGATACGGCACCAAGCGCACCGTGCGCCATCGTTCCGTCGACTCCCTGAACTGGCACGCGCTCGCGGTGTGCGAGTCCGGTGACAACCCGCGCGCCGTCGGCGGCGGCGGCGACTACTTCGGCCTCTATCAGTTCTCGGTCGGCACCTGGCACTCCGTCGGCGGGACGGGCAACCCGCGCGATGCGTCGCGTGCCGAGCAGACCAAGCGGGCCAAGCTGCTCTACCAGCGCCGGGGAACCTCGCCCTGGCCGGTCTGCGGTTCCCAGCTCTACACGTGAGCGAGGTCTCACCGGCGGCGGGTTCCCCGCTGCTCGGTGCCTCCGACGTCCGCGCGATCGCAGCACGACTCGGTCTTCGCCCGGCCAAGCAGCTCGGGCAGAACTTCGTCATCGACGCCAACACCGTGCGGCGCATCGTGCGTACCGCCGAGCTCGGTCCGGACGACGTCGTCCTCGAAGTGGGGCCCGGTCTGGGCTCGCTGACCCTCGGCCTGCTCGAGGTCGCCCGCCGAGTGGTCGCCGTCGAGGTGGACCCCGTGCTCGCGTCGGCCCTGCCCGACACCGTCGGGTCTCGCGCGCCGGCGCTGCTGCCCCGCCTCACGGTGCTGACCGAGGACGCGTTGCGCCTGCAGGGCGTACCGGATGACCAGCCGAGCGCGCTCGTCGCGAACCTGCCGTACAACGTCGCCGTGCCGGTCCTGCTCCACCTGTGGGAGCTGCTGCCGAGCCTTCGGCGGACCCTGGTCATGGTCCAGGCCGAGGTCGCCGCGCGACTGGCGGCGGAACCCGGCAGCCGCACGTACGGCGTCCCGTCCGTCAAGGCGCGCTGGTACGGCGAGGTCCGCCGGTCCGGCGCCGTCGGCCGCAGCGTCTTCTGGCCGGCGCCGCGCGTCGACTCGGGGCTGGTCGCCGTCCACCACCGTCCGCCGCCGGCGACGAGAGCAAGCCGGGAGGAGGTCTTCGCGGTCGTGGACGCCGCCTTCGCGCAGCGGCGCAAGAGCCTGCGCGCCGCCCTGGCCGGCTGGGCCGGCTCGGCGGAGGCCGCGGAGCGGCTGCTGCGCCAGGCGGGCATCGACCCCGGCCTGCGCGGCGAACGGCTGAGCCTCGAGCAGTTCACGTCGCTCGCCGAGGCTCGGCTGACCTAGGGTCTCGATCAGTGTCCAGCAACCTCGGGTCGATCCACGCCGCCCACCGTCGTGCGGTGACGGCGCGCAGCCCGGCCAAGGTCAACCTGCAGCTGTCGGTCGGCGCCAGACGTCCCGACGGCTACCACAACCTCGTGACCGTCTTCCACGCCGTCGGCCTCTACGACGAGGTGGTGGCCAGCCCGGGATCGGGCCGGGTGAGCGTCTCGCTGTCCGGGATCAGCGACGGCGACGTCCCGCTCGGCGACGACAACCTCGCGGTGCGAGCCGCGCTCGCCCTCGCTGAGGCCACCGGCGTCGACGCCGACGTGCACCTCGAGCTGCGCAAGACGATCCCGGTGGCCGGGGGGATGGCCGGCGGCTCGGCCGACGCCGCCGCCGCGCTGCTCGCGTGCGACGCGCTGTGGGGGACCCACCTCGAGCGCCACGAGCTGATGGCCCTGGCGGCGGGGCTCGGTGCCGACGTACCGTTCGCGCTCCTCGGCGGGACCGCGGTCGGGCTCGGCACGGGCACCCGGCTCACCTCCGCCCTCGCGCGGGGACGGTTCCACTGGGTGCTCGCCTTCGCCGAGCACGGGCTGTCCACGGCGGAGGTGTACGCCGAGTACGACCGGCTGGCCGCCATCGGGCTGGAGCCGGAGGTCTCTGACGCGCTCATGTCGGCGTTGCGCGCGGGCGACGCCGTGGCCCTCGGGCGCTCCCTGTCCAACGACCTGCAGCGGGCCGCGGTCTCCCTGCGGCCGCGGCTGCGGCTGACCCTCGACGTGGGCGAGGAGTACGGCGCGCTGGGCGCCATCGTGTCCGGCTCCGGCCCCACGTGCGCCTTCCTGGCCCGTGACGAGGAGCACGCCCTGGATCTCGCGGTCGCCCTGACGGCGGCCGACGTCTGCCGCGCAGTCGCCCGCGCCGACGGGCCGGTGGCCGGCGCCCGCGTCGTGGAGGACACCGGCTGACGCCGTGCCGAGGTCGGGCCGAGGCCACGCTCGACGCCGTGCTGATGCCGGCTGGCGTTGGTTGATGTCCGGCTCGGCGTGGGTTCAGCTGCCCGCTGAGTCCACCGGGGCGCGGGTGGCCTCGAAGGGGTGCACCAGGTCGCGCAGGAGGTCGGCCAGCCGGTCCCGGTCGGCCGGCTCGAGGACCTCCAGGATGCTGCGCTCGTGCGTCAGCAGGTCGGCCAGGGCGGCGTCGACCCGCGCCTTTCCGGCGGGGGTGAGCCGGACCCGGACGCCGCGGCCGTCGCTCGGGTCGGGGAGGCGCTCGACCAGCCCACCGGCCTGCAGCCGGTCGATGCGGTTGGTCATGGTGCCCGAGGTCACGAGGGTCCGGTCGACGAGCTGGCCGGGCGAGAGCACGTACGGCGGCCCGGCGCGCCGTAGCGCGGCCAGGACGTCGAACTCCCAGGCCTCGAGGTCGTGCGCGCCGAAGGCCGCGCGCCGGGCACGGTCGAGGTGCTTGGCCAGGCGGCTGATCCGGCTCAGCACCCGCAGCGGCGAGACGTCCAGGTCGGGGCGCTCCCGTTGCCACGCCTCGACGAGGCGGTCGACCTCGTCCCGCGCGTCCCGCCCGGACTGCTCCTGCACGCCGGTGAGCCTAGTCACGAGCGGTCTCTCGACGTCGAGATAGTTCCCGTCACCCGGGGGATCGTTGCAATGAACGCGGCGTTCTTGCAGACCTATTGGAAGAACGCCGCGTTCATTCGGAAGAGTCGGTGGAGTAGGGCGCGGCGGGGGGCGGGCGCGGCAGGCGGCAGGCGGCAGGGGGCGGGCGCGGCAGGCGGCGGGGGAGCGGAGGGAAACGGAGGCGGAGGCCATGCGGTGGGACCCGGAGCACTACCTGCGGTACGGCGCGGAGCGGGCGCGGCCCTTCCGCGACCTGCTCGCGCGGGTGGGCGCCGATGACCCGCAGTGGGTCGTCGACCTCGGGTGCGGGCCAGGCAACCTCACCGCCGAGCTCGCGCAGCGCTGGCCGGGGGCCATGGTGACCGGCGTCGACAGCTCGCCCGACATGGTGGCCGCAGCGCAGGAGCACGCGATCGACGCCCGCCTTGAGTTCGTGCTCGCCGACGTCCGCAGCTGGGCGTCGGAACGAGCGGTCGACGTCGCGGTGGCCAACGCGCTGCTGCAGTGGGTGCCCGGGCACCTCGAGCTGCTCGGCCGGCTGGTGGACGCCCTCTCCCCGCGCGGCTGGCTGGCGATCCAGGTGCCGGCGAACTTCGCCTCGCCGTCGCACACGGCGATCGCCGAGGTACGAGCGCAGCCACGCTGGCGCGAGCGCCTGGGGCAGGAGGCGGCCCGTGAACCGGCGGTCGCGACACCGGAGGACTACCTCGAGCGGCTGGCCGGCCTCGGCTGCGACGTGGACGCCTGGGAGACCACGTACCTGCACGTGCTGCAGGGACGGGACGCGGTCCTCGAGTGGGTCCGCGGCACCGCGCTGCGGCCGGTCCTGTCGGTGCTCGACGCGCAGGAGGCCGCCGAGTTCGAGGCGGACCTGGCGCCACGTCTGCGGACCGCGTACCCGCAGCGCGCGTACGGGACCGTGCTGCCCTTCCGGCGCCTCTTCGCCGTCGCCCGCCGACGGGCCGACGGCACGGGCTGACGGGTCAGGAACGCGGGATCTGGGGCTTGGCCTCGAGGTGCGACAGACCGTTCCACGCGAGGTTGACCAGATGCGCGGCCACCTCGGCCTTCTTCGGCTTGCGGGTGTCCAGCCACCACTGGCCGGTGAGCGCGACCATGCCGACGAGGGCCTGCGAGTACAGCGGCGCCAGCTTCTGGTCGAAGTTCCGGGTCTTGAACTCGGTCGCCAGCAGGTGCTCGACCTGGGAGGCGATGTCGCTGATCAGGCTGGCGAAGGTTCCGGTCGAGGAGCCGACCCCGCTGTCGCGGACCAGGATGCGAAAGCCGTCCGGGTCCGCGTCGATGTAGTCGAGCAGCGCCATCGCCGCCTGCTCGAGCAGCTCTCGCGGATGCCCCCCCGTGAGGGCACCAGTGACGCCGTCGAGCAGGCGCTGCATCTCGCGGTCCACGACCACGGCGTACAGGCCTTCCTTGCCGCCGAAGTGCTCGTAGACGACCGGCTTGGAGACGCCGGCCTTGCTGGCGATCTCCTCGACCGAGGTGCCTTCGAGCCCCTTCTGCGCGAACAGCTTGCGCCCGACCTCGACCAACTGCGCCCGACGCTCGTTCCCGGACATCCGCCCGCGCGGGATCGGCACCGGCTCACGGCGTGGTTCGACCGGCGCGTCGTGCGGGCCCTCGTCGAGCGGTTCGGTCACGTGGTCGCGCGGCGTGCCTCGAGGCGCTCCGGCTTGGGCCAGCGGACGTCATAGGCCCAGCCGAACTTCTCGCAGGCCTGGATCATGCGCGCGCTGATGTCGATCTCGCCCCGCTGGACGCCGTGGCGGGCCGCGGTGGGGTCCGCGTGGTGCATGTTGTGCCACGACTCCCCGAAGGACGGGAGGGCCAGCCACTTGACGTTGCCGGAACGGTCGCGGGAGTTGAACGGGTGCGTGCCGTAGACGTGGCAGATGGAGTTGACCGACCACGTCACGTGGTGCAGCAGCGCGATCCGTACCAGCCCGGCCCAGAAGAACGCGGTGAGCGCGCCGACCCACGACCAGGTCACCAGGCCGCCGATGACGGCCGGGGCGAGGGTCGAGAAGGCCACGATCCACGGGAAGTTGCGGGAGATCCGGACGATGTCCTTGTCCTTGAGCAGGTCAGGGGCGTACTTCGCGCGGCTGGTCTGCTCGACGTCGAAGAGCCACCCGACGTGCGCGTAGTAGAGGCCCTTGGTGAGCGCCCAGAACGACTCGCCGTAGCGCCAGGGGGAGTGCGGGTCGCCCTCTCGGTCGCTGTGCGCGTGGTGCTTGCGGTGGTCGGCGACCCAGCGGATGACCGGACCCTCGATCGCCATCGAGCCGGCGATCGCCAGCGCGATGCGCAGCGGACGCTTGGCCTTGAACGCCCCGTGGGTGAAGTGGCGGTGGAACCCGACGGTGATGCCCGCGCCGGACACGACGTAGAACACGAACGCGAGGATGAGGTCGGTCCACCCGATTCCCCATCCCCAGGCGACCGGGATCGCGGCGAGCAGGGCGAGGAAGGGCACGACGACGAAGCCGACCAGCGCGACCTGCTCCCAGGCGTGCTTTCGCTCGGTGGTCGGGACGCCGCTGGAGGCGTTGTTCTCGCGCAGGCGTTCGACGTCGCTGGGGGTGTCGACGTCGGCGGTTGCGACATCGAGCTCGACGGGCGTCGGAGGCGTCACGGTGGACCTTCCGGTCGGGGCGCTCACAGCGCCGGGATGGCTACGCAACCGTAACCTACGCAACCGTAGGTCCGCAAGGTGCGCGAGGGTTCCTGTCGGTGGTCCGCGCCACGGTCCTGGCTGAGCCACCGCTCAGCACGGGGGAGGCCCCCATGACCGTACGCCGCCCAGCGCAGGAGCGTGAGCAGGCGCTGCGCCTGCGCCGCTCCGGCTACTCGATCCCGGAGATCGCCGCTGAGCTCGGCATCGCCCGCTCGACGGCCTGGACCTGGGTCCACGACCTGCCGCTCGCCCGACCTCGACGTACCGGCGGCCCTGGCGCGCCGTCCTCTCGTGTCATGTCCCGGCGCGAGTGGCTGCGTCAACAGACGACGTTGACGGCCGCCCGAGAGTTGGCCTGGATGACCGACCCAGGGCGCTGCTTGCCCTCGGAGCCATGGCGTACTGGTGCGAGGGTGGCAAGGACAAGCCGTACGACCGCCGCGAGCAGGTGCAGTTCACCAACTCGGATGTGCTCGTCCTGGCTGCCTTTCTCGCTTGGCTCGACCTGCTCGAGGTTCCGCGAAGCCGGCGCCGTTACCACACCTGACGATTCACGAGACCGCCGACGCCGAGGCCGCGTTGGCGTTCTGGGTGCGGCAGCTCGACCTCGACCCCGCCGCCTGCTACCGCACCACGATCAAGCGGCACAACGCCAAGACGAACCGCCGTCGGGTCGATGAGTCTTCCCGGGGTGTGCTGTCGGTGTCCGTGCTGGACGCGCGTGAGCTGTGCCAGAAGATCGAGCGCTGGGCGTTCGCTGCGCTCGAGAGCCTGCGTCGCGCGCCGGGGATGCCAGATGGCGCACCGATAGCCTTGGGTCCGCCGGAACTGTCCGGCCAATCCGCCGTGGGGTAAGCAGGTAGCCCACCAGCCTTTGAAGCTCGGAGGTCCTGGATCGAGGCCAGGCGGCGGAGCGGACCCCCCGCGGGGATGACTCCGGCCCTCGGCAGGGGGGTGAACGGCAGGTAGCCTGACGGCCAACGTCCGCGACCGACCCCGCCCGACCCTCGACGCCGAGGAGCCGCGTGAGCCCCAGCCGACCGGCCGCCGTCATCGTCCTCGCTGCCGGCGAGGGCACGCGGATGCGCTCGCGTACGCCGAAGGTGCTGCACGAGGTCGGTGGGCGTTCCCTGCTCGGTCACGTCCTCGCGGCGGCCGCCGCCTTGGCCCCGGAGCACCTCGTCGTCGTGGTCGGCCACGAGCGCGAGCTCGTCGCGGAGCACGTACGCGCCGTCGCGCCCGCGGCGCGCACCGTCGTCCAGCACGAGCAGCTGGGGACCGGCCACGCCGTGGCGGTGGCCCTGGCGGCCCTGCCCCCGTTGGAGGGCACGGTCGTCGTCACCACGGGCGACACGCCGCTGCTGACCGGGGAGACGCTGGTGGGTCTCGTCGAGCAGCACGTCGAGGCGGGCGCGTCCGCCACCGTCCTGACCGCCGAGCTCGCCGACCCGGCGGACCTCGGGCGGATCCTGCGCGACAAGGAGGGCCGCGTGCGCGGGATCGTCGAAGTCGCCGACGCGACCCCGGAGCAGCTGTCGATCCCCGAGGTCAACAGCGGGATCTACGCCTTCGACTGCACGGCGCTGGCCGGCGCGCTGCAGCGGCTGACGACCGACAACGTCCAGGGCGAGGAGTACCTCACCGACGTCATCGACGTCCTCGAGGCCGACGGCCGGGTCGTGGGCGCCTGCGTTGCCGACGACCCAGTGGAGGTGATCGGCGTCAACGACCGGGTCCAGCTCGCCACCGCGGGCGCGGTCCTGCGCGAGCGCACGGTCGAGTCGTGGCAGCGGGAGGGCGTGACCGTCGTCGACCCGGCGAGCACCTGGATCGACCCGGACGTGGTCCTGGAGCCCGACGTCGTCCTGCACCCGAACGTCCAGCTGCACGGTCGCACGGTCATCCGGTCCGGGGCGCAGGTGGGGCCGGACGTGACGCTCGTCGACACCGTCGTGGGGGAGGACGCCACCGTCGTGCGAGCCGAGTGCCATCAGAGCGAGATCGGCCCGCGGGCCAACGTCGGCCCCTTCACCTACCTGCGTCCGGGCAGCCGTCTCGAGGCCGGTGCGAAGGCGGGGGCCTACGTGGAGATCAAGAACTCGATCGTCGGCGAGGGCTCGAAGGTGCCCCACCTGTCCTACGTCGGCGACGCGGTCATCGGCGAGGGCACGAACATCGGCGCCGCCACCGTGTTCGTCAACTTCGACGGCCTGGCCAAGCACGCGAGCGTGGTCGGGGACCACGTACGTATCGGCAGCGACACCATGCTCATCGCGCCCGTGACGGTGGGGGACGGCGCCTACACCGCGGCGGGCTCCGTGATCGACAAGGACGTGCCGCCGGGGGCGATGGCGGTCGCCAGGGGCCGTCAGCGCAACGTCGAGGGGTGGGTCGGGCGCAAGCGACCGGGTACGGCGTCGGCGGAGGCCGCCGCCCGCGCGGAGGCCCGCGCGGCTGGCGAGGCCGCACACACCGAGGCGGCACAATCGACGTCCCAGAGGCCGACCATCGAGCGCGAGGGGCAGGGGGCGTGACCGGCATCAAGAACCCCACGGAGAAGACGCTCAAGCTCTTCAGTGGCCGCGCTCACCCTGAGCTCGCCCACGAGGTGGCCGAGCATCTCGGCGTGGACATCGTGCCGACGGCGGCGTACGACTTCGCCAACGGCGAGATCTTCGTCCGCTTCGAGGAGTCGGTCCGCGGCAGCGACGCCTTCGTGATCCAGTCGCACACGGCGGACATCAACAAGTGGATCATGGAGCACCTGATCATGGTCGACGCGCTGAAGCGCGCCTCGGCCAAGCGGATCACCGTGGTGATCCCCTTCTATGGGTACGCCCGCCAGGACAAGAAGCACCGCGGGCGGGAGCCGATCTCCGCCCGGCTGCTCGCGGACCTGTTCCAGGCGGCCGGCGCCCACCGGCTGATGACGGTGGACCTGCACACCAGCCAGATCCAGGGCTTCTTCGACGGGCCGGTGGACCACCTGTTCGCCCTGCCCCTGCTGGCCCAGCATGTCGGCTCGCGCGTCGACCGGGCCCGGCTGACCATCGTCTCGCCGGACGCCGGGCGGGTGCGCGTCGCGGAGCGCTGGACCGACACCCTCAACGCCCCGCTGGCGATCATCCACAAGCGGCGTGACCCCACCATCGCCAACGAGGTGAAGGTCCACGAGGTCGTCGGGGCCGTGGCCGGACGGACCTGCGTCCTGGTCGACGACATGATCGACACGGCCGGGACCATCATCAAGGCGGCGGACGCGTTGTTCGACAACGGCGCCGCCGAGGTCATGGTCGCCGCCACCCACGCCGTGCTGTCCGGGCCCGCGGTGGACCGGCTCAAGAACTCCCGCATCGGCGAGGTCGTGGTCACCAACACGCTGCCGATCCCCGAGGAGCGCCGCTTCGACAAGCTGACGGTGCTCTCGATCGCCCCGCTGATCGCCCGTGCCATCCGTGAGGTCTTCGACGACGGCTCGGTCACCAGCCTCTTCGACGGCAACGCCTGACCAGCTCACCCCTCGTCCTCTGCCCCCCTTTTCTTTGAATGAACGCGGCGTTGTTGCATACCTAGCGCCACAACGCCGCGTTCATTCCAAAGACAGGGGCGGGCGGCGGGAGGTGGGCGGTTTGGGGGCGCGGCAGGGGTCCCGTATCCTCAGGGGCGCCCCGGCGAGGGAGGGCGGCGCCGCAGCGCCGCGACTTCGTGATCGACGCGGTCGTCAGTGGACGCTGTCGCCGTACGCCGCGCGGCGCACGTACCGCCTGACGACAGGAGCGACCCCGATGCCCGAGTTCCGTATCGCCGCCGAGTCCCGCACCGAGTTCGGCAAGGGCGCGGCCCGACGGCTGCGGCGCGGCTCGAAGGTGCCCGCCGTGCTGTACGGCCACGGGAACGCCACCACCCACGTCTCCCTCCCCGAGCACGACCTCATGCTGGCCCTCAAGCACCCCAACGTCCTCCTCGAGCTCGACCTCGAGTCGGGCAAGCAGCTCGCGCTGCCCAAGGCGGTCCAGCGCGACCCGGTCCGGCTCACCCTCGAGCACGTCGACCTCGTCATCGTCACGCGCGGTGAGCGGGTCAGCGTCGAGGTGCCGCTGCGCGTCACCGGGACCCCCGGGTCGGGCGGCATCCTCGACCTCGCCCACACGACGATCAACGTCGAGGCGTCGGCCACCGCGATCCCGAGCGAGATCGTCGTCGACCTCGACCGTGCCGAGCCCGGCACCGCGGTCCACGCGGGCGACCTGGCGCTGTCGGACGGCGTCACGCTCCTCCTGGACCCGGAGACCCTCGTCGTCCACGTCCTCGCGCCGCAGGCGGAGGTCGTCGAGGCTGAGGTGAGCGAGGGCGCCGAGGGCGAGGCGGAGACCCCGGCCGAGGCGGCGACGGCCGAGGAGGCCTGACCCTGGACCCCTGGCTGGTCGTCGGTCTCGGCAACCCCGGGCCGGAGTACGTCGCCAACCGGCACAACGTCGGGCATCTCGTGCTGGATGTCCTCGCCGAACGCCTCGGCGGGTGCTTCAAGGCGCACAAGGGCCGGGCCGAGGTGCTCGAGGGTCGCATCGCGGGCCAGCGGGTCGTCCTCGCGAAGCCGCGCTCGTACATGAACGAGTCCGGCGGGCCCGTCGTCGCCGTACGCGACTTCTTCAAGGTCCCCGCCGAGCAGATCATCGTCGTCCACGACGAGCTCGACCTCGACTACGGCGTGCTGCGGCTCAAGCGGGGCGGCGGGGACAACGGCCACAACGGGCTGCGCTCGCTCACCCGCGCGCTCGGGCCCGACTACCTGCGGGTGCGGTTCGGGATCGGCCGTCCGCCGGGCCGGCAGGACCCCGCGGTGTACGTGCTGCGCGACTTCAGCGCCGCCGAGGCCAAGGACCTCGACGTGCACCTCGAGCGAGCCGCGGACGCGGTCGAGGCATTGATCGAGCAGGGCCTCGAGGCCGCCCAGAACGCCTTCAACGGCTGACCCGCCGTCGCTGCCCCGTGTCAGGCGCTTCGCAAAGGCGCCTTGTCAGAACGCATGACAAGGGCACCGGGCGGCTCCCGTTATCCGGCACCTCGCCAAGGCCGCGTGCGTGAACGGCTGACACGGGGCGCCGCCTAGGCTGGGAACGCGAGCCCTTCGGACGTACGGGGTTCCTCGGACGTCCCAGGTCCTCGGACGTACGGGGTCTCCTCGGACGTGTCCGGCTCCCCGGACGTGCGGGTGCGTCGGACGTTCGGGGTCTCCTCGGACGACGTGATCCCCGGCCGCGACCGCGGGTGGCTCGTGATCGCTGGACGCAACCATGGTGGAAGGACCTCCTCTCATGCCGCTGGCCGGACTGCTGGACCTCGTCCGGCGCGACGCCGCCGTGGCGGAGATGCTGCGCG
>Ga0335071_10007145_pt1 | contig 11514 bp, 10 predicted proteins | sample Lox_Sample_15_FD_206724 | JGI IMG/M metagenome (GOLD analysis project Ga0335071, IMG submission 206724) | Soil microbial communities from Loxahatchee National Wildlife Refuge, Florida, United States - Lox_Sample_1.5 | ecosystem: Environmental > Terrestrial > Soil > Wetlands | place: USA...
GTCCATATCCACACAGAACGGTCAGCTCGGCAGTTAAGTGTCCATTTATTCGTAAGTGGACACTTATGCCCACACTATAGTCTGCCCCCTTACCGCGGTACTGGCCGGACGCTTACAATTCATGCGCGAATTCGTCATTTCGTGCAAAAGGCTGACGCCACTGGTGAAATTCACCTGCTTCGCATTGAAGTTGAAGTTTTGATATCCAGAGCTCGTGGGACAGGAGTCGCCCACTGCGGAACATAGCGTCCGTCGGAGCCTGTCATTTCAGGCAGAGCCAGACGCAATAAAAACGGGTCGCAGTCTCAAGGACTCTGGCCGATATCCTCGCCGTGCGACCCGATTGCGCCACTTCGTCTGCCCTCTTACCTAGCATCTGGGATTCCAAATATAAATATTGAAAACAAGGGATTTAACTTATATTCACAGGCGTCGTTTAGAGAAAAAGTTACCTATAGTGTAAATTTTCTACGGTCAAAAAGTCGAGGGCCATCTTCCTCCCCAGTGCCTAGAGGGCTTCCTTGCAGGCTTTACCCAATGTTTCTGCTTGAAATAAGCGATTATCGGCGCGATGGAGTCGTCTTGCCATCTCGGGGCTGATAAGGCTGATGTGGGAAATGTCGACCAAGTGGTAGGGGATGAACCACACTGACTTTTCCGCGGTCATCCAGTCAAGGCAGTCGAAGCGCCGCAAGTTGACTGGCCGAGAGTACCTCCGCAAGGTGCGCTCGCGACGCATGTTGAAATAAACATTGAAGTAGCTCATGGCCAGCTCACGCAGTGTGCGATATACGGGCTCGCGATAGCGGCATCCGGTGTAGTTTGATTTTGCCACCGCACCCCAATGTCCTTTGACCTGGAATACAGCAACGACGTGGTCGGTGTCATTTTCGGCTTCAAGGTCGACAATCAGTGGCGGAAACCCGAGTACGCGCAGACCGGCGGCAGCAAAGATTGCGCCCTCGAGGCAGTGCGATGTTTGTTCGCGAAGAACGACGCGCGGCGACCAAGCACTGTCAGCGAGGTGATACGGGGTCTCGTCTAGGAACCTCTGAATTCCGTACGGGTCTTTGAAGCTGCGAAACTTCCGCAATTCGACGGGGGTGAATGCTGACAGAGCGGTTTTCATGTTGGGATGGGTTGGAGTGTGTCCTCATACGCGCCTGCATCTACAAGAACGCAAGCTTTAAACAACGGTGCTAACGTCCAACGGTGCTAACGTCGGGTCCGACCGATCATCAGGATTTTCAGCGTTGAAATGAGAATATAGAGATCCAGGCCTATGGACACGTTCTTGATATAGAACAGATCATACGCCAGCACGTCTTTCTGATCTTCGATAGTACTTGCCTTCTTGCGATTGATCTGCGCCCATCCTGTAATGCCCGGTTTGATTAGCCAACGTTCTTTGTAGTACGGAATTGCTCTTTCCCAATGTTCCTCGTCCGATAGGGGAACCGGTTGCGGACCGACGAAGGAGAGGTCGCCCTTAATAATGTTCAAGAGTCGGGGTAATTCGTCCAGTCGGGTCTTGCGCAGCCATCTGCCTACAGACGTAAGGTCCGATTGCGATGTGGTCCCGGCGGCCGCGGGGTTCTCATTCTTGATTGAATCGTTCGTGAGCGTGCCCAGTCGAAATTTCGTTCGAAACTTGTACGCTGTGAACGGTGCGCCAAATTCTCCCACACACTTTTGGCGGTCCAGAATCGGTCCTTCGGAATTAAGCCTGACGGCAACGGCCACACACAACATCAGTGGGGAACTGAACACTGCGGCGACTGTCCCGAACAGCAGAGAAAAGATTCGCTTATACGCGTGCAACGCAGGGCGCACGTGAAAGCCACGCGAAAACAGGAGCCACCGGAGGCGTAACGAATCGATTGGTATCTTGCCAGTGACTGTCTCAAAGTACTCCGGGCCATCCTGGATCTGAACCCCCCTGGCTTTTAGCTGAAGCAGTTGGCCGACATCGAGCTTGCCGCGACGGTCTCCCATTGTCACGATAATCCGACGGACACCTTCGCGCTGAACAAAGCTAGCTACATCATTGACTGCGACAATGGGAATTCCCGGAAGCACAGGCTGACTTCCGACGAAGCCGGTCACACGAACGCCTAGCTCGGCGCGACGAATGATGGCGTCGATCATCTGAGCAGCCAGAGGACCGTCACCGTAGATCAGTGCGCGTTCAGCAAAACTTGCGGAGCTGTTGACGGCAAAAAACAGCAAGCGCCAGACCGGCACGGCTACAGATGCTGCCAAGATGCCGATCCAGAGCACATATCCGCCCAAACTCGCGTCCGGAAAAGAGTAGTAAACCACGGCGAGCGTTAGGAATGTCATCCCCAGAACCCCAACCAAACGTGTGACAACTTCGCGTCGATTGGTCAGTACGGGGTAGTGGTAGAGGTCAAAATAGAACATCAGCACCAGGAAAATCAGCACAACCAGGCCGATCCTCCCGGCGCCTCCGTCATACCAGAGATATGCTTGCGCCTCGGCGGCGCTCCCCGACGAGAGCAGGACTGCAAGGAAAAAGCATGCAGCAACAAGCAGCGCTTCCGTCAGCGTAAGCAGTACCGTACGCCTCGGAAAGTACTTGTTAGTCAATCCGCTCATGTAGACGTCATGCGACTGCGCTACGCTTCGGCGCCTTCGCCGGACTTCTTAGAATGCCCGTAATAGCTGTAACCGCCGTAATAGCGTTCATAACCGACCTGCACTGTCGAGGCCTCGTTGAAAATGAAACCGAGCTGCTTGCTCTTGTCGATGGAAGCCAAGGCGCGCATCAAAGTGCGCTTGCGAGTATGTCCTTCGCGCGCTACCACCAGCACACCGTCGCAAAGCCGCGACAGTGAAGTGGCGTCGGCCATCGGTAGCATTGGAGTTGAGTCGAGCAGAACCCAATCGAAGCCTTCCGACACAGCGTTGAGCATCTGTGCGAATGCGTCCGATTCAAGCAAAGGCAGCGGTTCTTCAATGCCCTTACCGGCGGACAGCAGCCACAGCGGCATCCCTTCCACCTGGTAGAACGCATCCTGCAGCGCCAGTTGGTGCTCATGCCATTCGGTGATACCGCGCAGCTGGGAACTCGAAAGTAAAGCGCTCGCGGTTGGGCGGCGAAGATCGGCTTCGATCAGCAGCGTGCGTTCGCCGGCTCGCCGGGCCAGCGTGAAGGCCAAATTCACCGACACTACCGATTTTCCCTCGTCGCCGACTGCACTGGTAATGAGCAGCTTCCGCAGCGGGCGTTTGCGCTGCATGTGTGCCAGCTTCGTACTCAGAACGCGGAACGTCTCCGCACCCGGGCTGTTGGGATGGGTGATGCTGATCAAGCGTTGTTCTGGAGTCGGCGATGGGCGAAGTATTCGCTCAGCCGGTACAGCCAGCCATGACGCCGTCGGAGGGGCCTGAGTAGCCAGAGCGTCGAGCGCTTCTGTGTTATCGATCGGCAACCCTGGCAATTGTGCGCCGGGAGCCTGGGCATCCGGCTGGGCGGGAGTAGCCAACGGCGAGGCACTCGGAGCTTCTCCTTGAGACTTCTGTAATGCTTCGTACAATCGACTCATTCTTAAACTCTCCTGCTGTCAGCGGACGGAATTGACTTCTCTTCGAGTGCTTGCGCGTTATCCATGGTGCGGAGCAATCGGAATAGTGATCGCAATAGACTTTCGTTGGTGTCCGCAGGGATTGCGGTTCCCTCGCCATTGCCTCCCTCCGGAGCTGAGCTGGAGGTCCCAAGGCGGAAGTCGGCGGCCACCTCTGCCACCATGTCCCGTGTCACGGTGCGGATTTCGCGGGCAAAGGCATTCACCATCGCATTCTCACAGAGATTGTTGATAATGCGAGGAATGCCGCGCGAAAATTCAAATAGTGTAGTGAGCGCGTCATCATCAAAGATGGGCGGCTCGGGCTGCGCGCCCGCCCGTTCTAAACGCGACAAGACATAACTTCTGGTTTGCGCCTCATCCAGCGGCAGCAGTTGGCAGCGCAGCGACACTCGTTGCTTCAGCTGACGAAGGCTGGGAGAGTCCAGCACGCTTTCGAGTTCTGGCTGGCCCATCAAGACGATTTGCAGCAACTTCTGCTGCGACGTCTCAAGATTGGTGAGCAGACGGATCTCCTCCAGCAGCTCTGGCCGCAACGCTTGTGCCTCATCCACGACCAACGCTGTGATCAGTCCTCGAGCGTGGCGCTGGATAAGAAAGCGGTTCAGATCCAGCAACATCTCCGTCTTGCTCCGTCCGCTGTACTGCAATCCCAGGTCCGCCATGATGTACTGGAAGAATTCCGTCGTCGAAAGCAACGGATTGAAGACGTACCCGAACGCTATGTTGTTTTTCCGCAGTTCTGCCAGTAAGCACCGCACCAGGAGCGTCTTTCCCGTGCCAACCTCTCCCGTAATGACAATGAAACCTTTTCTGCGTCCTACTCCGTAGTGCAAGTTGGCCAGGGCCTCATTATGCCTGGGGGTTGCATGATAAAAGTAGGGATCCGGGCTGATTTCGAACGGGTTCTTGGTCAGCCCGAAAAATTGTTTATACATGCCCTATCCCCAGAAGTATGCGTACCAGATACCTGTTGGAATGATGATTACGATCAGTACGGCTGCCGCCAAAGCAATCCATGGCTTCCAGCGTTGTGCTGCAATCTCCTGATTCGTCGGAAGCGGTGGAATCTCGGCCAGCACAGGCAATTCAGCCGCCTTGAGCAAATCGCTTTCGCTGCGGATGCGATCATCCAGAAATTCCGATCCGACACCAAAAACGAACGCCAGACCCAACCCGATCGCAGTAGCGGCCAGTGAGAACTTGAATCGATCCGGGAACGACGACTTTTCCGGCAAACTCGGCGGGTCGATGATACGGAACTGGTCACCCTGCTGCTGTCGAGTCAGACTCGTAGCCAGCGACGATGCCATAGTCTTGCCAAGCAAAGCATCGTAGTTCTTTTTTGACTCGTCGTAATTACGCATGATGTCGGACAGTTCCTGCTGGCGCTCAGGAGTAGAGTTCAATCGCAATTGGTACTGATTGACCTTTGCCTCCAGTTTGGCGATCCGGGCTTCCTGTGCCTGAATCTCGAGCTTGTTGGCCTTGAGCTGACTCTGAATCTGCATAACCGGCGTCATGGCCTGCAACTTCGAGGGCGATACCGCTTCTTTGTCGCTGCTGTCGCTGGAGTTGTCGCCTGACGTCGTATCTTGCGTGTCCTTCTCGCTCTGCTCCATTCGGGCGATAGCATCTTTCAGTTTCTTCACGTCGGGATGGTCCGGCGTGTACTTTGCCTCCAGGCTGGCCAGTTCGGCCTTCATCAATTCCAGCTGTTGCGAGGCGGTTTGCGACTGCGTCGGAGTCTGCTCGGTAATTCCCATTTGGTCGTACTGGGTAAGCAGGGAGTTCAGGTACGTCTGCTGTTGCAGCGCCTTATCACGCGCATCGAGAGCAGACTGCAACTGGCTTTGTGCGCCCGACAGGATTTGCAGGTTGCTCTGAAGCTGGTCCGGCAGTTCGCCCATGTGCGAGGCTTCGTACTCGCGAATCTGCTTTTCCTGGGCCGCCAGTGCCGCCGCCGCCGCTGTCAACTGCGACTCCAGAAAGCTGGTCGTGGTTTCCGACTGCTGCTGGCTGGCGCGCACATTCTCATCGATGAACAGGCCGGCCAGTTGGGTGTTCACCTGCTGTGCAATCTGCGCCTTGTCGGCTGTATAGGAAATTCTAAATGCGGTGAGTTCTGCGGGCTTGCCGGCTGCGGGCGTGGTTTGCACTAGATCAATCTTGATGTCGTCGTGCATCTGCTTGAGCTGGTCATCAGGTGAGTTGAACATTAACCCCTGGTACAAGTGAAGATTGTTGATGATCGCGAGCAGCCGTGTTCGGCTCAACACCTGTTGCGTAATCGACTGCAGGCGTTCTTCCATGTCCACCTGCACGTTTGGCATGACGAACTGCTGCGGCACTTTTTGCTGCTCGACCAGGATCAAGCACTCCGACGTATATTTTGGCGGAATGATCCACGCAGAAGCAAAAACGATGAGCCACCCTAGGAACAAGGGTCCAAGGATCCACCAACGGCGACGGACCACCATGGCCCAATAGTCGTCCAATCCCTTCAGTTGTATCTGATCGTCAAGTTCTTCAGTCATAAATCACCGTCCCAAGGGGTGGCTCCACTCATAGGAAATAGTTACTCCGACCCGATTGTCGCTATAGATGCTCTGCCCAATCAGGAATACATTGCTCTGATTTTGATGAATGTGAGAGTAGTCAACGGTGGCGTTGAGCGACTTAGCTATCTGGTATGTTGCCCCAGTATTTAGTGCGTAGTTGTCGAAGCTTCGGCTCTGTACCGTGGTGGAGGTATCTTTCATCCATCTCCCTCCGACAAGCGCACTAAGTTTGTACGCGAGTAGTCTGCGGTAGGTACCCGTAACCGAATTCACCTGCGACGTCGCGATCAGGCCGCCGCCGTCAGACACCCGCCGGACAAAGCCCACGTGGACCGAGTTGCGGGCGCTACGCCAGCCAAAATCAGCACCCACAGACGTACTCCACAGCGAATCGTGAAATACTCCGAAAAACGGCACCACGGTCTTGGTGGATGTGTATTCCGGGCCGATCCAGACGGATATCGTCATGTTAGGACGAATTAGGTAGCTCGTGGTGAAACTGATCGTCTGGACCCCCGATCGCTGCTGACCCGCACCGAAGTCCAGACTGTTGAAGTCGTAGCCTGCGCCCAATGAGAAACGAGGAGATAACTGGTGCGAATACGATGCACGCCCGCCGTATGAAGTCAAGTTGTAGAAGGGTACCGCAGTCACCAGATTATAGGTAGAAGTGTCTCTATAAGTTTCGGTTCCCGTAAATGCCAAGGTATCCTGCTTTGAAAGTTGATAAGTGAGGGAGATGTCGGCATTATTTTGCGTGAAGTTCGTGAGAGGATAATAGGAAACCGGATTTGGATTGTTCGCCGTGGGAGTCCCCGGAATCGTAAGGTAGCTATCGAATGGATTTGCCGAATAACGATACGATTCGTTCCCCCCTAACTGCCAGTGCTTCGCAAGCTGCCACAAGAATCCTCCCGTGGCAGACTGTGAGTACAGGTTCGAATTGCCATTCGATCGCCCATTCACCTGGTCGTATATCTGCAAACCGCCTGAATAACCCGCATGCCATACCAGTTTCGGGAGAAACTGCTGAATTCGAACGCTCGGCGCCACGTCGTACAGCCAGCGATCATTCGTTGTCGCATTTCCTACTGTGTTGGGGTACCCATTACTGTCGTAGGCAAACCCCGTGCTGATTCCGAGCGTGATGCTGCTGTTTTCGATTGAGCTCGTCAGGAAATCCAGCGATGGGGCTGCATCGGGATACGTAAAGGCTGGCTTCGGCCCGGGCTGAGTCGGAGGCGAGCTTTCGTCGGGTGACGTGCCGGTATCGGTCTGCGCCAAGGCACACGAACCGTATAGCACCGCTGCTAGCAGCAGAGAGGGTCCGATTCGACGCGTCATGTTTGCCTCCGGTTACGGGACGACAATCGTGTCCCGGGGCTGCAAATCGATGTTTTGCTGGTAATTCTGGCCCTTGATGACCTCTTTGTAATTGAAGGGCAAACGTTCCTGGGCACCGTTAGGTCCGGTGCGCAGAACATAAATCTTCTTCGTCTTCGCAAAGTCCTTGAATCCCCCGGCAAGCGATATTGCGTCCAACACCGTCAATCGGCGCGTCAGCGGGTAATATCCCGGCTTATTCACTTCGCCCACGATATTGAAATTCAGGCTTGCGATCTTTTCGACCACAACCGTCACTTGCGGATCAGAAATATACTTCTTCATCTTTTCAGCGAGAATGTCCTGTAACTGCACGGGTGTGTAGCCCGCCGCTTTGACCTCTCCAATCAATGGAAGTGAAATCACCCCATCCGGGCGGACAGGCACGGCCTTCGACATATCCGTCTCTTTCCATACATAGATCGAAAGTTGGTCTTCCGCTCCGATGACATACGTCTCGGGTCGCACGCTGGCAGGTTTGGCATCGGATGTGGGTGCATTCGCCGCCGAAGCAGGAGGCGCGGTCGCGGGCTCTTGCGCCGCAGTCAGACCGGACAACAGCATAATCAGGGCAAGGCATGTATACCAACCGACAATCGACTTCTTCACTCCGTGCTTCTGCAAGTCCATTCAGGTCACCTTCTTGCTGCGATCAGGGTCTACTCCGGCCTTTCGTCCTCGCCCCGTAGCGCGGAAACCGATCCGCGCCGCTGCGGAATCCCCACTTCTTTTAACTTATACAACAGCGCCCGATAGCTGATGCCGAGTGCGCGTGCTGCCTTCTTGCGGTTCCAGTTGTTGGCGTGCAACGCACTCAATATGATCCGCGCCTCAATCTTGCGAACCGTTTGCCGCGTCAACTTCTTCAACGAAACGGGCCCATCGAACGTTATTTCTGGGAGGGCGTCCCGCTCGGTTGTCTGCAACAACTCGCTCAAGATAACGTCATCGGTACCCATTACCACGTACCGCTTGATGAGATTTTCGAGCTGCCTCACATTACCTGGCCAGGCATACCGCTGCATCTTTGTCAGCAGCGCGGGACGAAGCATTGCTGCTCGTCCGTTAAGTTTATCATTGTAGTACTGCAACAGGTACTCGGATATTAACGGAATATCAACCGCTCGCTCCCGTAACGGCGGCAGATGAATCGTCATGGTGGCGATTCGGTAGTACAGGTCCGAACGAAAATTACCTCCGTCGATCTGCCGCTGTAATTCGCGATTGGTGGCACTCACCACCCGAACTTCCACTTTCGTGTCTTCTTGCGATCCGATCCGGCTGAATTGGCCATCCTGAAGCAACTGCAAGAGTTTGGCCTGCAACGATGGATCGAGCTCTGAAATCTCGTCCAGAAACAACGTCCCTCGGTGAGCTAACTCGACCCTGCCGGGCTTTGTACCTACGGCCCCGGTAAACGCCCCCCTCTCATATCCGAACAATTCGCTCTCGAGCAGCGAGCCCGGAATGGCAGGACAATTCACTTTCACGAAGGGTCCGTTCGACCATGGTGAGTAATGGTGGAGCAGTCTCGCGATGATGTCCTTGCCTGTGCCGCTTTCTCCCGTGATCAATATCGACAGGTTTGCCGCTGCAACCCTTTCCAATTTGTTGCGTACGTCCCCCATTGCGGCCGTCTGGCCGAAAATTACTTCCTCCGGCGGCAGGCCCGGCAGATTGCCAGCTCCTTCTAGATTTGCCTTCGCAAGTGATGACATTGCAATGATCTCCCCGGAAAGATCGCGATCTGCACCTTACCTAGCGGAAATGATTTGCATTTGAATCACCATCTTGTCCAAGCTCGCAACATTTTGCGCATGTTCGAGCTAATTATCACAAAGCAATTGCCTTAAATTAGCATGGAATGTGCAGTCTTTGTACCTAATTCGGCACGGCACAGAGGTGTCAGAATTACAATTGTGCAAAGTTTTTCACACAGGGAGAACTACTTTATCATACTGCGCCGGACGATTCGGGTTCCTTTTCATCCGCGCTGTCCTCAATCAGGGGTGCCTCAAATTGCAGTCCGAGGAGGAAATACTGCCGATCCGCTGTGCAGCGGAGTACGGTTGCATGTAGCAGCGACACTGATCGAGGTAGTTGAGCTTTGTGGACCAGCGCCACCGGTATTTCCAGTGAAATTCTGGTGCCGGGCTCCAGATAGCGACGCGTGGCCAGCAGCACGCCTCCGGCAGAGAGGTTCAGAGCCGTCGCAAACTCCAAAAACTCGTCGCCGGCTTCCTTTCTGCCGCGAACGAAAAATGGTATCGAGATCGGCAGACGATCCCAGTCACGGCGTTCCGCGACATCCGTTCGACGGCGCACTCAAATACCCCTGCGTGTTAATCTCAGCACATCAACCACCAAACGTAACAAATTCTATCTATCACAAAAATAAAGCGAATTGCTTGCCCGAACTGGAAAAACGCTGGCTTGTTGCATCGCGATGGTGCAAAATGTTGCGCTTACACAGAACGAATTTTCCTCTCTCAAGCGCAAGAATTTTCATGTTTCTACAAAGGTTTTGCGCTATCTTAGCACTGGCAAAGGTTTGGGTATGACTCCGCACGGGGTTAGGTTATGATTCCTTCTCCCCCACGGTGCGGCAGTCCGCACTCCCACTTTTGACCCCCAGAACGCCTGTTGCAGTAACCCAGTAGGTTGGAGATGTCGAAACAGTACCCATAACGTCCTGGCACCCTCCGTAGTAGTAACCATGGAGGCAGAAGTTCGCGAGTCTGGAAGGGACCAGCATGGAGCAATCTCCCGCACCCTTGGCGAAACGCACACCAGCGAATTCACCCGTTGATCTGCTTGGCGACGAACATCACTGCTCGGCCTGTCGCGATGCGCTAGCGGCCGCGGCCCATGAACTCAAAACTCCGCTGGCAATCATGGGGGGGTACCTCAATCTGCTGGTAAATCAAAAACTGGGGCCGCTCACGCCAAAGCAAATGGATGTGCTGCGCGAAATGCAGGACAATGGCCAGCGCCTCACCAATTTCGTTCAGAACGTTCTGAGCTATGCCACCCTCAAGGTCGACCGCTACGAAATCCAGTACGACGTCGCAGACATCAATGCTTGCCTGCGCGAGATTGCGGAATTCTGGGCTCAGCGATTCCAGGACAAAGCAATCGCATTTTACTTCTTCCCGGACGAAAAATTGCCCGCCTTTCCGTTCGACTGGTTCAAGGTGCAGCACGTGGTTTCGAACCTGCTGGACAATGCGATGAAGTACACCCCCAGCTCAGGGACCGTGTGGCTGCATGTCGAGCCATATTTCTGGGAGCGCCGCGCCATCAAGCGCAAGCCTCTCGTCGAGCGGCGCCGGCGCCCGGTGGCAAGTCCCAATTGCTGCCGCATATCGGTAGCTGATACCGGTCCAGGAATCGCGCCGGAATATCAGCAGGAAATCTTTGAGGAGTATTTCCGACTCACTTCGGAGGGCATTCGCGCCGAAGGTCATGGCCTCGGATTAGCCATTGCGCGCCGCCTTGTTCAAGCTGCCGGAGGCAAGATCTGGGTTGAAAGCGAGCCGGGATGCGGCAGCAAATTTTCCTTCCTTTGCCTCCTCAAGCCGCCGACCAAACGGGAAACTTCCGCAGGAGAAGAATGAGCACTGGCCACATTCTTGTTGTCGACGATGAACCCGGGATGCGCCGCTACTTGCAGACCGTCTTGGAACTCGACTCGTATCGTGTGTCCACCGCGGCAAATGGCGAAGAAGCTCTCGACAAGCTTCAACGCGACCAGCCTGATCTGGTTCTGCTCGACATGGTAATGCCGGGCCCGGACGGCCTTGAGACCCTGAAGCGTATCCGCGAGGCGCGCCCAACGACTAAGGTCGTGATGCTCTCCTGTGTGCGCGACACTCGCAAGGTCGCCGCAGCAATGCGATTCGGTGCGCTCGATTACCTGTCGAAGCCGGTGCAGAAAGAGGAAATGGACGACGTCCTCCGCT
>Ga0335071_10007146_pt1 | contig 11514 bp, 8 predicted proteins | sample Lox_Sample_15_FD_206724 | JGI IMG/M metagenome (GOLD analysis project Ga0335071, IMG submission 206724) | Soil microbial communities from Loxahatchee National Wildlife Refuge, Florida, United States - Lox_Sample_1.5 | ecosystem: Environmental > Terrestrial > Soil > Wetlands | place: USA: Florida...
GCAAGGGTTCGTCCGTAGGGGTCGGCGGGTGCAAGCGGCGTCTGCCGGGCGGGGAGCGCAAATTGCTCCAGCGCGGCGGCGTAGTCCGCCTGGGCCCGCTGCATTGCCTTCATTTCAGGATCGGTCATGATTCAATGTCCTGTCCTGACGTCATTGATCGACGCTCAGCAGCGTCTGTCCGGCGGAATCGACGCTCCAGGTCGCGCCCGAATCAGTTGCATTCACGGTCTGGCCCGAGGCGCTGTCCAGCAGCGCAGGAACTCCGCCGATGCTGAGGAGACTGGACGTCCCCGCCGTCGCCGCCACCGTCGCCGTGCATGGTGAGGGGCCTGCAGAGGTCGCCCAGGGGCACGGCACCAGCACGTCGGGACCGCCGGCGAACGACAGGCCGGCTTCCATCCCCGCCGCGATCGCGGCGGCGCCGGCAATCTCGAGCAGGCTGCTGCCCGAGGACAGTTCCAGCATGCCGCCGTGCTTGCATTTGAGCTTGCCTCCGACGACGAGCACGTTGGGCATGGCACCGTCTCCTGTTGCTAACTGCCTTGAGCCACGCTGACCTTGCCGTCGCCCACGGTCAGCTTGAGGCTGCCGACGGCCATTTCGATCGTGCCGTCCTTGACCGTGAGCTTGGTGTTCTGCCCGGCGGTGACGGTCAGTGACTCGTCCACCTCGGATTTCGGCCGGTCGTCGCTGGCCGAGGCCAGCAGGCCGGCGCCGATCGTGATGGTCATGCCCTTGACCTTGATGACGCGCTGGCCGTTCATCGCGGTGAGATCATCGACCACCACTCCGGTTGGCTGTCCGCTGCCGGAATCGAGCTGCGTTGGCAGGCGCAGCCACCAGTCTCCCGCCTTGTTGTTCGGCGGGGTCATCTCGCTGGTCCACACGAAGCCGTTGCAGACGGCGTCCTCCGGCTCGTTCCAGGCATGCGTCAATAGCGCGCGCATCTTGGGAAACACGGGCGTCACGAGGCCGCAGCCGAAGAACGCAAAGGGCGACGAGATCGGCTTGTCGTTGAAGGAGACGGGCTTGTCGCGCAACGTCGCCTGCACGCTCGGCGATGGCATGCCCGGTTTCGAGTCGTGGCCGAGGTCCAGCGTTGCGGTCTGCGCGCCGGCCTTGTAGGCGTTGACTTCGCCGATATCGACGGCGGGACGGTTGCGGTCGCGCTGCAGCAGGTTCTGTTGAAGCTGTCGCGCCACCACGGAGGCGCTCGGCTGCCCGGCTTTCTGCGCCTCATCATGCGAGGCGGAGGGGCTCAGCGCGCGCCCTGTGCAGACATAGCCGCCATAGCGCGTGAACTTGTGCGTGACGGCCTGCACCCTGAACTGGTCGGTGCCGAGCGTCACCACGTCGCTCGGTCGCAGACTGGGAATGCCGGCGATCTTGAACTCTTGGCCGGCCATGGGACTAGCTGCTGCGGTTGCTCCGCGCGCCGTGACCGGCCGGCTCGTGGCGCCGTCGGTGATCGGGACCGGCTGCGTCGTGCCGATTTTCCCCGGAGGGCCCAGCCACAATTTGCCGTCCCGCGCCTGAACGCTGAAAGGCGTCTTCGGTATGCGCGCCAGCCGCATCAGCGCATTGAGCGGGCTCTCGTCCTTCGAAGAGAAGGTCGCGAGCGTGGGACCAACGTCGGGGACTTGCGTAGCGACATTGGCCTTCTCGCAGATCGCCGCGGCGATGTCGCCGACGGTCATGTTGGGGAAGTCCTTGTTGACCAGCTGACCTGGACGCTGGAGCCTGTCGAACACGAGATCCACTCCGTTCAGCGTCGCCTCGTACCATTGCTCGCCGGCCTCCAGATCCATCTCGGTGAGCAGGCCCGTCATCACCTCGGTGAAGGCGCCGTCGTCATAGCCGAGCGAGATGTGGACGATCGTGGTCTCCACCGCGAGCAGGCTGTAGATGTCCTCGCCGATGCCGTACACCTTCATCGTGAAGGCGTTGCCGGCCTCGGTTTCGTCGAGCTTGATCTCGATATCGGCTTCGAAGAACGAGGAGGAGACGGGAACGATCGTGGGTATCTTTACGGGCGGCAGCCGAGGTGCCAGCGGCGCGAGCGACGGCGGAATCTTGTCGAAACTCACCGCGAACTTGGTGCGGAAGCCGACGCCGCCGGAGGGGGAAAGGCTGAGGCTAACCATTGCCCACCGCCACTTCTGCGCGGAGCTCTGAGCCATAGGCGCCCGGCCTGCGCAAATTGGCCTGCGCGATGCGGATGCGCTTGAACCTGAGCCGCAGCGGGCCGAAGGCCATGGGAAGATCGAGAACGGCCCGCCGCGTGCCGATCAGGCGGCTCGGAGGCGGCTGCTGCTCGAATTCGAGCATGAGATTGAGATAAAGGCCGCGAACCGGGTCGGGCAGGTCGAACAGGGTATTGGCGTCATCGCGGCCGACGATGAGGGCCGGATCCGGATAGCAGACGGTCATGGTGAGGCGGTAGACGACCGACTGCAGCGACATCAGAAAGGCCTGCGGAAAGCCGTCATCGGCCGTTGCCGGCAGCAGCGAATAGGTCAGACCGTCGTCCGGCAGAGGCGGCGGGGTGACGAGGAGCGGGATCGTGGCCGATGCGTTCATGGGTTCACACCGTGCGTGGAGCGGCGCTCGCAAGGCCGGCGGAGCCGCCGATCGAAGCGGCCGCGTCCAGGACGCCGCTGAGCAGGGCGGCAAGTCCCGGCCGCGGGCAATGTTTGAGCGAGATGCTGACCGTGTAGACATCCTTGTCTTCGGCCGATTGGCCGAACGACAGGCTGTTGATCTGCATGTCGAGCAGGGTGGTGAGCCCGGACACCATCGGAATGCCGGCGATCAGCGAGGAGGCGAGGGGCAGCGTCTTGGACAGGTCGGCCATCAGCTGGAGCGCCAGCCGTATCGGCTGCCTCTCGTCGCCGATCAGGAGAGCCTCGATCTGCACGTCGCGATCGATCCGGCTCGACGACTGGCTCGCGCCCCGGTCGCCGACCGGCGGCAGGTTGTAACGCTCGCTGAGCGAGATCCGGCTCACCGCGAACAGCGGCACGTTACCGAGCAGGACCGAGACTTTCTGTTTGATCAATTCGGACATCTCTCACCTGTATTTCGCGGTCATCTCTGCGATCTTCTGCTTGATGGTCTCGAGCTCCTTCGCCTCCCTTTCTCGCATCGCGTCGACGTCGCTGTTCTCGTAGCCGTATTTCTTCATCTGCTCGTAGATGGCGTCGTTCCAGCTCTTGTTGGATTTGGATTCATTCGCGTCCTTCCTCATCCGCACCAGGTTCGATTCGATGTCGCCAAGCCCGATCAGGTCCTGGGTCATCTTCGCTTTGACGGCATCCGACGACTTCTCGTAAATCAGAAGGAATTCGGTGAGCTCGGAGAGATTGGCGATTCGATCGAGAGCCACCAAATGATCGGTCGCCAAGGCGGGCCTCTTGCCAGCTCCCCATTTCGCGTCCCACCTGATCTTTCCGATGATTTCGTCGAAGCCGACGGTCGCGCGCCTCTTCCTGTAGTTCGGCCCTTCCGCTCTCAGGAAGTCCTTGACCGCTCGGCTGGCCGCTCTCAGGGCCGCCTCGGCGCGCGGCCGTTCCACCTTCCGCAGGCGCTCCAGCTCCTGGCCGGCTCTCCGATTCCCTTCGATAGTGTCCTGAAGCTCCGTGCGCGTCGTCCATACCTCGTGCAGCCATTTGAGGTAGCTGTCGGCGGCCGGGCTGAGGCCGGGCCGTTGCTGAAGCTTGGTCAGCTCGACGAGTCTTTGCTCGCTATCATCGATGCGGGCCAATCTGCGGAAGTCCTGGTCCAGTTCAGGCGGCCGTGACACGGGGGCGGCGGCCAAGGATTTCAGCTTCGTGTCAAGCGTGTTGATGCTCTGCTGGCTCGTGCGGAGCGCAGCACTCTCCGTTTCGATCCTCTTGTCGAGATTTTCGAGGGTCTGCGCGCGCGTCAGCCGCGCCTTGGGAGCAAGGACTCGCTGGCTTTGCTTGGGCGCCGGCTTTGGCGGCGGCGAACTCGCCGGTTTCGCCGCCGGTGTTGTCGGTTTCGCTGACGGTGTTTTGGCGGTCTTTTTCGTTGATGCCGGAGGAGTCGAAGGTTTCGGGGCGGGAGTCTCGTCGAACTCGAGGAACGGAATCGATTGATCGAATATCGCGCGATATTCGGCCTGGACGTTTGGCGGCAGGTTCTTCACTTCCGCTTGGTTGAACGCGGATTTCAGCCTCTCGCGAATCATTCCCCGCATTTCGGTGTCGAGTTGACTTGGTGTGGGATCCTGGACGCCGCGGCCCTGCAAGCGCTTGCTCGCCTCGTCCTCCAGCTCGAAACGACGCACGCGCCACCGAAACGCCTCGTAGGGCTTGCGGTCCACCCCCTGCTGTCGCGCCCAGTCGCGCGCGGCGGCGTCCCGCGCGATATCTGCTGCCAACTGCTTCGGCGCGCGCGGTCCGAGGAAGGCCGAGGTCACCTCTTTGACCTCGAAACCGAGAATCCGCACGTGAGAGACGGGATCCAGGATGACGATGTCTTCGATTCGAAGCGCGCCCAGCGGAGTTAGCGCCGGGACCTCGAATGCAATGATCCGGCCCGGGAAACGCCTCAACAATTCCACCGAGACGGCGAGCACGCCGCGCGCCCCGATCTGCGTCGGCGATGCGGCCACAGTGCTCGGCCGATACTGCCGGGGCTGAGTGAATTCCCGCATCAATTGTCCGATCAGCCTTCTGAAGCCTGCTTTTTCGGCATGGGGCGCCAGTTGATCGATGCTCTGCAGGATTGCCCTGACGTCATCAGGAGGAAAGTCGCCGAGCAGCACCCCGATCTCTTCCCCTGTCGTGCGCGGCCGCACGTCATAGATGATCTTGAGGCCGTTGCTTGCCGAAGCGTCCCACGAAGCCATCTGCTCGAACAGAGACGCCGCATATCGCCCTGTCCGGTCGCCCGCGATGGTGACAGCCCGCGCCGCGATGCGCGGATCGCCGCCGCTCCTCAAGAATTTGCTGAGGCCGCGAAACGCTGCGTCGCTGGGCGGAGCATCCCCGCGGGCGATCACCTGCAGCAGCCGGCGAATCGGATTGGCGCCGAATTTCACTGCGGATTGCGCCAATTGCGCCGACAGTTCGGGGGCCGCGGTCTGAGTGCGCACCCGACCAAGGCCCTCCTCGGTTCGGGCTCCCTTGGCGATGACGTCCAGGGAGGGTGGCAGGATCCGGATGACTGCGGCGGACGAGGGAATGACCTGGAGCACGAGGCGGCCGTTGTCGGTCACCTCGAACCCGTCACCAGGCAACAAATCGCGCACCGTCGCGCGACCGACGAATGATTTGCGAAGGAGGGACAGGTGCTGGGGAACGCGCGCCGGGTCGTAGGTCCAGGTCCGTCCGTCGCCGACCTGGGTCAGCCCGGTCGTGTATTCGGGAAGAAGCGCGATCGGCGCGTCGTACTGGACGCTCTTGATCCGGTTGCGCAAGCTGTCGATGTAGTCCTTGATCTCCTTGGGCGCAGTGATCGAGCCGAGAATCTTGGCCAGTTGCGGCAATTTCAGTTCCAGGTCGTCGGCCAGCTTGAGCCCTTCAGTTCGCCAATCCTCGAGTTCTTGCTTGGTCAGCGTTCGCTTTCGAGCCGCCTTGGCGAGCCGTTGATAGCGCTCGTAGAACTCCCCGGAGCGGTTCATCAAACTCAGCCACTCCCGTGCTGCCGCTTCATCGATCGGCACGCCGCGTGCCGTCCATTGGGCGGCAAGCTCTTTGGGCGTCGGAACCGTCAGTGCCCTGCTGCCGGGCGGCCCCACCGGATCAATGTGAACGGCGGCGCCCATGAACAGGCCCAGCCCGTTCATGATCGCATTGAGCGTCAGCATTTCGGTGAAGCCCGACTCGCCGCCCTGCTGTTGCGCATGGTTTTCCAGAGACTGGATGGTGGTCTGCACCAGGGTCGTCGCGGCAAACGCACCTCCGGCTTGCGCGGCCGTCCGCAGCAGTATGCGGCGGCTGCTGGCGAGACCCTCGGCGGCCGGGCCCAACGTTTGAAACAGACGGCCGATGCCGGCCAGGAGGATGTTCGTACCAAGCTGCGCGCCCCAACCGAGCGCCGATGTCGGACGCATCTCGGGAGGAGCCGTCAGCCCGTTGAACACGGTGATCGCCACCCCTTCCGAGAGGATGATCAGCAATCGTGAGCCGCGGGTGAGCGTGCCGACCCACACGCCGAAGCCGGCAGCGACCGCGCCGCCGACGAAAAGGAACGGGATCTCACCGACCACCATGCTGATCAGCTCGATCTTGCGCAACTCATCGTTGATAGCTTTGCCAAGTTCGTTGATTCGCTCCCTCCAGGGATCGAGGTTGGTGGCCAAATCGTCGTGCTTCTGCCGTCTCAATTCCTCGAAGAGCCTGGTTTTGAATGCTTCGAGTTCGTGCAGCCACGCGTCGCGAACCGACGTTTTGCCGGTCCAACCGCTCACGCCCACGCGGTTATCCTTCCTGATCGCGTTGATCAGGAGTTGCACATTCTTCAGAAGAACGAGCACGGGGACTTCGGCGATCAGTTGGAGAATGTTGGCGCTCAACAGCGAGGCGAGCCTGCTGTCCGGCACCTTAGCCACCTGGCTCGCGGATTTCGGCAGGTCGCCGAAGATTTCCGAACCCTTCTGATCGTAGAGTTCGCCTTGAATCCAAAGTGCGCGGTTGATCACGACGATCTGGGCCGCTTCGGTCGATCCGGGCGGAAAGCCCAATGCATAGCTCGACAACATGTTGGTATTGCCGATGTCCGACAGGGCAAAGATCGTCGTCCCGAGTCTCAGATTGTCCCACAACTCAGGTAATTCCTGCCGAATGAAACGCAGGACGGCGTAGACCAGAATGACCTGGGGATCACTGTAAAAAGTCTGCAGAAAAGCCAGTCGCTCGATGCCGAGCTGCGAGGGAAGTCCGATCAGTTCGAGGTAATAGCTGCCGACGTCCAGAAAGGCGTTCCTGCTCGCGTCGTCCGGATAGTCCGCCGCCTTGCGGTCGAGTTCCTTCACCCGGCCGCGAATCACGTTGAGCAGAGTGTTGCCAAGATCCAGTTGCTCCTCGCGGCGTGCGACGAGGTCCCGTGCCGGAAACCGCTGATCCTCCCGACGATATTTTCTCGTGACTCGATCGGCCATTGTCCGATCGGAGCCGGTCACTTTGTCGGCGTCCAATTTCCCTGCCAAGACGTCCGCGATCGTCTGCGTGGCCTTTCTCTCCACCAGCAGATCCGCCAGCGCACGCTGCATCTCGCGCCACTGCCGCCGCCGCAGCTCGTTGGCGATGCCCGACAAGGCGAATTGCTCTTTGATGAATTGATCCAGCGTATCGTGGCTGGCCCCGAGGAGGGACAACAGGCGGTCGAACGGGCCGGCTTGGCTGTGCGCCGGCAGTTGCTTGGTGCCGCCTCGGTATGATGGGACCTGGTAGCTGGCGCTTTGCGGATCAAATCTCTTGGGAGCGAAAGGCTCGGTGATCCCGCGAGGAGAGCCGGTGACGAGCCTGTGGGCGTCGTCGATCGTCCGAGCTGCGAGCCGGGGCAGCGAGAGGGCTTGAGCGGCCGCCTCGATCGCGCGCCGGACGCGGGCCAGCAGCGTGCCTTTCTGCTGTTCCGACAGGTCGCCTTTCACAAGCTGTGCAGGCTGCAACACGACTCCGGCGCCGCGCGCCAAAGCCGGCGGCAATTCCGCGGCGGCCCTGCCGAACGCCTTGGCCAGCGCGCGTGCGATGGTGCTCTCGAGCTCGGGTTCGGCCAGCAGATGGTCGGCCGACGCGCAGCGCAGCGTGATCGGGAATGTCAACCCGCCATCTGCTCTCTGCGTCACCATTGCCAAGCCTCCCGCTTGCCACCGAGGCCGTCGTCACACCAGCGATTCGATGTGCATGCGCAGTTCCTGGTAGATCTCCTCGGCGATCGTCTTGTTGTCCTTGCCGATGACCTCGACGACGACGGGAAAGTGATAATTGACATGCGATGCCTTGAGCGGCCGCAGCAGCGCTTCCGAGTTCTTCGCAGGAAAGATCACGTCTCGCTCGTGGACCAGCGCGATGCCGGTGCGCTCGACGAGCTCCGGTGAGGGCGTCGAATCATCAGGGGTCATGAGGTCGGCTCCACGTCGAGGCAGACGCCGCTGAAGGTCGCCGTCGGCGAATCGTCCAGCGTCACATTGCTGGGCGCGACCGAGGTGAAGTAACAGCTGTTGAAGGCGATGCTCTTGAAGGTCCAGTCGGACCCGGTCTGCTCGGTCAGCACCACCGAGAACTGGGTGCCGGCAATCGCGAGCGTGGTCAGCGTCGCCACCGCAACGCCGACGGCGCGAACCGTCATCGTGAAGGTGAAGGTCTGCGCCTGGGTGACGATACCGACATTGTCGGCTTCCAGCGAGTGCTGGACGCGGTGACCGACATTGAGGGTGGGGCTGAAGCTCTCGATCGGGGTCACGATGGCGCCGTTGACCATCACCGCCAGCTTGGTGTTCCAGTTGAGTTGGTTTGCCACGGGTCTGCTCCAAGGGCTTTGGCGCGCGCGTCAGATGAACTTCAACGTGACGAGCAGCTGATGGATCGCGCCGGCGTAGGTGACCGATACGTTCAGGGCGAGCTGGCGGCTGTTCTGCACCTGCTGGAGCTGCTGCTGCTCGGCCGGAGTTAGTTGCGAGGGATCCTTTTCCGTCAGCGTCTGGATCGGGATCTCGATGGCGAAGTCATCGATCTCGCCGACGTCGACGCGCGCCTTCAGCGTGGCCCGGATGATCGCCGACAGCACACGCAGGCCCGGGCGGTTGATGCGCAGGGTCCCGATGACCTGCGGGCTGGTCAGGGTCGCCTTCAGGCGGAACGCGATGTCGTCGATCGTCCGTACGATGTCGACATAGAGCCGCTGTCCGGTCCCGTCGGCCGAGAAACCCTCGCCCATGACCGGTCCCGATCCCGCGAGAAAATCGGGATGCACGATCGGAATGACATGGGGCTGGACGAGACCGCTCTGGCCAGGAGCGATATAGACCTGAATGGCCTGGTCCGACAGCGGGCCATTGATGCCGATCGAGTTGACCGGCTTGAGGATGAGGCTGACCCACGGGTCGAGCCCCGCGATCACGCCAGCGGCGGCGCAGGCGGTGTCGTCGGCGGAATTCGCCGCGACGAAGGCCATGCGGCTGCTCGACCAATTCATCGGCGAAGGCAGATTGTTGGTCTGTTGTTCCAGCGTCTTCCAATCGGAGAACTTGTTGGTGAGGTTGCCTTGGGCGTTGACGATGCCGCCATCGGGCAGCATCGCAACGCCGATGCGTGGCCGGATCCCGCCGCCACCCGCGTCGTTGGGTGAACTCGCCTCGACCCGATTCTTCAGCTCGGTGATGTGGTCGGGGTCCGAATCGTAGGAGAGGCAGACGATGTTGATGTCGCGATTGGCAAAGTCGGTGTAGGCTGCTGAGGCGTCGAATGCGGCGGGGGAGGTGACCGGATCGAGCCTGTAGGCCCATACGCTCAACGCGCCGTTGACCAGGGCCACGTTGACCGATTTTGCCAGGGCGGAGATGTCGAACGAGACCTTGTAGTAGATGTTTCCGGCGGCGCCCTTGGGCTTGCCGGTTCCCTTGTCGGTACTGCCGAGCACGCCGTCGATCGCAAGCGTGTTGCGCGCAAAGTCGACGAAGGCGCCGGCCGGCGTCGCGTCCGGGCGCATCAGAAGGTTCGGCACGGGCTGACCGTCGATGTCGAGGGGAATCCCCCAGTATGGAGCGGCCGAGCTCATGCCGCTGACGATCGAGAATCCGTCGAACGCGATAGTGGCGTCCTCTCCAGCGTTCTGATAGGCCGCGCCGCTCGCATAGCGAAGTTTCTGGTTGGCGACATCGACGGTGAGCGGGGCGTTGGTGGCGCTATCCAGCAGCACGAAGCGGGTGGGATCCCAGATGAGGCCGGGGATGGTGTTGTCGTCGGGATCGACCGGGATTGCGAGCGAGGTCGTTCCGACGCCCGTTGTGACACGCGTGACCACGGCGGCGGGGGTGGTACTCGTGCTCAAGCTGTTGTCGGCAATGCTGATCGTTGGCTGCGGCGCAGCCGACAGCGCGCCCTGGAAGGTGATCGTGACCGCCGAGCCCGGCAGCGGACCGCCGGCGCACACCGCATTGCCCGCGCCGATGTTTTGCAGCGCCTGCAGCGCCGCCTGAAGCTGCGTCGCGGTCGCGTTATACGGCAGCGCGGCGGCCGTCGCTCCCTGAAACGACAATGCGAACGTGCCGCCGGTCGCCGTTCCCGAAATCGAAAGGGACTGGACGTCATTGACCGACTGGACACCGGGTGTGGTTCGCGCGATGGCAGGCGCGGGAGTTGTCCCGCCCGACAGAGTATTGGCGCCGATCGTGATCGGGTTCTGCGGCGCGAAGCCGAGTGTCCCCTGGAACGTGATCGACACGCTCGAGGTGGGTAGCGGTCCGCCCGCACAGGTGATGTTTCCGGCCTGGATCGACGTCAGCGCGGCCAGCGCGGTCTGCACCTGGGCCGCCGTGGCGTTGAAGGCGATCGACGCCGTCGTCTGTCCGCCGAAGGACAGCGTGAAGCCGCCGCCGGTCGGACTACCCGAGACCGACAGGGTCTGCACCTCGTTCGCGCCGGTCACGCCCGTCGTCGTGTGCTTCACCGTCGGGGCAGGTCCGGCGAGCGTGCTGGGCCCAGCCGTGATGACGGGCAGGGGTGACGCGCCGAGCGCCTTTTGAAAACTGATCGTGACGGCTGCCGAAGGCAGGGGCCCGCCCGTGCACGCAACGTTGTTGTCACCGACGCTCGACAGCGCGCCCAGGGCATTCTGTACGTCGCTGGCCTGGGCGTTATAGGCGATGTTGGCGGTCTGGCCGCCGAACGATAAACTGAACGTGCCCGCCGTGGGATTGCCCACGAGCGAAAGACTTTGAACATCGTTGACCTGCGCCGCGCCGCTGGTCTTATGATCGATTTTCGGCGCAGGGGTCGTACCGCCGGTGAGATTGTTGGCGCCGAGCGCGATGGCTTGCTGCGTCTTGAAGGCCAGCGTGCCGGTGAAGGTAATCGTCACCGGGTTTGCCGGGAGCGGGCCGCCGCTGCAGGCGACGTTGCCCGCACCGATCGTCGCCAGCGCCGAGAGCGCATTCTGCACGTCGGCCGCGGCGGCGTTGAACGCGATCGTTCCCGTCGTCTGGCCACCGAACGAGAGCGTGAAGTTGCCGCCCGTGGGCGACCCGGTGACCGTGAGGGTCTGGACGTCGCTCGCAATCGGCGCGACCTTCAGCACGGGGACGACGCGCGCGTAGGGCTCGCCCGAGGCGCCCGTCAGAGGCCGCGTGAACAGCGCGGGGTTGTTGAAGCCGGCACCCGCGCTCGGCGCGGCACCGATGATTCCGACGACGCCGGCTGCGGACGCGAGCGGCTGGAACAGTCCGCTGGTATCGACTCTGACGGTCACATATTGAATGCCCATCGCTACGGCTCCCGATTCGGCTTGCAACTAAAAGTCCGTGCAGACACCGCGGTTCAGGCCGCGGGG
>Ga0335071_10007147_pt1 | contig 11513 bp, 8 predicted proteins | sample Lox_Sample_15_FD_206724 | JGI IMG/M metagenome (GOLD analysis project Ga0335071, IMG submission 206724) | Soil microbial communities from Loxahatchee National Wildlife Refuge, Florida, United States - Lox_Sample_1.5 | ecosystem: Environmental > Terrestrial > Soil > Wetlands | place: USA: Florida...
AGCGATTCCGACGACGCCAAGCTGCGGAAGATCTACGATCGCGTGCAACAGATCCGCTATGTCAGCTACGAGCCGGAAAAAACTGAGAAGCAGCTCAAGCGGGAAAATCTGAAAGAAAACAAGAATGTGGAGGACGTACTGAGTCACGGCTACGGCTCCGGAAATGAGATCAACTATCTGTTTATCGCGATGGCCCGAGCCGCCGGGTTTCAGGCATTTCTCGTTCGCCTCACCGACCGAACCCGGGCGATTCTGGACATCGCCGTCCTCGATGCCAGCCAATTCAACGCCAGCGTGGTCGAAGTGATTGTCCACGGCCAGGACCGCTTCTTTGATCCCGCCACCCGCTTCTGCCCCTTCGAGCTGATCCCATGGGGCGAGAGCGGGGTGAAGGGATTGCGGGTGCAGCCATTCGGAAGTGGCTTCGTCAACATTCCCGGATACCACAGCGAGAGCGCAGTCACTCGGCGAACCGTCAATGCCACGATCAATGAGGACGGAGCGCTGGAGAGCACGTTTCGCGTGGCGTTCAGCGGGCAGGAGGCTCTGACGCGTCGTCTTGACTGGTACGACGATGACGAGGCCGGCCGTAAGCGCGGCATCGAAGACGAAATCAAGGGATGGCTGCCCGACACTGCGCGCGTCGAGGTAACCGCAATCACGGGTTGGGACACGTCCCAGGGCGACCTGGTGGTGGACGGCACGATTTCGATTCCTGATTACTCCACTTCTTCAGGCCGCCGGCTGCTCGTCCCCATCGCGATCTTCCGTAATACGAAAGCCAACCCTTTCAGCTCATCTGCCCGGAAGTATCCCGTATATTTTGCCTACTCACATCGCACCGACGATACAACCACACTGAGATTTCCGGGCGGGTTTCGCACTGACAGCATTCCTCAGGGCGCTTCCGTCTACTTCCTGAATTACCCAGGATTGACCATCGCAGAGAAGCAAGTGCCACAGGGTGTCGAAGTTCATCGCAGCTACGTGATGGATGGTTTCATGTTCGACAAGGATCAATACCGCCAGATCAAGACGTTTTACGAACAGGTGGCGGCCGACGATAGCCAACAGATCGTGCTGGAACGAACTGCGCCGGACAAGCAATGATCCGCAGATCAGTGGTTGAAAGCGGGAGTCGGAACGTCGTGCGGCCGCAAATTCTGCTTGGACGCCGTTCCCTGTCCTGACGCAGGCGGGACGGGTGCGGGTAGACCGAGAGTCGGAGCGGGCGGCATCGCATCGCTCGGAATCTGCACTTCCTGCGGCCGGATTCCCTTCGCTTCTACAATCGACCAACGCCAGTCTTCGTCGGGTCCGGGTGTGATGCCGATGTTTTCTTTCAAGCTCGCCGTGGTGAAGGGTTTGGCGTCTGCTTTCAGGTGGAAGAGCAAGGTCACGTCAGAACGCTTCTCCAGCGTAGGTGCGAGAGAGTTCTCGGCAGCCGGAATTACCCGGGCGCGTGCAGCTGCATCCGCGGTTTCCCCAGGCTTGCGTTCAAGTGTCAAGCCGACGGTGATCTCACGCAGTTCCCACTCGGTGCCGTTAAATACTTCCAATTCCAGATTCTGGTCCTGAATCGAGCCCGGACCATCGATTTTAATGAGCTCCGGCAACGGGAGCGCTTCGAGCAAGACGGGCTTGACGAGTAGTGCTCCTGCTCGAGCATTGAACGACAGGCTGCAGCTGACATCGGGCGAAGAAGCCTGGATCTTGCCCGCCGGATCGACCGAGAGCACGAACCTGTCGGCGCTCAGGGGACGGTGGTTCTTCAGTTCTTCGGTGGCCTGCGCGAGATTGTCGTTGTCGATGACCGGACCGTCTTGGGAGTGTGTCTTGCTCTGACGCAGTTGCCGGGCAATGTCACCAAGGGATTGCTCATCGTCCTGCGCCATTACGGTGAGGGGTGAGAGAACTGCCAGGACGACGATGACCAACCGGAGCCACATAGGACGCTGCGCGCATTGGCGCCTGAGGAAATTTTAGGCGGAACGAATCGGGATGACAGTTACGAAGAGGAAACGAGGGTACTAGCACTTCCGGTGACCGCGATGGTGAGTGGAAATAAGAGCCTTGGGCACGCCTGGCGAAGCGACGCGCAACGGGGCGCGCCCAAGGCTCTGGTCAGACCGATGATTACAGCAGGCCAGAGGTACGGAGACGAGAGACTGGGTCGGTTACCGGCACCGGTTGACGCTTGAAAATCCAGCGTGCCACAGCAAGGCCCAGTGCCGCATAGCAAAGATGCATCAGTTTCATGGTCTCACCCCACGCCGGACTCGACTTGGGGAGTGATTCGAGGGTCCCGCCGTGTGATCAAACTAACCTTGCTATATCGGCAGGTCCAGCCCACGAAAGTGCCAGTGCGGTAGCTGAAAGGTCATAGGAGTAACAGGCTACAGGGGAACGGAGGTAATGCCTCGCGGCCAGAGCCACCACCTGTGACCAACGAAGGGGGCTAAGGAACACTCTCAATCCAGCCACCCCCGACCACCGTGTCGCCCTCGTAAAAAACCGCTGCTTGGCCGGGAGTCATGGCGCGCTGGGGCTGGTCAAAGGTGACCTGGATCCGGTCGGGCCCGACACTCTCGATGACGGCCGGAGCTGGTTCGTGACGGTGTCGGATCTTGACAGCAACCCTCATTGGCTCCCGCAGTTCGTCCACGGAAATCAGGTTGACCCGATGAGTGGTCAATGTGCGGTGGTACAGATCCTGATCCGTACCTACGACGACCCGCCGGGTGTCACCCTCGATCTGCAGGACGTATAGAGGAGAGCCAGTGGCCACCCCCAACCCCTTACGCTGGCCGACTGTGAAGTGGTGAATGCCCGCATGCTCCCCGATGACGCGACCGTCGGTGGTCACCATCTCCCCTGGGGTCTGCAGCGGCGGCTTCCCCTGCTCGGAGAGATAGGCATCCAGGAACCGCTTGTAGTCCCCACCCGGAACGAAGCAGATTTCCTGCGAGTCCGGCTTTTCGGCGATCACCAAGTCATACTTCCGAGCCAACTCGCGGACTTCCGCCTTGGTCATACCGCCTAGTGGAAACAGCGTGCGGCTGAGCTGCTCCTGCGTGAGGCCAAAAAGGAAGTAGGTCTGATCCTTAGACTTGTCCGCAGGCCGCTTCAAGAGCCAGCGGCCGGTTTCCTTGTTGCAGGCCACTCGAGCATAGTGACCAGTCGCAACTTGCTCCGCTCCAATCTGTCTGGCCACAGTCAGAAGCTGGTCAAACTTCAAGTGATTGTTGCAGAGGCTGCAAGGGATCGGCGTGCGCCCGGAGAGATACTCCTCTACGAACGGACGCACCACGTCGCGCTCAAAGCGTTCCTCATGGTTGACGACGTAGTAAGGAATGCCGATCGTTTCGGCGACCCGACGAGCATCGTAGACGTCGTCAAGCGAGCAGCAGCGACCGTGGACCTGTTCCGGCATGCCTTCGCGTCCAGCCAGCCGACGCTGGTTCCAGAGCTGCATGGTCAACCCAATGACGCTGTACCCATCGGCGCGCAGCATGGCGGCGACAGTTGAGGAGTCGACTCCCCCCGACATCGCGACGGCGATGGTCTCTGCAGGCACACCCATATTGTAAATGGGACAGAACCGCGGTTCTTACCTCAAGGGACATCACGTCCGTTAGGGCGAGCCAGAGGGCGGTTGTACACGGGCGACAGCTCGCGCAGGCGTGCCACGGCCGCGGGAACCAGTGCGAGCGCGAGATCTACGTCCTCCGCTGTATTCTGCCGGCCCAGACTGAACCGGATGCTGGCTTTCGCGCGCTGCGCTGGCAGCCCCATTGCGGTGAGAACATGCGAGGGTTCTATCGCCCCGGAGGAGCACGCAGCACCAGTGGAAACAGCCAGGCCTTTCAGGTCGAGCGCGATTACCAGTGCTTCGCCTTCGATCCCATCGAAGTAGATGTTGGTGGTGTTCGGTACTCGGGGAGCGTTTGCCCCATTCACTCCGGCAGCTTCGATCTGCAGGAACTCACTTTCAAGCTGGTCTCGCATTCCAGCCATTGCCTTGTCCTCGCCGCGATCAAGCGCAGCCTTCGCCAATGCGGCGGCCTTGCCGAGGCCCACAATCCCTGGGACATTTTCCGTTCCAGCGCGGCGGGAACGTTCGTGACTTCCGCCGTAAAGCTGCGGTTCGAGTTCTGTTCCCCGGCGCATGAAGAGTGCGCCCACTCCCTGCGGCGCGTGACACTTGTGCCCCGAGATCGTGAGCAGATCGCAGTGGATTGCATTCACATCGATGGAAATCTTTCCTGCAGCCTGCACCGCATCCGTATGGAAGTAGACATCAGCCTCGGCTGCGATCCTGCCGATCTCTTCCACGGGCTGGATCACCCCCGTCTCATTGTTGGCCGTCATGATTGTGATCAGTTTGGTATTCGGCCGGAGCGCGCGCTTTACGGCATCAGGATCGACGAGGCCGCAGCCATCCACAGGGACGCAAGTTACCTCACGTCCCTTCTCCGCGAGATGTTTACAGGCGTTAAGGACGGCATGATGCTCGATGGTCGAGGTAATGATGTGGTCTCCCGGCTTGGCAATCCCGAAAATAGCGAGGTTGTCGGCCTCCGTGCCGCCGCTGGTGAATATGATTTCCGACGATCTCGACCCGAAAAGCTTCGCCACGGATTCACGCGCACGCTCGACTGACGCGCGCGTCTCCTGTCCATGATGATGAATGGAGGACGCGTTGCCGAAATGCTCGCCAAAATAGGGGCGCATGGCCTCCAGAACGTCGGGCAGCACCGGCGTAGTCGCATTGTTGTCGAGATACACGCGACGCATGAGCCTATTGTAACGAGAGTATCGGACAGTGACCGGCGGTCTATCCGTAGTAGCGGAAGTCTTTCCAGAACTCCGCCCAGCCACGGCGCGGCCCACGACATACGTAGATATCCGGATGATCGCGGGTCTCCTCGTTCTCCACGTTATAGGGGTTCGGCGTGTGCCCGGCCAGTTGGCAGCCCATGAAGTTCTCGTCCAGATAACGGTGCGAAATACCAATCACGATCAACCTTTCTGGAGGAGGATCTCCGTAGCCACGCGCCCAGAACGAGTTGATTCCGCTGAGCGCCGGCGGCAAGCCATATTGCGGCCCATACAGGTTGATGGCGCCGGCTTCGCCATAATTGCCGGCGAGAATGCCGAGGTGGGCGCGATCCCGTGCTGGAAGCGAGTCACGAATCTGCGCCACGGTCTCCGTCAGTTCAGGCCAGCCGAGTTCTTCAACGAGATCGCCATTGTTCGTGAAAGCAAACTTCCACCGCGCTGAATTCACCGGCGCGGCCGGCATGGCAATGACGCCGACGAAGACAATGTCTGCGGCCAGAGCGGTCCACACCACGGTCCGCACTGCGGTCCGCATAATTCCAATCCATATCCGGCTCAGCGACCGCAACCGTTGCTCCCCCCAGACCGCGCCTGCCGCGTACAGCATGGGATATGCGGCCGCAAGGTAGTATCCACGGCCTTTGGCGATGACAAACAGCACCAGCGGCACGATATACATCCAGCCCAACATGCGAAAACGCCTGCCCGCAGATGTGAAAAAGCAAAAGCAGAGTCCGGCCATGCACAACGGAAATGCGAGCAACGCCATTTTTAGCTGGTCAGGCAGAAAGTCCTTTGTGCGACCGATCCGGATATCGCGCTCGTGAATGTGCTGAAGAAACTCGAGCGATATGAAGTGGTGTGTTGCCTGCCAGAGGAGGTTGGGCAGGAAAATAGCGATAGAAAGAGCAACACCAATCCAGAGCCACCTGCTCTTCAAGTGTCGCCGCGCCGGAGTGAGCAGCACGCCCACGACGATGCCGAGGGCGCAAAAGCCCATCGTGTATTTTGTCATCATGCCCAAGCCAATCGCGCTCCCGATCGCAAGCCACCATCGCGGATCGTCGGACCTCAGAAGGCGAACTACGAAGTAGGCGGCCAGCACCCAGCAAAGACTGTCGAATGAGACGTACTGCATGAGAGCGCCAGCGGCGAGACAAAACGGGACGGCCGCGGCGGCGGCAACCAGTTGAGCAGCCCGCCCGCCGCCCACCTCGTGCGCTATCAAACCGGTGAGAACCACGACGACTGCCTGCGCTATTGATGAAAAGAAGCGAAACCCAACCAGGGACGTATCAAACAGGACCAGCGACATACGCGCAAAGAACGGAGTGACCGGCGGATAGGCCACATATCCCCAAGCCAGATGTCGGGCGTCGTCGAGCGTTGCCAGTTCATCGCGGTGAAATCCGTAATAACCGCCAGCAAGAAGATGAAGGACGATCGTCGCCAAGCCAATGCAGATCAAAATGGTGAGATCACTCGACCAAAGTTGAATAGTTGCGCGGCGACCCGGTACCGGCGGGGAATTCATCCGGACATAGTACTTGAACGCCTGCCCGGATTCCGACGGAGTGTCAGGACGCGCTCCTAGCGGCGGTCTACCGGCACATATTTCTGCGGATAAACCGGTCCTACGTAATCCGCGCGCGGCCGGATCAAACGGTTATCATTCAGCTGCTCGATCACATGCGCCGTCCAGCCTGAAACGCGGGAGACCGCGAAGATGGGTGTGAACAGGTCGACGTCAATACCCAGTGTGTGATACGTCGAGGCGGAATAGAAGTCTACGTTGGCGTTGAGCTTCTTGTCGCCATGTACGAACTCTTCAATCTTGCGCGAGTACTCGAACCACTTAGGATTGCCGCTGGAATTGCCGAGATCGCGCGACATCTTCCGCAAATGCGTCGCGCGCGGATCCTCGGTGTGGTACACGCGATGTCCGAAGCCAGGAACTTTCTTCTTCTGCGCCAGCATACCTTTGACGTAGTCGACTGGGTCGGCGCCGTCGCTGTCGATTTCCATCAGAATCTTGAAGACCGCCTCGTTCGCGCCACCATGCAGCGGCCCCTTGAGGGTGCCGATGGCGGACGTGATCGCCGAGTGCATATCCGATAATGTTGCCGCAGTCACGCGGGCGGCGAAGGTCGACGCGTTGAGCTCATGGTCGGCATGCAAAATGAGTGCGATGTCGAGAGCGCGCTCGGCGGTGGTGGAAGGCTTGGCCCCGTTCAGCATCAGGAGGAAATTCGCGGCATGCGATAAGGAACGGTCCGGATCGACGATCGGCTTGCCCTTGCGAATGCGGTCGTAGTGCGCAACGAGCATGGCAATTTGCGCGGTAAGCCGGATCGCCTTATTGATGTTTGCGTCGTGATCGTTGCGGTTGAATTCCGGATCGTAGTAGGAAAGCATCGAAACCAGCGTGCGCAACACGTCCATCGGCAGGGCGTGCTTGGGCACGAGTTCGAGGCGATACAGCACGGACGCGTCCAGCTTGCGCTCCTCCGCCATGCGCCAGCGGAGATGCTTCAGTTCTTCGGCATTGGGAAGGCGCCCGAACCACAACAAGTAGCAGACTTCCTCAAAAGAAGAGTTGTCGGCCAGGTCGTGAATATCGTACCCGCGATAAGCCAGAACTCCCTGGTCGCCGTCGATGTGACAGATGCTCGACGTTGTGGCGACAACTCCTTCCAAACCTTTGGGCGCGTGGGTGGTGGTAACGCTGGACATGGCTCCTCGCATGCTGTGAGCGACGAAGGCTGTAGGCCAGCCTGAGAGTGTTTCGCCGCTGCACGGCAACCCTCTTTTATACGCCAAAGAAGCCGCGGTTTCCAAGAGCGGGGCTTGGCCCGAGCGCTTAAGCTGGGCGTATACTACTGAGTTTGCTCCCTGTACTACAGACCGTGCAGTCTTCCACGAAAATCCTCACTTGGCGGAGAAATACATGAAAACAAGATGGCTAGTCCTTGCACTCATAGTCGCTCTGGCAACGCCTGTGGCGCTGGCCGACGAGGGGATGTGGTTGTACAACGCGTTTCCAAAGGAGAAGGTGAAAGCCCGATATGGTTTCCTGCCGACTCAGGAATGGCTGGACCATGTCCGCCTCTCGTCGGTGCGGTTCAACAACGGCGGATCGGGATCGTTCGTCTCGGCTGACGGACTCGCGTTCACTAATCATCACGTGGGTGCGGACTGCATCCAGAAACTGAGCACCGCCGGTACGGACTACATGAAGACCGGCTTCTACGCCAAGACTCGGGCTGAGGAAGCGAAATGCCCCGATCTTGAACTGAATGTTCTGGTCGGGATCGAAGACGTGACGTCCAAAGTCAACGCGAATGTAAAACCTGGAATGTCGGCGGCAGAAGCGGGCCAAGCGCAACGAGCTTCCATGAGCGCGATCGAAAAGGAATGCGCGATGGCGACCGGACAGCGCTGCGACGTGATCACGCTCTATTCCGGCGAGGTGTACAACCTCTACAAATACCGGAAATACACCGACGTCAGGCTGGTATTCGCGCCGGAGTTCGACGCCGCATTCTTCGGCGGCGACCCCGACAACTTCACCTACCCGCGCTATGACCTCGACATTACGTTTTTCCGAATCTACGAGAATGATAAGCCGGTACATTTCGACAACTACCTGAAGTGGTCCAAGACAGGGGTGAAAGAGGGGGACCTTGTCTTTGTCTCCGGCCATCCAGGCGGGACAGACCGGCTGCGAACGGTCGCCCAATTGGAGTACCTGCGGGATGTGGACTACCCGAATCGGCTGGCGAACTACAAACGGAGAATCGCGTTGTTCCAGAAATTCGCGGCGGAATCTGCGGAGAACGCGCGTATTGCACAAGAAGATATCTTCGGGTACCAGAACTCGCAGAAGGCCATCAACGGCGAACAGGAAGGCTTGCTTGATCCCGCGTTGCTTGCCCGATCCGGCGCGCAGGAAAAAGAACTACAGAAGCAATACATGGTCAAGAACCCGCAAGGGTCAAATCCCTGGGAAGAGATCGCGAATGCCATGAAGGTGGAGCGGGAAATCTACAATCCCCTGCTCTATCTGGAGCGGCTCCGGGGCTTCAACTCGGAACTGGCACAGTACGCGCGCTGGATTGTCCGGGCCACGGAGGAAAAGACGAAACCGAACGGCGAGCGGCTGCGGGAGTATCGCGACTCGGCATTGCCCTCGCTCGAGCAGCGTCTGTTCAGCGCGGCACCCATTTACAAGAGTTTTGAAACGATCACGCTGGGTGATTCACTGGCGCAGTTGCAGGAATCCCTGGGACCCGACGATGCGGCCGTCAAGACGGCACTGAACGGAAAGTCATCCGGGGACGCTGCCAGGGACCTGATCGCGGGAACGAAGCTCGATGACGTTGCCTACCGGAAGCAACTCTACGAAGGCGGCAAAGCAGCAGTCGAGGCAAGCAGCGACCCCCTGATTGTTCTGATGAGGAACGTTGATGGAGCGGCGCGTGCGGTTCGCAAACGCTATGACGACGAAGTGGATGCTGTGGAACGCCGCGATGGCGCACTCATTGCCCGGGCGCGTTTTGCCCAGAGCGGATTCAATCAGCCTCCGGACGCGACATTCACGCTTCGGTTGAGCTACGGCACGGTCAAGGAATACGAGGAAGATGGAAAGAAGATTTCCTACTTCACCACCATACGCGGCGCGTTCCAACACGCCGACGACCACGGGAACAAACCGCCCTACAACCTCGCGGCAAGCTGGATCAAGATGAAGTCGAAGCTGAACCTGAACACGCCGCTGAACTACGTTTCGACGGCCGACATCATCGGCGGGAATTCAGGAAGTCCAACCGTAAACAAGGCCGGTGAAGTGGTTGGAATCATCTTCGACGGAAACATCCAGTCTCTGGTGTGGAATTTCTTCTTCGATGACCGCCAGGGACGCGCTGTGCATGTAGATTCGCGCGGGATCCTCGAGGCCCTGCGTGATATCTATGGTGCAGACGCGCTGGCAGACGAATTAAGCGGTGCTGAGAAAGCTCCCGCGAAGGCGAAAACAGCCGCTAAATGAAGAGAACACTCTCCGGGGTGTGGAGAAGCAGCGGACATTTCGCTGCTTCTTTTTTTTCGACATGCGCCGCTAGTACAGCGGAACCTTGGGATCGACGGTGCGGGCCCACCCGTCGATGCCGCCGCGCATCGACTGCACTTTTTCAAATCCCTGCTGGCGAAGCCAGTTGGCAACGCTGAGAGAGCGCACGCCGCGGTGACACATCACGATGATGTGGCTATCGGGGTCAAGTTCCTGGTGGGCGCGAGTCGGGATATCCCCCATCGGAATGTGCTTCGTGCCTTCGATGCGGGCTGCCTCCCATTCCCAGGGCTCCCGCACATCGAGCAACGTGAACGGGTCACCCCGTTTCTGGAGCGATTTCACCTGCGTCGAGCTGATTTCCAGGTCCATAGATTGTTTGACGGGCTAGCTCTCCCCTGTTCAGTTCTTGTTGGCTGGCGGCACTGTTCTTTGCTTGTCTTCCTTAGCCAGCGCATCGATCTGGTTCATCACCTTCTCCATATAGGCCTGCATGGTCGGGTAGGCCGCTTGCATCGACTCCGTTGTCATTGCCGGCATGTCGCGCAAGAGCTTCTTGCCGGTCGGGGATGAGTAGAAGGCTGTCATGGCAGCGACATCGGTCTTCGACAAGTGCTTCTGATAGACCGGAATCATGTCGTTGAGCATCGCGGCGTAGGGGAACTCCTTCATCAATTCGTGCATCGCCTGATCGAGATGCTGGATCTCGGCGTCGGAGATTCGCGGCGACCGCCTCTTCAGGCTGTCGCGCATCATCTGACTCTGTTCCTTCACCATATCATCCATGACCTGCGCCATCTGCTGGCGAACGTTCATGACAACGAACAACCGCTGAATGTCCTCCTTCGATGCCGGAGCCTCGCTCGCAGTGGATTGAGCCTCGATCCGGGCTACTGAGAACAACACGGCCGCGACGATGAGTGCACGCCGATGCTTCATAGAGTTTCCCTAACGCGGATGTCCGTCCTTATCCGCCATAATTCAGCGCCTTGATCCCCAGGAACCGAGCGGCGCCGCCCAGCCCTTCTTCGATCCGCAACAACTGGTTGTACTTGGCTACGCGGTCGGTGCGGGAGGCGGAACCGGTCTTGATCTGTCCGGCGCCAGTAGCGACGGCCAGGTCGGCGATGAATGTGTCTTCGCTCTCACCAGACCGGTGGGAGATGACGGAGGTGTAGCTGTTGCGGCGCGCAAGATCGATCGCGTCGAGTGTCTCGCTGACCGAGCCGATCTGATTGACCTTGATGAGAATCGAATTCGCTACGCCCTTGTCGATACCCCGCTGCAGACGCTCGACATTCGTGACAAACAGGTCGTCGCCGACCAACTGGATCTTATCGCCGACTTCATTCGTCAAGAGCTTCCATCCCTCCCAGTCGTCCTCGGCAAGGCCATCCTCGATCGAAACAATGGGGTAGTCCTTTACCCACTTCGCCCAATACTTCACCATTTCCTCGGAAGTCTTTGAGGATTTGTCAGATTTCTTGAAGACATATTTGCCATCCTGGTAAAACTCACTCACGGCGGGGTCGAGCGCGATGGCGATCTGTTCCCCCGGTTTGTAGCCGGCTTGCTGGATGGCCTCAAGCACGACCTCAATGGC